>Ga0214473_10005673_pt1 | contig 14943 bp, 12 predicted proteins | sample RVTome_7_FD_203509 | JGI IMG/M metagenome (GOLD analysis project Ga0214473, IMG submission 203509) | Soil microbial communities from uranium-contaminated site in the Upper Colorado River Basin, Wyoming, United States - RVT98D197 | ecosystem: Environmental > Terrestrial > Soil > Contaminated >... | reverse complement strand
TTAGTGACACCATACTTCTTTGGTTGCCGCTTACCCCTATGTTTGCAGGTCCTTTTCTTCGGCGTTGTTCTGATCTAGTTTGCGAAGCGCTACGCATGGGCATCCCGTTACGCGGCACAATTTCTCTCGGCGAAGGTTTCATGCACAAGCAGAGTGGAATGTACGTCGGATCGATGATCGTCGAGGCCGCGAATTTAGAGACAGCTCAGAACTGGATCGGTGTCGCTCTTGCTCCTTCGGCAACCTGGTCGCAGTTCATTGCCGAAGTGTGTCCAACGCAAATCATCGAGTATGACGTGCCCGTAAAGGTGGGTAAGGAACTGCTACGGTCCCCGATCGCACTTGATTGGCCTCGCCGATGGCGAGACACCGAAGAGGACTACTTGCAACAGCGCCTACGCCAGTTGATGCCTGACAACGAGCATTCAACCAAATGGGTGCAGGCGCTTTCGTTTGCCGAATGGTCAGAACGCCACCACGATTGGCACAAGCGATCAGGTGACGAAAATGGGTTCAAGCACTTGGAAATGCGACCGGAGTCACAAATATTGCGGCCAGCGTAAACGACCATCGCGGCCGAACTGGGAGGCGCTAGACGAGTTCTTCGTCAACTTTGGTTACTTGCGCGTTGTCGAGCAGGAATGCTTAGTATACCGATAGAATCATCAAGCTGTTGACCAGGTAGGGAACCCCGGATGAACAGCACGCGCGTAAGATGCGAGGATGCTTAGGAGCGCGTTTACGTCCAGCGATTGATTTATGCGGCCCAATGACAAACAAGACGAATTGCTTTTCAAGTTTGCCGAAAGCAAAGGCCCTATCGTCATTCATCTTCCTTATACACCGGCCTTCGAGGGCCTCTGTTCCGAATTACACCACGACCCTTCGGTTGAGGACAAGCACCAAATCTGGGAACGACTTATCCGTCTCCAATCACCTTCTCAGGCAGAGGATTCTTTCACCAGTTCTGAATCACCTGCAGCCGAGGCTTCGGCACAACCCATACCATCAATCTCTGAGACCTCTCACAAGCCTGGGACGCAGGAATCTTTGTCTTACTTTCGTAACTCACTTTTCGACGATCAGTCTGTGCTGGAGAAGCAACCGTGGACTTTACCTGATGAAAAGGTACTTACACCCGAGCGTCGACAAGAACGGGATCGGATTCTAGCTGACATTGCGGGTTCGCGCCTAGGGACAATTGAACAACGAGTGGCGTATCTCTTGCAGCGCTTCCCCGAAACAAGAGAGAGCGACATCGCTCTCTGCATCCGATACTGGCGACGCTTTCAGGCGGATGTCCTTGAAAGGTGGCGGCCTCTTGAACTAGAAGCTCTCTTCGAGCTAGACAAATTGGAGACAATCGGCCGTTCGAGACGGACGATCCAACACGATTTCCAACTTTTTAGGGGAATGGATGAAACCACCCAAAATCGGGACATCTTCCAGAAAGAGCTGCACGAATACCTCGCTTCCCACAAATCGACGATCCCGGAAGTCCGCTTCTATCTCGACGAAACAGGAAACGAAGGTGACAAGGCCTTTACCGGCGTTGCTGGCCTCTGCATTATGAACTGGAAGCAATACGAGAAATACGCCGCTGCTCTAGCAAAGTGGCGAAGGGAACAGAAATGGCCAGCGACCATCCATTTTGCGGAGACGGGTTCCGATCAGATCAACCGTGCGGTTCGGCTGCTTGCGGAGCTCGAGCAACGTCGTTCGGGACTTTTGTTCTTGGGCTACGCCTTGGTCTCACGAGGTCGCACGCATCAAGATTTACTCTCGTTATTCATTCAGCTTGTAATTGACTCGCTCCATTGCCTAAAGCGCAATGGTTGCCTCGACGAGCCACGGTCTGTTCGTGTCGTGAAGGAAGCAGATCCGGGTTTCGACAACATATTTCTTACCAAGATGCACAAGCAATTGAGCGACTTGGTGGCACTTGAATTTCCTGGCACACTCTTCGTGCAGCCCATCGAACCTGTGACCAAAGGACGGCAAGTATTCTTGGAATGCGCGGACTTGATCGCGGGAGGGATGCAACGACGGGCACTCTACAAGGGCCGCAATCCCAAAGACAAACTTTCGGAGGCGGTGTTTAACGTGACCGGCTTCGAAGATACAACGGACCATGGCGCGGTCTTTAAGTGCTACCCTGCGCAATCCTAATCCATGTTCCAGTGTTCTGACGCTATTTCGGCGACCATTTCCGGGGGTCGCGCTTCGCGAGAGCAGGAGAGAAGTTGAGCAGGGGAGAAGGCGATTTCCCTCACCCTAGGGCGCGCTACGCGAGAGGAGGAGAAAAGTTGAGCAGGGGATAAGGCGATTCCGCTCACCCCCGGCCCCTCTCCCGGCGGGAGAGGGGAGGAAAGAGGTTGAGGGTCGCGTGACCCCGGACTCACGTCCGGGGCTACCTTCGTGACGTGCCTACGGCACTCAGGAGCGCGCGGCGCTGCACAAGAGTTGAAAAACGGCGCCACATTCAAACCGCGGCCACATAAAAACAGGTGGCACACACAAACATAGCTTGGCCGGCGGAGATGCCGGCCGCTACATCAAGACCGCTCCCTCACGGTCGGGGGGGCCGAAGCCCGCGGCTCGGAGCAACGGTCGAAAACATGGCGCCACATCGTGTCACTAAAACCGCGCGGATTGAAGCCCGCGGCTCGTTGTCCGCTCCCTCACCCTTGACACTTCGCGTAAAGGGCAGGCGGTCGCGGCGCGGATCATGACGGTCGCGGCGCGGACCGATGCCACCCAAAGACCTGTACTGGCAACCAGTTGCCAGTGAAGGTCTATGAAGTCGGGGCGTTCCGGTTAGCCGCGAGGTATGGTGGTTGTGCGAGCAACCAAACGTCGCGGAAGGGCACCCATTACGTAGATTTCCGGTAGCAACCGTCACGTAAGTCGCCGGTCGCATCTATCGCCAAGGCGTTTCGCTAATCTTCCGGGCTGAGGATGGCCATGAAGGCTTCCTGCGGGATGGCGACGTTGCCGACGACTTTCATGCGCTTCTTGCCTTCCTTTTGCTTTTCGAGGAGTTTGCGCTTGCGGGTGATGTCGCCGCCGTAACACTTGGCGGTCACGTCTTTGCGGAAGGCGCGGATGGTTTCGCGGGCGATGACCTTGGAGCCGACGGCGGCCTGGAGGGGAATCTCGAACATGTGCTTATCGATTTCCTCTTTCAGGCGGTTGATGAGCTTGCGGCCTCGGAAGGTTGCTTTGTCGCGGTGGACGATGACGGAGAGGGCGTCGACGGGAAAGCCGTTGACGAGAATGTCGAGCTTGACGAGGTCGCCGGGCTTGTAGCCGTGGAGTTCGTAGTCGCAGGTGCCGTAGCCCTTGGTGCAGGATTTCAGCTTGTCGTAGAAGTCGTAGATGATTTCGCCGAGGGGCATGTCGTAGGTCATGAGGACGCGGGTGGCGGAAAGGTATTCGGTTTTGACGGGGGTGCCGCGGCGCTCGAGGGAAAGCTGCATGATGGTGCCGACGGCATCGGCGGGAAGGATCATTTTGACGAAGGCCATGGGCTCGCGGATTTCGAGAATCTTGGTGGTTTCGGGTAGCTCGCTGGGGGATTCGATGCGCGTCACCGTGCCGTCGGTCATGGCGATTTCGTAGGTGACGGTGGGGGCGGTCTGGACGACGCTGACGTCGCTTTCGCGCTCGAGGCGCTCTTGAATGATTTTCATGTGCAGGAGGCCCAGAAAGCCGCAACGGAAGCCGATGCCCAGGGCGTCGGAGCCGACGGTGGAGTAGGTGAAGGAGCAGTCGTTGACCCAGAGTTTTTCCATAGCCTCGCGGAGCTGGTCGGTGGTGGAGCCGACGCCGGGATAGAAGTCGCAGAAGACCATTTGCTGCGGCGGTTGATAGCCGGGGAGCGGACGGTCGGTGGGCTGGGCGGAGTGGGTGACGGTATCGCCGATGTTGACGTCGTTGAGTGTTTTGATGCCCGCGACCATGTAGCCGACCTCGCCGGCGGAGAGGGTGGGGACGGCGTAAGGCTTGGGGTGGTATTTGCCGACTTCGGTGACGTTGTATTTGCGGCCCGCGGCCATGAGTTCGATCTGATCGCCGCGTTTCATGGCGCCGTCAAAGAGACGCATGTGACAGATGACGCCGCGATGGACGTCGGTCTTGGCGTCGTAGATCAAGGCGCGGAGTTTGTCCTTGGGGTTTCCTTTCGGTGCGGGGATTCGATGGATGATGGCCTGGAGAAGTTCGTCGATGCCCAGGCCGGTTTTGGCGCTGGTGAAGACGGCGCGGGAGGCGTCGAGGCCGAGGATTTGTTCGGCCTCGAGGGCGATGTCTTCGGGGTGGGCGGAGGGGAGATCGACCTTGTTGATGACCAGGATGATTTCCAGGTCGGCGTTCATGGCGGCCTCGGCATTGGCGACGGTCTGGGCCTGAACGCCCTGGGTGGCGTCGACGAGGACGAGGCAGCCGTCGCAGGCGGCGAGGGCGCGGGAGACCTCGTAGTGGAAGTCGACGTGGCCGGGGGTGTCGATGAGGTTGAGCATGTATTCTTTGCCGTCGTGTTCGTACAGGCAGGTGCAGCGGTTGGCCTTGATGGTGATGCCCATTTCGCGTTCGAGGTCCATGTCGTCGAGCATTTGTTCACGGAGTTCGCGGTGGGAGACGGTGCCGGTGAGTTCGAGGATGCGGTCGGCGAGGGTGCTCTTACCGTGGTCGATGTGGGCGACGATGCTGAAGTTGCGGATGAGCCTGATGTCGGTCATAGAGTCCTGATGCCCTATCGGCCGGCGGCGGGCGAAAACCGCGAATCTGGCCGAACGGATTAGTATAGCTTGGATGGCGCAGTTACGAAATGAGCAACGAAGTTACGGTCGGTTGAAGCTGGCGATTCGCCGGATGCAATACTCGGCTGCCTCGATTTCGGATGCGGTGAGATCGGGTGATCGAGTGACATAGAGCGTAACCGCGCGTTCGAACCGCCCATGGACTTTTTTGGTGTCGATTGCAATGGGCATTTCAACCGTTTCTCCTGGAGCCATAGAGAAGCTGCACCTAGGTTCCAATAGTGCGGCGGAGATCACGCGTTTGACCCACACGACGTCGGCTCCATCGTTTCGAATTCGGAAGGTGTGCTCAAGAACAGGACCGACCCAGACCGTTCCTAAATCGTGGATCGGGTCTTCAACAATGAGTACGGGTCGACGATTGATTGATAGGCGGCTGTCCGCCGCCGCCGGTTCGTCTATGGGACAAACGGGTGGTGAAGGAGATTCCGCGGTTGCTAATTCCGGTTCTGTTTTGGCAATCAGCGCGGCTTGCGCAGGAGGGGCATTGGATCGACGCGCTTCGCTCTGTGCCTGGAACTCGAGTGAACGACATCCAGCGACGGACATCACGAGGACGACTTCGATTGTAAGGCCTATTGACTGATCTGCAAGTCGCATGAACGTAGTGTAACTCCGGACCTTGATTAGGTGGTCACGTATGCGTAACGGGATTCGGACCGCAAGCATCACTGGTTTTGTGCCTCGACTTGCCCAACATCGTCTTATCGGCGGCCCGTTGCCAAATATGCGGAGGTCGGGTTCAATGTTCGCCGGTGCCGGTCATGAACAGCCCAACACCCGAACAAGCCCCAGTGACTCCGCGACGGGAAACACCGCCGGGGGCGGCGGTGCCACATCCGAACACCCAGCGATATACGTTTGATCGCGTGGTGCGCCTGGTGCTCAGCGTCGTCACGCTGGCGGCGCTGCTCTGGTTGTTGCGATATTTGTCGGACGTGCTATTGCCGTTTGCGGTCGCCATTGTCCTGGCCTATCTGCTCAATCCGACGGTCACGTTTCTGGAACGAAAAACGAAACGGCGCGGGGTGGCCGTGGGATTGACGCTGGGGGGGCTGCTGATCCTGGGTGTTGGCTTCCTGTTGTTGCTGGTTCCGCTGATGGTCGGGCAGATCGGGCAGTTTCGGGATGCGGTGGAAAAACTGCGGGGTGATCTGACGGCGGGGGTGAAGGTGGCGATGGATACGGCCTCGGCGTCCAACCCGCGGACGGGTGCGGCTACGCGGGAAGCCGGGGCGGCGTTGGGGGAGGAGAGAGGAGACGATCGGCCGCGGGGCGCCGGGGAGGCCAAGACGACGTTTGGCTGGCAGGAATTGAAGACGGGGTGGGAGCGGTATCGAGCGGAGGCGGGGGCAAAACCACGTGCACAACGATTGGCGGAGTTGCGCGAGGGCATCTCGGGTACTTATATCGGGGGTCTGCTGGATCGCGCGGTGGCCTACGTCAAGTCCGAGGAGTTCAATCAATTCCTGGTGGACGCGGCGAAGCGAGTGGCCATCGGGGGTTGGACGGTGGTGACGTTTTTTATCAACCTGGTGATCGGCCTGACCGGGTTGATCGTCGTGCTGCTGTATCTTGTTTTCCTGCTGGTGGATTTTCCGGAGTACGCGCGGACCTGGCCGTCGTTTCTGCCGCCGGATTATCGCGCGTCGATCGTGGAGTTCTGGGAGCAGTTCAGCATCGCGCTGCGGCGCTACTTTCGCGGGCAATCGTTGGTGGCGCTGCTGACCGGAGTGATGATGGCCGTCGGGTTCACCTTGATCGGACTGCCCATGGCGCTACCGTTCGGGTTGTTCGTGGGCGTGCTTTGTATCGTTCCCTATTTGCAGGCGGTGGCGCTGGTGCCGGCGATGATGCTGGCCGGGTTGCGGGCGATCGAGCACGATTCGAGCTTCGTATGGTGCGTGGTGTTGGTACTGATGGTGTTCGGCGTGGTGCAGATCATTCAGGACGGATTCCTGACTCCGCGGATCATGGGGGAGGCGACGGGGTTGCGCCCGGTGGCGATCATGCTGGGGCTGTTTGTGTGGGGTAAACTGCTGGGGTTCCTGGGGTTGCTGCTGGCGATACCGTTGACGTGCCTGGGCATTGCGTATTACCGAAGATATATTCTGTGTCACCGCCCGGAAACGACACGGATTCGGGAATGAGCGGCATCGGTTAACTGTTCTCTGACATAACAAGGCTGCGTGCCGCGCAGGTACGGGCCGTTAGCTGGTTTTTCGCAGGGGTACCGACATGGCTCAAACAAGCGGAGTATGGATCAGCGATCCGAAGGCGTATCGGGAGAAGCTCAAGAACCTGCTGGGTAAACGCGACCCGTTTGACGTGTTGGGTTCGACGGCGGACGTGCTGACCGACATCGTGCGAAGGCATACGCCTCAGCAGATGCGCTCCCGGCCTTTCGAGGGGAAGTGGACGCCCAACGAAGTCATCGGGCACCTTGGCGATACGGAGTGGGTGTACGGATTCCGGCTGCGGCTGATCCTGTCCGAGGAGGCGCCGCCGATCATCGGCATGGACCAGGACCTGTGGGTGGCGGCACAGCGACACAACGCGCGCAAGCCGACGGACCTGGTCGATCAATTCCGTGAGTTGCGGCAGCACAACCTGGCGCTCTGGCGGCAGATGACGCCCGATGAATTGAAGCGATTCGGACGGCACAACGAGCGTGGAGAAGAATCGCTGGGGATGATTCTGACTATGACGGCCGGTCACGACCTCTCGCACATCGATCAAATCAACCGTTACCTGGAAGCGGTCAAGAAGACGTGAATTCGGTGCCCAGCGCGCGTAACCACGGGTCCGCTGCGCAGACCCATGCCACCCATGCGCCGACCGGCGCCAGCGATGCGCGGACCGATGCTGCCCCCGTCGTTCGAGACACCCCCGTTGACCGAGACGCCCTCGCTTTTCGAGTTGAACAGTCGCAGGCGATGCAGGGAGTCATCTTCGGCCTGGCGGCGTATTTGTGGTGGGGCGTGGTGCCGGTGTATTTCAAGGCCGTGGCCGCCGTTCCGGCGCTGGAGGTGCTGGCCCATCGCGTGATCTGGTCGGTGGTGCTGCTTGGCTTTCTCATGCGCGTGTTTCGGCGCTGGCCCGGCGCGCTGGCTTCGCTGCGGGATCGAATGACGTTGCTGACGCTGGTGGGCTCAACGACGTTGATTGCGCTGAACTGGCTGACGTTCATCTGGGCGGTGGCGAGCGGCAAGCTGTTGCAGGCCAGCTTGGGGTATTACATCAATCCGCTGGTCAACGTACTCCTGGGCTTCGTATTTCTCTCCGAGCGGCTGCGGGCGTGGCAATGGGTGAGCGTGGGGCTGGCGGCGGTGAGTGTCACGTATCTGACATCGACGTGCGGCGTGTTTCCCTGGGTGGCGCTAGTGCTGGCGGTGTCGTTCGGATTCTACGGTTTGCTGCGGAAGATCGTCCGGCTCGATTCACTGTCCGGTTTGACTCTGGAGACGCTGATTCTGTCGCCGCTGATGTTCGGCTATTGGTTCTGGTTAATGGGGCGGGGCGACAGCGCCATGCAGACGGGGGCGGCGGGGGTCAAATGGTTATTACCCCTCAGCGGGATCGTGACGGCGGTGCCGCTGTTGTTCTTCGCGGGAGCGGCCCGCCGCCTGCGGCTGGCGACGATCGGGTTCCTGCAGTACATCGCCCCGACGATGCACTTTACGCTGGCGGTGGCGGTGTTTGGGGAATCGTTTACCCCAGCGCACGCGCTTTGTTTCGCGATGATTTGGATCGCGTTGACAGTTTATTCCATCGACGCGGTGCTTGCGTCGCGGAGATCAAGAATCGCGGCGCCGGCGCCGAGATAACGATGGGGGAAAAGTCCGCGTCCGGATCCCGATGAGCCGTTACTACAATTGGACGCGAAACGTCAACCCCTCGATGATGACCTCGCCGTCGACCGGCGAAATGACCTCGATGCAAAGGCCGAAGCCGTCATCGGAATCAAGCAGATCGCGGGTGGTGGAACGGATCGAGTCGGGGTCCACGGAGACGGCCGTGGGGCGAAGATCTTCATTCAGCGTCACGTCGAATTGATACTCGTCGCCGCTCTTGCAATCGGCGGTGATCGCCTCCACGGTGCCGGCCCAGGCGGTGACGATCAGGCGCCCCTCCTGGCAGACCGTGCCGCACGTTTCCTCGTCGACTCCCGCCAAATCACACGCATCCAGACAAGTCTCGACGTTGATGCCGTCCTGCGCGGCCAGCAGGTGTTTCTGGCCGGTCGAATCGATATTGATCGTGATCGCGGCGGGATCGATGTTGAATGATCCCCCGCTGATCGCGACCGGGGAATCGAGCCCGTTGGCGAAAAGAAATCGTTTGGCGGCGGGCGTTCCGGCGGTGACGTTATAGGAGGCCTGATCGCCGAGGTCGATGGGAATCGGGGGGATCAAGCTGGAGAAGTTGCACCCCGACAAGGCCGCCGCGGTTGTACCAACGCAAGCGCTCCAGAGAGACAGGTTTTTTGCACGCATGGCGATTCTCCTCATTTAAGTTCGTTTCTCGTCCGTGTTTCGCCGGTCCGACCAAAGGGGGTCCGGCCCGATACGCCAAGTATCATCACCTACGATACCATAACAATCAACGGCCTGGAGAGGTGACCCTTGTCGCCGGGTCCCGTTCGCTGCGATTGGTTCGGCGGGCACCGGCGGGTACGATATCGGTTGATGTCCGTCATCAGCGTCGCCAACTTGCGGAAGACGTATCGCGTCCACATCAAGCCCGAGGGGCTGGCCGCGTCGATCAAGGCCTTGTTTCGGCGGCGGTATCGCACGATCCGTGCGGTGGACGGCATCGACTTTTGCATCGAGCGCGGGGAGATGGTGGGGTTTTTGGGTCCCAACGGAGCGGGCAAGACGACGACGCTGAAGATTCTCAGCGGGCTGATCTATCCCAGCGAGGGGGCGGTTCGGGTGCTGGACTTTGTCCCGTGGGAAAGGGCCAACGCGTATCGCCGGCAATTCGCGTTGTTGATGGGGCAGAAGAACCAGCTCTGGTGGGACCTGCCGGCGGCGGAGTCATTCCGCCTGCACAAGGAAATCTATGCGATCGAGGACGGGCCGTTTCAGCGCGTGTTGGGGGAGCTGGTCGAATTGCTGGGGGTTACGGAGTTGACGCACCAACCGGTGCGCGAGCTCAGTCTGGGAGAGCGGATGAAGATGGAGCTGATCGCGGCCTTGCTGCACTCGCCGAGCATCCTGTTTCTGGACGAACCGACCATCGGGCTGGATGTGGTGGCGCAGGCGAGCATTCGCACCTGCCTGCGGGAGTATAACCGGGATCGGCAGGTGACGATGCTCATCACCAGCCACTACATGCAGGACATCGAGGCGCTGACCGATCGAGTGATGGTCATCAACCACGGCAAGCTGGTCCACGACGGTCCGCTGCAAGACATCATCGATCGCTTCGCGCCGTACAAAGTGGTGAAGCTGCGGTTCCATGACGGTACGATGCCGGAGAGCTTTGACGGGGTGGGAGAAGTGCTTTCCGTCAACCCGCCCACGGTGACGCTGGGGTTGCCGCGCGAGGCGGTGGCGCAGCAGGCGGCGAAACTACTGGCGCGCTTCGCCATCGACGACATCAGCGTGGAGGACCCGCCGATCGAGGACGTCATCGGGCGGATGTATCAGGAGGGGGCGTCGGCGGGCGAGGGTCCGACCGGGGCGGCGTCGGAAGGCGGCGCGCGGTAGCATGACGATGATACGCAAATACGGGGTTATCTTCCGCGTGGCGCTGGCGGAGCGGCTGGTCTACCGCGTGGATTTTTTCGTCTCCACGTTTCTGCGGTTCATTCCGATCATCACCACCATTCTGCTGTGGCGGGCGGTGTTTGACGGCGCCGGCGAAACGGAAGTGGGGGACCTGACGTACACGCAAATGGTCTCCTATTACCTGTTCGCCATGATCGCCCGCGCGTTCGGGTCCATGCCCGGTCTGTCCACGGACGTGGCGATGGATATTCGAGAGGGAGGCCTGCGCAAGTATCTGCTGCAACCGGTGGACTATATGGGGTACCAATTGGCGTTGCGCGCGGCGCACAAGTTGATTTATTACGTCATGGCCGCGGCGCCCTACGCGCTGGTGTTCTGGATGTGTCGAAGGTTTCTGCCGGGTTGGCCGGACGCGGACATGCTGAGTTGGTCCATCCTGAGTTTGGTTCTTGCGTTCCTGCTGGGGTTTTCGTTCAACATGCTCATCGGGTTGCTGGGATTCTGGTTTTTGGAAGTGAACAGTTTCGCGCACGTGGTCATGACGGCGCAGTATTTTCTGAGCGGGCACATGTTTCCGCTGAGTTTGTTGCCGGACGGCGTGCAGTCCGTGGTGACGTTGTTGCCGTTTGCGTATGAGACCTACTATCCGAGTCTCATCCTGCTGCAGCGACTGGAGACGCCGGAGATCATGGAGGTCGTCGCGGTGCAGTTGCTATGGGTGGTAGTGCTGTTCGCGGCGATTCGAGTCGTGTGGGCGCGGGGGCTGCGGCGCTACGCGGCCTACGGAGGGTGAACCATGCGCGCCCGTTACGGCCGAATCCTGCTCCGCTTCTGGAAAAACAGCCTCATTCGCGAGATGATGTTTCGCGGGCATTTTCTGCTGAACGTGGTGAGCGAGCTCAGTTGGGTGGTGCTGCTGCTGATCTTCGTGGACGTGATCTTCCACAAGACGCCGGACGTGCGCGGCTGGACGCAGGAGCAGTACCTGTTCCTGATGGGCACGCACATGCTCGTGACCAGTCTGTTCGAGTCCCTGTTTTTCGGGAACTGCTGGCGGATGAGCCATCTGGTGCGCACCGGGAATCTGGATTTTGTGCTGCTTCGTCCGGCGAATCCGCAGTTTTTGCTCAGTTGCGAACAGATCGACTTTTCGCCGCTGGCGAATTTGCCCGTGGCCCTGGGGATTTGCGGCTACGCCGTCGTGCGACAGGGGGCGGAGATTACCACTGGGAAGATCGGCGTGTTTGTCTTGTTGATTGGGGCGGGTGTGCTGCTCTTGTACGCGGTGTTGTTCATGTTCGCCATGACCAGCGTGTGGCTGATCCGACAGACGGGGGTGGATCACTTGTGGTTCTATGCGGTCAGTCTGGCCCGTTACCCGGCGGAGATTTATCGAAAGTTCGTCGGGGGAGCGCTTTGGTTTGCGCTGGTTTTTGTGGTGCCCGTATTGCTGGTTTCGAATCTCCCGGCCAACGTCATGATGCGGACCTTTGAGCCGCTGCTGGTCGGATACGTGGTGCTTTCCGCGTGTGTCATGTTGGCGGCGTCCACGGTCGTGATGCGCCTGGCCTTGCGCGCGTATCGCTCCGCGAGCAGTTGATCGTATACGGATCACGCGGCGCGCTTCCGGAAAAGCGAGTTTCCGCTACTCGTTCGCCGGTGAGCGATGGGGTGTGAGCAGAACGGTTCCTATCGCAAGCAGGGAAAGGGCCAGAAGGACGAGCCCCCATTCAGAAACGGCGGGGATGGGAGGGGTGATGGCGAAGGTCACGAAACCGTTGAGCGGTTCGGGTTGGCCGTCGAGGCCGAGCGTGCTAAAGCCATCCAGCGTGTTACTGATGTCCAGGCGATAGTTGCCAAGGGGCATGCCGGCGGTGTGGATGGTCACCGTTCCCAGGAGCAATGACGTGCCCACCGACGTCGAGTGGTTTCCGCCGACAAAGACGCTCTGGTCGTAGAAACCGACATCAAACTGCGGCGTCGTGACGGAGGAGAACGCCGCGAGCCAATCTACACTATAAGCAAAAGTGAGGTCGGTGGCCGCGTTCGATCCGATGATTACATCGGCCGTGTTGAAGCCGGAGAGGCTGGTGACGGCCACGGCGATTTGAAAGGTGATATCCGTCCCCGCCTCCACGTGAGTCATGCCGACGGGCGTGAAAGTCGCGGTGGCGGCGTGCGATTCTGAAGCGGACGTGCCCACCGTCCAAGCCGAGGCCAACAGGATCCAACGGACAGACCATCGACGCAGCATAGGGATCAATCCTTTTATCGGGGGCCGGAGAACTGTCTGACAAACTTGCCGACGTCGGCGAAGTCCACGTCGACGTCACCATCCATGTCATAGCGCAGGCACTGGTCAGTCGGCGTTCGTCCGGGTCCTGCCACGCACGGATAAAGGAGCCGATAGTCGTTCAGGTCGACGTCGTTGTCGCATTCCGGGTCGGCGGGAGGACACACAATGGAGAAGGTCCCGCTCCCGGACAAATCCTCGCGAACGCCGGCCAGCACCAAAGCGCTGAGTTGGTCGACGCGGAGATCCGCGTCGATGCGAACTTCGTACGATCCTTCGATCATACCCGTGGTGTCGACCGTCACTATGCCGAGCACCAGCGATTGCCCCACGGACGACGGGTTGTTGCCCCCGACGAAAACATCCTGCTTATACAGTCCCAGGTCGGGGGTCGGCGGAGTCACATTCAGGAACGCGGTCTGCCACACCGCGCTGTACGCAAAAGCGACGTCGCGGGCGTGGTTGGAGCCGATGACGATGTCCGCGGCGTCAAACCCCGGCAACGTCTGTGCCGAAATAATAACACTGTACTGCACGGGAATCCCCGGTGCGACGGCGATGTCGCCCAGGGGGGTGAATGTGGCCGACGCTCCCCAGGCGGACGAAGCGGCAAGAACCACCAACGCCGCAAGGCTCCGATGCGCGGTGCGCCGCCTCGAATCTCTCGCGGCACGGGCCGACAACACGTTGGATCGACGGTTTCGCATGGAAGTTCCCTTAATGTCCATTGGGTTTGGCGACCGGGAAAGACGGAATCCGCGGGTTCATCAGGCTGACATCGCCGTTGAGGATGGTGCCGTCGCCGTCGATGTCGCGGCGATCCTGGTCGCCGGCGTTCAGATTGGGAATTGCCCCGTTGATCGATCCGGCGTCGAGGTTGAGGACGGCGTTGTCGCCATTGGCGTCGCCAATCTGTACCGGGTATTGGACTTCGAAGATTCCGCCCCCGGTCCAACCGCCGATGCCGCGGATCGAATACCACTGGCGATGAATCAGATTCGGCGGATCGACATCGACGATTTTGAGGATTCGCGGCTGACTTTGGGCGTTGTTCTCGACGGTGAACGTGAACCCCGCGGACAGGTCCGTGCCGAAGCCCCCTCCGGAAAGCATCGGCTGGATCAGGATCTCTCCAGCGGCGGGCGCGGCAATGTTCGAGGCGAACGTCAATCTCATCGTGTTTCGTTTGGACCGCGGAAGCGTCTCCTCGGGCGGCGGATTGGAAGAGACGAAGAAGCCGCCGGCCGGGTTGAGGCTGAAGACTTCGATGAGATCGACCGCCCCGCTGCCGCTGCCGTCCACGAAGAAGACCGACTCGATGTCGATGACGCCCAACTCCTCGTGGAGGTTGTCGAGGTCCAGGTAGACGATCGTGCCGACGTTGTTGGCCAAGTTGAGCGTGTCAATGTCGGCGCCCTGCAATCCGCCGGTGAAGCTCAGGAAAATAAGCTCACCGACGACCATGGGCGAACCGGGTTCGACGCCGGCGACTTCCAGAATGAGTCCGAAGTCGTCGGTGGCGCCGGTCTCCAACGAGCTGTCGTCGCCGGTGTTAGTCTCGAAAACGGCCAGTTCGAAAGTTCGAGACGTGGTCACATTGCTGAGCGTACCCCCGGTGGCGTCCAGCGAGCCGATATCATCGGCAAAGAAAAGGGATTCGCCGGGGGTAAACGTTCCACCGTAAGTGCGCGTGTCGGGAATGTTCAAGCGCACGGCGCGAACGGTTTGCGACAAGGTGTCCAGGGCGTCAGCGTAGGTTCCAGCCCCGCTCTGTTCCTCGGCGGACTGAATGACGGTTTGATACAGGTTCAATCGTCCCGGCGGGCCGGGCCAACTGAGGTAAAAGCCTGGGTCGGGGAAGTCTTTCACCAGGGATTGCATCAGCGGACCATCGTTGAGGTTGGTCGCGGCATCCACCAGGGTCGCCCCCAGCCCACGGGTGTCCAACACCGTGCCGTTGAGTTGGGCCAACACGTGTGCGCCGAGCGTGGTGGGGCGAAATTCGTTCGCCACGCCGCCGGCCGGCACCGGTTGCACGGCCAGGAAGACCGTTGCCTGGAAAGGCAGGCCGTTGGCATCCAACCTGGTCAACACC
>Ga0214473_10005672_pt1 | contig 14944 bp, 13 predicted proteins | sample RVTome_7_FD_203509 | JGI IMG/M metagenome (GOLD analysis project Ga0214473, IMG submission 203509) | Soil microbial communities from uranium-contaminated site in the Upper Colorado River Basin, Wyoming, United States - RVT98D197 | ecosystem: Environmental > Terrestrial > Soil > Contaminated >... | reverse complement strand
GATCGTGAGCCACTCCTCCCCCATCGCCACGCAGATCCCTCACGCGGCGGGCCTGGCCTACGCGGTCGGCTACCGAGGCGAGGACGCCGTGGTCGCGTGCTGGTTCGGTGAGGGAGCCACCAGCGAAGGGGACTGGCACGAGGGCATGAATTTCGCGGGGATCCACCGGGTCCCGGTGGTCTTCGTGTGCGAGAACAACGAGTACGCGATCAGCGTGCCGCAGACCAAGCAGATGGCGGTCCGCGACGTGGCGTCGCGAGCCGAGGGCTACGGCATGCCCGGGGTGGTGGTCGACGGCAGCGACATCCTGGCGTGCTACGCGGCCATGCAGGAGGCGCACGCACGTGCCCGGGCGGGCGAGGGACCGACGCTGATCGAGTGCAAGACCTACCGGTTCCTGCCGCACACATCCGATGACGACGACAAGACCTACCGCTCGAGAGCGGAGGTCGAGGAGCACCGACACCACGACCCGATCGATCGGTTCACCGCCTATCTGGTCGACCACGGTCTCACGGACCATGAGCGGGTCGACGCGCTGGCCGACGAGATCAAGGCCGAGGTGAGCGCGGCGGTCGACGACGCGTGGGACGCGCCCGATCCCATGCCAGAGACTGCCGCGACGCAGGTGTTCGCCGAGGACGAGCCATGAGCGAGGGTGGACCAGTGAGCGAGAAGAACCTCGTGACGGCGCTCCGGGACACGCTGCACGACGAGATGGCCGCCGACGACCGGATGGTGCTCCTCGGCGAGGACGTCGGCGTCCGCGGCGGTGTGTTCAAGGTCTCGGAAGGATTCCTCGATGAGTTCGGCGAAGCCCGCGTCATCGACACCCCGCTCGCGGAGTCCGGGATCGTCGGCGTCGCGATCGGGATGGCGATGCACGGCCTCCTGCCGATCGCCGAGATCGAGTTCGCCGACTTCATCCACCCGGCGTTCGACCAGATCGTGTCCGAGGCGGCGCGGATGCGGTACCGGACCGCGGGCGACTGGACGTGTCCGCTCACGATCCGAACCCCCTGCGGGGGCGGGATCCACGGAGCCTTGTACCACTCGCAATCGATCGAGGCGTTCTATGCGCACGTACCGGGGCTCAAGGTCGTGATGCCCTCGACGCCCGCCGATGCCGCCGGGTTGTTGCGCAGCGCCCTCCATGACCCCGATCCCGTCCTGTTCCTCGAGCACAAGAAGTGCTACCGGCTCGTGACGGGAGTGGTGCCCGACGAGCCCGTCCGCGTGCCGCTCGGGGTCGCGGACGTGAAGCGCCAGGGTCGTGACCTGACCGTCGTCACGTATGGGTACGAGCTCCATCGATGCCTCGACGCGGCCGAACGGCTGGCCGCCGACGAGGGTGTCGAGGCCGAGGTCGTCGACGTGCGCACGCTCGCGCCGCTCGACACGGAGACGATCCTCGCGTCGGTCCGGCGGACCTCTCGCGCGATGGTTGTCTACGAGGACAACCGCACCTACGGAGCGGGGGCGGAGATCGCGGCGACGATCGCCGAGGAAGCGATGTTCGACCTCGACGCCCCGATCGTGCGGATCGGCGGTCCCGACATCCCCGCGATGCCCTACGCGGCGCCCCTGGAGCATTTCTTCGTCGAGCCGGCGCCCGACCACATCTACGCCGCGATGCGCGACCTCGCGCGGTTCTGACACCCACGCAGCGGCGTCCCCCGAACGGCCCATCCCAGAACCCCCCGGGGTGCCACAGGCTCACCGAACGGGGCAGTTCAGAGGTCCCGGTGGCCGCCCGATAACCGTGACGACGTGAGCGCACGCACGCGACGCCCGAGCGAGGGGCGGTCCGGCGGTCGCGACCTGCTGGTCGCGTTGGCCGTTGTGGCCGCGCTCTTCGGGCTGGGACTCGTCTTCGACGCGTACGACCAAGCCGAGCACGCGATCGAGACGAACCCGTTCCTCGACGAAGGACTCGGGCTCGGGATCCTCCTGCTCGGCGCGCTGAGCGTGGTCGTGGTACGGCGTGCACGCCAGGTCGTCGCGGAACGGCATCTCCGCGAGGCCGCGGAGGCGAGTTACCGGGCGCTCGTCGAGGAGGCACCGGCCGTCTCGTACACGTGGGACCCGGTGCACAGAGCCCACACCTACGTCAGCCCGCAGATCGAGCCTCTGCTCGGGTACACGCAGGCCGAATGGTGCGTCGACTTCGACACGTGGAGCCGCTACGTGCATCCGGACGATCGAGAGCGCCTGCTGGCCGCCTCCGTGGCTGCGGACGGCACCGCGACCGACTTCCAGGAGGAGTACCGAGTGACGGCCTCGGATGGTCGGGTGGTATGGCTCCGCGACGAATCCCGGTACGTGGCGTTCGACGAGCGCGGGCGACCGACCCTCGCGCAGGGCGTGATGTACGACATCACCCGTCAAAAGGAGGCGGAGCGCCGCGCCGCCGAGAGCGAGGCCAGGTTCCAGACGATCGTCGAGCGCGTACCTGCGGTCGCCTACGTGTGGGACGGGACGGACGATCCGGTCGGCGCGGCCGCCGCCTACATCAGCCCGCAGATCGAGGTGCTCCTCGGATACCGTGCGGAGGATTGGCTCGCCAACCCCCTGGCCTGGAACGAGGCCATCCATCCCGAGGATCACGACCGGGTCCTCGACGCCTGGGTCGCCGCCGTCGAGGACGGCGGGTCGTTCGCCGAGGAATATCGGATCCAACGCGCGGACGGGATCTGGGTGTGGCTCCGGGACGAGGCGAACCCGGTGGGGTCGGGGCGGGGCAACGCGCCGACGTATCAGGGCGTGATGTTCGACGTGACCGAGCGTCGTCGCGCGGAGGACCACCTCCGCGACGCAGAGGAACGCTGGCGCACCCTGCTGGAGCACCTGCCGGTGACCGCGTATCGGATCGACTACGAACTGGCGGGCGATCAGACGATCCACGACCGGTGGGTGGCCCCCGGGATCACCGCGTTGCTGGGCATCACGCCCGAAGAATGGCTCACGCACGAGAACGCGTGGTCGGCGCATCTGCACCCCGAGGATCGAGACCGCGTGATGGCGGCCTGGGAGGTTACCGTCCGCACCGGGGGCACGCTCGACCTCGAGTACCGGATGCTCCACGCCGACGGGCACACGGTGTGGGTCTACGAGGAGACGGCGGTGGCGACCCGAGACGGACGCGTCCTCGCCGACGGCGTCTTCATCGACGTCACGGACCGCCGACTCGCGGAGCAGGCGCTCGGTGAGGCCGAGGTCCGGTTCAAGAACCTCGTCGAACAGCTGCCAGCGATGACCTACGTCGAGGATCCCGCGACCGGCGAGACCGTCTACGTGAGCCCGCGCATCGTCGACCTCCTCGGGTACACGCCCGAAGAGTGGATGTCGGACGTGGGGCTCTGGGAACGATCGTTGCACCCCGAGGATCGTGCGTGGGTGATCGCCGAGAACGATGCCGACACGGGCGACTCGTGGAGCGTCGACTACCGCTCGATCACGCGGGACGGGCGCGTGGTGTGGCTCCATAACGAGACCGTGCTGGTGCGCGACGGGGCCGGCACCCCCTTGTTCTGGCAAGGGGTCGTGACCGACATCACCGAGCGCAAGCAGTCCGAGGAGCGGCTCCGCGACGCCGAGGAGCGGTACCGAGCATTGGTGGAGCAGCTCCCGGTCGTCGTCTACAGCGACGCGGTCGACGACGTGAGCACCGCCCTGTACATCAGCCCCCGCTACGAGCAGCTCACCGGCTACTCACCCGAGCAGCGGATGCTCGACCCCGGCCTGTGGACGCGGATGCTGCACCCCGAGGACCGCGAGCAGGTGTTGACCGAATCGCGGCGAACGAACGAGACGGGCGACCCGTTCGACATCGAGTACCGCCTCGTGTCGGCGGACGGCCGGACGATCTGGGTCCACGACCACGCGATGCTCGTCACGGGGACCGACGGACGCCAGATCTGGCAGGGTGTCTTGCAGGACGTCACCGAGCGGCACGTGGCCGAGGAGGCGCTCGCCCGCCGTGACGCGATCCTGCAGGCGACGGGCTTCGCCGCCGAGCGCTTCCTCGGGTCGACCTCATGGCAGGATGCGCTCGACGACGTGCTGGCCCGTCTCGGCCGCGCAGGTGAGGCCACGCGGACCTTCCTGTACCGCAACGAGGAGGACGACGAGGGTCGGGCGGCAGTGTCGCTCGTGCGCGCCTGGCAGTCGCCCACGAGCCCGACCATCGACCGACCCGACCTGACGTCGCGGTTCCCCTGGCACGAAGGCGGCTTCACCCGATGGGTCGACGTCCTCGGCTCCGGCCAGGTCCTGCACGGCGACATCGAGGACTTCCCCCAAACGGAGCGCGAGGTCTTCCGAGGCACCGGCATACGCTCGCTCGTCGCCGTCCCCGTCTTCGTTCGCGACCGCTGGTGGGGCTACATCGGGTTCGACGACCTCGAGCGCGCACGCATGTGGCACGAGACCGAGATCGAGGCTCTCACCGTGACCGCCAACACCCTCGGGGCCGCCATCACGCGCGACCTCGCGTCCACCGAGCTCGCCGAGACCCAGAAGCGATACCGGACGCTCGTCGAGCAGATCCCGGCGATGACCTACATCCAGCGCGCCGACGACGCCGAGATCCTCTACTACAGCCCGCAGGTCCACGAGGTCCTCGGATACGGCGACGACGAGTGGGGTGCGTTCGAGTTCTGGGCGAACGCGATCCATCCCGACGACCGAGCCCGGGTGGTCGAGGAGGATCGGATCACGAACGAGACGGGGGCACCCTTCCATCTGGAGTACCGGCTGCTGGCGAAGGACGGCCGCACGGTCTGGATCCGCGACGACGCCGTCCTGGTGCGCGACGACGACGGCACACCGATGTTCTGGCAGGGCGTTCGCTTCGACGTCACCGAGCAGAAGGAGGCCGAGGAACGGTTGCGGGCGGCCGAGGAGCGGTACCGCGGGATCGTCGAGCACGTGCCTGCGGCGATCTACCTCGACCGGGCCGACAGGAGCCTCGAGTCCCTCTACGTGAGCCCGCAGATCGAGGACATCGCCGGGGTGAGTCCCCAGGAGTGGATGGCCGATCCCGACCTGTGGAGCCGGATGGTCGACCCCGAGGATCGCGACCGCGTCCTCGCCGACTACCGCGCCTCGATCGAGCAGGGCCGACCGTGGATCGCCGAGTATCGCCTGAGGACGGCCGACGGCCGCACGATCTGGGTCCACGACGAGACCACGCCGCTCCACGACGAGGCGGGCGCCCCGACACTCTTGCAAGGGGTCATCTTCGACATCACGGAGCGCAAGCTGGCGGAGCAGGCGCTTCGCGAGAGCGAGCAGCGCGAGCGCGAGGCGGCCGAGCGCCTGCGTGCGCTCGACGACATGAAGAACACCTTCCTCGCGGCGGTCTCGCACGAGCTGCGGAGCCCTCTCACCTCGATCCTCGGTCTGTCGCTCACCCTCGAGCGAGCGCCCGACATGCCCGACGAGGATCGGGGCGACCTGCTGCGACGGCTGGCCACGAACGCTCGCAAGCTCGACCGCCTCCTCAAGGACCTCCTCGACATCGACCGTCTGAACCGCGGGATCGTCGAGCCCCAGTACCGGGTGACCGACGTCGCGGCGCTCGCACGACGCACCGTCGAGAGCCTCGACGCGCTCGCCGGTCGCGACGTCGCGGCCCGGACCGAGCCGGTGGTCATCCCCGTCGATCCCGCCAAGGTCGAGCGCATCGTGGAGAACCTGCTGATCAACGCGGCTCGTCACACGCCCGCCGAGCGGAAGATCTGGCTCGAGGTCGTCCCCCACGACGGCGGCGTGCTGATCTCGGTCGACGACGAAGGGCCCGGCGTGCCCGAGGAGCTCCGCACGGCGATCTTCGAGCCCTTCCGGCAGGGGCCGTCGCCCTCGCCGCACTCCCCGGGCACCGGGATCGGACTCTCCCTGGTGGCGCGGTTCGCCGAGCTCCACGAGGGGCGCGCATGGGTCGAAGATCGCGAGGGCGGCGGCGCGTCGTTCCGGGTCTTCCTCCCGGCGCACGAGCCCGGCGGGGCCGGGAACGGCAACGGAAACGGCATCGGTGACGGCAACGGCGAGGTGCACGACCCGGTCGCGCGCCCCACCTCCGCCGCCAGCGGGTAGCTCAGGCCGGCGCGGACCCGCCACATCCGAGCCGCTCGAGGAACGGCCCGTAGAACCGGCCTAGGTCCCGCGCGGGCTGGAGCAACGCGATCGGCAGGTCGGCGACCAGCTCGTCGTCGCCGATCCCCTCAAGGGCTTCGAGCACGTGCTCCTGAGCCGCCCGCATCGCGTCCGCGTCGGCATCGTCCACCGCGCCGGATCGCTCGAGCTCGTGGATCGTGGAATCGAGCTTCTCGGTCGCCCCGCGCACCTCCCCCACCGTGGCACCCGCTGGGGGCGTGGCCACGAGGTCGACGGTGTCCGACAGATGCGCGAAGTCCTCGCAGATCGCGGCGATCTCGTCCTGGGGCGCCGAGCGAGCGCACGACCCGGCGACGACCGCAAGGACGATCGCGAGGAGGAGCGTCAGCGCCACCCGGCCGAACACGCGGCCGAGCGTACACTCGAGCCGATGCCGTCCGAGCGCGACCACAATCCGGCGAAGCGCCGCCTGCACCTGCCGATCGTCGAGGTGGGGAACGGGCCGGCGACCGACACCGGGGTCAACGCGCTCGGCGAGCGCAAGCCGCCGTGGTTGAAGGTGCGGCTGGCGAGCGGCCCCAACTACGGCCAGCTCAAGGAGCTGATGCGCGGTCTTTCCCTGCACACCGTGTGCGAGGAGGCGATGTGCCCGAACATCGGCGAGTGCTGGGAGGAACGCGAGGCGACGTTCCTGCTCCTCGGCTCGAGATGCACCCGCCGCTGCGGGTTCTGCGACGTGATGACGGCCCGCCCCGAGCCCGTCGACGAGGAGGAGCCCGCCAGGATCGCCGGCGCGGTGGCCGAGATGGGCCTCCGCCACGTCGTCCTCACCGGGGTCGCACGTGACGACCTCGTCGACGGGGGGGCGCGCGTGTGGGCGGCGGCCGTCAACGCGTGCAAGGACGCGGTCCCAGGGATCGGCGTCGAGGTCCTACCGAGCGATTTCAAGGGCGGGGAGCCCGACATCGCCACGGTGCTCGACGCAGGACCGGACGTCTTCGCCCACAACCTCGAGACGGTGCGTCGCCTCCACGACCGGATCCGTCCCGCGTTCGGCTACGAACGCTCGCTCGAGGTGCTGCGCTTCGCGAAGCGCCATCGCTCCTCTCAGGTCACGAAGTCGAACCTGATCCTCGGCATGGGCGAAACGCCCGAGGAGATCGCCGAGGCGATGGAGGACCTCCGTGACGCGGGCGTGGACATCCTCACGATGGGCCAGTACCTGCAACCCACGCGGTACCACCTTCCGGTGGATCGCTGGGTCCACCCGGACGAGTTCGCCGCGCACGCCCGGGCGGGCGAGGCGCTCGGCGTCCCGCACGTCGAGGCCGGACCCCTCGTGCGCAGCTCGTACCACGCCGGACGGCAGCTCAGCCGAGCGCTCGCTGCGGGCGTCCGCGCCGTCTGAGGGCTCAGATCATCCCCGCGAGGCGGCGGGCCAGCACCGGCAGCATGGCCACGGCGACCCCCGGATGATCGCTGAGCAGCGACGCGAAGTCCCGGCGCGCGATCGCGAGACACCGAACGCTGCTGGTGGCGCGGACGCGAGCGCGATGCGGGTCGTCGGTCAGCAACGCGAGCTCGCCCACGAACTCCCCCGGGCCCACCGTGACGGCCTGACCACCAGGGAGCTCGACCTCGACGGTGCCCGCTTCGATCACGAACAGTCCGGAGCCGGGCTGTCCGATCTCGATCAGCACGCTGCCGGCCGGAGCCTCGAACTCGCTCACGCGGCCCGCAAGGGCGTCGAGCTCAGGCTCGGTGAGCCCTTCGAAGAGCGGGAGCCGTCTGAGCTTCTCGGGGGTCGGCATGTCCATGCCCGGCACCCTACCGCACGTGTCGGGAACCCTCGCTCGACGTGGAGGAGCCGGCCTGTAAGCCGGATCCTGTGCGCGGGACCGAGGCCCCGCCGGCGACCATCTCTCTCGGCGGGCGAACCCGCCGCCTGCCCGTTCGCCGGGCAGATGCGGCCTACCCGGGAGCTCGGACGGGCCGCCCTCGAACGCTCCCTGCTCGACCTTGCTCCGGACGGGGGTTGCCGAGCCGCGCCGGTCGCCCGGCGCGCTGGTGGGCTCTTACCCCACCGTTGCACCCTTACCCGCTCGCGCGGGCGGTTTCGCTTTCTGTTGCCCCTTCGCGAGGTCGCCCCCGCCTGGCTCGCGCCAGCGTCCTGCCCTTCGGAGTCCGGACTTTCCTCGAACGGGCCATCGCTGGCCGTCCGCGGTCGCCCGGCCGGCTCCTCCAACGGCCACCGTACCGCGCTACGCTCCGCCCCGTCGATGCGACCCTCACCCCTTCCCCTGCTCGCGTGCGTGGCGATCTTCGCGGCTCCAGCGTGTGGCCCTGACCCGGAGCCGACGGGCCCGGCCTCCCCACGCCCGGTCGAGGAGGTCTCGAGCGCGAGCGCCGGGGACGAGGTGGGTGCGAGAGCGGAGGCGCTCGCGTTCCTCGAGGGGTACGCCGCCGTGGACGCTCGTGGGAACGAGGAGCTGGCAGGCGCGTACCTCCCTCGCGGACCCCTCCGGGGGTGGGCCCACCTGCTCTGGGTCCAGGCACGGGAGTTCCCCGGGCAGCAAGAGGGCACGGTGGCGCTCAGGGAGCTCGGGCCCGCGCGGCCCGTGGGCGGCGTGAACGGCCTGGTCTGGGACGTGGAGATCGACGCGAGCGTGACGTTTCATTTCGACCCCGCCGACGACGCGATCGCGCCGTTCGACGTCACACGCGACTTCTCGCGGATCCGGGTCGCGCGCCTGCGGCGCGGCGGATGGATCGTCGTCGACGCGGTACGCGACCGGGTGCCCGTATCCGCGACGTTCCAGGTCTTCGGTCCGGACTTCCCCGTCGCCCGCGACCGCGGCGTGAAGCTCACGCTCGTCTCGTTCGTGTCGTACCCGCAGTGGCAGTTCCACCTCCAGGTGCGCTCACCCCGGACCGAGTGGCGACTCCGGTGGGCCCGTCTCGTCGACGCGGAGGGGAAGACGATCGCGGAGGCGAGCGCGATCACGAGCGCGGTCCAGACGATCTGGCCACGCGAGGTGGCGGAGGGGCTCGCAACGTTCGACGCCCTGACGACGGCAGAGGGCCTCGGGCTCGAGCTCACGTACGACGCCGGCACGCGCCGGACGCTCCTGTTCGAGCTGGAGCACCTGCTGGAGCTACCGGGGCAGGAGGACTCAGCGGCCGCCTGAGGCGAGCCATGCGTCGACCCCCGCGTTCGCGAGACGGTCGGCCTCGACGTTGCGCTCGCGGGGCACGTGCTCGAAGCGGATCCGGTCGAACCCGGCGGCAAGCTCGCGGACCCGGCGAACCAGCGGCACGAGATGCGGGGTCTTCACGCGGTAGCGGCCCGTGAGCTGGTTGACCAGCAGTTGGCTGTCCGTCCGCAGCAGCACGTCGAGCGCTCCGAGCTCGTGCGCGCGCTGGAGCCCATGGATCACCGCCGTGTACTCGGCCACGTTGTTCGTCGTTCGGCCGAGGCCCTCGGCGATCTCCGCGACGATCTCGCCGCGTGGCGTGGTGAGGATCGCGCCGGCGCCGGCGGGACCGGGATTGCCTCGCGAGGCCCCGTCGCAGTTCACGACGAGCTTCGGATACTGGGTGCTCACGTCGCCCTCCGCGTCGGACCTCACAGCACCAGGATCCGCCGACAATGCTCGCAACGTGGGACGCCGTCGGCGTGTTTCACGTGGTCGAGCTCCACCGCGGACAGCGTCTCGTGACATCCTTGGCACACGCCGTCGACCAGGGCGGCGGCGCCCACACCCTTCTTCTGGGCCCGCAGCTCGTCGTACAGCTCCAGTAGATCGGGCGCGATCTGCTCCGCGAGGGACGCGCGCTCTCCGGCGTGACGTTCGAGATCGGCGCGCACCGTGGAAAGCTCGGTCGTGGTGTCAGCCGAGACCTGCTCCACCCTCGTACGGAGCTCGGTCACGCGAGCCTCGGCGTCCTTCGCACGAACCTCGATGCCCTCGCGAACCTCGAGCGCGGCGAGCAGCTCGTCCTCACGATCGGTCGTTCGGCGTTTCAGGTTCTCGACCTCGCGGCCCATCGCCTCGAGCTCCTTGGCGTTGGCGACCGATCCGTCGTACATCCGCACTTCCTCGGCCGCGCGCTTCTGGCCGATCGAATCGATCTCGTGCTCGAGCTTGGCGTTGTCGCGGTCGATCGCGTCGATCTGCAGACGGAGCTCGCCGAACGCGGCCTCGGCGGCGTCGGCCTCCGCACGGGCGGCGATGAGATCTTCCTCGGCCTCGAGGGTGTGGCGGCGGCGGGTCAGTCGATCGATGGTGAGGTCGAGGGCCTGGAGGTCGAGGAGCCGGTGGTCCGCCGTCATCGAGCGAAGAGACTAGCCGATGGCGCCGACGCCGAACCCCGCGGCCGAACCACGGGGAACGGTCGTCGAGTCGCGCGCCCCAGCTATGGGCTCAGCGCGGTCGACAACGTGCTGTTGCTGTACGCGCTGTTCGTGTTCTGCCCCAGCAGCGTCACGGCTGCGACCACGGCCATCGCGATCAGGGTCAGCATCAGCGCGTACTCCACCGCCGTGGCGCCCTCCTCCGACGCCACACGGGCGGCCACGCGCGATGCGACGTAGCGAGCCATCATCACCATCTCGTCACCCCCGAGCCACATCCGGTCGTGGGGGGCCGCCGTCTCGCGGGACGGGCGGCCCCACCGCGCCGTCTTACCACACACATCGGCATCCAGAGGCGTGCGGCTTGAGCCCGGGTACGCTTCGGGCATGGATTCCGAGGCGCGCGACCGCGTGGCGCTGATCACGGGAGCGGGCTCTCCCACCGGCATCGGCTTCGCCACGGCGCGGGTCCTGGCACGGGAAGGCGCGCGCCTGGCGATCGCGTCGACCACCGAGCGGATCCACGACCGAGCCGAGGAGCTCACCGCGCTCGGCGTCGACGCCGCGGGGTTCGTCTCGGATCTCACCGACCGCGATCAGGTACGCGCGATGGTGGACGCGGTGGCCGAGACCTTCGGGCGGATCGACATCGTCGTCAACAACGCGGGCATGGTGAAGGTGGGCATGGGCGAACTGGTCGGCGGCGAGTTCGTGAGCTTGCGCGACGTCGACTGGGACCTCGACATCGCCCTCAACCTGCAGACGGCCTACAACGTGACCCGCGCGGTCGTGCCCGGGATGGTCGAACGCGGCTGGGGGCGCGTGGTGATGGTCTCGTCGGTCACCGGGCCGATCGTCACGAGCCCCGGGTGGGCCGGCTACTCGGCGGCCAAGGCGGGGATGGACGGTTTGATGCGCGGCGTCGCGATCGAGGTCGGGCGCGCCGGCGTGACGGTCAACTCCGTGGCCCCCGGGTGGATCGCCTCCGGCTCGCAGCTCCCGGAGGAGGCCGTGGCCGGCGAGCACACGCCGATCGGCCGCTCGGGGACCCCCGACGAGATCGCCGAGGTGGTCGCGTTCCTGGCCAGCGATCGCGCGAGCTACGTGACCGGCACGGTCGTGGTGGTCGACGGCGGGAACACGATCCAGGAGACGAAGGCCTCCTAGGGCGCCGTGGCCCCGCCTCCCCTGCGTCGGATCGCCTTGCTGGTCGTCGCGGTGATCGTGGCGGCGGTGTGCGTCCGGCTCGGGATCTGGCAGCTCGACCGGCTCGAGGGCCGACGGGCATCGAACGCCGCGATCCGGCTGGGGCTCCAGGCGCCGCCGACGGCGCTGTCTCGCCTGCTTGCCGAGACGGGGGGCGACCCTGACGCGCTCGCCTACCGCCGAACCTCGGTCATGGGGACCTACGATGCGGCGAACCAGCTCCGGCTCTATGGGCGGGCGCTGGACGGGCGTCCCGGCGACCACGTGCTGACGCCCCTGGTGCTCGCCGACGGCACCTCCGTGCTGGTGGATCGTGGCTGGATCCCGCTGGAACGCGACCCCACCCCCACCCTGACCGGCGCCGCGGCCCCGCCACCGGGAACCGTCGAGGTGCGGGGGGTGCTTGTTCCCTCCGAGGAGGGCGCCGCATTCTCGCAGGACGACGGAGCGTCGCGCACGCTCGTTCGTGCGGTGAACGTCCATGAGATCGACGCCCGCATGCCGGAGCACGACCTCCTGGGCCTCGCGCTCTTGCTCGAGGAGCAGTCGCCCACCCAGCCCGGGGACCTGCCCGAGCCGGCGCCGCTGCCCGAGCTCGACGAAGGGCCCCACCTGTCGTACGCGATCCAATGGTTCACGTTCGCGACGATCGCGCTCGTCGGCTACGTTGTGCTCTCGCGCCGCGACCGGCGCGAGGACCGGACCGTCGGCAGGACCGAGGAGGAGTAGATGGGCTGCCTGTTCGTCCTATTCACGCTGATCACCCCTCGATTCGTGTTGGTCGTCCTTTGGCTGTTCACGGACTACCTCGCGACCGCGTACGGGTCGTGGTTCTGGGCGACGCTCGGCTTCTTCGTGATGCCCACCACGACGATCGCGTATGCGGTCGCCCGGAACGACCTGTCGAGCAACGACGGCGCCATCCAAGCCGCCGGCGTGGTCGTGATCGTGCTCGGCGTGCTGATCGACGTCGGCCTGCTGGGCAGCGGGGCGCGGTCGGGCTCCCGCCGGCACGACTGACGCGTCCTCACACCGGCGACCACGCGACGAACGTTCCGTGCCCGATCGCGTAAGGCCTCGCGTCCGGCGCGCTCGGCTGGACCAAGATCGTGTTCGGCGAACCCGGCAGGTCGACGGGGAACGCGAACGCGGCGCCGTCCGGCGACCACATCGACCAGCTCTGCGCGTACTGGCTGAAGAAGGGTGTGGTGTCCTGCAGGAGAGACAAGGACGGGACGAACGTCGGCGTGAGGAACGTGCGTTCTCCGTCCCACACCCGCCACCGGAACAGGATGGGGCCGTTCCCGTCGTACACGGGCTCCAGTACCGCGAGGCGGCTCCCGTCGGGGCTCCAGTACCAGGCGGCGGCGACCTCATCGCTCACCTCCCGACGTCGCCCGGTCTCGAGATCGACGATCCGCACACCGACATCGGTCGCATGCTCGGGAAGGCTCCGATCGTAGAGGTCGATCTCATCGGGACCGAGCGCCTGGAAGGCGACCTGCCGGCCGTCCGGCGAGACGACGAGGAACGCGGCGCCCTCGACTTCCGACACCTCGCGGATACGGTCGCGCTCGCGGTGAAGCGCCACGATCCGCTGGTTGAGTCCGGCACCGCGTCGGACGTACAGGAGGGTCGAGCCGTCGGGGGTCCACGCCGGTGCCTGGAAGACCCCGGGCTCGGCGTCGACCGTCTCCACGGCACCCTGAAGGTCGAGCTCCTCGAGTCGGTCGCCGCCCACATGAACCAGCAGGCGATCGCCTGTCGGAGCCCAGGCGAAGTAGTACGGGCTCCCGCGGTCGAGCGACCTCGCCGCGGGCGCCGGCCCGTCGGCGCCGTCGACCAGTCCCAATCCGACCCCCTGGCCGCGGTTCCCGAGGAACGCGACGCGCGAGGAGGTCGGATCCCACGAGAGGTAGAAGGGCACGAACGGCACCTCGGTCTGGCCATAGGTCCCGCCACCGGGGGCGCTCGTGACGACACGGGACACCTGGGTTCCATCCCGCGCGTCGATCTGTGCCCAGGCAACGCGTGTCCCGTCGGGCGACCACGCGGCCTGAGTGACGTCGAGGGTCCCGGGCGAGGCGACGGCCAGGAACACCGGGTCGGAGCCGTCGGGCCTCGTGGTGAGGAGGCTCCCCGTGTCGTCGAGGATCAGCAAACTCCCCGGCAGCTCGGAAGCCACCGAGGGCAGCGTGCTCGCGGGTGGTGGCGACGGGGACGGGGACGAGGTCGCCGGCGCGGTGGCGCGCGTGCACGCGGCCGGCCACAGCGTCATCAGCACGAGGGCGGTCCCGAGGCGGTGTGCGCCCGTCATCGCCCGATCGTAGAGCGGTTCGCGCGGAAGGTGGATGGTCTCAGTCGGCCCTGTACACGACGTCGCCGCCGACCACCGTCGCCGTGACCCGCGTCTCGAGGATCGCCCGGGGATCGCCGGACCCCAGCAGATCGCGATCGAGCACCACGAGGTCCGCGTACTTCCCGGGTGCGAGGGACCCGCGGTCGGTGTCGGCGAAGTTGGCGAAGGCGCTCCCGATGGTGGCCGCACGGACCGCGCTCGGCAGGTCCACCGCCTCCTCCAGGTTCCACGCGTCCTTCCCGTCGGGGGCCGCCCGTGTCACGGCTGTGTAGAGCCAGGTCATCGGGTCCATCTCGGCCACGTTCCAGTCGGACGAGAAGGCCAGGGTGCCGCCCGTGGCGGCGATCGACCGGAATGGCCAGGCGAAGCGCTCACGTTCGTGGCCGATGTTCTCGCGCCACTCCCCCACGATGTCGGGCGCGCAGTGCCGCGGCTGCATGCACGCGACCACCCCGAGCTCGCCGAACCGGCCCACGTCGTCGGGGTGGACGCACTCCACGTGCACGATCTGATGCCGGGCATCCCGTGGCCCGTGCACCTCACGGCACCGCTGCACGGCATCGAGCACCGTGCGGATGCCGCGGTCGCCCGTGGCGTGCGTGAACGCCTGGAACCCCCGACGCTCCAGCTCGATGAAGAACCGCGCGAACTCCTCCGGATCCCAGAACATGTCGCCGCAGGTGTCGGTCCGGTTCGCGTACGGGTCGAGCATCGCGGCGGTGTGCGGCTCGATCACGTCGTCGATGTAGAGCTTGATCGGCGCCACGCGGAGCCGGTCGTCGTCGTAGGTCCGCCTCGCGTCCTCGAGGGCGTCGAGCCGCTCGGGGGTCGTGCCCGGGAGGCAGAGCATCGCGGCGATCAGCCGCGAGCGCAGTGTGCCCTCGTCTCGGGCGCGGGCGAACAGCGGA
>Ga0214473_10005671_pt1 | contig 14945 bp, 11 predicted proteins | sample RVTome_7_FD_203509 | JGI IMG/M metagenome (GOLD analysis project Ga0214473, IMG submission 203509) | Soil microbial communities from uranium-contaminated site in the Upper Colorado River Basin, Wyoming, United States - RVT98D197 | ecosystem: Environmental > Terrestrial > Soil > Contaminated >... | reverse complement strand
GATTGGACCGGCTCCAGGATTTTTATCTGAGCAATTTCATTGGAAACCCATTGGATACGACCATCGCTGCGTCGCAGTTGATCTTCAGCGGCGTTTTAGAAAAATTTCCGGGCCTTAAATTTATCCTCGCCCATGGGGGTGGGCAATTTCCTTTTATTTTGGGTAGGATGGAACACGGATATGAGGTCCGGCCTGAACCCAAGGAAAAGGTTCATCAGCCTCCCCGGGCGTTTCTGAAAAATTTCTATTTTGACACCATCACCCACAATCCTGATGCGTTACGGTATCTCATCGCTTTTGCCGGAAGCGATCATGTCCTTCTGGGGAGTGATTATCCGTACGATATGGGAGATCCGGACCCGGTCCGGACGGTTTCCAAGCTCCCAAAGATTAAAAAAGAAGACCGGATCAAGATCCTGCGGCAGAATGCAATCGCCCTCTTTGGTTTGAAAGACTGAGTTATGAGGTATGAGGTATGAGCAAGAACTCAATAGGAACTTATTCGTCCTGACCAACATTCAAGTTGATGGACAATGTCAAGATAACGCTTCTTGAAAGTTAACCCCTACAAATCGTTGCTCAACGATGACATTCTAGGCTCCGGATTGCGGGTTGAAATCACGTACCCCAGGTGAACATATGGAAATCAAATCCTCGCTTTTTTGAGGTGCCGGAAACAAAGGGTTCATAGCAGCTACTGAGCCCTTTCTTAAGAAAAGGAGACCATCTCGTTTCCCTTGTTGGCCACCTTTGGACAAGTCTTCCCATTAGTTTCGAACGGGTAATTGATGATTTCTGGCTGAAAATAAGATAGTTGCGAGCACAGAACTGTCTATGGAACAGAGACGTCACATCCACTTACCTTGTCCGGTTTCTCGGTGGCTCTTCCTCGCGGACATGATGCAAGACACAAACCACATACTAGTGCAGATTTTAAATACGCTTGGCATTTTTTTACATCATAGCGGAGTTCAATAGGCTCGTCTTGGCGAAATTCGCGCCCTGTGAAGGCGTTAACCGGACATGCTTTTACACAACATTCGCAGCTGTCGCAACCTTGACCCAGAGGCTTGCCTGTCGGTCTAAACGGGGCATCTGTCAGTACGGTAGCCCAGCGTACGCGGGGACCGACTTGTGGCGTCACCAGTAAGCAACTCTTGCCTATCCAGCCTAAACCAGCAAGACGGCCTACGGCCTTATGCGTAAAAGGGCCCAGAAGCTCTTGTTCATCGACCTTCACAGTGACTGGAACTGGCACAGCCCGAAAGCCCTCCCTCTGAATCATGGCCGCCATGCGCAGTACGATCCAGTCGAGTTGTTGATTGACTACGGCATAACAATGATGCCAGTAAAGTTTCGCCTCCAGGACACCGGATGAAGGCGATAGCCTATCGACAATCCAATGATTCAACGTCATCCCAATTGAAATGCCGCAAAAGAATTTCTCTAGAGAGAGAGGCCAGGTTCGGGAAAAGGTTTCCCGGAATGGCAAGATATCCGCAATGCCAAAAAAATCCGCACCCATTTCTGTTGCGCCCCTCTGCAACGCCGTCCTAAGGTTTTTCCTCATCATTTCGTCCTTTCCTTGTTTGGCTTCGATTTGGACACAGCCCCCCATGTAAACAGGAAATTTTGAGGACAGAACGCCTATCCGTTTAATAGGCAGTTTTGTTGACCAGGCCACGATCCGACAAAGGAAGTCCGATACTAAAACTTAATGAGGCTCGGGAGAAAGGTAACAATCTGCGGAAAGAAAATAATGAGAACCAGACAGATCGTCAAAGCAACATAGAAGGGAACCAGGGCTCGGGCAACCTGCACAATCGGGATCTTTGCAATATTGCTCACAATGTACAGGCAAAGACCTACGGGAGGGGTAATCAAGCCGATCATACAGTTCAAGACAAGAATCAGGCCCAACTGAATGGGATCAACGTTAAAGGACATTCCCAAGGGAACCATTACGGGAGTCATCATAATCAGCAAGGCCAATGCATCGATGAAACAACCCATGAAGATCATAACCAAGTTGATTAAAATTAAAACAATGTACTGATTATCCGTCAGCGCGGTAAGGAAGCTGGTAACGAGGGTTGGAATTTGGGCATGAGTAATGATCCAACCAAAAAGTCCTGCCGCACCGACGATAAAGGTAATCTGGGCCGTCATGAGCATGGCCTCCTCTAAGATGTCCGGGAGCTCCTTGAGCTTGATCGTCCTGTAGACAAATCCGAGGAGCAGACCATAAACAGACGCGACGACGCCAGCCTCTGTCGGCGTGAAGGCACCGGTGAATATGCCACCTAAAATAATAATGGGTGCCAGTAGAGACAGCGAAGAAGAGATAAACTCCTTTCGAACGGTTTGAAACGATGCCCTTGGATGGGTTGGATAATTTTCCTTACGAGCCACTATCGCGACGACGCCCATGATGGTAATGCCCAGGAGAATTCCCGGGAGGAAACCTCCGATGAAGAGTTGCCCAACGGAAACTTGTGCCATGACGCCATAAACGACTAAGGGGACACTGGGGGGAATAATGGGCCCGATGGTTGATGATGCGGCCGTAACGGCAGCGGAGAAATCCAGTTTGTAACCATCCCGGCGCATCGCTTCAATCTCGATAGCCCCTAATCCGGCTGCATCTGCCGTCGCGGCTCCGGACATCCCTGCGAAAATCATGCTGGCGAGAATATTCACATGACCTAATCCGCCTCGTACATGGCCCAGGATACTGAGGCAGAAGTTGAAAATCCGCTCGGCACAACCGCTTTTATTCATAAGAATACCTGCCAAAACGAAAAAAGGAATGGCAAGCAGAGGAAAGCTCTCAAGACCTCCCCACAGACGCTGTGGAACTATAATCAGAGGGATCTTCGCCATCAGCAGCAGGAAAACCACGCAGGCCAGAGTCATGGCAAGAGCAATAGGAACCCTGATTAGAAGCAGGATGATCAACAGACCCATTAGGAGGAATGCGGACGGCATCATGGTCGTTTGACTCCTCAGAAATTTCCGTCAACCACTTGGCCTTGCTCTAGTAACATCTTCCGGAGCTTCGCGATGTTGACCTGCCTCACCTTGACTTGATCCATTGTGGCGATAGCCGCCGCAGTTCCTGCAGCCTGCCCCATGTTAAAAGATGGGGGCATGACCCTCAAAGATCCTTGTGCTTCGTGTGTTGACGAAACACATCTTCCTGCTACAATCAGATTATCGACATTTTGGGGAAGGAGACATCGGTAGGGAATGCCATAGGATTTGCCTTCGGGTACGGGGACATAAAACAACTGCGTCCCTGTCGGGTCGTGAATGTCGATCATGTAGGAGCATTGGGCAATGTTGTCAGGAAACTGATGGACATGCAGAATATCTTCTTTTGTAAGGATATAGTCACCGGTGATCCGTCGAGTTTCTCGAAATCCTACTTCTGCTGCCGTGTTGGAAAGGTAACAATTTTGAAAGCCTGGTACGTATTTTTTGAAGAAGCGAACCAAAGTACGAACCTGACGTCTCGTCTCAATTTCAGCCTTCGTTTGATCGAAGACGTTCGTCCCGTCGACGTTATGGATGCGTGTTGTATTAATGGCCACTTCGTCAGAGCGGGGGGTGTAGAAGAAAAGCACGTCATGCTTGGATGGAATGAATTCCCCCAATTCTTTGGCTACCTTTGCAAAGGTCCTAAAATGACGTTCTTCTGGATGCTCAGAAATGTACCGATCGACGGCTCCCCGATCGACACCGGAGAGGCGAAAGAACAGGGTTGCGGGCTGCGTTAGCCCGTCTTTTTCTGATCCCTTCTTCCAGGGAGCGCCTAAGAAGTGGGCCACGTCCCCGTCACCCGTAGCATCAACAAGCACATTACCCGTCACTGCCATTCTACCGGATTTGTTTTCGATGACAATCCCTTTGGCTTTCCGATCCTCCTCGAAGGCACCGACGACAAAGGAGTGCAGCAGGAGTTCAACCTTGGCCTCTTCAATCAGATCGAGGATGACCCATTTCAGCAATTCTGCGTCAAAAGGGGTTACGTGTGCATGAGGCCATACGACAAAACCAGCATACCCCGTGTCCATGCGTGTGTATTCCGGATGAACAACTCCATTTAGCTCAGCCAGACGTTCTATGACTTCCCAGAATATGCCCTTGTTAATGGGTTGATCTCCCGCATAGCAAGGCATGAAGGGATGGACCAGGCCGGAGGTCGCCATTCCTCCAAGCCAACCGTTTTTTTCCACAAGCAAAGTCTTCATCCCTAATCGGGCACTGGCAATAGCAGCGGCCAGACCCGCAGGGCCCCCACCCGCGACAAGGACGTCGACATGTTTCATCACAGGAATTTCTCTTTCCTTTTCAATGATCGTTTGCACGGAAGGAAACCTCCTCAAGTCAGTTCTTTGATTGAACACAATGGTTCATTAATGAAACCAGGGTTGAGATGAACATCGTAGCCATGCCAACGATGACGGCGAGTGTCATCATGTAACTTGGAAGCCCCGTCGCCCCACCCAGTTTGTGTCCCAGGTTTTTCTGCAAGCCAAAGAAATCACATGAAAGTTTGGCGAGATAGAATAAGGAAACGAAAAGCAAGATGTCGACGACAATCCCGAGCAACCTCTGCACCCGCTGCGAAAAAACGGTCACGAGACTTTCGATGGATAAGATGGTCTTGCGATGGTATAAAACTGCCGCTCCCAAGAAGGTTACCCAAACGAAGAGGAAGACCGTCAGGTCTTCAGCCCAAATGAAGGGCAGGTTGAGGACCCGGCGCATAAAAATCTGCAACGACATAATGATGCCGGTCACGGCGAATAGAATGATCCCGATCCAACTCTCAAGTGTAACCAGGGAGTCTACCACTCTCTTGATGGTAATGCATAGGGTGTCCATATTAGTCCTTCTCCAAAGAGAGAGGTAGAGCGCCTGACCGCTCTACCTCTCTGCTTCCACGTAGGTTTTTATTTAATATCCTGCACCTTCTTGTACAGCCCCTTGCTCCAGAAACCTGTCGCTTCGGAGTCCTGGATCACAGGCGCCAGCATCTGCTGGAATGGGCGAGTATCAATCTCGTTGAAAATCGCCCCTGCCGCGACCATCTTAGGTTTTTCGGCCTGAAACTTTTCTCTCACCAACTTCTGGAAGTACTCTCCTGCATCCAGGGCCGCTGCCTGTATCAAATCCTGCGTGTCCTTGGGAAGGCTCGCAAAGCGGGCCATATTGACCCCAATGGTGAAAGCTTGCTGTAGGTGGTTGGTAAGCGTAATGTAAGGGGCTGCTTCGTAAAACTTTGTAGCATAGATCTGATCCAGCGGACCTTCCGCAGCGTCCACCGTTCCGGTCTTTAACGCAAGATACACCTCCGCCCATGCCACCCGGGTAGGGCTGGTCCCGAGACCCTTCCACACCTTCAGATAAGTTTCGATCTCGGGAACACGCATCTTGATGTTGGCGATATCACGAGGACTGGAGACAGGCTTCTTGGAAACCAGAACCCGTGGTAAACCGATCCAGTTCGTAGCGAGGATCTTCACCTTCATCTTTTGCGTCACCTGTTCTTTCATGTCGGCGAAAACAGGGTTGTTTAAAAAGGCTTTGAAGTGATCCGTATCCCGGAAAGTAAATCCCATGACATAGACATTGATGTCCTTAACGAAGGGGGCATACCACTCCAAAACCATAGAGACCATATCAATCGTTCCTGTGCTCACTCCCTCCATTATCTGCAGACCGGTTCCCAAGGTGCCGGCGGGATTTGGATTTATTTGTATCTCGCCTTTGCTGCGTTCAGACAGTAATTTAGCAAAATGCTGGACAGCGATTGTGGAAGGCGCCCCCACCGGTTCTAAACTCGCTACGTTCAGAGAGTACTTGGCGGCTGACATTGCGACATTTGCTGAGAAAAAAAACCCGATAGCCAAACAACCCGAAATGAAACAAACTAAAGCGTTCCTCATGATTTGACCTCCTTCTGGGCCTTATTGACCCTGGTGTGATTCCCGTCTTGTTCGGGGCATATGCGCCAAATATATTTAAAAAAGGTTACGGGTGTTTATACCCGCCTGTGATCAGTTATGGGCAACAGGCCGTTCTATTTTCCCCACAGCTTCGCCATAGCAACAACCTTCTGCCAGGCCTCCCAGCATTCCCTGCTTTCAGCCTCGGACATGGCAGGCATGAACCGTTCTGTCTGGACCCGCAACTGTCTGATCTCTTCAAGATCTTTCCAGAAGCCTGTTGCAAGGCCAGCCAAATAGGTGGCTCCCAATGCAGTCGTTTGAATCTCTTTCGGTCTCACCACCGGTATCCTCAACACGTCGGCTTGAAACTGCAAGAGAAGATTGTTTTTTGCAGCCCCTCCATCCACTCTCAATTTCTCAATTGGGCTACCGCAATCCCTCTGAATACAATTGAGAACCTCTTTTGTTTGGAATGCTATGGATTCTAACGTCGCCCTTGCAATATGGGCGGGATTGGTTCCTCGTGTGATCCCTACGAGGGTCCCTCTCGCATACATGTCCCAATGGGGTGCACCCAAACCGACAAAGGCAGGGAGGAAGTACACACCCCCATTGTCTTGTACTTGCTTCGCTAAGGTTTCAATATCCTCTGCTTGCTTGATCCATCCCAGCTCATCTCTCAGCCACTGAACGGCCGCCCCGGCGATGAACACACTTCCCTCAAGAACATAAGTGACCCGATCGCCCAATTTCCACCCGATCGAAGTAAGCAGGCCATTTTTTGAGAAAACGGGCTGCTCCCCCGTATTCATGAGAAGAAAACAACCCGTTCCATAGGTATTCTTTATCTCACCTTGATTGAAACAAGTCTGGCCGAATAACGCCGCTTGCTGATCCCCAGCCATACCGGCAATCTTAATTGGCACCCCGCTAAAAATCTCCGGACTCGTCTGGCCATATAGGTCACTTGAATTCCTTACGACCGGCAAGATCTTATCGGGAATCCTTAACCACTCCAGAATGTCAGCATCCCATGCTCCAGAATGAATGTTATACATCATGGTGCGTGAGGCGTTGGAAGGATCGGTTATATGGAGTTCCCCGCCGCTGAGCTTGTAAATTAACCATGTGTCGATGGTCCCAAAACATAATTCCCCTTTTTCCGCCTGCTGGAAGGTTCCCGGGACATTTTCTAGGATCCATTTGACCTTTGTTCCGGAGAAATAAGCGTCAACGGTTAAGCCGGTCTTTTGCCGGATGAGGTCTCCTTTTCCATCTTTAAGCAATTCCTCGCAGAGATTGGATGTTCTACGGCACTGCCAGACAATGGCATTCATCAAAGGCTTTCCGGTCTTCCTTTCCCAGATCACAGCGGTTTCACGTTGATTCGTTATTCCGATTGCCTCGATTTCGCGAGGTTCAACCTGGGAGTCCCTTAAGGCATCCTGACATGCCGTTACCTGGCTTTCCCAAATTTCCATGGGATTATGCTCGACCCATCCCGGTTGAGGATAAAACTGTCGGAATTCACGTTTACCCTGTCCAAGTATTTCTCCCTGTTGATTCAGGATGAAGGCTTTTGAGCTTGTCGTCCCTTGATCGATCGCCATCATGAATTTTTTCATGTTCCAACCTTTGAGGTGAGGGATATTAATCGAATTCGTGCTCTTTAACAGCTTCGATGTACTCCTCCCATCCTTCATCTCGACCTGCAACCAGAAGAGCTGCTTTCACAGTTCCATAAAGTTGTCTATCGGTTGGGTCTAGGATCGCCGAATCGAGCCCTTGAACGATGGTTGCAACGATAAACGTATGGTCCAAGATTCTGCGTCGGGGCAGCCCTTGTGAGATTATTTTCAAATCGCATATCGTATGGATTCCACGGAATTCTGTAACGACTCGTTGTATGGTCTCGAGAGCCTGCGTTGCCGACCGGTGATTGATGGAGAGAGATGAAACAAGGACGTCGATATAAAGATTATCCAAAGGTAAACCCATGTCCGTTGCCTGATGGACCAAATGATCCAAGAAACGGAGCCTTTGTTCCCATGATTCGTTAAGCGGATTTCCTCCATGACTTCCTAAAATCACTCTTGTCCTATGTTCCGCCGCCAAAGGCAAAAAACGGTCTAAGGCGTGTTGAGACATTCTCATTGTATTCAGGAAAGGCTTTTTCCCGACGAAGGGAAGGATAACCTTGGTGACAGCAGGGTCTCTATAATCGAAGCTCAGAGGAAGATCTGTTACGTCTTGCACCACCTCGACAACCCATAAGGACTTCCTCTTCCATCTCCATAGACCCGGTCTTGATACCGATGTAGTCTGCACCTGCCACTGCCTGAGCCTTGGCCTCATTTTGAATGAAAGGGGGATTTTTTGCAGCAATGGCTTGGGCAATGTGTTTCCGGGTCGCATCGATTCGGTCAGCGATGATCAGCATGCCTGTGCCCCTGATGAAACACACAACCTTTTCTTCGTATTTAACTGTTCCACTAACACGGCTGGTAAGAAAGCAAGAAGGATGCCTACAAATGAACGGCTGAGAGATAAAAAGAATTAAGGACTTACAGATTTAATCAGTGACCTGGTAATGGCCACCGACCCATTTGGTTTACCCAGAGTCAACGGACTGCACCATTTGGTGCAGGATGGCTTCTTCAGAAGCGGATTCATAATCTAAGCAAGCTTTGGGTTTAGGGGTATCTCAGGAGGCCCAATTTTTTCAACTTTCCTTGAAGAACTCTCCGGGAAATACCCAGATAAAGCGCCGTTTGGGTCCGATTCCCGTGGTGTCTATCTAAGGCTCTCTTAACAATCTCTCTATTTAAACCCTCCAGATCAAGTTTCCCCTCGGGTATAGCATACTCGTCGACTCCGATAATCGGTTTTATCCCTGTTCCCTGATCTTCTTCCGGTGCTACGTTCTCGACGAAGAGGAGGTCTCTTGCCTCCACCTGATCCCAGGGTCCAAACAAGGCCAATCGTTCCATAACGTTCTTCAACTCACGGACATTCCCGCGCCAGGGTAAGGATACAAGTAATTCCTGCGCTTCCAATGTGAACTCCCCAAAGGTCTTCCCTCTTCGCGCCGCAGACTGACGGACAAAGCGAAGGGCGAGAGGTAAGATATCCTCTTTCCTTTCTCTGAGGGGTGGGATTCTAATCGCTCCCATGTTAATGCGATAATAAAGATCCAGCCTAAATCGTTTCGCGTCCACTTCTAATTGAAGATCTTTGTTTGTAGCTGAAATGAAACGGAGGTCCAAGGGGATCTCTTTCGTACCTCCGATCCGGTAGAGCTTCCTTTCCTCTAACACCCTCAGAAGCTTTACTTGCAAGCCGTACGGCATCTCACCAATCTCATCCAGGAAGATCGTTCCCCCCTGTGCCATCTCGAGCTTTCCCATCTGGTCTGACAGGGCTCCTGTGTAAGCCCCCCGTTCGTGCCCAAAGAGTTCACTCTCAACCAGGTCGCGTGGCATGGCTCCACAATTAATGGCCACGAAGGGCTTCGTCGCACTGTCCTGTCCATAGTAGTGGATGAACCGGGCAACGAGCTCTTTGCCCGTTCCGGTTTCTCCTTCAATCAGCACTGGAACCGCCCTGTCCATGCTATAATGTTCCGCTGAGTCAACGACCTGGCGCATGGCCTCTGAGTAAATGCACAATTCACCCAGTCCGATCTCCCGAAGGTAAGCCTCTCGCAGGCGCTCTGCTTTTCCCTGATAAGTCCGGGTTTCAATAGCAATCCTCTCCTGAAATTCCTCTTTGAGGCTTGCATAGCTGTTTCGAAGGTTCCTGTATTCAGCGGACCGCTCAATCGAAATTGCCAATTCCCGGACATTAATCGGCTTTTGTAAGTAGTCATAGGCCCCATATTTCAAGGCTCTTATGGCGTTCTCCATATCGCCATGGCCGGTAATGATAATGATGTCCGCGGGTGAACGCTCGATCTCTTTGATGCGGCGCATCAACTCGATACCACTCATGCTTGGCATGCGTATATCAGTAATAACGAGGTCAAAGCTATTTGAATGGAATTCGCGCAACCCTTCTATCCCATCTTTGGCACAAGTGACCGTGTGGCCCAACTTTACGAGAAAGTTTGAAAGGCTGCGACGGACATCCGGTTCATCATCAACCAAAAGAATATTCACAACGGTTCTCCACAGCCGGAGGCATTGATCACAAAGGTCGCTCCACCCTGATCATTGTTCAGGACTTCTATCCTCCCTCCAAATTCCGTCACGATGGACTGGCTGATGCTTAGTCCTAAGCCTGTCCCCTTTCCGACTTCCTTCGTTGTGAAGAAAGGATCAAAAAGCTTCATCATGTGCTCTTTAGGAATTCCTGTTGCATTATCGCCCACTTCAATGGATACCATTCCATTGTTCACCCCGGTTCGGACCCAGAGTTGCTTCTGGCCATGCTGACACCCGTCCAGGGCTTGTTGGGCATTCACAATCAGGTTCATAATGACTTGTTCTAACCGATTCCGGCTTGTCTTCAAGGGGGGGAGGATGGACGACAGATCCTTACGCACTTGAATGCCATGAGCCTCTAACTGCCGGCCAATCATTGAGAAGACGTTCTTAACTGCCTCATTGGGGTTGATGTCATCTCTCACCTCAACTCGATCCTCCCGGGCGAAGTTGCGGATGTTCTGGATAACCTCCGACATCCGAACTACTTGTTCTGAAATCATTTTGAGGCTTTCGAAAACCTCCTCCTGATCGAGAGGCCAGCCCTTCTCCCGACCGAACAAAAGTCCATCGGCCACCACACGAATCGTATTGAGGGGCTGATTCAATTCATGGGCTATTCCTGCTGCCATTATCCCCAGAGCGGTTAAGCGATCATCGTGGTACATTCGCAATTCATTAAGACGTGCCTTCTGGGCAAGTTTTCTCTGTTCTGTGATATCGTCTAAGATAAAATGGATTGCCGGTTGATCCTCGTATTCGAGCATCTGGGCAAAACAACTATAGTGTCGTATTTCGTCACGATTTTGAGCGCGGAATTCAAAGCGGGCAACTTCTTGTACTCCTGCAAACAGATGCTCCAAAGTACCCCTGATCGCTTCACGGTCTTCAGGATAAGCCCATTGGATGAGGTCCATGGGCGTCATCCCCACCCCCGATCCCCCCATCAATTTTAGGAGCCGCTCATTGCAGTAAAGAATTTGGTGTCTCCGGAAGAGCATCATCCCGATCCCCGCAAAATCCGTGATGGCTTGATACATCGATTCCGACCGGCGAAGGTTCTTTTCGGTCTTCCGTTCCAGGGTGATGTCGCGTATCATCTGTATCGCGCCCCAGATCCGGTTGGTTACGTCATAGAGCTTGGAGACCTTACAACTGACAAATGCCGGCCCTCCCGGCAAAGCCGGACAATAGGCAGTCGCAAAAATGCTGTCATTTTCTTTTCGGTATTCAAGATACTCTCGCTCCCACGCCGGGTCGGGATGGAGAATGAGGTCGAGAATCGTCGTCCGTCTTGCATTATAGAAAGGAACGGCGTTCTGGTGATCACCCTTTCCTAAAACACATTTGGCATCCCACCCTGTCATCTCTTCCGTAGCCTTGTTCCATAAGACGGTAACCCCCTTGTTATTCATAGCGATCATCGGTGTAGGAATGAAATTGATGGTATCGTGAAATCGTTTTTCAATATTTCCTTTGCTTATCCAGAGCTCAAGAACAAAACCCACCGCGGCCACAAAGTCTCTCATGAGGCCGCCAGCGAAGTTCTTCTTTTTGACATTCCATACCACTAAAAAACCATAAAGCATATCGTCGAGGAATAGAGGAACCAGGGTAATATTCGATATTCCTCCAACCCCCCTGGAAGGCGGATCCTTCACAAAGACGATTTCATGGGATTCCATCTGATGCCACCACTCACCTGGAAAAGTCTCGGCCCTGTTCAAACGCGTTTCGAACAGATCCTGTCGGGTATTCTCTCCGTATTGCGTCCAAGACCCAATCCGCCTCAAACTGAACTGCCTTTCGTCTACAACATGCTTCTTCATTAATGCAGCCCCCTCGGCAGAAACCTCCAAGACCATGAGCCTGAGGGCATCTTCTATCAATCGCTCATTTTCCATAGGATTGTTAAGCACTTTTGAAATGGCAGCCAACGCTTGGATGCTTGTTCTCTCCTTCGAGGTCATTGATCTTAACCCCCTCCCGAATTAGGTATGTCTGATAGATTGGCCCGAGGTAATCACCAGTTTACAGAAAAGAAAACAGGTCTGGAATATTAAGGGTACCTTATTAAGGTCACCTTCGATCGAGGTCAATACCAGCCCTCCGCGTGCAATGTAAATTATGATTAATCCTAAAATTCGAAAAGTCAAGTAGGAGCACAACCTTGGGGTACAACCTTGCCGACCCCCAGTTTTTTAGGGCCCCCTTGTTCAAGACCTTTATGCCCACACCAGGTAACTGGGTTCGTCAAGGGCCGCATGAAGCTCAAGATTGCTTGTTGCCTAAAAGATCGCTTTCCACTCTTCCCCAGCGACAAATTCGGAAAAGACCAAAATTATTGAGGATCTCAAGTCCTGTCAATTGCTGTAAGATTCCGTAAAATCATGATAATCTACATTTAGCCTAAAATTACTCCATGACCTGGTCGAAGGCCCAACGATTATGTTTAGAGGTCAGCATTTTCAGGAATGATCACAAAATCAATCTTTGACGAAAGAACTAGGATTATTGACTTCACAAGTCTTGGACTGAAAAAACGCTAACAGGGAGAGGGGGAGTGTTAATAGAATGGTCGCAATTGTGATGGATGGGTGTTAGAACGGATGAGACTTTGTGTAAATAGGGTTTCTCATGTCAAGATAAGTCAATCGTTGAACAAGGAGGCGAAGGGTCCAAGCACATCTTTTCTCGGACTTGGCCTTGTTGCTTCCAGGTCGAAGTGTTGCGCTCGTGGCGGGAAGTTGGAAAGCACCGTTACAAGGATGGAAGTCAGCAAGGAAACTCGCCAATATGACGGGGGTGTTTTTGCCTCCTTAAAAGCGAGGATATCTTGCCACTATCTGCACCTGCCGAAGGGTTTCTATTTTAAAGACATATCTAAACTAAGTCAGAGGATGGCATCCACCTATCGATTACTAATTGCAATCAAGCACGCTTTGCCAAATTGGCTCCTCGTGGATTTCAGGAAGTCACACTAAACTTGACAATGTCTGTATAGTCAAATGGTGACTTTCACAGCTTATTGCTTCTTTTGCTCAGTCCTCAGTTCTTTCTACTCATTACTTCTATGACGGGGGCGGAAAAGGACGTGTTCAAAGAGGAGAGAGGAAAGGATTCCGATCACCAGACCGTTTCCAACAAAAGAGGCGATGGTACTTGGGAAAAGTTGGATAAAAGGTTTGGGTAAGATGGCGACCGAGGCTCCTAACAGAATGGGGATTCCGACGGTGAAGTACTCCCTCCGCTCCATTCTTTTCTTCCCGGTCATCAACGTATTCATGCCTGCCATCAATTGAGAGGCGAGCGCCACGAAAAGGACAGAGGCGATGACAGAAGAAGGGATGACTGTGAGAAAGGCCCAGAGCTTCGGGATGAAGGCACAAAAGATCATGAGGGCCCCGCTCATGGTCAGGACATAGCGACTCGCCACCCGGGAGACAAGGATCACGCCCGGGCTGATGGCATAGCTTACCAGTCCCATCACGCCAAGGCCTGCTGAAACCATTCCACCCAATCCGGTGAAGGCAATTCCGCGATGAATCCGGGTCTCCAAACCCTCCTTCGTCACCATTTCGGCCACCCCCTGAACACTTCCCACCGTGTTGATCATGACGGCCAGATAGGTAATCACGAAGGATAGAATCGAAGAGAGGGAAAGAGATGGCCACTCTCCAAAGAAGGGAGAGGGCAGGGCAAACCAGCTCGCCTCCCTCACCAGCGCCATCGATATCCTTCCCTGAACGAGGAAGAGGAAGAAACCCAGAATGATTCCGGTAAGCATCCCGGTGGTTTGAAGAAAACCCCGTAGCCAATTGGAAAGAAGGACGACCAACAAGATAATCAGAAGAGAAGAGCCCCAAACACCTACCTCCCCGTAGGGAAGAGACCTGCTTGTGCCGATGAGCAGGGGAACGATAAAAGGAAGCAATATGATGGCCACCAGAATCAGGATGACGCCGATGACATTCGGTGTGAAGAGCGTGGAGAGCCACCGGAACCATCGAAAGAACCCGATGGCGATCAACAGGAGACCTCCGGCCATCATTCCTCCTTGAATGGCGGATAGTCCTTCAGGAGCCAAAATAACGAAACTGAGGACAACCGCAGAGGAGGGTCCTTCAAGGATCGGCAGCCGATGTCCTTTCAGGCTTTGAAGAAGGGTCATCAAGCCAGTGGCGAGGAGCAGGCGTTGAGAGAAGCTGACTTGGGCGGCCGGATCGAGCTGCAGGGCGGCTGCTCCCAGAGCAGAAAAGACGATCACATTTGGGATGGCGACCATCACCCATTGGAGGCCGTAGGCCAGATTCTTGAAAAAAGGTGGGGTTTCATTTAATTGAAAAAGGAAGGCTGCTTGTCCCAACTGCTTTTCACCCATCTATTTCTCATCGGAATCTAAGCACGGACAAACCGGTTTGCATGTCTTTCTCACGAAAGGCCTCCATCCCCAGAAGTTCGAAGATGATGATTTCCTCCAGAAGGAATACCTTTGATTTTTCTCGGAGGCATCCCATCAGGCATTCATCTCCTCTGGCTAAGGCCGCATGCATGTGGATTTTGGGTTGACCCTCCATTTGGAAAATGTTCCCGATACCCAATATTTCATGATTCTTCTTAAGATGGTGCCAAATGGGCACCAGGGGTAACTCCTCTGTTTCAGCCCCACTTACCAGGCTGCCCTCTTTAAGACTGCCAATAACAAAAAAGATTCCAGTCTCGATTTTTTCTTTCGAAGCGAGGGACTCCAGTGATTCCAAAACATCTTCGTTCCCATCCAGTCTCA
>Ga0214473_10005670_pt1 | contig 14946 bp, 10 predicted proteins | sample RVTome_7_FD_203509 | JGI IMG/M metagenome (GOLD analysis project Ga0214473, IMG submission 203509) | Soil microbial communities from uranium-contaminated site in the Upper Colorado River Basin, Wyoming, United States - RVT98D197 | ecosystem: Environmental > Terrestrial > Soil > Contaminated >... | reverse complement strand
ATCGCCGGGATGAGCCCCGACGAGCTGGGCGAGTCCTCGCACAACGTGGAGGAGCTTCGCACCATCCTGGCCGTCTCCGCCGAGGCCGGGCACATCTCGGACCATCAGCTCGAGATGGCGCAGAACATCTTCGCGATGATCGAGCTGGAGGTGCGCCACATCCTCGTGCCCCGCGTCGACGTCGCCCTCCTCTCGCTGGAGCGCCCCCTGGAGGAGAACCTGCGCATCCTCCAGGAGAGCGGCCACTCGCGTTTCCCGCTCTGCGAGGTCGGCCTCGACACCGTGGTCGGCTTCATCCACGCGAAGGAGGTGCTGGCGGCGGCGGCGCTTGGCCAGGAGATCAACCTGCGGTCGCTCGCGCGGCGCCCGCTCTTCGTGCCCGACACCCAGCCTCTCGCTCGGTTGATCGCCCAGATGCAGCGGACCCGAAATCACTGCGCGGTGGTGGTCGACGAGCACGGCACCGCGGTCGGGCTCGCGTTCCTCGAGGATGCCCTCGAGGAGATCGTGGGACCGATCGCGGACGAGTTCGACGAGCCGGCGGAGGTGGTCCGGAGCGCGGGGGGTGAAGCCCTCGAGCTGCCCGGCTCGCTCGCGCTTCCGGAGGCGGCGGAGATCCTGGGGACGGACGACCTCGGCGACGAGTCGGACACGATCGGAGGCCACCTGGTCGCCCAGCTCGGGCGCCTTCCCCGTCCCGGCGACGAGCTGACGATCGGGCGCTACCGGATCCGGGTCGACGAGGTGAGGCAGCGGCGGATCGTGCGGCTGTTCTGCGAGCCAGTCGAAGGCCGAGCGAGCAGGTCTGGCGGGAGCGCGGAGCCGGGCAGCCACGAGCAGGGCTGACCCCCCGCGCCCGCTGCGCTCGCGGCCTCAGGGGAGGGACCTCATGGCGGTCACGGCGATGGAGTCGATGGTGCGATCCTTCGCGAGCGGGCATCCCGCGGATGCCGCGCGGGCGCTGGAAGGCCTCGAGCCGGCCGAGGCGGCGGCCATCCTCAAGCGACTTCCCCGGCGCACCGCGGGGGGCGTCACCGAGCGGCTCTCGCCGGAATGGGCGGGCGCCATCCTGATGCGGCTGGGTCCAGACGAGACGCGCGCTCTCCTCTCCGGCCTGCCGCCCCGGCAGGCGGCGGCCATCCTCCAGCACCTGGAGGACGCGATGCGCGAGGCGACGCTCTCGGGGCTCAGGCCCGAGCAGGCGAAGGGGATCCAGAGCCTGCTTCACTATCCACCCGATACGGCGGGTGGGATGATGGATCCGCGCATCACCTCGATCCGGGTCGACCTCACCGTCGGTGAGGCGATCGCCGCCCTGCGGCGGGCGCCGCGACACACGCTCTACTACCTCTACGTCACCGATCGCGATGGAAAGCTCGTGGGTGTTCTGAACATGCGCGAGCTGCTTCTCGCATCGCCCCGCGATCCCATCGCGCCGATGGTGCGGCGCGAGGTCGTGACCATCCCGGCGACGCTTCCGCGCGACGAGATCACCAGCCTGATCCAGCAGCGCCGCTTCGTCGCTCTTCCCGTCGTCGACTCGGAGGGATACCTGCTCGGCGTGGTGAAGCCGGACGAGATCCTGGAAGCCCTGCAGCAGGAGGCTTTTGGCGACCTCCAGAAGATGGTGGGCGCCGGACACGACGAGCGCGCGCTCTCTCCGGTCTCGATGGTGGTCCGCAAGCGGCTCCCCTGGCTCTACGTCAACCTCGCCACGGCGTTCGTCGCAGCGGCGGTGGTGGGCCTCTTCGAGAGCACGATCGAGAGGGTCACCGCGCTCGCCGTGCTCCTCCCCGTGGTCGCCGGTCAGGGGGGAAACACGGGCGCGCAATCGCTCGCGGTGGTGATGCGGGGCATCGCGCTCCGCGAGCTGGTCCCCGGGACCACGCGACGGCTGCTGCTGAAGGAGTGCGTCGGAGCGCTGATCAACGGCGCAGCGGTCGCGATCGGCACCGGCGCGGCCGTCCTCCTCTGGGACGGGCGAGCGGGTCTGGTTCTGGTGATCGGCCTCGCGATGGTCGTCAACATGGCCGCGGCGGGGCTGGCCGGGGCCGCGATCCCGCTCGTCCTGCGCGCGCTCGGCCGGGACCCGGCGCAGTCCGCGTCGATCTTTCTCACCACCGTGACCGACGTGGTGGGCTTTGCGGCCTTTCTCGGCTTCGCGGTCCTCTTCATGCCGCTTCTCGTCTGAGAGCGGGATTGCGAGATCGCCCCACCGCTTGCCAGGACGCGCGGGCGCACCGGCAGGAATTCGAGGCGGGTGGCTTCGAGGCGCGACGGGCGGCCCCGCCTCTCCGGCGGGGCCGCCCCGAAGGCCGCCCTCACATGTCCATGTCACCCATGTCCGGCATCCCGCCGCCGGCGTTGCCCTTCTTCTTCTTGGGCTTCTCCGCCACCAGGGCCTCGGTCGAGAGCATCAGCGATGCCACGCTCGTGGCGTTCTGCAGCGCCGCGCGCACCACCTTGGTCGGGTCGACCACGCCGGCCTTCACCAGGTCTTCGTACTTCTCGGTCTGGGCGTTGAAGCCGAAGTTCCCGGTGCCGGACTTGATCTTGTCGACGACGATCGAGCCGTCGACGCCCGCGTTGCCGGCGATCCAGCGCACCGGCTCCTCCAGCGCCCGGTGCACGATCCGCACGCCCGCCTTCTGGTCCGCGTTCTCGAGGGTCTCCTCGAGACCGTCGAGGGCCTTCTGCGCGCGCAGCAGGGCGACGCCGCCGCCACAGACGATCCCTTCCTCGACCGCCGCGCGGGTGGCGTGCAGCGCATCCTCGACGCGCGCCTTCTTCTCCTTCATCTCGCTCTCGGTGGCCGCGCCGACCTTGAGGACCGCGACGCCACCGGCCAGCTTGGCGAGCCGCTCCTGGAGCTTCTCGCGATCGTAGTCGGAGGTGGTGTCCTCGATCTGCTTGCGGATCTCGTTGCAGCGGCCCTCGATCGCAGCCTTCTTGCCCGAGCCCTCGATGATGGTGGTGTCGTCCTTGTCGATCACCACCTTCTTGGCGGAGCCCAGGTCCTTGAGGGTCACGTTCTCGAGCTTGAGACCCAGCTCCTCGGCGATCACCTGGCCGCCGGTCAGGATCGCAATGTCCTGGAGCATGGCCTTGCGGCGGTCGCCGAAGCCGGGGGCCTTGACGGCGGCGCAGTGGAGCGTCCCGCGCAGCTTGTTCACCACCAGGGTCGCGAGCGCCTCGCCCTCGATGTCCTCGGCCACCACCAGCAGCGGCTTTCCCTGGCGGGCCACCTGCTCCAGGACCGGCAGGAAGTCCTTCATGCTCGAGATCTTCTTCTCGTTCAGCAGGATCAAGGGCTCCTCGAGCACCGCCTCCATGCGTTCGGCATCGGTGACGAAGTAGGGCGAGAGGTAGCCGCGGTCGAACTGCATGCCCTCGACCAGCTCCAGGGTGGTCTCCATGGCCTTGGCCTCTTCGACGGTGATCACCCCTTCCTTGCCCACCTTCTCCATGGCCTCGGCGAGGATCTGACCGATGGTCTCGTCGCCGTTGGCCGAGACCGTGCCCACCTGGGCGATCTCCTCCGAGCTGCGCGTGGGCTTGGACTGCTTCTCCAGCTCCTGCACGATTGCGTCGGTGGCCTTCTCGATCCCGCGCTTGAGATCCATCGGGTTCATCCCCGCCGCCACCATCTTGCTCCCCTCGCGGAAGACGGCGTGGGCGAGCACGGTGGCGGTGGTGGTGCCGTCTCCGGCCACGTCGGAGGTCTTGCTGGCCACTTCCTTCACCAGCTTCGCACCCAGGTTTTCGAAGTGGTCCTCGAGGTCCATCTCCTTGGCCACGGTGACGCCGTCCTTCGTCACCGTCGGAGACCCCCAGCTCTTTTCCAGGAGCACGTTGCGGCCCTTGGGGCCGAGCGTCACGCGCACTGCGTGCGCCAGCGTCTCGACGCCGCGCAGCAGTCGCTCCCGCGCGTCGTGGTCGAAGCGAATCTCTTTGGCAGCCATGGCTATGGACTCCTCACTCGAGCACCGCGAGGACGTCGTCCTCGCGAATGATCAGATGCTCCTCGCCTTCCAGCTTGATCTCGGCGCCCGAATACTTGCCGAAGAGGATTCGGTCGCCCTTGCGAACCTCGAGGGGACGAAGCTTCCCGTCGTCGTCGAGCTTTCCCTTGCCGACGGCGATCACCTTTCCCTCCTGGGGCTTCTCCTTGGCGGTATCCGGAATGATGATCCCGCCCTTGCTCTTGGCCTCCTCCTCGATCCGCTTGACGAGAATGCGGTCGTGGAGCGGTCGGATCTTCATCTCTCTCTCCTCGGATGGGAGCGGGGTGGCACGACCCTGCACGATCAGGGCCGGCACACCCCGCAGACACTGTGATGGGGCTGCTAGCCGGTATCGACCAGGGTACGGTCGACCGGCCGCTGCGCCCGTTTTGCGTGGCGAAGGCGTAATCACCGCCGAAGCCTTGTCAAGGCCAGGGAGCCGCGGGCCGGGCCGGGATCCTCTGCGTCCCGCGGGTCGGGAGCTTGCGACGGAAGGGTCTTCGGGGCCCGAATCCGCGCCCCCCCGGCTCTCCAACCATTTGTTCCAGCGCAGAAATTCGGGTACCAGCGGGGCTGGCGGCGCCGCCCTGGCTCTCGCCAGGTGGCTCGAGGGAACGGGGGACTTAGGACCCGTTTTCCGCTGGCTGCAGCGCGGCGAGGAGCTGGCGGACCTCGCCCCCCGTCCGCGCTCGCAGGACCTGGTCTCGATGCTTCTCGAGATCGGCGATGGAGAGTCGCTCCGCCAGGTCGACCACGCGGCGATAGTCGGACTGCGACACGCTCAGGCGGCGCACCCCGAGCATGAGGAGAACGGCCGTCAGCACCGGATCGCCGGCCAGCTCGCCGCAGACGCTCGCGGGCTTCCCCCGCTCGGCTGCCGCGGCGACCACCTGCGAGATCAGGCGCAGCACGGCCGGCTGCAGCGCGTCGTGGTAGTGCCGGACCGAATCGTCCTCCCGGTCCGCCGCCAGCAGATACTGGGTCAGGTCGTTGAGGCCGATCGCGACCAGATCGACGTCGTCCAGGATCTCCGCCGCCGCCACGGCGGCGGCGGGCACCTCGATCATCGCCCCGAGCTGGAAGGGAAAGGCCCGGCGCTGCACCCCGCAGATCTCCTCGAGCTTGCGCGTCAGGCGCCGCAGCGTATCCAGGCCGTCCAGCATCGGCACCAGCAACCCCACTGGACGGCGTCGGGCGAGCCGGGCGATGGCTCGCACCTGCGGGCCGAGGATGTCTTCGCGCTGCAGCAGCAGGCGCACCCCGCGAATGCCCAGGCTCGGATTTCGGCCGATCGGGAAGTCCGCGTACTCGGGACACTTGTCACCGCCGAAATCGGCGAGGCGGAGGTGGAGCTCGCCGCTCCCGATCACCGCGGCCACGCGCTCGTAGGCCGCGTAGCTCTCCTCTTCGCTGGGCCACGCCTTGCGGTCCATGTACAGGAACTCGGTCCGGAACAGCCCCACGCCGCTGGCGCCGAAGCGAGGGACCAGCTCGGCCTGCTTCGGATCGCTGATGTTGAGGGCGAGCTGGATGGCGACACCGTCTCGAGTCACAGGCTGCCGCGGCGTCGGCCGCTCTCTCCTCACCTGGGAGAGGGCGGTGCGGATCCGGGTGGCGAGCTCGAGCTCGTGCCCGGAAGGGCTCACCACGGCGAGCCCACCGCCTGCGTCGACCAGCACGAGCTCGTCTTCCGCCACCTTCTCGGCCGGCGACGCGATTCCGGCGAGCAGAGGAATGCCGAGGGATCGGGCCAGGATCGCGGTGTGGGACCTCGGGCCGCAGCTCTCCGTCAGCGCAGCGCAGGGCCCCCGGTGAGCGAAGCGCACCAGCTCGGAGGGCGTGAGCGTCGAGGCGACGAGCACGGTGGGCTCCCCGTGGAGGGCTCGGCTCTCGACCCGCGGATCGAGGCAGCGGAGCAACCGATGCCCGATGTCGAGGACGTCGGCGGCCTTGTCCCGAGCCATCGGCAGCGGGCTGGCCTCGAGCTCCGCGTGGAACGAGGCCGTGGCCTGGGCGAGCGCCGCCTCGGCCGAAAGCCCCTCCGCTGCGATTGCCCGCTCGACCCGCTGCAGCAGCGCCGGGTCGCGCATCATCGTCGCGTGGGCTGCGAAGATCTCGGCGTCTTCCTTGCGGCCTTGATGGGAGAGCTGCCTCTGGACGCGCTCGAGCTGCGCGGACGCCCGGGCCTGAGCCGCGCGCAGCCGCTCCAGCTCCCGCTCGCTCCCCTGCCGCGGAGCCACCGCTGTGGCGGCGGAGATCCAGGCAGCCGCGTCGAGGACGTGAGCGCGCCCCTCGAAGAGCCCCGGGCAGAGCCCCCGCCCGTGCAGGATCATGAGCCTCGGGCTCCGGGCCGATCGCGGGTCAAGATTCGAGTCTCTTCCACCGAAGGATTCCCAGATCGCGCTGAAACGAGGCCAGTCTAGCGGCGCCTGGAGCGAAGCCCAGGAGGGGCCGCCGAGATCCGCCGGAGGGACTCCATCCATTGTGCCATCGCGGCCCACACCCGCTCCTCCGGGCGAGATCCGGGCTCCCTCGAGGGGAGGTGGGAAGCCTCTGCTCCTTCGACCCCCTCCCCTGGGCCGCCCAGGGCCTGGCCGCAGCTCGCGATCTCCGCCCGAGCGCGCTCCAGGGCCGCGCCCGCGTCCCAGGCGACGAAGCCGGGTAGGGGCCAGCTTCAGGATGCCGAGTCGATCCACCTGTCACGCTCTCGATCTCGCGATCCTTCGTCAGCCCGACGACGCGACCTGCGGGCCGACCTGCCTGCACGCGGTGTACCGCTACTTCGGCGACGAGCTTCCCCTGGGTGAGGTGACGGCCGAGGTGCCGAGGCTCGCGGGAGGCGGGACCCTCGCCGTGAGCCTCGCGAACCACGCGCTTCGCCGCGGGTACCGGGCGCTGATCTACACCTACAACCTCACCGTCTTCGATCCCACCTGGTTCGGGCGCCGCACGCCCGACCTGATCGAGCGCCTCCGCGCCCAGGCCGGAGCGAAGATGGACGCCAAGCTCTCGGTGGCCACCGAGGCCTACCTCGAGTTCCTCGCGCTCGGCGGCGAGCTCGCGATGGAAGACCTCACGCCGGCGCTGCTGCGGCGCTGGCTGGAGCGCGACCGCCCGATCCTGACCGGCCTCTCGGCCACCTTCCTCTACCGCTGCGCGCGCGAGGTCGGGGACGCCGAGCTCGAGGAGGACGACGTGCGCGGCATCGCGACCGGCCACTTCGTGGTGCTGTGCGGTTGGGACGCCGACGAGCGCTCGGTGCGCATCGCCGACCCCCTCGAGAACAACCCCCGCTTCCAGGAGCACATCTACTGGCTCCCCGTCGAGCGCGCCATCAACGCCATCCTCCTGGGCGTGCTCACCTACGATGCCAACCTCCTGGTGCTGGAGCCGTCGGAGGGCTCCCCGTGAACGCGCTCCTGGTGGTGGAGAATACGCGCCGCTGGCCGCTGAAGCTCGGCGGCGCCCAGTCCGTCTCCGCCCGCGAGTACCTGGTCGGCAGCGAATGGGACGAGCGCCGCGGGCTCCGCGTCTACAACTTCTGCCGCACCTACGGCTACCAGACGCTCGGCTACTACGTCTCGCTGCTGGCCGCCGCCCGGGGGCACCGGCCGATTCCCACGGTCGAGACGCTGCAGGATCTCCGCCTCGCCCCCGTGGTGCGCCTGGTCTCCGAGCAGCTCGAGGACCGCATCCAGAGGGATCTCGCGCCGCTCAAGGGACCGCGCTTCGATCTCAGCATCTACTTCGGGCGGAACCTGGCCCGGCGCTACGACGCGCTCGCCCGGGCGCTCCATGACCAGTTCCCGGTCCCGCTGCTGCGGGCGAGCTTCGAACGCGAGGGACGAGCCTGGCGGCTCGCCTCGGTGCGCCCGATCGCGACCAGCGAGATCCCGGACCCGCACCTCGACTTCGTGATCGAGCAGGCCGAGGCGCACTTCGGCCGCCGGCCTCGCGCCGCGTCCTCACCCCGGAGCTTCCGCTACGACCTGGCGATCCTGGCCGCTCCCGAGGCGCCCGACGCGCCCTCGGACGAGAAGGCGCTGCGCCGGTTCGTCCGCGCCGCTCGGGAGATGGGCATCAACGCGAAGCAGATCCACCGCCGCGACGCCGGCTCGATCGCGGAGTTCGATGCCCTCTTCCTTCGCGAGGCGACCTACGTGGACCACCCGACCTACCGGCTGGCGCGGCGCGCCGCGTCCGAAGGGCTGGTGGTGATCGACGACCCGATCTCGATCCTGCGCTGCACCAACAAGGTCTTCCAGGCCGAGCTCTTCAAGCGCCACGGGATCCCACACCCGCTCACCGTGGTCGCCCACAACGGCAACGCCGAAGCGATCGCCAGCACGGTGGGCCTCCCCTGCGTGCTCAAGCGACCGGACTCTTCGTTCTCTCGGGGGGTGGTGCGCGTCGAGAGCCGAGAGCAGCTCCGGGCGCAGCTCGGCGAGTTCCTCCGCGACTCGGAGCTGGTGGTGGCGCAGGCCTACACGCCTTCCCTCTTCGACTGGCGGATCGGAGTCCTGGGGGGAGCCCCGCTCTACGCCTGCCGCTATCACATGGCGCGCGGCCACTGGCAGGTCGTGGCCACGGGAGCCAACGGTCGGAGGCGCTACGGACGCGTCGAGGCGCTGCCCCTGGACGAGGCTCCGCGCGGCGCGGTCGAGATCGCCGTCCGAGCGGCGAGCCTGATCGGAGACGGCCTCTACGGGGTCGACGTCAAGGAGAAGAACGGCGGCTTCCTGGTGATGGAAGTCAACGACAACCCCAACATCGACGCCGGCTTCGAGGATGCCGTCCTGGGCGATCGGCTCTACCTCGCGGTGATGGACTGGTTCCGGCAGCGTCTCGACGCGCGCGGACTGGAGCAGCGCTGCGATGGCGCGTGAGGCGCGGGTCCTCGGCTTCTTCGAGGGCTTCGGGATCGAGCTCGAGTACATGATCGTCGAGGCCGAGAGCCTCGACGTGCGGCCGATCGCCGACCGCGTGATCGAGGCCGAGCAGGGGTCGGTCGAGAGCGAGGTCGAGCGAGGCCCGATGGCGTGGTCGAACGAGCTCGCGCGCCACGTGATCGAGCTCAAGACGAATGGACCCGCGCCCCGGCTCTGCGGGCTCGCCGAAGGCTTCGCGGGAGAGGTTGCGCGGATCGAGGCGCTCCTCGCCCCGCTCGGCGCGCGCCTGATGCCCACCGGAATGCATCCCTGGATGGATCCGACCCGCGAGCTCCGGATCTGGCCGCACGGCAGCCGCGAGATCTACCAGGCCTTCGACCGCATCTTCGACTGCCGCCGACACGGCTGGGCGAACCTCCAGAGCACCCATCTGAACCTCCCCTTCGCGAACGACCACGAGTTCGGGCGGCTCCACGCAGCGGTCCGCGCGATCCTTCCCATCCTCCCCGCCCTGGCCGCGAGCTCGCCCTTCGCCGACGGCCAGCACCCAGGGATCCTCGACGCGCGGCTCGACACGTATCGCAGCAACGCCCGCAAGGTGCCCTCCATCACCGGCCAGGTGATCCCCGAGCCGGTCTTCACCCGCTCGGGCTACCAGGCCCTCCTCGAGACCATCTACGCCGAGCTCGCGCCGCTCGACCCGGCGGGCACGCTCCGACACGAATGGGTGAATGCGCGGGGCTGCATTGCGCGCTTCGACCGGATGGCGCTCGAGATCCGCCTCCTCGACGCCCAGGAGTGCCCCCGCGCGGATCTGGCCATCGCCGCAGCCGTGATCAGCACCGCGCGGGCTCTCTCTGACCCCGCGCCGGCGCACCAGGCGCGCCTCCGGAGCCTCGACACCCGGCGGCTCGCGCAGCTCCTCTCGCGGACGACGGCCGACGCGGAAGGAGCCGAGGTCGATGACCGGGAATACCTGCTGGCGCTCGGTCTGGATGGAGAAACGCGCTTCGCGGGAGAGGTGTGGCGCGCTCTCGTGGACCGCTGCGTTGCGCCAGAGCCCGATGCCTCGGAGCATCTCGCGACGCTCGAGGAGATCCTGGAGGAGGGCTGCCTCTCGCGGCGCATCCTGCGAAGCGTCGGCGAGAAGCCGACCCGAGACGCGCTCAGCTCCGGCTACCGTGAGCTCTGCGACTGCCTCCGGGAGGGGCGGCTCTTCCGTGCCGGCGGCTGAGCGCTCTCTCCTCCTCACCTGCGAGCACGGTGGAAACCGGGTCCCTCGCGGGTATCGCGCGCTCTTCCCGGGAAGGGAGGCGCTGCTCGCCTCGCATCGGGGCTTCGACGCCGGCGCCCTCGTGCTCGGGCGAAGCCTTTCGCGCGCGCTCGGCGCGGAGCTGATCGCGGCCACCACGACCCGCCTGCTCGTCGATCTGAACCGCTCGCCCCACAACCCCGCCGTCTTCTCCGAGATCACCCGCGGCCTCGCGCGCGACCTCCGCGACGAGCTCCTCGCCCGCTGCCACCGCCCGCACTGGAGCCGCGTCCGGGCGGCGATCGAGGCGCGAGACGGAGGCGTGCTGCACCTCGCCCTGCACAGCTTCACTCCCGTCTGGCGCGGCAAGAAGCGCGGCTTCGGGATGGGAATCCTCTACGACCCCGAGCGCCGTCGCGAGCGGTCTCTCGCGATGGCCTGGCAGCGACGGCTCCAGGCGAAGCTTCCGGACCTCGGGGTGCGACGCAATGCGCCCTACCGCGGCGACGCAGACGGGCTCCCCTCCGCGCTCCGCCGGGAGCTCCCGGAGGAGCGATACCTGGGCCTCGAGCTCGAGCTCAACCAGCGCGCGATTCTCGCCGCGGCGGAGCGCCGCGCGCTCGCCACTGTCCTCGCGAGGACCCTTCAGGCGGCGCTCCGGGACCCGGTGTGAACCCCGTGGAGCTCGCGGGCAGCGAGCGCAGCCGCCAGTCCGATCACCTGACCAGAACCACCACCGAGCGCGGCCCGACCCGATACTCCCGGCCTTCCACGACCGCCTCGTCGTCCGGCTCGAGGAAGTCATCGGGCGCGCCCAGGCTGGTGTCGGCAACGCGCCTCCACTGGCCTGCTCCACCCTCCTGGATCTCGAAGGTGAGCGGCTCCCACCAGGCGTTGACCATCGCGTAGATGTCCCGATCGCCTTGCGACGCTCCGTCCAGGTAGAAGGCCAGGCTCCGCGACTCGAAGCTGGTATCGAGGCTCTTCCCGACTCCGTACCACCTGACGTCATCGCGCCAGAAGCGCGAGCGGCAGAGAGAGGGGTGAGACTTGCGAAAGCCGATCATCGCCTTGAAGAACCGGTACACGTCGCGGTGCTCGGTCAGGCGACGCCAGTCGAGCCAGCTGGTCTCGTTGTCCTGGTTGTACGGGTTGTTGTTTCCCCCCTGTGTCTGCAAGAACTCGTCGCCCATGCGAAACATCGGCGTGCCGTTGGCGAGCATCAGCAGGCAGCAGAAGTTCCTGGCCTGCCGCTTGCGCAGCACCATCACCTCCGGCGGAACCCCGTCGTCTCCCTCGGAGCCGCAGCTCCAGCTGTAGTCCTCCCGCGGCCCGTCGGTGTTGTCGTGGCCGTTGGCGAGGTTGCGCTTCCGATCGTAGGAGACCAGGTCGTAGAGGCTCATGCCGTCGTGGGCTCCCACGTAGTTGATGCTCTGCCAGGGGTGGAACGCGTAGCGGCGGGTGTCGGGGAAGAGATCGTCGCTGCCGTAGAGCCTGGTCGCCAGCCGCGCGACCATGTCGGGCTCGCCGCGAAGGAAGCGCCGGACGTCGTCGCGAAAGCCGCCGTTCCACTGCCGCCACCTGAGGCTGGGAAACGAGCGCCCCAGCTGGTAGGCGCCGCCTGCATCCCACGGCTCGGCGATCAGCCGGATCCGGGTCAGCTCCGGATCCGAGGCGATCTCGCCGAAGAAACCCGGGTCTTCGACGTTGAGCGAGCCATCCGATTTGCGGGCGAAGATCGACGCCAGGTCGAACCTGAACCCGTCCACGTGCATCTCCTTCACCCAGTAGCGCAGGCTGTCCAGGATGAGCTGGCGAACGTGGTGATTGGCGACGTGCATGGTGTTGCCGGTCCCCGAGTAGTTGAGGTACGGCGCTCTCGGATCGCCGGAAGCCATGTAATAGGTGCTGTGGTCGATCCCCTTGAAGCTGTAGACCGGTCCGCGCTCGTCGCCCTCGCCGGTGTGGTTGTAGACCACGTCCAGGATCACCTCGATGCCCGCCTGGTGGAGCTCCCGCACCATCCGCTTGAACTGCTCCGGCTGCCCGCAACGCAACGCTCTGCTGCAGTAGGCCTGATGCGGCGCGAAGAAGCTCAAGGTCATGTAGCCCCAGTAGTTGCCCTCCTGGGGATCGAACTGGTGCACCGGCAGCAGCTCGACGGCGGTGACGCCGAGGTCCTTCAGGTAGGGGATCTTCTCGACGACGCCCGCAAAGGTGCCCCGGCTCTCCTCCCCCACGCCGGAAGCAGCTCCGTAGGTGAAGCCCCTGACGTGGAACTCGTAGATCACCAGATCGGACTCGTGGCGCGGCGGGTGGTCGCTCCCCCAGTCGAACGCTTCCGCCCCGACCGGGAGCACGCCGAGGGGAGCCTTGCCGGCGTTGGAGCCGGGTCGCTTCGCCGCCTCCCGATCGAAGCCCGGCGGGAAGAAGACCGCGCGCGCATAGGGGTCGAGCAGGACCTTGTCGGGATCGAAGCGGTGCCATTCGGTCCTGCCGGCGGGCGGCGGGCCGTGGACCGAGTAGGCATAGTAGCGGGCGCCCGTCAGCTCGGACTCGGTGAGCCGGCAGTGCCAGACGCGGCCGGACTTGTTGGTGAGGTAGCGGAGCTCGTGCGCGACGCACGGCCGCTCCGGGTCCTCCTCCCGATACAGGAGCAGCGTCACGGTTTCCGCATGGTTCGAGTAGAGAGCGAAGTTGTAGGCGCGCTCGCCCTCGATCCAGCTCGCTCCGAGCGGAAACGGCAATCCCTCGGTGCTCGCCCAGCTTCGCCCCATCTGAGGTTGCTCCGGTCCGGCCCGACCGCGCCGACAGCCGGGAAAGCGCTCGCGCGTGGAGATGCAACGATACTACCACCGAGCGGGGCGCCCATCTCCGACGCAACTGCGCAAGCATCGGACCTCGGTCTCCCCGTGGGCTTCCCCCCTCAGAGAGAGTCAGCGGCGACCTGTTCACCCAGGGAATGGTCGCTCGAAGACCGGGAGGGTCCGATGTAGTGGGGCCGAGTCTCGGTCTGTAAAGTCCGGCGCGGCTCTGCCGACTCAGAGGGAGGAGGAACGGCTCGAGCCCACTCTCTGGCCGCGCCCCCGGCTCCTCTGATCTCCATGACGGACGCTTCCCATCCCCACCTCGAGCGCGATCTCCGCGCGATGACGGCCGATGGCATCGCCTTCAGCGCGATGGTGGGCCTCGGCGAGGCCTACGTGCCCGCCTTCGCGCTGGCCTCGGGGCTCGGCGAGGTGGTCGCGGGCCTGGCGGCGACGGTTCCCATGCTGGCGGGCGCGTGCCTGCAGATGGTGACGCCGGCGGCGGTTCGCCGGCTCGGCTCGTATCGCCGCTGGGTCGTCCTCTGCGCGCGCCTCCAGGCCCTGAGCTTCGTCCCGCTGATCGTCGGTGCGGCTCTCGGGAGGGTGGAGCTCTCGTGGGTCGCGGTGGCCACGGTGGCCTACTGGGCATTCGGGATGTCGACAAGCCCCGCCTGGAACGCCTGGGTCACGAGTCTCGTGCCCCGCGAGATGCGCGCGCGGTTCTTCGCCCGGCGAGCACGGGCCGCCCAGGCTGCGCTGCTCGGGGGGCTGGTGGTCGCAGGCCTGGCCCTGGAGCAGGGGCGCACCCGCGGCGTCGAGCTCCCCGTCTTCGCCGTCCTGTTCGGCGCGGCCATGGCGTCGCGCCTGGTCTCTTCGGGATTCCTGGCGACGCAGAGCGAAGCGCCGGGGCTCGCCGCGAGCCATCGGGCGCTCGGCGCTGCCCCGCTCCTGGAGCGGCTGCGAGGCGCCGGCTCGCTTCGCGTCCTCACCTACCTGCTCGGCATGCAGGCGGTCACCCACTTCGCCGCCCCCTACTTCACGCCCTACATGCTCGGGCCGCTCGGCCTCTCCTACGGCGGCTTCATGGCACTGATCGCGGCCTCCTTCGTATCCCGGGTGGCGGTGCTCCCGCTCCTCGGCCGCCTCGCTCATCAGCGGGGTACCCGGAGCGTTCTCTGGCTGGGCGGGGTGGGCATCGTGCCGCTCCCCGTCCTCTGGCTGGTGTCCCACGACTTCTACTACCTCCTCGCCCTCCAGCTCTTCGCAGGCGTCGCGTGGGGCGCGATCGAGCTCGCGACCACCCTCTCGTTCTTCGAGGGGATCAGGGAGAGCGACCGGGCCAGCGTGCTCTCCGCCTTCAACCTGGCCAACGCGGTCGCGATCGCGGTCGGCGCCCTGGTGGGGGCCCAGCTCTTCACCTGGCTGGATGGCTCCGCCGGAGGCTACGCCTGGCTCTTCGCCATCTCCAGCGCAGGACGCCTGCTGACCCTCGCTCTCCTGCGGCGAACTCCCGCGGCGACGCGCGTCCCCGCCGGCCTTCGGCTCCGCACCCTGGCGGTGCGCCCTTCGGGCGTGGCGGTGCAGCGGCCGATCCTCGCCAGCGTGAACAGCGAGACCCCCGAAGCGCCCGTGCCGCGCGCAGGTGAGGGGTAGACTCGAGCGTGACGCGGACGCCCCCTCTGCCCTCTCGCTACCGGCGCGAGTCGTCGAGCTCCCTCATCTTCCTCAGGATTCCGAGCGCGCTCTCTCCCGAAGCGAGGGACATGAGCTTCTCCAACCTCACCTCGTCGGCGGCGAACTTCTTCTTGAGGCGGGCCTGGAAGGCATCCTTCAGCACTTCGATCAGCTTATCGAGCTCGTACGGCTTGGGGAGGTAGCTGAAGGCACCGAGCTTCGTCAGCTCCACCGCGCTCTCGAGCGAGCCGTGACCGGTGAGGATGATCGCCTCGAGGAACTGGTGGTTCCGCTTCAAGACCTTCAGCACCTCTCCCCCG
>Ga0214473_10005669_pt1 | contig 14946 bp, 15 predicted proteins | sample RVTome_7_FD_203509 | JGI IMG/M metagenome (GOLD analysis project Ga0214473, IMG submission 203509) | Soil microbial communities from uranium-contaminated site in the Upper Colorado River Basin, Wyoming, United States - RVT98D197 | ecosystem: Environmental > Terrestrial > Soil > Contaminated >... | reverse complement strand
GCGGTCCGGGCGATCCTGATCTTCTCGGCGGCCTTGGCGTGCGAGCCGGTCTTGCGGCTGCCACAGATCTATAGAGCCCTGATATCTGAAATAGCGCATCACATAGTTCCAGAACGCCCAGGACGAATAGAGCCGCGAGCGGTCCGCCGAGAACACAAACACTACCCCGCTCTCAAGGAAACTCGCGCGGAATGGAGAAGCCAATATGCCGCTTAAGGAACCGCCATTCGGGACAGTCACCTATTTCCGCCTTCGCTTGTCTCATTTATCCGTCGGCCTCCACAGCTTCATGGCCATTCCACACATTTCGGCCTCACCAGATCTATCCGGCCCATGGAGGGCCGCAACTCTCATTCGTCGTAGCTTCACCAGGGGTGTTTCGCCCGGGACTATTATGCCGGATCCGGGCGGGAGGGACAAGGGAAAAAGCGGTCGTCGGTAGTCAGTCGTCGGTTGCCGGCTGTCAGCGAGCCAATGGGGAGCCAAGGACCCTTTCCGTGCAATCCTCACAAGGTGGAGCAATCTGAGTCACAGTAGCGGCAGTGCGGCAAATCCGTGATCGTCGCCGGGTTCATTCGACGGGACCGGCATTGGCGTCGGTGTACCAGGTGTTGATTGCGGCTTCGACCTCGGCTCGGGTCCTGGCCTTCAGCAGGGCCAGCAGGACCTGTTTGCGTTTGGGGTGACGCCGCGTGTAGTAGATGATGAATTTACGGAAGTAATTGACCGCCCACTTCTCCGCATGGCCCAGGGACACGCGATCGAGATGTTCGAGCATGACGAGCCGCTGCTCGGCGAGGTCGGGCGGCGGCGGCAGGGGGCGGCTCTCCCACACGCAGCGCAGGTCGCGGAAGATCCAGGCGTTGCCGATCGCGCCTCGGGCGACGGTGAAGCCGTCGAGTCCGGTCCTTTTCATCAGCTCGACGGTAGCGGGCGGATCGAAGATGTCGCCGCTGCCGATGATCGTGGCGGCGGGGAATCGGCTCTTGACCGCCGCGACGGTGTCCCAGTCGGCCTTGCCGCGATACATTTCGGATACTGTGCGTCCATGAATCACGAGAGCATCGACCCCGTGCTCGATGGAGCGCGTCACGATCTCCCCGAAGCAGTCCCGCGACCGGGTCGAATGGCTCATGCCGATGCGAAGCTTCATCAGGACCGGGCAGCGGACAGCGTCCCGCACCGCTTTCAGGATGTCGATGGCGGTGTCCGGGGCATCGAGCAGGGCCCCGCCACGGCCGCGACGCAGGACCTTGGGGGCCGGACAGGCGAAATTCAGGTCGATCACGTCGTATCCGGCGGCCGCCAGATCGCGGGCGGCCCGGGCCATCGTTGCGGGAGTCTTGCCGAGGATCTGGGCGCCCACCGGGTGCTCGTCGTCGCCGGGGCGAAAGCAGGCCTTGCCCTGAAACTGGGGATGGATCACGCTCTTGTCCAGCATCACATCGGTCATGGCAAAGGGGCAGCCGAACCGCCGCGCGAACGCCCGCATGGCGTGATCGCTGTAGCCGCTCAGTGAGGCCTGGAAAAACGGGACGTCCAGTGCCAGAGTGCCGAGTTTCAAACCGGCAGTGCTATGCATCTTTCCTATCATCCGTCAGGAGCCGTCATACACGGCGTCTGTTACCGCCAACCTTATCATTGCCCGAGAACGCGAGCTTCGCGCCATCATATATATCCAGCGAGCCGTGGACTTGTTCGAGCGCTGAGCCGTGAGCGGTCCGGCCGACAGTAGCCGAGTGAACCATCCACGAGCCACACGGCGATTCTAACACGAATCGCGTCGGATTGCGAGAGGGCAATGGAGGACTGCGCCCACCGTTTCTCTTGTCCCTCCTTTCTCCTTGCTTCAAGCGGAAACCTCAACCATAATGCCGGCAAGGACCCTGAGGACAAGACAATGCGCATACGTACGATCAGGTTGATAACGCCGTTGCTGTGGATAGTCGCGCTGCTGGCGCCGCCGGCCGCTTCAAGCGAGCCGGTGAAAGCGAGGCCGCCGGAGCCGCTGTTGGCAGGACCCTTCCCCGGAGGCGTGATTACCACGGTATTCGTCGATCACAGCCGCACGGACAACGTCACTAAACAGCCTCGCTCGCTCGTCACGGAGATTTGGTACCCCGCGACGGACGAAGCGCAGCGAATGCCCAAGAACAAGTACTCGGACTTCATTCCCGGCGGCGTGACTCCCGAAATCGACGAGCTGATCGCGAAGACGTACAAGATGAGCGCGTCCGAAGTGGACAAGGTCTACTGGAACGAATCGCATCGAAACGCGCCGGTGCGCGAAGGGCGATTCCCGCTGGTGGTCTTCTCGCACGGCAACGGAGGGTCGCGCCATCAGAACACCTTCTGGTGCGACCACCTCGTGAGCCACGGCTACATCATCGTCTCGGCCGATCATACGGGTAACGCCCGATGGACGATCCTCGACGGCAAGCCCATTGCGTTTCAAGGCGGGGAACGCATTACCTCCGCCCAAGACCGGCCGCTCGACGTGAGCTTCCTGCTCGACCAGATGATTCGATGGGACACGGGCGCGGATCCACGATTCACCGGCCGCATCGATACGGAACACGCGGCCATCGCCGGCATGTCCTTTGGCTCCTTCGCCGCCCACTGGGCGGCGGATCGGGAGCCGCGATTCAAAGCCCTGATCGCGATGTCCGGCGCTCCGGCCTCTCACACGAACTTGACGGTCCCCTCGCTGCGCATGCTGGGCACGGAGGACCGAACTCTCGGCGTCCTGGGAAATGCACTCATTCGCGACAATCACGCGAAGCACACCGGCCCGTCTTTCCTGCTCGAATTGAAGAACGGCGGACACTATTCGTTCACCGACGTTTTCAAGGTCAGCAAGAACTTCGGCGACGGCGTGGGAGAAGGCAAGCGGCGAGACACGAATGAGCCGTTCGAGTTCACCTCCATGGAGCTGACATACAAGATCGTCAACTCGTATAGCGTCGCGTTTCTCGGCTACTTCTTGAAGGACCAGAAAGAGTACTGGGGTTTCCTGAGCGAGAACCACTGGCCCGACACCATGATCTGGGATGTAAAAGGTATCCCGCGGTACGAAAGGGGTCCGGTACTTTTTTCTGGGGCATTTGGCTTTACGGGGGTGTGCTGGCCGGTAGAATGGGCGCCATGCCAAGACCGAAGAGGATAGTTTTGGGCGGATACGTGTACCATGTGCTCAATCGAGCCAACGGCCGGCTGCACGTGTTCCGCAAGGACGGCGACTTCCTCGCGTTCGAGCGGATTCTCGCGGAAGGTGTGCAGCGGTTCGGCATGCGGCTGTGCGGCTACTGCCTGATGAGCAATCACTGGCATCTGCTGTTGTGGCCGCAGGAGGATGGGGACCTGTCGGCCTTCCTGCGCTGGACGACGCAGACACACGCCCAGAGATATCACGCCTCTCATGGCACGGTGGGGATCGGGCATCTGTACCAGGGGCGATACAAGAGTTTCCCGGTGCAGGATGATCTGCACTATCTGACCGTGCTGCGATATATCGAAAGCAATCCGCTGCGCGCCGGACTGGTCCATAGGGCGCCGGAGTGGCCCTGGTCGAGTTTTTCGGTGCGTCGGGGCCGCGAGTGTGTCTTTGCCTTGACCGACGGGCCGGTGGAACTGCCGGCGAACTGGACGAGACTCGTGCATCAGCACCTGGGAGCGTCGGACCTGGAGGCCATAGAGAAGAGCGTCAGACGCGGCGCGCCTTTGGGCGATTCGTCCTGGATATCGACCACCGCCGAGAGACTCCAACTGGCCTCGACCCTGCGTCCCAAAGGAAGACCCAGAAAAAGTACCGGACCCCTTTAATTTGCGCGGCGTGGAGAGTCAACTGTGATAAGCTCAGGCGTCATTTTCGGATGGCTTGTCCTTCCGCTTTGTTGTGCGGCCGGGGCGGACCCCGTGCGTGGACTTCAGCTCGCCGACGTGTTTGTGAGCGGGGCGGAGGGCTACCATGCGTATCGGATTCCCGCGTTGCTTGTGACCCCCGGCGGGGACCTGCTGGCCTTTTGTGAAGGGCGCAAGAACAGCCGGTCCGATTCCGGCGATATCGACCTGCTTGTGAAGCGTTCGAGGGATGGGGGCACGACCTGGAGTTCGCAGCAGATCGTCTGGGATGATAGGGCGAACACCTGCGGGAATCCATGTCCCGTGGTGGATCGGACGACGGGTGTCATCTGGTTGCCGATGACGTGGAACCACGGCGAGGACGACGAGCGCGAGATTAAGCAGAACACGGGCAGGGACACTCGGCGGGTGTTCGTCACGCACAGCGATGACGAGGGCCGAACGTGGGCCAAGCCGCAGGAGATCACTGCCGATGTGAAGCGTCCGGACTGGCGGTGGTATGCCACCGGCCCCGGCGTCGGCATCCAACTGATGCACGGTCTCCGGAAGGGGCGTCTGCTGATCCCCTGCGACCATAGCCTCGTATTGCCCGATGACCCGGACGGCTACAACTCCCATGTGATCTATAGTGACGATCACGGGCGGAGTTGGCGATTGGGCGGAGTCATCCGCCCGGCCGTCAACGAGTGCCAGGCGGTCGAGCTGATCGACGGCACGCTCCTGATCAACATGCGAAACTACGACAGGTCGAAGACCACCCGGGCCATCGCCACCAGCACGGATGGCGGGATGACCTGGTCCACCGTCCGGCACGACCCGGCCCTCATCGAGCCCATCTGTCAGGCGAGTCTGCTGCGGTACACGATGCAGCCCCAAGACGACCGCAACCGCCTGCTCTTTTCCAATCCCGCCCACGCCGAGCCGGGACAGCGGCGGGACATGACCGTCCGGATGAGCGAAGACGAAGGCAAGACGTGGCCCATCAGTCGGGTAGTATGGCCCGGCCCGGCCGCATATTCCTGCCTCGCCGCCTTGTCCAACGGCGACATCGCCTGCCTCTTCGAGGCCGGACAAAAGCAACCCTACGAACGGATCACCCTCGCCCGCTTCAGCCGGGACTGGCTCACCAGCACGGATGCACCGCCGTAGAGGAACGGTGGTCTCCATGGGTATTTGGCGTGAGACCTTCCGTTCGCCGGGTGGTGTCGCCACACTCGTTGGCAACGTCCCAACTTCGTGAGATCTCCGTGACCCTGAATGGGTGGCAGCGTCAAGCGCAGCTTGGCGATGGCTCGATTCGATCGGGAAAGAAGCCATCGCCAAGGCCTTCGGCCTTGACGATGCCACCCGTTGCCGGGTGTGCCCGCGTCAAACACGTCCTGGGCTCCATCCACGGTCTTCCATTTTTCTCCGTGTTTTCTATTGACTAATTGACCATATACGTTTAGCATATGACGATTGTCGCAAGGTGCGCCGGGTCATTGGCCGGGGGTCGTCACCGGCCGGGGATAGGCAGGCGGGATTTGTCCGGCGCCGGCCGACAACCGGCAACTGTCATGGGAAGGGAGAAACGCATGGCCAATCGAAGCTGTACCACGTGTGTGTACGCGTATTGGGACCCGGGCCAGTGGCTGGCGAGTGTGTCGTCAGGCTTTCCCAGCCGGCCGGTTTGTGCCAACCACCCGGACTCGCTCGGCCGGATGAGGCCGGTCCCCTTTGGGCAGGTGTGCCGCAACTACCGCCCCAAGCCCCCTGAGCCCGACAAGGCCGCCAAGCGTATCCCCTTGTCCGACGGCCTCTACGCCTATGTGGACGCCGCCGACTACGAGTGGCTCAGCAAATACACCTGGCACCTGGCAAACGGGTATGCCGCCCGGCGTGAGAAGAACAAGACGATTCTCATGCACTGCCAGATCATGAACCCGCCGAAAGGTAAGATGGTGGACCACGCCAACCACAACAAGCTGGACAATACCCGGGCGAATCTGCGGAACTGCACGCGCCAGCAAAACATGCGAAACGCCCGCAAACACGCAGGCGCGGCCTCCCTATTCAAAGGTGTCGGGTACATGAAGGATCGCGACAGGTGGTTCTCCAAGATCTATTTTGCGGGCCGAACGATTTGGCTCGGCTTCTTCACCGAGGAAGTGGACGCCGCACGTGCCTACGATTATGCAGCCGTTGGATACTTCGGTGAATTCGCCTGCGTCAATTTCCCCGAGGAATGGCCGTCGGAACGACGACGGAAGGTGTATGCAAGTCGGCAGGCCGCCTTGAAGAAGGAAGGCAAGAAGACCAGAAGGAAGGGAACTGAGAGGGCCACGCGTAGCGCCAAGAAGAAGGCCAAAGGGAGGAAGGCAGGACGCAAGACGACGCCTGCACGGGCCGTGACCCCAGAGCTGCCGCGAAACAGGCGCAAACGCGCGACGCCGTGAAGATTTGAGCAACAAGGGACAGTTTTGTTCTTCGCAGTCGATTGCACATAATCTACAATCAACCCGGAGTCAAATGGCCGATAACTATTGTGTAACGATCAAGAGCCCCTGTCGCTCGTCTGTCGGAGAAGACGGACGGCGAAGAGGTATGCTGTACGGCGTGAGTTCCCTGATGTCAGGGAGGAGACTTTAGACGTGACCAAGTCCGCACATTCTAATGCTGCTTTGAGACCTCTCCTTGAGGATTGTGGCTATTCAGGTGCGCGGTTGGCGCCCGATTTCAGGGTCGGTGATGCCGTATACCCACTCGTTGGCTTCGCCAGCAAACCATGGGATTTCGACTCGGCATGCATTGCTGTCGTGGAGACATCCGGAGAGCCGGAAGGTGCTGTTAGAGAATGCCGTCAGTTAGGCGCACCAGTTGTGTGGGTGCAACACAATGGGATTGTTGACTGGTGGGTACAGCACAGCACAACCCCGAGGCGATTCGACTCCAAGCCGCTTGGTGAGTTCACCTCGTTGATCCGATCACACCGGGCCGACCTCACACCTAAGAGTGTCTACAGAGCTAAGGTACTGGGCCGTTTGCCTGGCGCAAAGCAGTTGGACTTCGTGGATGCTGGGCTAATGCCGCTGCTTCGTGCTGAGGCAGGGGAGAGGCTTGGAGAACTCGTCGAGAAGATGACACGAGCAACACTCAAGGGCCTCGGTCGAGCCAATCCAAGCAGAGAGGTACTTCGGAAGGTATTCACACGTGTCTTCCGGCTGCTCGCGGGAAAAATCCTAAAGGACAAGAACGTTGGCAACTTCGGCAAGCTCGACTTGCGGAACCCTGTCGCGGTCTTACGTGCCGTGGCAGAGCACTATGACAAGGACGGCACGACTGCAGAGGGGGAAGCGGCATTATCGCGGCAATGGAAGGCGGCGCTCCAGCCAGCGAGCGACTTGATCTCAATATTCGGAGATGTATGTGTTGTCTCGCCCGAATCACTCGCATACGTCTACGAGCATACTCTCGTCAACAAAGAGCTGCGTAAGAAGCTGGGTATTCACGCGACGCCTCCGTATCTGGTGAACTACATCGTTTGGCAGCTTTATAACCTGATCCGTGAGATTCCACCGGAAGACCGGCACGTCTTTGAACCCGCGTGCGGCCACGCCCCATTTGTTCTGACGGCAATGCGCTTGCTCCGCCTAGAGATGCCAAGCGAGACAGATCATAGAATCCACGACTACTTGAAGACACACATTCACGGTGTGGAGTTTGACGATTTCGCGCGTGAGATTGCTCGCCTGTCGCTGACTCTCGCGGATATTCCTAGTCCTGATGGTTGGGATCTCAAGCCCGGCGATATGTACGCATCAGATGTGCTGAAAGAGGAGGCCGCGAGGTGCCGGATTATGCTGAGCAATCCACCGTACGAGCCATTTGGGGAGGGCGACAAACGCAGATACAAGAGAAGTGGGCACGAGGTCCGACATAAGAAAGCCGTGGAAATGCTCACCCGGACACTACCCCAGCTTCCGGCTGGGGCTGTTTTCGGTGTCTTGGTACCACAAGCTGTACTCAATGGCCCAGAAGCCCGCGAGGTACGTGAGGTGCTTCTCCGGGACTTCGAACTGTCGGAAATTTGTCGCTTTCCAGGCAAGGTCTTCGAATTCGCACAAATGGAAACGGCAGTTGTCCTAGGACGTCGCCGTTCCAAAGGTTTTGATCCAAGGTCGCACTGTGTGCGCCTGCGTTCGGTGGGCGAACACGGTCTTCCTGAGTTCATCGAAAACTACTCTGTGGATGAAGACCTATCGGTTCCGCAATCTCGCTTCGAACGGGACTCAAGCCTTGTGCTTACCGTACCGGCACTCGATGAGCTATGGATTCATCTGGATAGCAATCCGCGCATTTCGGACGTCGCAATGGTCGGTCGGGGAATTGAGTTTAAAGGCAAGAAGGCGCGGAACGAAGTCCCTGTCGTCTTGCCGCATCCAAAGCCACCAGATTATCCGGCAGGTTTCGCGGGGGTGGCGAGGACCACCCAAGAGATATTCACGACTCCACCTCCTTGTGGTCTCGCAGTCAGACCCGAGCTAATCGAGAACCCCCGCCAAGGGTTACCTACAGGCCAGCCTCAGATCCTAATCAACAGGGGGCGAACCTCTCGATCGCCGTGGCGCGTCAAAGCTCTCCTGGACCCTGATGGAAGGCCGATCAAGGATAATTTCGTAGTCATCCGCCCCAGCGTACCAGAGGTTTCATCGCTATACCTTTGGGCGATCCTAAACTCTCCAATTGCGAGCGCCTATGCTGCCAGCCGCACGACAAGGCGGCACAATTTGGAGGGCATTCTCCGAGGCGTGCCGATCCCACGTGCCGGCGAGCAGGACATCGGCCAAGTGCAACTGGCGGCCCAGTCTTACCGCGACTTGGCAGCACGCTGGGCCTCTTCAGTGCAGAAGGAAGATACCAGCGGACGGCGGCGTACCCCGCTCTTCGATGGACCGCCTTTCACATCCGGCGGGCCCAGTGAGAAGGAAGTGAGGGATGCTCTTCTTGCTATGGATGCGGCAGTACTCAAGCTCTACTGTCTGCCAGTCCGACTTGAACGACGATTGCTTGATTATTTTCGCGGGCACGTTCGTCGTGGCGTCGGTTGCACGTTTGGCGACTACTTCCCCGCCGACTTCAAGTCACTGGTGCGCCTGCACAAATACATTTCATCTGCCTATCGGCGTTCGACAGTTGAACAAGTTGCCGAACGGATGAAGCCGGGGGAATCCGCGCACGTGCTGGCAAGCCTCCGGTCGGCGGCTGAGGCATTCGGGGAGGATTCATAGGTGCGAGACTTCCTTCTGGACACCCAGACAGTTCGCTATTGGTACGACAACGAGTGCCCACAGAATCGGATAATTCTGGCCAACATCGGATCGCTGCAAAAACAGATCGAGTTGTCGGAACATAAACCACGGCTACTCATCTCTGTCATCACGCTTGGCGAGATCGAATTCGGGCATCGGGTTGCTCTGTCCCCTGATCCAGACAAGCAGGCGGAGTATCTCAGGTTCGTCTGGGAGCAATTGCCAGAACGCTTGGACGTCACTCAAGACGCGACTGCTGCCTTCGGAGAACTCCGGAAACGTCTTTTCGACAGATATGCGCCAGGCGAGAAACGTAAGCCGAAGATGCGTCCCGAGCAACTGATTGATCCAATCACATCCAAAGAACTGGGGATTCAAGAAAACGATCTCTGGCTGTGTGCGCAAGCCATCGGACATGACATGGTGCTCGTAACCAACGATGGGATGCGTCGAATCCGCGAAGTCAGCCAGGGTATGCAGCCCCTCCTGCTGCTCCAGAACTGGACTATCCCAAACACAGCCAACGTAGAATAGCTTCTCCGTGTAGCACCGCCTGCACCTCATATCGCAGCGGTGACGCGACTTCGACGCCAGGCCAGCATGGCCCTCGCCATGAGGGACAAGCAGCAAGGAACGGTTTCAGTCCTCGCCGCCGGTGCCTTGGCGGGGCATGGCGATGGTGCCGGTGCGGGCGACGTTTTTGATGCCGTAGGGCCGGCAGACGTCGAGAAAGGCCTCGATCTTCGTTTCAGGGCCGCTGACCTCGATCATGAGGCTCTTGGCGCCGATATCGACGACGCGGGCGCGGAACATCTCGACCATGGAGACGATCTCCGGGCGCTTCTCCGGCGGGACGGCGACCGTGACCAGCATGAGGTCCCGCGCGACGACGGGCTTGCCGACGAAGTCCTGGACCTTGACGACGGGGATGATGCGGGCGAGCTGCTTTCGGACCTGCTCGACGATGCGGTCGTCGCCGACGACGACGATGGTCATACGGCTGAGCTTGGGGTCCTCCGTGCGACCGACGACCAGCGAATCTATATTGAAGCCGCGGGCGGCGAACATTCCTGCAACGTGGGCCAGAACGCCCGGCTTATTCTCGACCAGTGCACTAATAATATGTTTCATAGTCTATCCGCTCCTGTCACCGCTCGTCGTTCCGGACCCTACCGACAACTGACAACCGGCAACTGACAACCAGTTTCACTACGCCATGCTTTCGAGGATCGCCAGGCCGTCCATGTCACTGAGGCTCTTGCCGGCAGGCACCATCGGCCATACATTTTCTTCCCGCTCGACGCGGAAATCCGCCACGCAGGGCCTCTTCTCGGCGAGCATCTGTTCGATGGCCTTCGGGACCTCGTCTTTCTTGTCGACCGTGATTCCCACGGCACCGAGGGCGCGGGCCACGTCGGCGTAGTTGGGATTCTTCAGATAGCTGCAGGAGTAGCGTTTGGCGTAAAAGAGCTCCTGCCACTGTCGAACCATTCCCATGAACCCGTTGTTCAGGATGCAGACCTTGACGGGCAGCTCGTACTGCACGGCGGTGGCCAGCTCGGTCAGGGTCATATTGAAGCTGTGGTCGCCGTCGATGTCGATCACGGTGGCGTCGGGCCGGGCGATCTGCGCACCGATGGCGGCGGGCAGGCCGAAGCCCATCGTGCCCAGGCCGCCGGAGCTGATGAACTGCCGCGGGCGGACGAATTTGTAGAACTGGGCCGTCCACATTTGGTTCTGTCCCACGCCGGTGGTGATGATGGCGTCGTTCTTCGTCTGGCGACAAACCTCGTCGATCACGTACTGCGGCTTGATGATCGTCCCGTGGCGGTGGTAGCGGAACGGGTACTTCTTCTTCCACTCCGCGATCTTGGCGAACCACGGCTCTCGCTCGCGGTGCTCGACCTCGTTGGTCAGCTCGGGCAGGATGTCTTTGGCGTTTCCGACGACCGGGATATCGACCCGCACGTTCTTGGAGATGCTCGACGGATCCACGTCGATATGGATGACCTTGGCGTGCGGGGCAAAGGTGGCCACCTTGCCCGTAACGCGGTCATCAAAGCGGGCGCCGACGGCGATCAGCAGGTCGCACTCCTGGACGGCGTAATTGGCATACGCCGAACCGTGCATGCCGAGCATGTCAAGCGACTCGGGCCTCCTCTGATCGTAGCTGCCCAGGCCCAACAGCGTCATGGTCACGGGCAGGTGCGCCTTGTCGGCGAGCGCCCGCAGCTCCTCGCTGGCGTTGCCGCTGACGACTCCGCCGCCGACGTAGAGCACCGGCCGCTCGGATTTGTTGATCGCCTCGGCGGCCATCGAGATCTGCCGGGCGTGGCCCTTCGTGCGAATCCGGTAGCCGGGCAGGTCGATTTCCGCCTTGCCGTTGCATTTGCACTTGCCCACCGAGATATCCACGGGGATATCGATCAGAACAGGTCCCGGCCGGCCGGTGGAGGCGATGTAGAAGGCCTCGCGCACGGTCCGCTCCAGGTCCTTGATGTCCTTGACGATGGAGTTGAATTTCGTGATCGGCCGCGTGATGCCTGTCGTGTCTGCCTCTTGGAATGCGTCGTTGCCGATCAGCTCCGTGCGCACCTGCCCGGTGAGGGCGACCATGGGGATCGAGTCCATCATGGCAGTCGCCAGTCCGGTCGTGAGATTGCACGCTCCGGGACCGCTCGTGGCGAGAACAACGCCGATTTTTCCGCTGGCCCGGGCATAGGCATCGGCCATGTGGCAGCCGCCTTGCTCGTGACGCGGGATGATGAACCGGATCGGGGCGTCGTAGAGCCTGTCGAATAATGGCAACACAACGCCCCCAGTATATCCGAACATGGTATCGACGCCGAGCTCGACGAGTGTATCGACGACGATCTGGGCGCCGGTCTTGATAGTGGAAGTTTCGGCGGCGGGGGCCGCAGGCTGGGGCTTCGCTGGCATTCTATTTCCTTTCCTGAGCAACATACGGGTTCCGACGGTAAGGAACCCACTCGTCATTCCGGCACATCGTGGCATTCCGGGCCGTTTCAGGTTATCGGTCGGTTCCGTTCATCAGAGCCGGCCGAGGCCGCCTGAAGGTGACTGCCCCGCCACACTGCCGTAACCGCCCCACCGTCGGGGGCGTTTCAGGTCTCGTACGGGCGGGCCGCCCGCACAAGGGTCAGAATCATATAGCGGCGAACTCTCTTAGTCAATTGCTTTCGACCATTCGGCGAAAGGACTGAAGTCGCGGCAGATAGGACCCATAGGACTCATCGGACCTATGGAGCCTCACATCGCGTTCTGGAGCGCTCTGACGCCCTCCATTTCGTGCAGGCCTTTGCCCGGCGGCACCATTGGCAGAACATTCTCTTCAGCATCCACGTGAAAATCGACGACGCAGGGCCTGTCCTCGCGGAGCATCTGCTCGATGGCCGGGCCGACCTGGGCCTTCGAATCCACCGTGATACCGGCAGCGCCGACCGCCTTGGCAAACTCTGCGTAGTCGGGATTGCGCAGGTGGCTGTACACGTACCGCTTCGAGTAAAACAGCTCCTGCCACTGGCGCACCATGCCCATATAGCCGTTGTTCAGGATGCAGACCTTGATCGGCAGCTCGTGCTGCACGGCGGTATTCAGCTCGGCCATCGTCATGTTGAAGCTGTGGTCGCCGATCAGGTCGGTGCGAACCTGCCCCGTGATCGCGACGAGCGGGATCGAGTCCATCATGGCGGTGGCCAGACCGGTGACCAGGTTGCACGCGCCAGGCCCGCTGGTAGCGATCATCACGCCGGTCTTACCGCTGGCACGGGCATATGCATCGGCCATATGACAGCCGCCTTGCTCATGACAGGGCACGACGACCCGAACGGGTGTTTCATAAAGCCTGTCAAGTAAACCACCCTCGCCTGAAGGCGAGGGCTTTGAAAGGAAGAAGACCGTTCTTCAGACCAAGTCACGTGTAGCCCGATGTCTGATAGCATTCGACGCATGCGATGTAACTGAAGTTTTCGCCTGAAGGCGAGGGTTTTACTCCCATTGTGGGACAATAAAGGGATTACAGAGGCGCCGGTATAGCCGAAAACGGTATCCACTCCGTGCGCGAGAAGAGCGTCGACGATGATCTGGGCGCCGGTTTTGGGGATTGAGCGTTCGGCCGGAGCGGCCGGGGACGGAGAGTCAGTTTGCATACCCTTCCTTTCCTGATCAACACGGCGGGTTCCTACCGTAGCACGGGCATCTTGCCCGTGATCCGGAATACATGGGCGGGACGCCCATGCTACTTGGAACCCTGGGTTATTCCGGCGGATTGCGGCTTTTCAGGCTCCTCCGGCGACCCATCGCTCTTACCTTGAAGAACGACCGACCGGCCGGAGATACAGTGCCAGCCGCAACTCCGTAATCATCCCGACATCGGGATGAACCAGGTTGCGTCCCCGCAGTTCCTGCGAGGACACATAAAGTATGCCAAAAGCCCCCACCGGCTGTCAAGCTGATTCCCCGCCAATTCCGCTGGAGGGCGCGCCTGGCGTTCGGTGGCGGATTCGATGCATGAACCGATGTATTGTGCTATCCTTTTCAAGGAAGAATGTGAAATCTGATGGCAAGTCGAACCACATCAGGCGACAAAAGAAGGAGAGGCCGGAATGCCGACCATTTCCATGTTCTATGGGATTCTTATCCGGATGTTCTTTCGCGATGTCGAGAAGCATCATAGCCACACATCCATGCCGATTATCAGGGCAAAGTAGCCGTCTACTCAATTGCTGATGGAACGCTTTTGGCAGGTGAACTGCCGCCGAACAAGCAGAAACTGGTCGTCGCATGGATCGAGATTCATCAAGAGGAGTTGCTCGCCGATTGGAATCTGGCTGTCAACGGCAAAAAGCCGTTCCCATTAAGGGGCTTGACCAATGAGAATGAAGGAAGTCCATCCACAATCGAATTGGGTCTTGTCCATCGTTGCAGACGACGGTCGTGTTGGCACTTTCGGTGTCAGTCCCTATCTGGAGTATGAAGCGTTTGAAGCCCTTCGCGACCCCACCGAGTTCATGAAGGTCTCCAATGGCGGGTATTTCGTCGAATGGGACTGCGGTGCTGATCTGTCAGCCGATACGATCGAGGCGCACTGGCGCGTCACACGGACAGGAGAACCGGACTCCGCATCGTATGCGGAGCAGTCTGACCACTGTTAGGCAAAACGCTCTTGAAGACCGTCCGTAGTTATCTCTGACAGTGAATGATGAAGACGTGGCCCCCGCTTGACCGTAGATGTACTTGTGCAGCAGGCCGTTGTTGCCGTCGTACTCGGCAATGATGTGCGCGCCATCGTAGAGGTACTTCATCACCGTCTGGCCGTCATAGGCCTTCTCGATCCGCCGCCCGGCCGAATCATAGCCGTACGTGATCGTCAGCCCACCCACGCACAATCGCTGCCGCCGCTGCCTCGCTCACGGCGTGTGTCATTGATGCCGACCTGTCGCGCAATCCCAACCATAGCTGCCTATGTTGCCCGCCGGGCGTCCGGTTGTCAATATGCGACAGAAGGACAGAAGGGGATTTTGCGATGCCAAGACTCGCCTATCCTGGAGACTTGCCCGCGTTTTCCACGCCGCGAATGAATAATGAAGACACGGCCTCTCCGGCGACTCTTACCCACCAAGCGAAATAACTAGTTAATTAAAGATGTGACCCTTCTTCTTCGGTTGCCGTTCACGAATTTCATTCAGCGTAGCAGCGAGGGAGCGGCTTCTTGTCGGAAATGGGCGTTGAGGGCGTTGCAGAAGAATTCGAAGACGCGGCGACTCTGTTGGCGGCA
>Ga0214473_10005667_pt1 | contig 14947 bp, 18 predicted proteins | sample RVTome_7_FD_203509 | JGI IMG/M metagenome (GOLD analysis project Ga0214473, IMG submission 203509) | Soil microbial communities from uranium-contaminated site in the Upper Colorado River Basin, Wyoming, United States - RVT98D197 | ecosystem: Environmental > Terrestrial > Soil > Contaminated >... | reverse complement strand
CGGGTCTTGTGCTTGTCTGTAAGGCTAGCAACTCCGTGTGAAGGAGATGTGAAGGACTTGCGGGGACCTGCTGAAGATCGCGGACGACGGGGATTCGTTGCCGCTGGGAGGAGCATTCGAGAAGGGTGAGTGCTTCGCCCTTCCCCCTTGAGAGAAGACCTGGCGCCCCTGGTGCGACTCGAACGCACAACCTACGGATTAGAAGTCCGGGGAACGGGCGGTATCAAAAAGGTCGGTTGCTTCCTCTTTATACCGCCATCGGTATAATAATGGCAAGGGACTGGGGGTCCGAGAATGTCCACATCCTTTCTACTCTCCCCCGAGGTTGACAGGCTTTCGACGTTGTTGGAGGAGGCCGCACGCGCTGGGCCAACGGCGACTTATCGATTCGTTGAACCCGCGCAGGGCACCCTTTCTAGGGCAAAGAGCGCACGGCACCATATCGTCTTTGGCCGCCGCGGCTCTGGCAAGACCAGCCTACTCTTGAAGGCCGCAGAGGACCTCGGTTCGACGGGTTGCCCCGTGGCATACGTTGACCTTGAGCGTTTCAAGGGCCAACGGTACCCTGACGTCCTCGTCAGTGTGCTGATCGCGACCTTCCAGTCGTTTGGCCAATCACTGTCGAATCTCGGCCCAAAAGGCGATTCTCCAAAGGCAACGCTTCTGAGTCGTCTTCTCAGGAGACGACCACCCAAACCCATATCCTCCGTGGAAGATGCCATCAGGAGTCAGATTACCGACCTACAGGAATTGCTCGTGATTCCCGATGACGTCGATGTGAAGTTGGTCGAGGAGACCTCCGAGGCAAGGACGAGAAAGGCGGGGCTTTCCGTTGGGGTTCCCAGCCCCCTCCCGGCGACAGTCTCCGGTGCAATTGAACGGACTGTAGATAAGACCACAAGAGGCGCAACCGAAGAGACCGCCCGAAGGTCAAAAGTCGACACCCTGCGACGCAGTCTTATGGGCTACTCTGCGTTGCTGAAGGATGTCTCGGTGGCTACGGGGAAACCAGCGTTTCTTTTCCTCGACGACCTCTATCACATCCGACGAGCAGATCAACCTTATGTCCTAGACTACTTGCATGGGTTGGTCAAGGGCACCGGAATCTGGATGAAAGTCGGCACGATCCGGCACAGGTCCGCCTGGTACCTATCGGGCGATCCCCCATACGGCTTGAAACTCAGGGATGACGCAGACGAAATCAATCTAGACCTCACTCTGGAGCGATTCGCTCGGGCACGTGTGTTTCTAATGGAGATTCTCAGTCGGTTCGTCTCCGAAGCCAATGCCCCATCCACAGATGGGCTCTTGGTAGAGGGCGCTATCGACCGGCTTGTCTTGGCGAGTGGAGGTGTCGCAAGGGATTTCCTCGGTCTCCTCAGAGGGTCAATAGATCAGGCACGTGACCGCCTAAGCAAGGAACCCGCTGATCCTCGCCAGCGAATCGGGGCTGAAGACGTCAACCTGGCCGCTGGAGAATATGGTGCCAGCAAAGAGGAGGAATTCAAGATTGATTCCTTCGAGGACAGTAAGTCACTAGAGGAGTCATTCCGTCGGGTAGCGCGATTCTGCACGGAGAAGGCCAATGCAAACTGTTTTCTAGTCGATCAGAGTGCGCCAGCCAGTAGGATGTCGGAGATCGACGAACTTGTCGACCTAAGGCTGGTTCATCTCATCAATTCCAGGATCACCGTTCGGGGCAGAACGGGGAAAATCTATCGGGCGTTCATGCTCGATCTCAGCCAGTACGCCGGCGAACGAAAGCGAAGAGGCTTTGAAATGGTACCGTTTTGGAGCCGAGGCGGCGAGGAGCGCCTCCGCAATACGTCGCTCATATACATCGAGGAATAGCGATGGCTCTTCCGCAATCTATTGCCCTCTAGGATGAGCGATCCTAATCCACCACGTACTTCATCGACCACTTGAAGCGGGTGTTTCCCCCTCGTTTGAATTCGGGATCTCCGAGGTATGCTCGTAGTTGAGAGAGCCTTCGCTCGACACCTGTCCATGCCAGCGGGCTTAGTCTGGCGTTTGCCCTGTCTTGGGACTCCCCCACGGCGAGAACGTGTCGCGGATACACCTCTCCAAGGCGCCGAAGTCCATCAGTGGGTGGCGCAAGCGCTGCTGGCCCATTCAACCGGAAGTAGACGTTGTACTGTGGTCCACCTGCTCCAACCTCCGAGATTGACAGGTTTTCATCGCCATCGGTCCATTCGCGAAGGGAGGCATAGTCCACCACAACTTCCAGAGCGATGGTCCAGCCTGGTGGAGTTCCATCGGGGATTATTGGTCTTGACAGCCAGTGTTTGACGGCGCCATCAGGGCCGAATAGTCTAAACGCGAAGTTGTCCTCCCTTGCGAAGGTGTCGGTCAAGTCGATATAGTCGTAGCACTCGCGCACGAGTGCCGGCGACGGCTGGGAGAACCCCGCGCCAACCACGATCTTGCCGCGCCGCCGTAGCGCCGCCACAGCAGGAACGAAATCGGCGTCGCCTGAGAGGAGGTAGGCGACATCCCAGGAGTCTGCTGTGTCGAGCATCCGGACCGTCAAAGACGAGTCTATCCCCTTCTCGGATTCAAACTCAACTAGGCCCTCATGCCCACAGTTCTCGCACCTATGGGTTGCTGGCTCACGCTGAAGACCGGGGATGTTTACGTCGTAGGCAGTGACCCCAGGAGTCGCGTTCAGTCGGGAAGCCAACTCCTCCAGGTACTTCCCATCGATCCGGTTGTCACTGGGTCCAATACGTTGGCCTGAGTAGAACACCCAGACTGGAGAGACCTGGCCGGTCAGCCGAGAGGACAACCGATCAAAGTCGAACCACTCAAGGAACCAGTCTCGAAGGGCTCTCGGCTCATCAATAGCCGATTTCAGCAAACGCGAGTAGAAGTTGGGGAGGTCTACGAAGATGGCCTGCCGGCTCCCCTCGTTCACACGCGGCCGCCTCGATTGAGGCCTGGATACGAATGGGTTTGGTCGATAGTCCATTTTGGTGTTCCCCCCGATGGCTGATGATAGGCCCTTCCGCCGACCCGGGCAACTCCACCCCCTATGTAGCAGGATCGATCACACATCCCACCACGGCTCCTCCCGCCGCCTCGCCCGCGGTAGCGGGAGTTGAATCGGCGCCGGGTGCATCCCCTCGGACCACCGGGCGTGGCAGGTCAGGCAGTGCCAGAAAGGCGGATCGGGGAACGGGCCGACAACTACGTGACCGAACGGGGCGCCCTGGCGGTGGGCGCGCCGGGGGTTGACGGTTGAAGACAATCGGGTGTATCCTATTCATGGCCAGCGGACGAAACTCGGCCTCGGGCCGTGTGACTGTTCGCAGTCCTATATCCCTGGCCTACCTTCTAGGGCCGCTCGATTGAGCGGCCTTTCTCTTGTGTAATACTCCCCATAGCCCTTGCGACGAGTGTCATCTATGTCTGCGACTAGGCGGCACCGAGTCCACAAGTAACTCAAGTAACGGTCTTCCCCGCGCTCGTACAGTCGCTGGAGTGCCCACAGGAAGTAGTCAGCGGCCTGGAGGGGCGGACACGAAATCGGTGTCCCTGCCGCAACTTGGACCTGGGCCGTGCCCTGAATCCCGAACTTCTCGGCGAATCTCGCCCGAGCGGCTTCGAGCGCGACCCTTAGGCTCTGGGTCCGGTCACTTGCACCTCGCTTCGCGAATATGATGTTGTAGACGTCTCCTTTGTGGAGGTGGTTCCTGAACAGCCGTCTGACGAGGAAGTCGTACAACTCGTTTGGGTTGTATCTGTAGGTCGAGTCCGTCGCGTTCCTGAACTTCACGTAGTGGAGGGTTTCTCGCATCTCCTTGACCACCGCAAAGAAGCGGATGTCATGGCCAAGCAACATCTGAAAGACTGCTTGCCTTACCTCTGGGGTGTCATCATGAGCGTGAAAGGCAATAGCCGTCTTCTTGGCACTCGGTTGCATCGACGGGATGGATTTGAGGTACGCGTCCTTTTGTAACCACTCGCGGAGGCTCACCAGGTCACTCTCAAGTGCTTTGACATCTCGCACATCAAGAAAACCCAATATGAAGAAACGAGAGCACCCAGGAGCACCTAGGATTTCCTGCCCCTTAGCGTTGAAGAGCACTCCATCCCCAGCCTCGTCTACAAAGTAGTTCATGGGCGAAGGAGCGACTCCGGTGCCGGCACCGACCGCGGCCTTTTGTCCTAGGACTCGCAGCCAATCCCATCATGGTCGCCGTCGAACCTGTGAGGGTCCGAGCCGACGACTGCGAACCGGCGATACGGAATGTCCCCGCAGTCCAGGTCAGGCGGCGGCGAAGGGATGCAGACTGTTGGATACGCGGGGTCACAGTTCCCACCTGCGCTTGGCTCGGAGGTTGGGTAGGGTGTCCGAGTGGGCTGCCACATGCCGGCCTGGGCAGTCCTAGCCGCCTTTCCCGTTACTACGAACGTGTCGGAGCAGGCCACATCCGGCGGGTATGTGGACGCAACTGCCAGGCCGAGGCGCACCAATTCGTTGTTCACAAACACATCCCCCACTAGCACATACCGCAGGAGCCGGTCGAACTGATCGACCTCCGACACATCCGTCACTAGCGTCACATCCTTGCCGGAGACCAGTTGCACGTTCGCGGCGCTGGCCTCGTAGGCATAGGGTTGCCCTTGTTCCGGCGTATCCATTCCGATGTAGCGGACGCGATAGACGACCCCGTCAATGTCAACTCGGATGGTGTCTCCATCAACCACCGACACGACTCTCGCCATCTGTCTCGCCGTGCCGGTGGGGATACAACTCGCGCCAGAGATTGAGGGCAGCGTCACGCTGGGAATGGACGTCAGCGAGGGCGTCAGTGTGATGGTCGGCGTGGGCGTGATGCTCGGAGTCAGTGTGGCGGTTGGACTCGGGGTGCCGCTGGGCGTGAGGGTCATCGTGGCCGTCGGGGTGCTTGTCCTTGTCGGCGTCGCCGAGGGCGTCGGTGTGGCAGTCGGAATCGACGACACGATCAGCCCGGCGACCGAGCCGGTGCCGGCAAGCAGAAAGAGGATTCCTCCCCCAATGACCAGGGCAGGAATGCCGTAACCGATCACCAGCCCCGCCCCTTCGATGGGCTTTCCAACAGCCCTCAGGTACTCCAGCGGCGTGACGAGAGCATACGGCCCCAGCCTGGCCTCAAGTCCTTTGACATCCCCGGCCAACCCTTGATCGCGGGCCTTCAGGACTCGCTCCTCCTCGTCATTCGCCTTGTGTCGGTCCATCGCCCTCTGACGGATACTGGTCAGGTCGTCGGCGAGCGACTTGTGAGCAGTGCCCTCCTCCACGTTCAGGGCTTCGCGAACGGAGGCGTACTTGCCGCGTATGGCCTCCTCGATCTCTGGGGGGAGCCTGGTGGGCGCACTACTAACGACTTGCTGCTCGACGGATTCTCTCCAAGCCATCAGGGCGGCGATCTTCGCCTCGCCTATACCGGGCAGTCCCTGCAGGTTGGCGCGACGGACGGTCGCGGCGCTGGTGATTCCGCTTCCCGCCAGGCGCTCCTTGAGTTTAGGGCCTACCCCTGCGATCTTGGCTTTCTCGACTGTCGCAGCGACGAGGCCGGTGGCAATGTGTACTTGCCAGATGGCTTCTAGCGACTCCGCCGTCTCCTTGCTTTCCTTCGCTGTGGAGTCCGCCCGGCGTGCCGCAATAGAGGAAAGCGACTGGGCGTGCGCTCCTTCGCGATTCGTGACTTCCCGGGTCTCGTCGTCGGTGATCCGCTGCCTCTTTGAGCCTGCGGCACGCACGTCAGCCTCACAGCGTGCGAGGTCAGTCCGAAGAACTCGAAGGCGGGCCTGCAGATCTGCCTTATCTTTGACGACCGGCAACTTCAAGTAGCGCGCGCGGAGATACCCACCAAGACCCGCCACGACGACAAGGCCGACGACTGCAATCGCGAGGAGGACTCCCCACCTCAGGCCCCCGGTTAGCACGACCAGGGCCAAAAGGCCGATGACAATGCCTGCCCCCTCGGCAATCGCAACAATTCGGACGGTCTTGCGCTCTGCGGAGAACTCCCCAGTGATTCGAGGCTGTTCTTCCACCATCTCAACCCCCGATGATCGACGCTGTGATTCTCGCGCTTCGGCCGCCTATGATGCAATAGCCGCCCCGGCCCACCTGAGGGGGTCAGGCGGATCAGGGCGGCCAGGAGATTCTAGCAGTTCGGCTGAGTCAGCGCAGGTGAGTCAGACGGACCTTCGCTTCTTTGCCCGGCGTCCCGAGAGTCGCTGCGTGCGGAGGTAATCGTACAGCCGAGGGACCCACAAATGCTGGCCCTCGTTGAGGCCGACTGTCGGCGCGATGGAAAGGAATGCCCCCTCGACGGCTGGAGCACCGTAGGCCTCAATCAGGCCACGGACGACGCGGGGTGGCATCGGCCATGGATGGCCCGAACGGTCCATCCAGAGTTGCTGGAGGCGACTGGCTTCCCGGGCAGTTGCCCATTCCGCGATGGATTTTGATGACTTGCCACGATTGCAGTTGCCGCAGGCCGACACAAGATTCTCCGCCTCGTCCGCGCCTCCCTCGGCTACGGGTACAACATGGTCGACCTGACCCGTCCGTGGCGATAGAGGCATCCCGCAGTAGTGACAGATGAATCGGTCGCGGATGAAGACCTGCCGGCGGATCGACTGGGGCAATGGGCGCCTGCGGACTGTCACACGTCCCACCAAGGCTCCTCCCGCCGCCTCGTCCGCGGTAGCGGGAGTTGAATCGGCGCCGGGTGCATCCCCTCGGACCACCGGGCGTGGCAGGTCAGGCAGTGCCAGAAAGGCGGATCGGGGAACGGGCCAACGATCACATGGCCCACCGGTGCTGCCTGGCGCTGGGCGCGGGCGTGCTGTTCCTCGACGGGGCTGAGGGGGCCGAGGGTTGGAAGGCGAGCGGAGCGGTTCATGGCGTTCGACCGTCGAGCACAATCTGATTTGCGGCGGCGGCGCCGAGTGGAGTCAGGACGACCCACCTGGTGTACTTTCCCCGGGAAAGCGTGAACCTCACGACCAGCCCGCGTTCCTCGAGCCGCTTGAGAGCGCGGGATAGTGACACCCGGTGGACGCCGGAGAGATCAACGGGCACCAGAGTCGGCTCGGGCACACGCGGCTGCCCGCGCCACGCCACGCCTGCGCCGTCCGCGAGGAGATCGTACTGAGCGATAGCTGGGATGACACGCCCTCTCCGGCCGCGCGAGGGCTGCCGGAATGCGTCATCGGGGAGCGTCCCGTCATCCTTCAGTTGGCGCACGTGTTCGGCGTCGGCCGAGTTGAGGACCTCGATCAAGTAGACCAGGATGCGGCGCTGAAGTTGACTGAGGCCCCGACCCATTCGCTACCCTAACGGTTGACAATGAATGCTAACCGTTAGGCTTAGAACCCGCAAGGGTCGCTCTTTGCGGTAGTAGGGGCTTGGAGGAGAAAGAGCCCGGGTCTAGAATCGGGTGGGTGACACGCACCCAAGTAATGGATGGGGGATTGCCATGCCTCGCACATCGCCCTGGAACTCAAGCAAGACAGACGTGCATCACAACAACTCGAACTGCAACACTGGCAACAACATCGAGCGAGAGAACCGGAGAGACGGCACGGGCGGTAAGCCTCTGTGCAAGGAATGCGCTGCCCTAAACGCCCAGGGCAAGTAGTCAGACTCACTTCCAGAATACGAACTGCCAGGTAAGGTCAGCCGGTAGGCTCCCTGTCTACGGGTGCTCAATCGCGCCGGACGCGATCAGATCGGCGCGCTGGACGAGTTCGGCGGTCATGGCTGCCTCGGATCGGGCGCGATGACCGGGGCCTGGCCCAGATAGACTATGACGCCGGCGACGCGGTCCTTGCGAGCGAGCGCGATCAGCCGGCCCGTGATAGCCGGCGGCGCTTTGCCGGCGCCGCCCGCCGGCTTGATGAAGTCGGTCTGCCGAGAGGCATGCCAGACGCAGAGGAAGTGTCCCGAAGGACGTAGAGGGCCGTGCAGGCGACACTGAATCGCCGTTCGGATCACCAATGCTTCGCAGCGCCCCATCCGCCGCAGTTTTGGCGTCATATGCTTCTTGCAGACCAGCAAACCATCCTCTCGTTTCGAGTGCGCAAAGGAAGTGCAGCGGCCGGCCTCGCAATACCAGCCAGCGTGAGTGGTCTTGACTACCCAGAGCGGGGGATTGTGCATCAGAGTGGCGAGTGTCTCGGCCCCTGCCGGGCCATCGAGGCGTCCCAGCGCGAAAGCAATGGCTTCCAACTCGGGGCGCCGAGGCTCGTTCTCAGCGGCTAAGGGGAAACGCTTGGGAGAGGCCCGTAACAGATCGCAGAAGAGGCGCACCCGTGCGCCGGCGGTACTCGCAGTCCGCGCGGCCAACACTCCACTTTGCTCCGTCGATGGCGGCTCAATCTGGCTAATCTCCTGATGCCACGTTTGCCGCCGCCACACTGCCCACTTGTCCAGCCCCACGTGGTTGCGCGGCCTGGCTGCCTCAGTCAGCAGGCACCATGTCAGGACCGGCGCCATTTGCTGCAACGCCTCGAGCCAGCCAACCGCTGCCGCCTCGGCCTGCTGCCGTCCGATATGTCGCTGCGCCTAGCGGGGGCGTTTCAGTTTCGGCAGGGTCATCGTTTCCACCTGGTGGCCCTCCTCACCTCCAGGCCGCCTCGCCGTCCGGCCGTTCTGACTTCCGACGAGGCGACCCGGAGTCTTGAGGTGGCTCGACGGATCGCAGACCCTCGACCCGCCGGCGCGCCGTTCCCACGTAGAAGCGTCTGGCCCGGAATGGCCCCGTGGGAGCGGCGCGCCCGCAGGTCGAGCGCGTCGGCGGCCCCGGAACTTTGCGGGAACCGCGGCCGCCGAGGAGGAGTTGCGGGGTCATGCAGCACCCACACGGAGGCAGAAGGTGCTAACCGCGCCCGTCATCCCCCCAGGGTATCGTCGCCGGATTGCGGGCCGCCGGTGATGCGCGACTCGATTGCGGCTCGGACCTGTTGTGCCTTTTCGAGGCTGCCTCCGTTGCCGTAGGTGCTCATATGCGCGGCAAGGGCTGCCTCGGTCGGGAACGTCAAGCGGGTATAGGGATCGACGAACGGCCCGCCTGGCGCAGAGACGTCGAGCGGTCGGAGGTTGATGATCCCGGGCATGGCCCCCGCCATCTCGCCGGCCTGGAGACCCATCGCGTTTCGGACGCTGTTACGCATGACGGCCGTTGTGCGCGGCGCATTCTCGGGTGTGCCGAGAAGACCCAATGACCTCCTCGTCGCACTTCGGACGGTCAGAGCAAACCGCGTTCGGCCGAGACTGTCGGCGAACCTCTGCCGACCCTGCAGATCGAAGCCATTCGGTTGCGCACGAGCCACGTAGGCCGCGCCGCCCTCGAGCCGCAGTACATCACGGCCGTTCGGGTTGGCCGCCAGCGCCCTGCGGATCAGCGTCGGCGGCACACGCTCCTCGGGCACCAGCGGCCCGGTAGCGGCGACGGCTCGTGAAGCCTGGGCGCGATCCTTGCTCAACGCGATCAAGTTCAGGCTGCGCAGAGCGAGATCGGAGTGTCGTTGTCGGGCGTGCATATTGGGATCCTCCTGGAGATGAGTGCGTAGCCGGCCGCCGGCTGCGAGCAGTTCGCGGGCAGGCAGGAAGCCGGAGCCGGAATCGGCGCCGAGAAAATCTTCGGCCGTCGCCCTGGCATTCTGAGGAGTCTTGTAATGCAGCCTCCCATCGGCAGGCGCGTAGACCAGCGGACTGCCGTCGGGATTGCGGAACGAGTTGTCGGTCAGCGTCAGGATCACCCCCTGGCCTCGTCCGACCACGCTGATCTTCGCCGAGCGATTGCCGACGACTTTCTCCTGCACTCGGCCACTAGCAACAGCCCGCCAGGTCCAAGCCTGCCCATACTTCCCCTTGATGACCAGGGCGGCCGGGTCGATGGGCGCAGAGCGCTGCGCCAGTTCGGCAGCCTTTGACCGTCGCTCCATCTCCGCACAGGCGGCGGGATCGTTCAAGACAGAAATGCAGTCTTGCAGTTTGCCGAGGCTCACGCTACTCCTCCTCGAATGCGACTGCGCAGGTTCTCCTCGGAGGCACGCATGGCCAAGCGGATCGAGGACGGCCGTGGAGCCACCCGGGAGATGCTCCGGGAGATCAGGGACTGCGGAATAAAGCCGCGGGCGATGGCACGCTGGGGAATCTTCGCCAAGACGGCACGGCCAACGAGTTGCGCCAGCGTCCTTGCCTCGAGCACTTGCGCGGCGGCAGAGAGATCGGCGCTCGCCGTGTCTTCATGGAGGCCAAGCAGGTGAGACGCGCTTCGAACCGTCTCGCCCCCAGCGAGCAAGTAAAGTAGGCGGCACTGGCTGGAAGTCAAGGTTGCCATGCCGCCATCATGCCGGAGTTCCTGTCGGCTTGCCGGCCCCTTTGCGCCTGCTGCAGGCGGTCCCGTTAAGCCGATTATCGAATTGCCAGGAACGACGCAGGGCCACGCCGACCCCGGCTTGGCCTAGTTCCCCACTTTCCAGCGGAAACGCCAACCTGGCTACCTGGGCCAGGCGTGGGCATTATCTGGCCAGCGACTGGCTGCGAGGCCCCGAATCGCTACCATCCACGCCGGTCAAGGCCTAGAAACTCTCGCAGCGCCCAGCGCAGAAGGGTCGCCTGGGACTTGCCGCGGTGCTTGGCTGCCTCCTGGAGGGCATGAAGATCGTGGACGGAGACCCGGAGGTGGATCGAATAAGAGAGCCGATTCCACGGGTGCACTATCCGCGGCATAGTGTGGTCACTTTCCCGGGAAGCGCTTGCATGAGGGTTGCGCGCCTTCCATGGGGGGGTTGACCTCACTCATTGCCAGGCGGTGGCGGAAGTGCGGATTGCACAGGAACGGCGGCCCGGAACTCAGCCGAGTAGGCTGCGCGATCCTCGGGATTCCGGATGTATTTGAGCGTCAGGCGCTGGATGGTCATGAGCACCTCAAGCACGAAGACTATGGGGAGTAGGCCCTCGTTCGACACGAGCCAGCGCCGCTCCGTCTCGTTCAAGCGGCGAGTCAACTCGAAGTTGTCAGTGAGCAGACGCCACAGATGCTGTTCCACGTTGACCGGTTCGACCGCCTTTCGCAGGCCGCTGAGAATGTGTCGGAGGTCTCGGGCGGGCACCTCGAACGTTTCCTTGGCAGCGCCCTGATCCGCCAGGAGCCTCACCATGAGAATCCCTAACTCATCGACAATCTTGGTGATCTCTTCATGGGCACCTCGACTATCTAGAGAATCGAGCATGCCCATCAGTTCGTCGGTCCTGGCCGTAACCGCGGCAATCTCTTGGCTCAGATTGAGGATGTCCGGATCGGTCATCAGGCGATTGAAGGCATTCATGATCTGGTGCGCAATGCGAAACTTGGCGCCCTGGGCCTGGTTGAGGGCGCCGCCGGCGCCATGCATCCGGCAGACCGGTGTGCCGAACATCGCCCGGCTCTTGCAGCGCCTGTCGGCCCGGCAGTTGGGGCACATCTCAGCCTTGTCGCCCCTGACGTAGCGATACTGGCACTTGGGGCATGTCTTGACCCGGGCGGTGCAGCGCGGCGTGGGCGGGATACGTTTGCCTCGTGGACGCGATCCGGAGCGGCTCATAGTTTGGACTCCTCGATCAGTTCGGCGGCGCATAGGGCGATTGATCGCCCTTCCGGCCAGCCGGCCGGGCCGGCGGGGTGTTGAATAGTGCTCAACGATGCAACCATCTCAACCGCAACTCCACTCCGAAAAGGGCTTCCACTATCTCCACTGACTCCACTAACCGTGGAGATAGTGGACATAGTGGAGGTAGTGGATCGGTGGAGAGAGTGGAAGAAGTGGAGGTGTGTGTGGGACCTCATCGGAGACCCTCCACTCTCTGAAAGTGGGCACCTCGGCCCTCCTCGTCCCTTCTGACCATTCCAGCCTGCATGAGATCGAGCAGCCTCTTGCGCGTGCTACCTCGGTCCTCCTTCACAGCCTCGGCGACTTCCTTGAGCGTTGCCGGCCCAAGGTCTTCGAGGGCGTCAAGGATGGCCTGACGCTTCACCGTCAGCGCGAGGGTGACGGCGTCTCCCTCGGACTGCCAGCAGTGGGTCTGCATGTCGAAGACGAGAGCCAGGTCGGCCTCCTCCACATCCCGGCCCGTGATCCGAAGCCGAGCCTGGCCCCTCTGTTCGCGGTAGAGACCCCACGCCGTGTCGCACATGGCGCCCTTGGCTGTCGAGCCGAGGAGATCGGCGACAGGATCGTCGAGGCGGAGTTTGCGATGATGGTCGATAGCCAGCAAGGCGAGACTCTGCTGGTGGGCCAGGTCGCGAAGGGGAGCGAGCGCCTGGGTCATCTCTTCGACATCGTTCTGGTCACCGGTGATTGCCATGCTGACCGTGTCGATTACCAGCAGCCCGTACCCCCCTTGTCGGACGATAGTGGCCAGCCTCTCGCTGCCGCCCTGCGCCAGGTCCCCAATCCACTCCCGGAACTGACTGCGCACGACGAACCCAGCAGCCAGGCCATCCGGCCAACCCTGCATTCTCATCCGCTGCTGGAGCCTGCGCGGGAAATCCTCGAGCGCCAGGTACAGCACCGGGCGGCGTTGGACTCGTTCGCCCAGGACGACGCCTCCGGAGGCGACAGCCTGCGCAATCTGCAATGCCATCCAACTCTTGCCCACCTTGGGGCGCCCAGCGAATAGGGTCAGACCGATGGGAAGCAGTCGCGGAATTGCCCAGGCGGGTTCGGGGAACTCAGAGTGAAGGATGCTGTCGGCAGCCATCGGCCCTCCTTGCTTGGTCACGCGTGCCGCTGTCTTCCCGTTCAGAGCGGCCTTCACCAGCGCCTTCCCCTCAAGATAGGTGCGGCGACGAGAGGCGAGGTCGCGGATTCTCGCGGCGTAGGCCGGCGCGTGCAGGGCGGACTCACACCTGTTTAGCAGACGCGTCAGGTCGGCGGTGACTTTCGCCGGTCGGTCGAGGTCTTTCAGTGTCGAGGCGACAGTGAGCACATCTATCGGAACTCCTTCCGACGCGAGGTCTTGGCACGCGGCCCAGAAGCGTCCGAGTGTCCCGACCCCGAAGTCCGAAGCCTGGAGTGGGCCGATCTCGCCGATCACCCGTCCGCCGGAAAGCAGCACGGCGCCGCACAGGGCTTCCTCGTTTTCGCGGTCGATCAGGGAAGCGAACGGATCGCGCCGGCTCACGGCCGTGTTCATTGCTGCTTGGCTGCGATGTTCTCTTGCGCCTGGCTCAAGGCGTATTGCTCGACAGTGCAGCCAACGCGGCGTTCGATGGCCTCCCTGAGGAGCAGTCTTGCCATTGGTGCCCGCTGGCGCCTTTCCGTTCGCGCCAGGCAAGCGACAGCAAAGGCTTCGTCGAGCGTGGCCCGCAGTTTGACGATCTCGGTGAGTCGGTCGGTCGGCGCAAGGGGCAGCGACGGCTTGCGTTTTGGCATGTGGACCTCCAGGTACACTGTAAAGTCCCCCAACACTCCCCGCCGGCCCCTTTGAGCCCCAAGAATCACAGAGCCCCGCACAAAAGGGGGCGCTGTGACGTGCAGATTGCGCGCGCCGGCGGTTTCGGTCAGCCGCGCTTGTGGCCGTTGCCTCCGCCGAAGGCGCGGGCGAACGCAGCCCGGGCTTCGAAGTCATCCGGCGTCGTGTATCTCATGGTCTGCAGCAGGCTGGAATGCCCCAGTGCCTTCTGCACGACGGTCGCAGGGAGCACCTCGATCATTACCCGGGCGCCCGTGTGTCTCAGGGCATGCGCCGAGAACGCGACGCCGCTCCTCGCTGCGAGCCGACGGAAGATCAACGCGAGACCCCAGCCGGTCATCCGCCCAGGCGTCTTCTGGCTCACCCTCTTACCGACCTGGTCACTCGGGAAGACCGGCTCGGCTTGGGAGTCAGGAGGCACGGCGTGCCGATATTCCTGCAACGCATCCCAGGCGCGCCGGGTGAAATAGCATTCTCGGCCCTTTCGGCCTTTTCCGTCCCAGACAGTGGCGATCCCCATATTCGTATCCCATTCGAGGTCTTGCCAGTTCAGCGCCACGAGTTCAGCGCGGCGGAGGGCGGACTCAACCGCCAAGAGGAGGAGCGCCCTATCGCGCAGTGCGTTCGTACTGCTCGATGCCCGGCACGCCTCGAGGAGCCGTTCGAGATCGCCGGGCCGGAGCCGTTTCGGGAGGTCCTTGGGAACCTTGACCTGGGGAACTTTCACCCTGCCTGGCTCGATCAGGCTACGATCCGCGGCGTAGTTGAGAAGGGCCAGGATGGACCGCCGGTAGGCGTGCAACGTGCGCGGCGCCAGGCGACGGGTCTTCTTCGCGTTCAGGGTTCGGACAGGGCGCTGCCGCTGCTCGGCGAAGAAGTCGACGACGTCATCCGAGGTCAGCCGGTCGGGCACGATCAATCTGGCGTCGAGCCAAGTCGCGAATTCACCGGCGCGGAGGGCGTATTGCTCGATGGTCCGCGGCGACAGGCCGCGGCTTTCCCGCTCCCGGATGAAGCGGCGGAAGATGGCCGACCAGGTCGGTGGCGGCGCTTCCCGGGAGGACACCGGGACAGTGCGGGCGGGAAGTACGGGGGCGGTCTGGGACATGCGAGCGCTCCTTTCGGTGTCCCGTTCCGCATGGCGGAGACTTGCTCCGCGTTAGCCGGACCAACGGCCAGGAAGGCCGGCCGGCTGTGGCTTGGGAGGGTAGGCAGTGCCCCGGCTGGGCCGGCTCTACCGCTCAGCGCCCCCGCCGGGACTTGAACCCGGACCCACGGCTTAGAAGGCCGCTGCCCTGTCCATTAGGCTACGGGGGCCTGTCCCTGCCATGACCTCTAACTTAGAAGTCCGGCGCTCTATCCATTGAGCTACAGGGGCCGGGAGCCATTCTAGGCCATCCTCAGCCCAGGGTCAAACAAGGCCAGTGGTGAGTGGTCAGTGGCCAGAAAGCTAGCCGCTAGGAGTTG
>Ga0214473_10005666_pt1 | contig 14948 bp, 15 predicted proteins | sample RVTome_7_FD_203509 | JGI IMG/M metagenome (GOLD analysis project Ga0214473, IMG submission 203509) | Soil microbial communities from uranium-contaminated site in the Upper Colorado River Basin, Wyoming, United States - RVT98D197 | ecosystem: Environmental > Terrestrial > Soil > Contaminated >... | reverse complement strand
GTCATTTTTCATGTATTTATCTGCCAAGTGCACAACGCCAAGATTAAGGCTGTGAATCAGCAAAGGTTTTCTCCCTCTGGTGAATATTAGTTCTGTGCTTCCACCTCCGATATCAACCATCAGTGCTGTTTTTATTGTCTTAATACCTGCCAGTATACCTAAAGAAGTTTTTTTTGCTTCCTCTTTACCACTGATTATTTCTATCTCAAGCCCTGTGGTTTCTTTTACCCTTTTTAAAAAGTCATCTCTGTTTTTAGCCTCTCTGAGGACACTTGTTGCTACCGCTGATGTCTTATGCACATGGTGGCGTAAAATGGTATCTTTAAATTTTTTAAGAACAGCTATACTTCTATCCATTGCCTTTTTTTTGATTAGACCATTTTCAGAGACTCCTTCTCCAAGCCTTGTTATGATTCTTTCTGAGTTGATTTCTTTAATATTATAATTATTTTCAGGGGCAGGTTTAACCTCTGCAATTAACAGCCTGAATGTATTTGTTCCTATATCAATAGCAGCAAGTCGTTGCGACTCGTAACCGAGGGGTTTAGATTTCACGATGGAATTATAAGCAAAATATCAGATTTTTACTATTTCATATAAAAACCTGATGCTTTATCTTTGGAATAACTCCTGCTTCTTCTGCTCTTGAGAGTAGTTCAATGACTGCCTTTTCGCCTTCCTGTCCGACATCAAGAGAGTAGTTATTTACATAGAGGTTTATATGCTGATTGATAACATCTTCGGAAAGTTCCTGAGAGTGTTCTTTTATATAATCCATTGGCTCAGCTCGATTATTAAAGGCATATTCAATACTGTTTCTGATAATTTTATTGACCTTCTTATTCAAACCTTCACCGAGTGATTGCTTTGCAATAATACCTCCAAGAGGGATAGGAAGTCCTGTTTCTTTTTCCCACCATTCACCGAGGTCTATAATCTGTTTTAATCCATATGAAGGATATGTAAATCTGCCTTCATGGATTATTAGTCCGGCATCAGCCTCTTCATTTGCTACGGCACCCATGATTTTATTAAAAGGCATTTCTAAGACAGCTGATGGCTCATAGCTCATGGCTCTATTAAAAAGCTGGAGCAAAAGAAATGCTGTTGTCAGCTTTCCGGGGATGGCTATTTTTTTATCTCGCAATTCACCCATTGTGTATTCCTTTTTTGCTACTACGAGCGGACCGCAACCTCTGCCAAGCGCTCCCCCTGACCTTAGAAGTGAGTATCTCTTACGCACATGTCCGAATGCATGATAGGAAATTTTGGTAAGGTCAAGTTCAGCATTAAGGGCTTTCTGGTTCAGTGTTTCAACATCAAGCAGCACTTCTTTGAATTTCAGGTTTTTCATATCAACTTTCCCGTGAATCAGAGCGTAGAAGATGAATGTATCATTGGGGCAAGGTGAATAACCGAGAGATAGCGTTTTCATGTTAATTTAGCCGCAGATTTACGCAGATTATCACAGATTAGGAAAAATTCATCTTTAGATTACATATTTATAAAAATTAATTCTTTAATCTGTGTAATCTGTGAAAATCCGTGGCGCAGAATATTTACTTCTGCTGCTTATTTCTGTAGTCCTCTATTGCCTTATGAAGGGCGTCAGCGCCTAAATTGGAGCAATGCATTTTCTGTGGTGGTAAGCCTCCAAGCTCATTAGCAACAACTTCTTTTGATATCTCAAGTGCTTCGCCAATGGTTTTACCCTTAATCATCTCGGTTACCATGCTTGAGACTGCAATAGCAGCGCCACAGCCAAAGGTTTGAAATTTGGCATCAACTATTTTATCATCCTTAACTTTTATAAATATCTTCATTACATCTCCACATACAGGATTGCCCTCGGTTCCTATGCCGTCGGCATCGGGTATTTCACCGACATTTCTCGGGTTTGTAAAATGGTCCATTACTTTTTTGCTGTACATGTTTGATCCCCCGTTCCTTCCCATCCTTTAGAATAAGGAGAAATCTCTCTCAGGCGAGAGATAATCTGAGGAAAGACCTCATTGAAGTATTCTATATCTTTTTCTGTTGTTCCTTCCCCAAGTGTAAAGACAACCGAACCCTGTGCAAGATGCGCAGGTATTCCTATTGAAAGCAGCACAGGGGAGGCTTTCAATGCCTTTGAACTACAGGCAGAGCCACTTGCTGCATATATGCCTTTGCCTGCAAGGAGTAAAAGCATAGCTTCGCCCTCTATATACGCAACTACAAAACTTGCATGACCTGGCAATCTCTGTTCTGAATGCCCTGTGAGGAAAACCTTTTCTATCTTTAATGCATTGCTTATTAATTTATCTCTCAACGGTCTAACATGATTTATCCGTTTTTGCAAATCCCTTTTAGCGAGTTCTGCTGCCTTACCCATGCCAACAATTGCAGGGACATTTTCAGTTCCTGCCCTCCTGCCGCCTTCCTGTATTCCACCATAAATCAAAGGGACTATTCTTGTCCCTTCCCTGAGGTAGAGAGCAGCAGCCCCTTTTGGACCGTAAAACTGATGTGCTGCAAGTGTTAGCAGGTCAACATTAAGGGATTGGACATCCACAAGGATGTTACCGACAGATGCAACAGCATCCGTGTGAGAGATTATACCTTTTTGTCTGGTGATCTTTGCAATTTCAGCAGTCGGCTCTATGGTGCCAATCTCAGGGCTTGCGTGGATAATAGATACTAAAATCGTTTCCTTTGTTATTGCCTTTTCAACAACTGCAGGGTCAACAATGCCATGTTTGTCAACAGGCAGATAGGTTACAGCAAAACCCTGTTTTTCAAGAAAGCGTGCTGAGTTGAGGACAGAATGGTGCTCGATTCTGGACACGATGACGTGTTTTCCTTTATTCTGATTGGCAAATGCGATTCCCTTAAGGGCAAAGTTATTAGTTTCGGCACCGCTTGAGGTAAAAATTATTTCTTTTGGTTTTGCATTTATGAGGGCTGCGGTATTCGCCCTTGCGTTTTCAATAGCCTCCCTTGCCCTGATGCCAGGCTCATATATACTTAATGGATTGGCAAAGTGTTCTTTGAAATATGGAAGCATTGCATCCAGAACCTCTGGATGGACTGGATTTGTTGCTACATGGTCCATATAGATTTCTTTCATTGTAACTCCTTGAGTTTTTTTACATAAAATTCATAATGATCCGCTGTCTCGAGAATACCTAAAAATCCATTTCCTGTTTTAATACACCATTCAGGAATATCCTCAAGTGCTCCATCATAGTCCGTGAGAATTGCGAGAATCTGTCCCACTTTTAGTTCTTGCATCTTTTGCTGAATAGTGAGCAGGTGCATCGGGCACATCATATAAATTATATCTGTTGTTGTGTCAGCCTTTATAGGTTTGTCAAGAAATTTAAGCTGAATATTATTTTGCAAATTAACAGAAGCCTCCGTTTCGGTACGAATTCCTTCGAAAATCGCCACAGTTTTACCTAATAGGTCGTAGACCTGCCTATTTTTGCTTCTTCTTTTAATAAATCCTTAAGGCTTACAGTTTCGAGGAAACGTTCTATGTTTTCACCGAGTGATTTCCACAGTAGCCTTGCCACACAACCTTCAAGCCGATTGCACCCCTTCGCTGATGGGTCAAGGCAGTGTGCTATAGCAACTGGTCCTTCAAGGGCATTCAAAATCATGCCTATGCTGACTTTCTCTGGTTTCCTGTTCAGAACATATCCTCCACCAGGTCCTTTATGGCTTTTGATAATTTTTGCCTTTCTAAGACTGTTTAATAACTGTTCAAGATATGCAACCGAAACATTCTGTTTGCTGGCGATTTCCTTTATTGTTAAAGGCCCTTTTTTATAGTTTTTCGCTATCTCAAACATTGCCCTTACACCATATTGACCTCTTGTCGATAATCTAAGCATAAAAATAAAATATAATAGTTTACTAAATTTGTCAAGTATTTATATAAGTCACAAACTTTTTCAAGGCAGTATCTGCCTGAAAATGACCAGACCCCACCCATAAAAAAATCTTATAAAATTTATAAATTATGTAAAAATTATTGACATTCTATGTTTATATAGATTACTCTTTTATAATAAGATATAAAAAAGTGAGTCTACCACGGATATTCGGATGGTAAAATCTCTATCAACAGCATTTATTAATGGGGAGGGTTAATAACTGAATCTGAGCACATTAAGAATGTGATAATCTTATTGACGGTTTCAAGGTAAAATTAACTCTTTACGTAACACAAGGCATTTAGTAAAATAATATTTATTTATAAGTTTATAAAAATATATAAGACTTTCAAAGGGGGTCAAGAGGAATGAGTCGAATATTATTTGTAGTCCATATAGATAGAACGATGTTGTTAAGTGGTGGATTTGTTACCTTTGGACCAATGTGGCTATCTGCTGTACTTAAGCAGGACGGGCATAAATGTGAGATAGCAGGTGTTGACTATAAGGAGATGGAGAAAACTTTTAAAGAATTTAAGCCAGATATCGTTGCTTACACAGCATTTAGTGGTGGCCATGTGCCAATGTTAGAATGGAATAGAAGGCTTAAGAAAATATATAAGTTTTTCTCAATGTTTGGCGGCCCCCATCCAACATTTTCTCCTGAGATGGTTGAAGAAGACGGTGTAGATGCTGTTTGTAGAGGAGAGGGGTTTGAGGCAATGCCGGAATTTGTTAATAAATTAGGGAAAGGAGAAGATATAACAAATGTCCTTAACTGGTGGGTCAAGAAAGATAATAAAATTTATAAAAATCCTCAACGTCCTCTCATAAAAAATCTTGACATCCTGCCTCCTCCGGACAGAAGCATTTATAATAAATACAAAGATTATCGGCTGGCAAGGACAGCGACGGCGATGACAAGTCAGGGATGTCCTTATAACTGTTCATACTGTTTTAACCATCAGCTCCATAAGATGAGAGTAGAGGGTGACCCTGTTTTCCGTCAGAGAAGCGTGGATCATGTAATGGACGAATTAAAGCAGCTAAAAAGGGATTATCCAAAAATAGAATATCTAATATTTAGAGACGAGATACTCACTATTAATAAGAAATGGGTAAAAGAATTCTCTGAAAAATATCCTCGAAAAATAGGTCTGCCTTTTTATTGTCTTATGAGACCAGATAACATTGATGAAGAAGTAATTGATGATTTGATAAAGGCAGGACTTTACTATATAGGAATTGGCCTGGAGTCAGGTAATGACTTTATAAGGAATAAAATTTTAAACAGGAATATGAGTAAAAAACAGATAATAAATGGAACGAAGATTCTACGGGATAGAAAAGTAAGATTTTCCCTTTACAATATAGTGGGCGCACCAGGTGAGACACTCGAAACCGCAATGGAGACGTGGGAGTTAACTGTAAAGTGCAAGCCAACATTCTGTGATGCATTTTTGCTCACTCCCTATCCAAAGACAGATATATACGATTATTCAGTGGCTAATGGCTTTTTTAATCCAGATATTAAATATCCCGAGACTTACCATGAAAGGCTAATATTGAATTTGAAAGACAAAAGGAAATTAGAAAATTTCATGCATCTGTTGGGAGTTGCGGTTGAATTTCCGTTCTTGATGCCTTTAATTAAAAACGTGTTAATAAGACTCCCTTTACGTCCTGTATACAATAGAATCAGAAAATTCTGGAAGGGATATGTTTATAGGTACAGGATCTACCCTTATAAAGTATCTGCCCGAGAGAGTGCGCGAATCATTTACAATGAGATTTTTGTTTCTAAAGTCTGAGGTAGAGTAAAAAACTGTTACACGAAACAAGATTTTTAGATTTATAAATTTAAGATTGTAAGATTGATTTTTCCCGCCTGAAATCTCTAAGTCATGGTAATCTAAGATTAAGAAATAACAACAAACTTCAATTCATGGTATAATTTTAATTAGGAGAATTTTCTATAGAAGTTTATTCTTGGGAGGTTGCTATCCTAACTTAAGAGGTTATGCCAAATAATTTGATTTTTGAATCCTGGGGCAGGTTTCCACGGGTATCTCATCTGGGAGAGATTTCTCCACGTTGTATCAGTAAAGTAGGGGAGACAATTAAATCGGTAAACTCTTCGATTTTGCCGAGAGGATTAGGGCGAAGTTATGGTGATTCCTGTCTTAATGAAGGTGGCTATCTCCTTTCAACTAAATGGCTGAATAAGTTTTATTCTTTTGATACAAATACTGGACTTCTAAAATGTGAATCAGGGGTTACCCTTGATGAAATTCTTCGGGTCTTTGTTCCCAGAGGCTGGTTTCTGCCTGTTACACCTGGAACTAAATTTGTGACAGTCGGTGGTGCAATTGCTAACGACATACATGGTAAGAACCACCATAAAGTGGGTACTTTTGGGAATCACGTCATCAGGTTTGAATTACAGAGGTCGGATGGGACAAGAATTCTTTGCAGTAAAGATACTAATTTTGATTGGTTTAGAGCTACTATCGGAGGTCTTGGCTTAACGGGGGTTATTCTATGGGCTGAATTTAAGTTAAAACCAATTCCAGGTCCCTATATTGAAATGGAATCTGTTAAATTTAAAAGCATTGATGAATTTTTACAAATTTCTAAAGAATCAGAGCGAGATTATGAATATACTGTCTCCTGGTTAGATTGCCTTAGCAATAACAGCTATGGCGGCGGCCGTGGTATTTTTATGAGGGGAAACCACTCTGACAGGAAAGAAAATGATGAATCACAAGTTTTACACAGAAATTCAGCGTGGAAGACTTTTCCATTTGATGCTCCTTCGTTTTTTTTATCTACTCCCACAATTAAGATATTTAATTTTTTCTATTACCACAAACAATTGAAAAAGCATAAAAGGAGTAATATACATTATGACCCGTTTTTTTATCCTTTGGATCAGATACACCACTGGAATCGCATGTACGGAAACCGTGGTTTTTTACAATGGCAGTGTGCAGTGCCTCTTACAGAGAAAAATGAGGCCATAAAAATAATCTTAAAAGAGATCAATAAAAGTAGACTCGGCTCATTTCTTGTGACGCTGAAGGAATTTGGTAATTTGACACCTTGTGGCATGCTTTCATTCCCAATTCCCGGTATCACACTGGCTCTGGATTTTCCTAATATAGGTGGACGACTTTTCCCGCTTTTAGACAGATTGGATGAAATTGTAAATGAATTTAAAGGTAGAATCTATCCTGCAAAGGATGCCAGAATGGCAGGCAGAACTTTCAATGCCTCATTTCCAGAACTTGAAAATCTTAGTAAATATATCGACCCTAAATTTTCATCAAGTTTTTACAGGAGGGTGAGAGGAAAATAATGGTGAAGCCAACCAAAATTTTAATTTTTGGGGCAGCATCAGCAATCGCATTCGAGACTGCTAAACTTTTTGCGAAAGATGGTGCCTCACTTTATTTATGTGCAAGAGATGAGGATGAATTGAAACGCCTCTCAGAAGATTTAATTGTCAGGGGTGCAAAGGAGGTTGGATATTCAATATTTGATGCATTAAATGACAAGTCAATTATTAATGCCATTGATAGCTGTTTAGCAAAATTTCCGGACATTGATGGACTTCTGATTGCATACGGGACATTACCAGACCAGAAATTGTGTGAAGCAGATGTTGAAGAGATGAGAAAAGCCATAAATATTAATTTTACCAGTGTTGGGGTAATCCTGACCCATATCGTTGCGCATTTTCAAAAGCAAGGATGTGGCACTATCGCTGTTATCTCTTCAGTTGCCGGGGACCGCGGGAGACAGAGTAATTATGTCTATGGCTCAGCAAAAGGTGCGTTGTCTATATTTCTCTCCGGGCTAAGACAGGGCTTAAACAAATCAGGTGTACAGGTTTTAACTGTTAAACCAGGGTTTGTGGATACACCTATGACTGCTAATTTAAAAAAAGGCATCCTATTTGTTGGTCCAGACGTAGTTGCTAAGGGCATTTACAAAGCTATAATTAAAGGCAAAGATATTGTTTATCTGCCCTGGTTTTGGTGGGGAATTATGATGATAATAAGGAATATCCCTGAAAAAATATTTAAAAAAATAAAATTATAAATAACTAAAAAAACTTAACCACTATGAATAAATTATCAGAATTATTTAAACTTCTGAGGGTCAGTCAATGGCATAAGAATACTTTTGTCCTCTTAGGGTTTTTTGTTTTAGGAGATTACAATAACTACGGTTTACTATTTAAAGCGATTATAACCTTTATAACTTTTTGTCTGGCATCTTCATCTGTCTATATTTTTAATGACTATCGCGATATTGAAGCGGATAGAAATCACCCAATAAAAAAGAATAGACCTTTGGCCAGCGGAATTATCCAGGCCAAGCCTGCTCTCTTTATGGCTCTAATACTTTGTTTAGCAAGTCTTATTGTTGCTTTTTCCATTGGTGTTATGGCGTTGGTCATAATATCTCTCTATGTGTTGAATAATCTGATTTACTCTTTATTTCTCAAGAGACATCCCATAATTGATGTATTTCAGATTGGATTTGGGTTTATGCTGAGAATTTTTGCTGGAACAGTTGGAATAGGCATTTATATTTCAGAGTGGATGTTACTGACTGGCTTTATGATCAGTCTTTTGATTGGTTTTTCTAAAAGATTTGCTGAGTTGTCTAATAACCCTGCTCCGCAGAACCACAGAGAGGTTTTACAGGCATATTCGCTTGAAATTTTAAAGTCTTTCATGATAATTATGGCTTCCGCAACAATAATTACATACTCCCTTTACACATTAAGCCCACGGTCAGTTGAATTACATGGCACAACAAATCTTATCTATACAACACCATTTGTCATATACGGTATTTTTCGTTTTCTGTATTTGATTTTATTTCATCAATCTGGAGACGACCCTTCATATCAGATCTTCAAAGATAAGCAGTTAGTGATTACAATTATTCTCTGGGCATTGACCTATGGTTTGATTATTTCATAAATAAATAATTTGTTCTCCTCCTTGACTTATCTGTTCCAAGTTACTTATCATTTTAATGTAAACTGGTTTTTTCCATTTATTTTATAGCACAACTGTTTTTAAAAACAGAATTACTGTTAATCAGCCTTAAAAATAATTTTTAATGAAATGTCTGCTAATTTCGTTACAGTCTAATGCCTATGTTACAGGGCTTAAATATATTGCCTCAAATGTGCGAGCCAGTGGGCATGATGCCAGGATTTTACTTCTTCCAGGATATTTAGAAAACACGCTAAGCCCTGCAATAGAGGATTTCATCAGCAATTACAATCCTGATTTAATCGGCATAAGTCTCATGTCGATTGAGTTTTATCCAGCGAAAAATATTACTCGCCTCTTGCGTGAAAGATTTGAAATTCCAATAATATGGGGCGGTGTACATGCTGTAATCAGCCCTGATGAGTGCCTTAAATATGCAGATTACGTATGTTGTGGAGAAGGAGAGAGACTCTTAGTTTCTTTATTGGAACATATTAAAGAAAAGGGCAAAGAAACACCCCCTGAAATTCCTAATATATGGGTGAACAATAATGGGAAGATAATAAAGCAACCTTTGGCTCTTCCTGAAACCAATCTTGATAGCCTTCCTTTTCAGGAATACCTGCCAGATTATTTTTACGGGTTTCATAAAGGGAGGATATACAATTTTAGACAAACCCCTCATCTGTTTCGCAGATATGCTCTATATGGGGGTACATGCCATATGATGATAACTACGAGGGGTTGCCCCTTTAATTGCGGATATTGCGCCAATTCCTTTCTCGTGAATGTTTACGGGAAGAGAGTCAGAGAGAGATCAGTTAAAAACTGCATAGAGGAGTTAATAGAAGTAAAAAAGGACCCTTATGTTTTGTATATTAATTTTGAGGATGATTGTTTTTTTGCCCATAATCATAACTGGATCCAGAAATTCTGCACCAAGTATAAAAAACATATTAATCTGCCTTTTATTGTGAGGGCAATACCTACCATGCTTGACAGGAAAAAACTGTTTATGCTTAAAGATGCTGGACTCAGCATGGTGGTTATGGGTGTTCAGAGCGGTAGTGACCGTGTTAATCTCGACATTTATAACAGAAGGGTTCGTTTCACGACAGTTATGAAGGCAGCAGAATTGATTTCAGAGGCAAAAGCATCAGGGTTCTACGAAATGATAGTTGACAATCCTTATGAGACTGAAGAGGACGAAATGGAGACTATAAATTCAATGTCAGAACTCAAAAGACCGTATATAATATCTCTTGCTCACATGACTTTTTTCCCGGGCACTCCTCTGACAGAAAAGGCTATCAAGGACAATGTCGCTAGCCCCGATGCTTATCTCTACAGGTATATGGTTAAGATTGATAAAACCTACTTCAATAAATTGCTCAACATCACCCCGTATACTCCACGTTTTCTTGTAAGATATTTAAACAGACCTGCGGCATCAAGGAATGGTATTCAGACAGTAATGGTGAGCATTCTGCATTTTATGATAAAGAGGACTGTTGAGCCGCTTGTATTTTTGTATATAATGGCAAGGTCATTGAACTACAATGTCAAATTGACTGTGAGGACGATTTTTGGTAATTGGAAATCAGCTTTGACAAAACTCGTTTCAAATTATCTCGGCAAAGGCGATATGGAGTTTGATGAAAGACTGGCATTAGCAAGGAAAGAAATGCCGGCATTGTTTGAAAAATAGATTTACCTTATTCTTCGTAAATTTTTCTTATTCTGTTGTAGGAGTCTTCTGCTTTTAATTCAATTTTTGGCCCAGCTTCTACACATAACAATGTATTGATTATACATACACACAGCTCTGCTGTTTCCCCTTCTTTAATAAATAGCAGACCCTGCGGGAAGTAAGTGTAATTTTCCGAATGCAAAGTTTTCCTTACCGAAATTGCAAAATTTTCAAAAAATGTTTTGCCATCACAACTTAACGTTCTTAAAATAATATTTGCTCTGGAATATGCCATTAATGTCTGATGGATATCATCAGGTTCTATAAAAACGATGTTGTCCAGCAGATCTTTTCCTGCCTCTTCTATCATGTGCTGTAATTTTGCAGAGGGTTTTTCAGATAAAAAGATTACGATGCCTGTATCCGAAGGAAGGGGATAATTGGAGAGTAACTCTTTGAGGATTTCAAAAAGGAAGGACGGATATTTGACATTTGCAAAAATGATAACTTTTTCTTTATCTTTTATTTTTCTTAGTGATAAAGGCTTATTTTTTAGAAACTCGCTGGGAATATAAATAAAAGGTGGTACCAATTCCAAGTTAGGTTTTTTCTGATACATTGAGGCAACATCATAGGTGTCCTTATCGGCACATATAATTTTGTAGGCATGGGCAAAGGATGTGAAGAGCGTCTGTCTTCCACCAAGCGGACTTCGCATTTGACCCATGATTGAGAACAGTTCTGAATGGATGGTAACAACCGGTTTTGCACGAAAGAACTTGCCGACGAGGATAGATGTCATGAGTTTCAATAATCCAAGTCGAAGATAACCCTTGGTTGAAAAATGAACTACATCTTTCTTCCAGCAAAAGCGTAATAATTTAAACACAAAATCAGAGTAGCTTTTTGTGTCAATAAATCTTTTTTCTTTTGAAGGATTTGAGGATATATTGAGAACACTGCATTCATGGCCATCTTCTTCTAATTTTGTCAACAGTGACAGGTTATGGAGGCTTTCATCTTCGTATGGAGGAGCAAAATTTCCAATCAATAATATTCTCATATTAGTTATATAAGTTTTACAGTGACTTTATCGCCTATTTTGATGTCAAATTTGTCAGAGGCGTTCCCCCTATAAGTGAAAAGTTCAAGAAATCCAAAACTGTTCAGAACCCCTGAGAGGTCAGAGCTTTCTGTCTGTGAATAATAATTTGAGAGGCTTAGTTGATTATCTCTGTAAATAACCCTGAATCTATTTTTGGAGAACTCAGGGCTTAATTTGTCTAAATTGTCTTTTGTTATATTTGTTATTGCATTACCAAAACTATCGATGTAAACCACCTCTCCCTCAACAGTGGTTTCATCGCTTATTCTGGATTTTGGCATTGGAAGGGTAACGTAGTCATTAATTAGGTTGCCAAATTTAGAGCTTTCTATCCCCTTTGAAAACCAGGCAGCAGCAGGGGCAAATATGTCTCTGCCATGAAATGTTGGTCCCTTTGGTGGAAAGTAATAATGGGGAGAGGTTATATGGATTACCTCAACGTGCTGCTCTTCGTAAACAAGAGTAAATACCCCGTTGTCAGGACCTATAAAATAGTGACCCTGTGAAGAAATAAGTAATGGTCTTCTTGCGCTTCCGACTTGGGGATCGACCACAATAACGTGGATTGTAGATGGAGGGAAATATTTATAGCCCATGGAGATTATATGAGCTGCCTCAAAAATATTTTGAGGAGTTATATTATGAGAGATGTCTATTATCTTTGCCTTTGGGTTTATCCCGAGGATTACCCCTTTCATTATCCCGACAAAAGGGTCTTTAAGACCAAAGTCAGTTGTCAGAGTAATAATTGGTCTGTCTAACATTTGAGCCCCCCGATTAATTTTTTTATGTCATTGATGTTTTCCCTAATCATGAATAACCTAATTCCATCTATTATGTTCTGCATAGTTTTCGGGTTAATAAAGTTTGCTGTTCCTATGGCTACGGCGCCTGCCCCTGCAAGCAGAAACTCTATTGCATCCTCAGCAGATATTATACCACCCATGCCAATAATTGGAATACGAACAGCTTTACGACATTCCCAGACCATCCTTACAGCAACAGGTTTTATAGCAGGTCCTGAAAGACCCCCTGTGATGTTTGCGAGTTTTGGTTTTCTTGTTTTTATATCAATAGCCATTCCTGTTAGTGTGTTTATCAGTGATATAGCATCAGCTCCTGCATCCTCAGCCACCTTTGCCATAAGAGCGATATCGGTCACATTAGGTGAAAGTTTAACTATAAGGGTAAGGTCTGTTGCTTTTCGAACCGCATGCACAACCTTAGAGGTTACCTTTGGGTCAGTGCCAAAGATACTCCAGCCAGCCTGCTTATTCGGACAGGATATATTCATCTCAAGTGCATGAATGCCGTCTGCCGAGCTTAACCTTTCTGCTGCCTTCACGTATTCTTTTATAGAATCTCCGAAAAAGTTAACTATTATTTTGGTATCGAATTGTTTCAGAAAAGGGAGTTTGTCTTTAATGAAGTTCTCGATCCCTATATTCTGAAGCCCGATGGCATTTAGCATTCCAGCAGGTGTTTCTACGATACGGGGCGGGGGATTACCTTCTTTTGGTAGAAGAGAAAGACCTTTTACAACAACTGCTCCAATCTTATTTAGATTTACAAATTCTGAATATTCCTCTCCATACCCGAATGTGCCCGAAGCAGCCATAACAGGATTCTTGAGGATTAATTTACCAATCTTGACCTTAAGGTTCGGTGATTTGTTTTTAGCCACGGTAACAATGAACAATTATCATTTTAAATTTTGCATTTTGCAATGATAATTTTGAATTCACCAAATAATCTCCTCCATAGAAAACACAGGTCCTTCTTTACAGACACGTTTAAATCCATCTATGGTATTTACAACACAACTCAGACATGCGCCAATGCCACAAGCCATATTTTCTTCAAGGGCGATGTATCCAGTTAAGCTGTGTTTTTTTGTTATATGTGATAGTTCTTGCAGCATTGGTTTTGGACCGCAGGCGTATAATAAGTGAGAACTGAGAACTGAGAAGTTAGAAGTTAGAAATTTATTAAAGACACTTAAAACTGTACCTTTTTGTCCCAGACTGCCGTCGTCTGTAGAAACAATGGGTTTAATCCTGATTGATTTAAGTGCATCTATGTACAATACTTCTCTTCTGGTCTTTGCACCGATAAAAAATACAGGTTTAAAATCCTCCCATCTCCCCTCTACGAGCCATGGCTTTGACAAAGGGGGGCGAGGGGGGATTTGCGATTGTTGTATTATCGATTCTGCAAGTGCGAAAAGAGGGACAGAGCCGAGCCCTCCACCAATAAGAATAGGTTTATCTTTTCCCTTTATTATGGGAAAGCCGTTTCCAAGGGGACCAATAATTTCAACGGTATCATGTGGCTTTTTATCTTTTAAAATATTAGTTAGTCTTCCCACCACCTTATAGAGTATTTGAAAATCCTGACCGAGCCAGCGATAGAGGCTAAAGGGACGCTTTAGCAACGGGTCAAGACTGTTAACCGTAGAGAGCATAAAAAATTGTCCTGGTACTGGTTTTTTGATTTTTACTGAAGGATGTAATGTTATAAGGTAATGATTTTTTGTGAGCTGCCTGTTTTCTTTTATAGATGCTTGAAATAATCTACTCAAAGCGTATCTCTAATATTTCATATTCCATTGTTTTTGCAGGCGCTTTTATAGTGACGATGTCACCTGTGGATTTGCCAATAAGTGACCTTCCAACTGGAGAGTTTATAGATATTTTATCGCTTTTGATATCTGTTTCGTCAGGGCCAACAAGGGTAAAAAATTTTTCTTCATTAGTGTTTATATCCAGAACTTTTACCTTTGCGCCAAAGGCAATCTTGTCCTGTGATATTTTTGCTGGGTCTATTACCTGTGCAAGGGCGAGCTTTGCTTGAATCTCATGAATACGTCCCTCAATGAAAGATTGTCTTTCTTTTGCAGCGTGATATTCAGCATTTTCAGAAATGTCACCGTGACTTCTTGCCTCAGCAATAGCCTTTATATTCCGGGGCCGTTCTATTTTGAGAAGTCTTTCGAGTTCCCCTTGAAGTTTCTGGTATCCCTGAGGTGTCATTGGAATTCTTTGCATGTATAAATTCTAACAATCTATATAGAGTAAAGTAAACCTGAATGATACTCCTGAAGGGATTTTATATTTATTTGTTTCTTGAGTATTACTTCTATGGCGTTTATTGCTGCCCTTGCCCCTGCAATCGTTGTTGTATATGTAATTCTGTGCTGCAGGGCTGCTTCCCTTAGT
>Ga0214473_10005664_pt1 | contig 14948 bp, 19 predicted proteins | sample RVTome_7_FD_203509 | JGI IMG/M metagenome (GOLD analysis project Ga0214473, IMG submission 203509) | Soil microbial communities from uranium-contaminated site in the Upper Colorado River Basin, Wyoming, United States - RVT98D197 | ecosystem: Environmental > Terrestrial > Soil > Contaminated >... | reverse complement strand
GCGCGCTTCAACGACGTCGCCGAGAGCTGGATGCACCGCATCTACATCCTGCGCATCGATACGGGGCGGATCACGAATATCACCCCCGACCTGGGGTCCGACCAGGGAGCGGTGACGGTGGACTGGTGAACCCGCACCGAGCTACGGGACCATGACACGGGCCAGCATTCGGAATGTCCCCCTTGGTTACGACGTGTGCACGGGATAGCGCAGATGCGTGACACCCACACCGGTGACGACTGTCGGATTCCCGAGGACGACCGGTGTGTTCGCGAGGTGGTCGAACAGCCGCACTCCTGCGCCCAGCAACACGGCGGCCAGATCGATGTGGATCTCGTCGAGCAGCCCGGCGTCCAGGCACTGCTGGATCGTTTGAGCGCCGTGCACTCCCACCGACTTCGGGCCGGCAGCCGATTTCGCTCGAGCAACGGCGCTTTCGATGCCGTCGGTGACGAACTGGACCGTCGAGCCGGGCCGTGGCCAGCCGTCGGGCACTTGGTGGGTGACGACGAAAGCGGGCACATCCCACGGGTGCTGGCCGCCCCAGCCGTCGGCAACCTCGAACGTGCGCCGACCGGTGAGCATGGCGCCGACCTCAGCCGCCAAGCCCCTCAGGTGGTCGGCGCTCGGCGCCGAGACGTGGAACGTCATGCCAGAACTCGCGCTCGCTGTGGAGACCTCGACGTCGCCCGAGAAGTACCAGTCGAAAACTTCGGCGACCCCGTCGTTCGCGTCGGCGACGTACCCGTCGAGAGACATCGACATGATCGCAACCACCTTGGTCATGGTGCAGCTCCCTTCGCGACAAGAGCGCGGCAGATCGTAGTCGCCATCACAGCCTCTTCGCGGACTTGGCCGCTGGTTCGCGGTGCCGGCGGTATCGCAGCTCGACGATCCCGCTGCTCGAGGGGGTGCTGGAGACCAGGTCGAGTCGATAGGACGTAGGGACGCCGTCGAACAGCCGGGTGCCCTCGCCCGCAACGTAGGGGAACAAGCTCAGCTGGAGCTCGTCGATCAGGTCGAGCCGCATGAGCGACCGCCAGAGGCTGACGCCGCCCCAGACCACGATGTGGCCGTCGCCGCCTCGCCTGAGCTTGTCGATCTCTTCTGTCGTGTCACCGGCGGCGATGGTGGTGTTGGCCCACTCGGCCGTCTTCAGGGTCCGGGAGAAGACGACCTTGCGCCCGGCGTTCAGGATGTCGGCGAAGGGATGGTCGGTGGCCGTTGTCATGGACCCGGCGATGGCCTCTTATGCGGTGCGGCCCATGACGTGCGCGTACGCGCTCTGGAGAAAGTCGAGTTGCGCCGGGTCGTCGGGCTCACGGTTCTCGGGCAGGTCGAAGCAGAACTTCCAAAACTCGGTGCCCTCGTCGGCGAGAAGGCCGTCGAGCGAGTAGTTGAACACCGTCGCTATCAGCTTGCGCATGATCAGATGGTCTCGGGTCGTCTGGGGACCGTGCTTCGCCTCCACACCTGGGCGCCTAGCGGCGGTTCCTCGATGGCCCTCGGGGAGCGGCATGTCGTTCTTGGTGGTCGTGGGGAAGCGCGTTAGGCGTTGAACACCGTAGCGCAGCTGTTGAGGTTGTACTGGCCATAGCCCCAGTTGAACCAGCCGTACCGCTGCTCACGCGTGCCGTGGGCATCGGGGTTGTTGTACTGGTCCGTCTGCACCCAGATGTTCGCGTCTCCCAGGTAGTACCAGTAGAAGTTGCGGATCGCGTTCACGTCGTCCGCGTTGATCACTCCGCGCTGGTACGCCCATCGAGCCCAGACGCCGGAGAGGCAATCGGCATGGAGCTCGAAGTTCGCGTAGTAGCCCTTGTTCCGGTACGTGTACGGCCACCCGAGGAGGTACTGGATGTGGTGCCCCCACTCGTGCGCGATGATGCCCGAGTACGCGTAATCGCCGTACGTGGTGTCCATCAGCCGGGCGATGTCCCAATCGAGGTAGACGTTCTCGTCGAGGTGACAGTAGTGGCCGAGGGTCGAGCCGGCGGTCGTCCCCGGCCCGCAGCTCTGCAGCCAGTGCACCTTGTACTCGGCCGAGTACCAGCCGATCCAGTTCGGCGTGCGATAGCCGGCCATCGTTCCGTACACCGCGTACCAGAGCTGGCTCAGCTCGTACTTCGTCCACCCGAGGGCCTGATCGGGGTTGAGGCCGGTGCTCGGGGCCGCTGAACCCGGGACGGAGACCGACGAGATGAGGAGGGCCAGGAGGAGAGCGATGACCTTCCTCTTGGAACGGCCGATCCTCGCGGTGTCCGTCACGCCGGTCTCCTAGTGGATGTGCTTCTGGGTCGTGGAGCGGCCGGATGCACACAGCACCAACCCCGCGGGGTACGTGGCGACCTTCACCCGGTACTTCCCCGTCAGATCGGGGATCCTCGCTCGATAGGTTCCGAGATCGACGCTGGCATCGGCGGTCGCGATCGTCTCCCAGACTCCCAGCTGGCCGTTGAAGCGCTTGATCTTGACGACCGCGCCGGCCTCGATGCACGCCGGATGACCGACGACGGCCCCCGTGGCGACCAGATGCTTCCGCAGCATCAGGTTCATCTGGAGCAGCGAGATCTGCGCATCCGGGGGTGGCGACGGTGGGAGGCCGCTGTCGGGAGGCGCGACCGTCTCCGATGCAGGCGATGGAGCCGTCGTCGCCACCGACGGCGGTGGTGACGTCGGCTCCGCATCGGGCGGGATGCTCGGCACCGGCGGCGGATCGGTGCCGGGAGACGGCGGAGGTTCGTCGGCTGCGCGGGCCTGCAGAGGGTCCCCCCCGGGAACGAGTTGGCCGCCCAGCTCCTGGGGCGGCCGCCCAGGATCGCTCGAGGGGGTACCGCTGCACGCGGACAGAACGAGGGTTCCAACGAGCGCCGACACCAACACGAGGCGCTTCACCGTGTGCTCTTCCCCCCAGGTGTCCACCGGTCGGCCGGTGGACGGCTGTTGGTATCACCGCGCAACACTCTCTGTCAAGGCGGACGGACCACCGACCTCGAACGCGGGCGGGAAGGCGAGAGCTTCACGCCGTCATGCGGCGGGGATCGCGGCGGCGAAGGCTTCCACCTTCTGCTGCCATCCCTCTTCCAGCGGTCCCTCGATCGCGGTCACGTAGACCTTGTCCTCGGCCACCTCGACGAGGCCCTTGCCCTGAAGGAGCTCGTTCATGATCGGGCGGACCTTCTGGAACCGGCAGATCTCCTCCTCGGTGGGGATCCGCCCGGTCTTCTTGTCGGGCTGCGGCGCCATCTCGGTCGTGAGGATCGCGTACCTCGTGCCCGCGGGGAGCCGGACGTCCTTCAGGAAGCGGCGCATGCCCCTGATGGGCTTGCCCATCCGCCCGGGCGAGCTGAACAGGTACAGATCGGCCGGTGGGAGCTCCTTGGGCTTCAGATCGTCGATGTGATGGACCTCGACCTCGACGCCTCTGGTCGCCATGTCGTCCTTGAACGCCTCGGCGACCTTGGCCCCGTTGCCGTACTTCGACGCGTGGACGTACTCGATCTTCACGTGGCCTCCCTTCCAGCTCGTACGCGAAGGAAGCAGAACCGACGCCTTCATCGTGACAGTGGGCCAGGGCTCACGCCGGGGCCGTTCGGACCGCCATCAGCCGGACGTCGCCGGGGGGGAACCCCGGTCGGCACGCGCTCCCGAGCCCCGAAGCCCTGGGGAACCGCGATCTCGGCACCCCTTCTTCGTGGATACACGTTACGTGCACGGACGTGTATCCTCGGCTCGTGGCGACCCAGCGGCTCAACATCACCCTGGATGAAGAGCGCGCGGCGAAGCTCACCCGGCTCGCCGAGCGCGTGCACGTGAACGAGGGAACCCTCGCACGTTCGCTCCTGTCGTCCGCGATCGACGACTCCGACCCGGACGCCGACACGGTCACCGCCGTCCTGGACGGGATCGACGGCGCGTGGAACCGAGCGGAGCGTGGGCGCGAGCAGGCAGCGTCGGGCGAGACCATCGGTCTGGACGACCTGTAGCCGTTGTCTCGCGTCGAGATCAGCGGCGTCGCTGTCGAGGACCTCGACCGCCTCGTCGCCTTCCTCAGCCTCCCCGCGGACACGCGCGAGCGCGTCCGCAGGAGTCTGACACAGTTGGCCAGATTCCCTCTTCTCGGGCCCGAGCTCGGGGGCCGGTGGCGCGGGCTACGGTTCTTCCTTGGACCCTGGCGGTGGATGCTCTTGGTCTACGAGCGCCTCGAAGACGAGGATCGCGTCGTGGTCGTCACGATCCAGGACGCCCGATCGTCTTCCGCCGCGACGAGCGACTGACCCCCCCAACGACCGCGCTGGCGCTCGGTGGCGTTCATGCACATGATGGAAGGCCCGCTGCCAAGGGGTCGAGCGTGCGGTGAGGTGTCCCTCGCCGCGACAAGGAGGGGACGATGCGACACACGGACAACGGTGGACGCTGGTTCGACCGGTTCGCCGAGGGAGCCTCGCGGGTCAGCAGCCACGCGACGTTCTTCCTCGCGTGCGTGCTCCTGGTGGTGGTGTGGGCCCCGACCATCCTGGTGATAAGGAACCTCGATACCTGGCAGCTCATCATCAACACGGCCACGACGATCGTCACGTTCCTGTTGGTCGCGTTGCTGCAGAACTCGCAACGCCGCAGCGAAGAGGCCGTGCACGCGAAGCTCGACGCGATCGCCGACGGCCTCGCCGACCTGATGGAGGAGTACGGCGGCGATCGTGAGGACTTCTCGACGGACATCCAGGATCTCCGCCGAGCCATCGGCATCGAACAGGTCGAGTCGAAGAACGCTTCGGATCGGCCGACGTAGAGACCAGACGCAGCGCGAGGATCGTCCGCCTCAGCCTCAAGCGGTCGTCTTCGGTCAAGTCGAGGCTCGAGGCAGCGCTCGTCTCACGACGAGATCGCGCCGCCGTCGACGACGAGCGTCGAGCCCGTGACGTACGACGCCCGGTCCGACGCCAGGAACGCGATCGCTTCGGCCACCTCGTCGGCGCGACCCAGGCGCCGCAGGGGCACCCGCTCGTCCAGGTACGCCTGCCCCGACATGGGATCGTCCATCAGCCGGAGCATCGGCGTGTCGATCACCCCCGGCGCCACCGCGTTCACGCGCACGGGCGCCCACTCCACGGCCATCTGCTTCGTGAGGGCCAGGACGCCCGCCTTGCTGGCGTTGTAGTGCGCCGCGGGTTCGCTCGGATCCCCGACGATCGCGGCGGTCGACGCGAGGTTCACGATCGCCGCCCCCTCCCGCGAAGGCAGCCGCGCCACGACCTCCCGCGATACGAGGAACGTACCGCGGAGGTTCGTGGCGAGCACGTCGTCCCACTCCTCGTCCTCGAGCCGGTCGAGCGGGGCGACGCGGTAGATCCCGGCGGCGTTCACCAGCACGCTCGGCGGCGCGCCGAGTCCCTCCACGATGCGCTCGACGGCCTCGCGCACGTCCACGGGATACCGGACGTCGGCCGCGACGAACGCTGCCGCTCCCACGTCGGCCGCCGCGTCGGGGAGCGCCTGCGCGTGCCTGTCCAACAGCCCGACCCTCGCTCCGCGCGCCGCAAGCAGCCCCGCGGTCGCCAACCCGATGCCCGAGGCGCCGCCCGTCACGAGCGCGGTCCGCCCCGCGAACGCATCGCTCACGTGAGCAGCACCCCCCCGTTCACCCCGATCGTCTGCCCGGTCACGTAGGAGGCGTCGAGCGAGGCCAGCCACGCGACGGCCCCGGCGACATCCTGCGGCGACCCGTGGCGCCCGAGCGGTACGGTGGCACGCACCCGCTCGATCTCCTCCTCGAGGGGCACGCCCCGCTCGGCGGCCTGCTCGCGCAGGCCCTCGAGGTGCATCTCGGTGAGCATGTTGCCCGGCGCGATCGTGTTCACGCGCACGCCGTGCGGCGCCAGCTCGAGCGCCAGCGAATGGGTCAGCAGCGCGAGGCCACCTTTCGACGCGGAGTACGCGGCGCCCTGCGCGATCCCCTGCTGGCCGAAGATCGACCCCAGGTTCACGATCGAGCCGCCACCGGCCGCGATCAGGGCGGGTGCACACGCTTTCGTCATCGAGAAGGCGCCGACCAGGTTCACGTCGAGCACCGCGCGGAACTCCTCTACGGGTGTGTCGGCGACCGTGGTCGAGGGCCCGCCCACACCGGCGTTGTTTACGAGCAGGTCGAGACCGCCGAGGCGGTCGATCACCTCCGGTATCGCGCGATCGACCCACCCCGGATCACCGACGTCGCCCTCGACGGCGAAGGCCGCGCGCGAACCGAGCCGCTCGACCGTCGTGGCGACACCGGGATCGCGGTCGATCGCCGCGACGCGCCACCCGTCCGCCGCGAGCCGCCCGGCGATCCCCTCGCCGAGACCGCGCGCGGCGCCCGTGACGATCGCCCTCACGTCACCCGTCCGGCGATCTCGCCGGTGGTCGCGACCCATACGTCGTCGTCCGAGAGCACCCACCGCACGAGGTCCTCGAGGAACCGGAGCCGTCCGGGGCGGCCGATGATCTGCGGATGACACGTGATGACGGCGACGCCGCCCAGCTCGCGGATCCCCCGCACCTCGTGCTCCCAGATCGAACGCACCTCCTCGACGGTCGAGATCTTCTTCGTCCAGCTCTCGACGTCGAACGAGAAGTGCGGCGCGTCGTCCAAGATCCACTGGACGGGGACCTCGACGACGCTCGAGCCCTCGTGCCGGTACGGGCGGATGTCGTCCATCAGGTTCGACGAGTACGCGAACCCGTGGCGCTCCAGCAGGCCGAGCGTCGAGGGGCTGAGATCCCACGACGGGGATCGGTAGCCGCGGACCTCGGCACCGAACGACTCCAGGATCTCGCGGCCCTTCAGCAGCTCGCGCTCCTCCTCATCGGGGCTCAACGAGGTCGGCGAGGTGTGGGTGTAGCCGTGGTGCCCGATCTCGTGGCCGCGCGCCACGATCTCCTCGACGCGCCCCGGGTGCCGCTCCGCGACACGGCCGGGGATGAAGAAGGTCGCGCGCACGCCGACGCGTTCGAGCAGGTCGAGCACGAGCGGCACCGCGACCTTCGCCCCGTACGTCCCCTGCGACAACGGACCCGGCTGTTCGGCGATCGCGGGATCGTCCGCGATCCACACCTCCTCGGCGTCGAAGTCGAACGTGAACGCGACTGCCGCCACGTACCCGTCGGGCCAGAGCGAGGGCGTATCCACCCGCGCATCCTCGCCGCAGCCGGTGCCGGTCCGCAACCCGAAGTACGCCCGGCGTCGTCCGGACGATGCGATGCACGGTCTACCCGACCGTGTGTCGCAGGTTCCACGGACCCGGTGGCCATCGCGCGCGCGACGGTCAGCAGGTCACATGGAGGATCGCGTTCGTTCCTGCGTCGATCGTGCGAAGGAGCTCGATCGCCTCGGCCGTTGGTAGCACCACCAGCTCGACGCCTCGGCGCTCGGCTTCTGCGATGAGCTCATCCGCCACGGGGAGCGAGCCGGCGGCGCCGGTGCCGACGACGAGCCGCCGACATGACCACGGGATGTCCTCGTCGGCCGTCAGCGGCGTGTGCCCGTAGCGCGACCTGAACGTCTTCGACGGCCCCTTCGCTGCTCGCGCGCGCGCGGCGATGTACTCGGCTGGGTTGCCGGCCAGGTTCGACGTGGTGCATCTGGGCGTCGGCCAGGACGGACACACCGCGTCGCTGATCCCCGGTGACCTCGACGTCGCGATCACGGATCCGTACGAAGGGCGGCGGCGGATGACGGTGACCTTCCCCGTGCTCGACCGTGCGCGATCGGTGCTCTGGTTCGTGACCGGCGCCGAGAAGGCGGAGCCGCTCCGACGGCTGCTCGCGCGCGACGCGTCGACCCCGGCGGGGCGGATGCGAGCGGCGGCCCAGCTCCTCGTCGTCGACCGTGCGGCGATCACCGGCACGAGCCCACGGACTGAGCGCTCGATGGCGGGGATGCTCTCGCAGCGCGACCTGGACACGGCCCTGCGCCGAAGGTTGCGCGGGCTGCGTCTCGCCGTGGTCGGCCAGGTCGAGTGGGCCGAGTTCCTGCGGGTGCCCACCTTCCGAGCGCGGGTGAGATCGTCCACGTGACGGACCGATGGGAGGCGGCGGCTGGAGGTGGAGCGGTCATCGCCGTCCAGTTGGCGAGGCTCGCCGGAGGGGCGACCTTCTTCACCGCGTTCGGCGACGACGAACTCGGACACCGGGCGAGCACGGAGCTCTCCGCGAAGGGCCTCGATGTCCGCGCCACCTTCCGTCGGGGCCATCGATCGCGATCGGCAGCTGCTGCGCCGGTCCGTTGAGGCAGTTCACCCGCACGATGTCGGCGCCGGCGTCGACCAGCCTGCGCGCGCACTCGGCGGGGTCGTCGCCTTCGTAGGACGCCGCCGGCAAGCGCTCGAACGACATCGTCACCATCGTGGGTAGGTCGGTCGCCTTCGCACGCTCGACGAACAGCAGCGCCTCGCCCAGGTAGCTGAAGGTCTCGCCGATCCAGAAGTCGGCCCGTGGCAGGGGTAGTGTGGCCCTGTCGGCTCGGGGCCTCTGGCCCCCGACGGCAGCACGGAAGCGCGCAAGATAGGCCAGTCCTGCAGCAAGGCTTGGACGCGCGTCACCAGAGGAGGTCGAGGGGGAGTGGGACAGGGCTCCTACGATCACCCCGAGAACTGGGGCAGGGCTCTTTCGAAGGGCGCCGTGATCCTCATCACATCTCTCGTCGGGTTCGTAGTCGTCCCCGACGAGCTTCTCGCGTACCTCCCGGTTCACGGTGTAGCGCCACGCCCGCGCGACGCCATCGTCGCGGTATGGGTCGCGATCTGGTTCGTCGCCACGTCCGTCGTGTTCGTGAGGCTTCAGCGTCGGAGGGGACCACGTTGACGTTCCGGGTCGCGACCGTGGGTGCGGAGTGGTTCGACCAGAACGTGCCCTGCACCCGAGCCTGTCCGGTGCTGACGAACGCGGGCCAGTATGTGAGCCAGATCGCGGCCGGCGACGACGACCTCGCGTATCTCACCGCCCGCATGCCCAACCCCTTCCCCTCCATCTGCGGAAGGGTCTGTGCCGCGCCCTGCGAGCTCGCCTGCCGTCGCGGCGTGATCGACGAGCCGATCGCCATCCGCGCCTTGAAGCGGTTCGTCTGCGAGCGGGTGGGCGTGGAAAGCCCCGAGTCGGAGCGCCGGTGGCGCGAAGCCGTTCAGAGCCAGCCATCTCGCGAACAGCGGATCGCGGTCATCGGCTCAGGTCCGGCCGGTCTCGCGTGCGCTCATGATCTGGCCGCGTACGGCTACCGGCCCGTCGTGTTCGAGGCCCAGGACCGTCCCGGCGGGATGATGGTCCTCGGCATCCCTACGTACCGGCTGCGGCGGGAGGTCCTTCAAGCGGAGATCCGCGCCATCCTCGGCCTCGGCGTCGAGGTCCGAACCGAGATGGCCCTCGGCCGCGACTTCACGCTGTCTTCGCTCAAGGAGGACGGCTTCGCAGCCACCTTCATCGCTACCGGGGCGATGCGAAGCCGCGACCTGCAGATCCGAGGGGTCGAGCTCGATGGGGTGCTGCGGGCGGTCGACTTCCTGATCAACGCGAACAGCGGGTATCGCGTCGAGCTCGGCGACCGCGTGATCGTGGTCGGCGGCGGCAACGTCGCGCTCGATGTCGCCCGAACGGCGTTGCGTGAGATAGCGACCGGTCGTGTCCCATCGGGGTCGAGCGGCGGCACCGAAGACGCGCAGGTCGCGGCCAAGGTGACGCTCGACGTCGCTCGAACGGCGATCCGGATGGGAGCGAAGGAGGTCGTCTGCGTGGCCCTCGAGGCGCGTCACGAGATGCCCGCGCACGAGGACGAGATCGAAGATGCAGAGCTGGAGGGCGTCAAGATCGTCCACCGTCGTGGCCCGAAGGGCATCGTCGGCGACGTCCACGCGGAAGGGCTCGAGACGATCGCGGTGGCTTCCGTGTTCGATGCGAACGGGCGGTTCAACCCGACGTTCATCGAAGGAACGGAATCGATACTCCCGTGCGACTCCGTCATCCTCGCGATCGGGCAGGCCCCGGACCTCTCATGGCTCGATCCGCAGGACGGTATCGAGGTCGGGCCGCGGGGCACGATCGACGTCCAACAGGACTCGTTGGCGACCTCGGCTCCCGGAATCTACGCCGGCGGCGATGTCGCCTTCGGCCCACGGAACCTGATCGACGCCATCGGGGACGGTCGGCGAGCGGCCGCCTCCATCCATCGGGCGCTCGGCGATGCCGTGCCGCCCGGGCAGACACGGTTCCGGCGCACGCTCCCGATGGTGACCGTCCCCCGACTCGTCTTGGCATACGACGCGGTGCCGAGGGTGGAGATCCCGACGGTGGCGTCCGAACGCCGGATCGGCGTCCCTGAGATCGAGCTGGGTTTCACCGAGGATCAGGCTCGCCTCGAGGCTGCTCGCTGCCTTCAGTGCTTCTACAACATCTCGCTGGACGTCGAGCTCTGCATCCTGTGCGGGGGGTGCGTCGACATCTGCCCAGAAGACTGCATCCGCATCCTGCCCGCAGAGGACATCCAGGGCACCATGGCCGGAGGTCCCGCGAGCGTGCTGATCCTCCAAGAGGATCGCTGCATCCGCTGCGCCCTGTGTGTTGAGCGCTGTCCGACCGACGCGCTCTCGATGACGCGATGGAACGAGGACTCGACCGTGATCGAGGAAGCGGTGCCCGCGTGAGCGATCGATGACGGCTAACGACAGGGATCGACGGATCCGCAACACCGACCTGTATCGGTCGGTGTTCCATCCAGGCGAGCGGTTCCGACAGACCGAGGTGTTCAGGTCGGTCGTGCGACATCCGCCGCCCGACACGCCTCGTGGGCGCGCGATGACGTCGTTCCACAACCTCTTCCTGCATGTCTACCCCGTGAAGGTGCCACGGGACGTCCTCGGATGGCGCGCCACGCTGCGCCTCGGATTCATCGCGTCCGTGCTGTTCCTCATCCTGTTCGTTTCAGGCACGTACCTGATGTTCTTCTACCACCCGGCCGTGCCGCAGGCGTACTTCGACATGCACACCTTGCACACGTCCGTAGCGTTCGGTCAGTTCATCCGCAACATCCATCGATGGTCCGCCCACCTGATGGTGCTGGTCGTGTTCCTCCACTTGATCCGGGTGTTCTACGCCGGCGCGTATCGAGCGCCGCGACAGTTCAACTGGGTGGTGGGCGTGGTTCTGCTCTTGCTCACACTGCTCCTGTCGTTCACCGGGTATCTCTTGCCATGGGACCAACTCGCGTTCTGGGCGATCACGGTGGGCACCAACATCGCGGGCTACGTCCCGCTCCTCGGCGACAGTGCAAGGCAGATCCTCCTGGGGGGGCGCGAGGTCGGAGGCGATGCGTTGCTTCGGTTCTACGTACTCCACATCTACGTGCTGCCCAGCCTTGTGGTGCTGCTCCTGTCCGTGCACATATGGCGTGTCCGCAAGGACGGGTTCGCGGTGGCGAGCCGTGAGGAAGCGGCGGCGGCGGATCGGTCCGATATGTCTACGCGAGAAGAGGTCGATGACGATGCCCGGATCTGAGGAGGAACCCCGCTATCGGCTTCTCGGTGTCGTGCCCCACGAGATTGAGGTCCGCAAGAGACAAGAGCCGGACGATACGGTCTTCACGTGGCCGCACTTCTTGGTTCGGCACGCGGTCGTCGCGGGCGCCACGATCGCGGTCGTCTTCGCGCTCGCCATCGCGTTCGACGCGCCGCTCCAATCGATGGCTGACGCCAACGAGACACCAGTGGTCGCGAAGGCGCCGTGGTATTTCGCCGGTCTGCAGGAACTCCTCGCACACGTGCATCCGATGGTGGCGGGCATCCTCGTCCCGGGGGCGGCCGTCGCCTGGCTGGTCCTCATCCCCTACCTGGATCGAAGCAGCGGATGGCGCATCCGTGACCGCAAGATGCTCGTCGTGTTGTTCACCGTGCTCGCCATCGCCGCGCTCATCCTGACACTCGTCGGCGCCTTGTTCAGGGGGCCCGAGTGGTCGTGGTCGTGGCCTTGGGAGCACCTCTATCTGGAGCTCTGATCAGGATGGACGTCTCTGAAGAGCCCGAACGCACGCCTCCACTCGACGGCGCCGTGGGTCGACGCAAGGTCCTGGGCTGGGCCTGGAAAGGGCTCGCTACGGTCCTGGCGGCGGAGGCTGCCTGGACCACCTTCGACATCCTGCAGCCGCGGGCGTCGGGGGGGTTCGGCGGGATCGTCGAGGCGGGCGAGGCGAACACGTTCCCGGAGGGCGCCGTCCGCTATTTCCTCGCCGGTCGCTTCTACGTCACGTCCTACGGAGGGAGCCTGTTCGCGGTGTACCAGAAGTGCACCCATCTCGGGTGTCGCGTGCCGTTATGCGACAGCTCGAAGATGTTCGAGTGCCCATGCCACGGGAGCGTGTTCAACATCAAGGGCGAATACATCGCCGGGCCCGCCCCGAGAGGACTCGACCGATTCCCGGTCACCATCGAGGGCGACAAGGTCAGCGTCGATACGGGGACCCTCATCGAAGGACCCGCGAAGGGCATCCTCACGGGACCGGCCGAGCCAGCGGGTCCATCGTGCTCAGGCGAGAACGGCGAAGCGGTCGTGGAGGGATCATCGTGAGCCATCGCACGCGTGCTGGCGACGAAGCCTCGGTCGCCATCAGCACCGGCCGCTGGCAGATGGCAGGCATCGTCGTCGTCGTCCTGCTGATCGTGGCGTTCCCCCTCTACAGGGCGGTGGACGCTACGCGCAGGGGTACCGCAGAGGCCGAGAGGCAGATCGCCCTCGAGGAGATGGGGAAGAAGATCTGGTCACTCGATTGCGCCGAGTGCCACGGGATCACGGGGGAGGGCGACAAGGCGCCGGCGCTGAACTCACAGCAGTTCTTGGGCGCCGTCAGCGACGAGCAGATCCACCGCTTGACCGCTGTTGGCGTGCCTGGAACCGACATGCCTGCCTGGTGGAACGAGATCGGCGGCCCGCTGACCGATGAGCAGATCGCGGCCGTGGTCGCCTACCTGCGCTCGTGGGAGCCCACCGCACCAGATCGGCCTGATTGGCGCGATCTCCCGTCGCACCGAGCGGGTGCCTGACATGTCGGCCTGACATGTCGGAAGGCCCTCCCGGGCTCCCGACATGTACAGCGTTCGTGGATGCGATCACGTCACATCGAAGTCCGCCCACATCCCGTTCTCGTAGTGGGGTCGGATGTTGCACGCCAGCGCGTAGTGGCCGGCATCCAGGGTGACGGTCAGCTCCTGGGTGTCGCCAGCAGCGAGGTCCTCGATCTCATCGATGGCCGTGCCTACGGCAGCCTCATCGAAGTTGTGGTCCGCATCTTCCGCTTCCGGCAGGAGCGGGAAGTCACCCGCCGGGGTGTCGGTCTGTATGACGATGAACTCGTGCACCTTCTGACCCTCGTTCGTCACGACGAAGGTGACCGGTCCCGCAGCGGCGGTGTCCTGACTCAGCCGGAGGTACATGCTGTCGGGACCCTCCTCGCCCACCGAGACCGCGACCGTGTTCCCCGCGTTGCTCTCCGATGGGATCGCCGCCCCCGTATCGGTGCTGGTTGACGACTCGTCTCCGCCACAGGCCGCCAACACGAGCGCCCCCGCGACCACGATGCCAAGCGTCATGCTTCTCCGCATTGCCCCTCCTTGTCGGTTCGCGAAAGAGTGCAGGTCCCACAACCCCCAGGCCAGGGTCGGAGGGCCCTGCCGTTAGGGGCCGACCTGCCGGCGTCGCCAGGCGTTCACCGCACGCCTCGTACGCCAGCGTTGGGGAGTACTCCCACATGATCTCGAGGTTGCCGCACCATCCGGGGAGCAGAACGAGGTCCGCCGGTCCCTCTCCCGCCACCTGGTACGCGAGCGACCCCGTCCAGGGTCCTCAAGTAGCGCGGATGACGCTCCTTATCTGTACGCACCACGCAGTTACGGGATGCCTGATGAGATGAACACTAGCGTGACGGAGTCCCTGACCTGCGCTGTTACATCGACTTGGATAACCGATACGTCGGGACGCGAATTCTGTCGCGTTTGCGCGTCAGGGACTGCGGTCGCGCATCCAACGCTCCATGTCGCTTCGCACCCAGAGCTTGCACCGGCCACGTCCAAGATCCACAACCGGCCTCGGCATATCTCTATATCGACGCTGATATAGGGACACCGTGTTCCTCTGAGCAAGCCCCAACAGCTGCGCAACCCCCGAGGCGTCAATCAGATCATCCACGTCGACCACCTTGGGCATGGCGCGAAGCCTACATCTGTTGACAGGTGGGTAGAGCAGCGCCTACGCTTGTAGGCGCACTAGACACGCCCCGGCGGTGCGGACACACCCCGGGGCCGGCCGGAACCTTCAAGGAGGTCCCGACATGGAGAGCGTATCGGCGCTCGACGCTGTTTGCTTGGATGAGGCCCTGACTCTCGAAGCCTGGTCGGGTGAGTGGCTCGGCTTCTCGGTTCATCTGAAGCCCAAGACATTCATCGGCTACCAGAGTCTCCTTCGGACGCGGATCCTGCCCGCGTTCCGCACCCTTTCGCTCGATGCGATCGATGGCCTCGATATCCGCCGCTGGGTTGCAGAGATGCATGCCGAGGGTCTCAGCGCCTCCCGCATCAAGCAGAGTTACCGCCTTCTCCGCCAAATCCTGTCCTCCCCCGTGGACTGCGGCCTTCTAGAGCGGGATCCGAGCCATGGCGTAAAGCTGCCTCGCGATGTGCGTACGGAAAATGGCTTGCCTCACCGCCGAGGAGGTCAAACGCCTGGCCGCCGCCGTGCCCGCCCAATACCGGCCGCTGGTCCACGTGCTGGCATACGGCGGATTACGCTGGGGCGAAGCGATCGCACTGCGGCGGCGCCGGCGCGATCTCGACGCCGGTAGGTTGATCGTGGCCGAGTCGATTGCGGACGTGAACGGCCGCGCAGTCTTCGGGCAAACGAAGACGTACCGCGTCCGCAAGACCCGGATCCCCCGCCTTCCT
>Ga0214473_10005663_pt1 | contig 14949 bp, 20 predicted proteins | sample RVTome_7_FD_203509 | JGI IMG/M metagenome (GOLD analysis project Ga0214473, IMG submission 203509) | Soil microbial communities from uranium-contaminated site in the Upper Colorado River Basin, Wyoming, United States - RVT98D197 | ecosystem: Environmental > Terrestrial > Soil > Contaminated >... | reverse complement strand
GTCCATCCGTCTTAAAAATCACTTGCTTTCTTTTGAGGCGCAATTTGTATCCTATCCATTTAGAGCCTCAAATCCTCTCTCACCCTCTTGCGTGGTCCTCCATCCCTGGCAGTGGTCCAATCCTTTATCGGGATAATTTCCTCATATCGGTCGAGCTGGCCAAGTTCCTTAAGCCGATCTATGATGAGCTGCCAGGCGCAGTCAGTTTCCCTGTCCACCTCACACTTTCCATTCGCCGATCCACCACAGGGACCGTTGAGCAAACTCTTGGCACATCTGGCAATGGGACAGATCCCTCCGGTCTGATCCAGGATGCAGGTCCCGCAACCCTGACACCGCTCAGCCCAAACTCCCTGTTCCAGTGTCACTCCTAAAAAAGTTGTATTCACAGCCGGTAACACCGGCTTCGTCCGGTACTTCTCCGCTACATGTTGTACCCCTGCCCCACAGGCCATTGACAGGATTGCCTCATAGTCTCCCACAAAGGGACGGACCTGATCGATATACTCATGATCGCATTGACGCTCAAGGGTATGCTCCCGAACTTCCACCTCCTCCCCCTCTTTTGCACGGAAGAGCCTCAACTCCGACGCCAGTGCTCCAACTTCCCTTTCTCCCCCAACGGCACAGACGGTTACACATTCATTACAGCCGAGAAGGAGAACCTTTTTATAAAGCTTGATCATCTGCAGGATTTCATCAACTGATTTACGATTTGCTACAATCATCAAGGTCTCTGTTTATATTTAATCAGTCGCAACATTTTCGTAATAGCAGCGATGCTCATACATCCGATATCGGATTGCTCCTGTCTTTGTGAGATGATCTAAATGTTTGACAACTTCATTTACGCGAAGTCCGAGAGCTTTAGAAATATCTTCTGGTGTGCAAGGTCTTCTCTTGATCAAGTTAAGAATCTCTGTGTCCTTCACGGAGTTAAATTCCTCTCCCAGAGGGGCAGCAAATTCGGAGATAATCTCTGCCTCTCTCCCAATCTTTCTCTTATGTTCTCCAGTTGAGCCAAGGTTAAAGGGAAAACAAAATCTTCGGCAGGAGGCCTGACCGGAGTGTTCAATTGAATCTTATCAGGCTTGATTCTATCGATGACCTCTTTGAGTTTTTGGATTTCATCTCTATTGTCGTTTACACCCCTACAAAAAAGGACTTCCAGCCAGATTTGGCCCCAATACTGTTTACGAAATTGAATGATACCCGAAAAGATTTCTTCAATTCTCAAGGATCCGTGGGGTCTGTTAATATATTCGAAAAGGGTTGGAGTGATTGCGTCAAGAGACGGAACGATAAGATCAGCCTCCAAAAGATCATCACTCACTTCTTTCAGTGATAGAAGCGAGCTATTCGTTAAGACAGCTATGGGAATTGAGGTGATCTCTTTTGCTCCCCGGATGATTTGTCCAATATTATTGTTTAACGTAGGCTCGCCAGAGCCTGACAGGGTTATGAAATCGGGTTTCTTATCCAAAGCGGATAGAATAAGTTCAAGCTCTTTCTGGATCTCCTCCGGAGAAACGAAGGATTGCCGTGATGTCGTTTTATTCGTGGTCCTCCCTAGATCGCAATAGATGCAATCAAAGGTGCAGGTCTTATATGGCACGAGATCAACTCCTAAAGACCTTCCCAGCCTTCTCGAAGGCACCGGGCCAAAGATGTACTTTGGTGGATTTAAAGATTTATCCATCAAAATGCTCCAGTATAGCCTGTAGAACCCCGCCGGAGATTGTCCTGGCCTTATCTGAGATTGTATGGCAATGGGCCTTAATTCCCCGGGGATCGACATCCCCCAACTTCATCCCTTTCCAGACTTCAGTTCCATCCCTTAGCAACCCTCGAATGACACCCGCAATCCTGGATCGAACCGTTCTGTTCCCTACCATCCCTACTTTTTCATTTGCCCTCACGCCATCACCGATCTTTCTCAAAGCCTTGAAATTCCCAGCCTTGGGAGCCCGTATTACCCTTTCCTCTGTATAGCCAGCGATGGAGCCCGGGATTCCCGTATTTGGCTCGGCTTCCCCGTTGGCAAAGATTCTTCCAAGATTGTGGCCACGATTTGTCTCAACAACGAGATGAACGTCCCTGCCCGCATGGAATCCGGGCCCAAGACCGATGACCAGGAGGGCATCCGTGATCTTTGTGCCCACATTCTTTTTGACCAGGGTGGCATCGACAAGAACGTCGGGTTTCAAGAAGTCTTTGACTTTCGCATCTGGATCTATCACGATGGGAATCTTCCCATCCCTCCATACCTCTGAGATATGATCTGCTGACTCAACCCTTTTTGCAGTAATTCCCTCCACTTCTTTCTCCGAATCGAAGATTGCCTCTGAAAAGGCCACCTCTCTCCTCACGGCTTGGGGATTCGAAGTTTCAGTCATGCAGACTTTAAAATGGCAGGAAGCAAGCCGGTGAGCAACCCCGGTGGCTATTTCCCCGGCACCTCTGACCAGTATCACCAAATCATTCAGCTTTTTATTCATGCCTATCAATTTTGGAAGTCCTCCAATTCTTTGAACAACCTCTTCCGATCAACACCGAATAGAATGTAGGCCGTCCCGAGCGTCTGGATCTTGAGTCCCGGCCTTTCCAGGCAATGTCCACCAAAATACCTTTCCATGATCCTGGCCATCTGGGGATATTCCCTCAGAATATTCACGATCAATTTATTTTCTAAAGAGGGCGCCAACCTCTGATGCATGATTATCTCTCTTTCATCATTAAAAGAATTTGAATCTCAATCTCATCTCAGTAAAGCTTTGAATCAATCCTTTCTCCAACCGGTTACGCAGCCTCCAGTTCACGGCGTTTGGCCATGTCGAAGAGGATTCGTTCCCTTGCTTTATCAATACCTAATGCCTTTCGCTTTTTATCAATGTGCTCGATCATCATCCGGGCTGCTTTTACTGGATCGGGTTCGAAGCCCCATTTCCCTTTAAAGATCTCATCAAACCCCTCAAAGAGCATCTTTGTAACCTCTTCGCTCCCTAAGGTCGGCCAGGTGACGCCAAACACAGTAAAAACACCTGAGGCGACAAAATATTGGCCGATGGAGATGGCCTTTTCGCTCATCCACTCAGGTGCCGCACCTGCAGCCGGCAGGTCACTGATGTCATCCCCCAGCCCTCCGTCCTTGACCACAGCGGTGGCTGCCATCAGGATGCGGCTATTATCCACACAGGAACCCATATGGAGGACGGGCGGGAGTCCTACCGCCTCACATACGGAAGCCAACCCCTTTCCTGCATATTTGCTGGCCGCTTCCGGGGTAAGCAGTCCATACTTTCCTGCTGCCATGGCACTGCACCCCGATGTCAGGACGATGACGTCATTACCAATCAACTCCAGGATCATCTTCAGATGAGGATCGTCGTGTGTGACGCGGGCGTTGTTACACCCCACCACCCCGGCAATGCCACGAATCCGGCCGTTAATGATATTATCGTTCAAAGGTCTGTAAGATGCCCTGAAGAGACCACCCAGGAGATAGTTGATCGTTTCGTGGCTGAAACCCACAACCGTGTCCATACTTTCCGCTGGAATGAGAAGGGGGGATCTCCGATTGGGGAAATTGTCAATGGCCTCCTTGAGGATCTTCTTTGCCACATTTAGGGCCTCATGTTCATCGAATTGGATATGCATGGCCCCTTCAATCTTTGCTCTACGGTCAGTAGTGATGAGCTTGGTATGGTAGCACTTGGCTACATCGGAGAGAGACTGCATCTCGCACTGGACATCCACGACCATCGCTTCAACTGCCCCCGTGATAATAGCGAGTTCCTGCTGGAGGAAATTCCCTGCACAGGGAATTCCATGCCGCATCAGAATCTCATTGGCGGAACAACACATTCCCGCAAGGTTAATCCCCTTGGCACCCTTCGATTTGGCCAATTCAAGGATCTCTGGGTCCTGAGAGGCCACTACGAGCATTTCTGGAAGAAGCGGCTCATGCCCATGAGTGATCACATTGACATGGTCTTCTTTAAGGACTCCAAGGTTGATCTGACCGGCTATGGGAACGGGGTTCCCGAACATGGCATCCTGAAGTTCGGTCGAGATCATCGAACCGCCCCACCCATCTGCTAAAGCGCAACGCGCAGAGGCTTTGAGAATATTCTGGTAGTCCTGATCCACACCGATATGTGTTCGATGCATGATCTCAACGATCTCCCGGTCAATGCCCCGTGGAGCAGTCCCTGTCTCCCGCCAAAGTTGTTGCCGTTTCAGAGGAGCCCGTTTAAGAAATAGAATCTCTCCTTCCTGACGACCAAATTCGGAGAGAGCCTTTTCACCCACATCAATTGCGATGTCCTGGGTGGATCGACCCCCGATTTCAACCCCAAAGTCCATGGCCAGTTGATAAAGTTTCTGCTCGTCTTTTATCTGGTAATCAGGGACTTCGCCTTTAGCTGTAGCCAGAAAGAGTTCTGCTACCCCACGGGCATGGTCAGAATGAGCAGCCGCCCCTGCGGCAACCATACGAGCAAAATTGCGAGCGGCAATGGTCTCTGCCGTGGCTCCACAGAGACCTCTCCGTTTTGCTTTCTCGGGAACTCCCTCTTTCTTTTTAGGGGCAGGGACCCGGCATGGCCCCATCCCGCAGTTTTTACAACAACTCCCTTCTGCTCCAATGGGACAGGGTTTCATCTTTTCTGCCCTGTCAAAGATTGTCTCACAGCCATCTGCCGCTGCTTTTTGAATCATTATTTGTGTCGCCCTGTCAACGCTTTTCTTATCTATCTCACCCATTGGAGCCTCCTTGCATCCGAAAGCTTATTCATTTTCTTACCATCGGTGAACCACATTTGGGGCATTTCACAAAATAGCACGGCGTTCCTGCTTCATGAGCAACAGTCGTTTTGCATTTTGGACAGATACATTCTCCTCCAGGGCCTGCACCTGCTCTGGAGCCACCCTTTCTTCCCCTTCGTGATCCACCCATTCCTGCACCTCTGCCTGTTCCTGGACCAACGCCTCTGGGTGGGCCAGTTCCGTCACCTCTCGGCATGTTCATCACCTCTTTTTAAATTTATAGAATCATCTGTTTCGACACCAACACGAGTTAATGCGCTAATGTTACTCTTGGGAACTTTGGGCTTCTTAAACAGCGCCACGAAGGTGGAAGCCAATGGGACCAGCATCTCAATAAATGCAACGTATCTTTCAACTCGACTTCCACCTATTTTAGAACCGTTAGATCCCCGCGGACCGAGGCCCCTTCCTGCGCCTCTTCCGGAACCCGGTCCACCACCCCAGGGAGGACCACTTCCATCCCGTTTTGGCATTCTCATCACCCCCTTTTCAGCCCATTGGTTAGAATTACGGGCGAGGGGGATCGGTCATTGGTCAAACACCAGGGGAGCTTCTGTCCGATCCCCTGAGCTTTATCGATGGTCCCCATGCAACCCAGTCTTTACCTCTACCACCGACGAAACCCTCGCCCACCACCGAATACCCTGCCACGACCTCCACCCCATGGGAGGCCACCACGGCCTGCCCCAAAGACGGGCCCATAAAAGGGCCTTCCATAAAATGGATATCCACCGGAGCCTGGATAATAAGGTACCCGCATACCATATCCATATGGACCGTAGCCCCTGTATGGCATAGCGCAAAAACCTCTGCCTCCTCCAGTCATTGGACCCTGCCCCATTGGTCCTGTTCCATCAAATCCTGGCATAAGAACACCTCCTTTCGGGAAAAAGTCTCTGGGTTAAGGTTCGGGTGACGACGCCAGTTTCGTTATAGGGTTATGTCGTTAGGTTGAGAATCCTTTAGCCGTAACCCTATGACCAAATACGAAACGGGCTTCCTAACCCTAACCTCAAGACAATCTCCATGATTATTTCTTCAGTTCTTCGAGCCTCTTCTCAATCTGGCCCAACTCTTCTCGAAGATACTTAGCCCCTTCTTCAAGAAAGCGAATCTCTTCTTCTTTGGTTGGCGGTCCCCATGGCGGAACCGTTCCACCAAACCACGCGGGATGCCAACACCGACCACGACCAAATCCATAGGGATGGTACTCCCATCCCGCAGGTCCCATTCCGTAAGGCATGATCATCCCTCCCTTCAACTCCGCGATTCGTGTCACGTGATTCCTGACTCGTGATTCTCGAATACCTCCCCCTCACCCTCGCCCTCTCCCTCCGGGGGAGAGGGTATTAAAAGGTTTACCAAAATGAGGAGGAACGGTGGGGCCACTGGTTTCTCTTAGGGTCCCCGATTTATAGGATTCAATGATATCTCGAACCGTCCCTCCGGAAACCAGAAAGACTTTTATACCGGATGCTGAAAGGGCCGATGCCGCATTGGGTCCGAGATTGCCTGTTATGACGATATTCGCACCTTTTTGGGCAATAAGTTGTGCGGCCTGAACCCCGGCACCCCCCATGGCCACTAACCCTTCATTCTCCTGGGCTTCAAACTCCATGGTCTCAGGATCGAGATAGATAAAATACTGACATCTTCCGAACCTTGGATCGATCTGGCAATTAAGGTCTTTTCCTGTTGCGCTGACAGCAACTTTCATCGTTCCTCCTCCTCGCATCCATGATCATGCCCATGATGCTCACAAACCACGATTCCCTCAATTTCGCCTCTGAGATAGGCCTCTACCACGTCCCTTACTTTCCCCTGAGCTCCCGTGGCCACATCAATCCCTAATTGATTGAAAAAATCGATGGCTCTCGGTCCCATTCCACCCGCAATCATCACATTTGCCTTTTGAGAGTGGATAAACTGCGGGATCACCCCGGGTTGATGGTTTGGAAAATGGGGATTCGCAACTACCTCGAAGTCCACTACTCGATCTCCTTCCACATTGACAAAGGTGTAGAAGGGACACCTCCCAAAATGGGCACTGAGTGATCCTTCGAGACCGGAGTTGTCTTCACTGGCCAATGCAATTCTTTTCATCTCTTTACCTCCTGTTGCTTAAAATGGTATGGAAATCTCTCCTTCTCCAAGCTTCTCTGTATCTCCTTAAACCCCACATACTCCTTGCAGCGATGGGCTATCTCCTTGAAGGCCTTGGTTACCTCAGAATCCGGATGGGCCATCACGAAGGGCATCCCTCTGTCACAATCGGTAACCATATCCGGATCAATAGGGATCCTTCCCAGGAAAGGAACTTTCAAATCTCGTGCTGCCTTTTCACCCCCGCCTTTTTTAAAGAGGGGAATCTCCTTGTGGCAGTGAGGACATTCCAATCCACTCATGTTTTCGACAATCCCGATCACCGGAATGCTGAGCATCCTGCTGAAGGTAACCGCCTTTCGAGAATCAAGAAGGGCAACATCCTGAGGAGTGGTTACAATAACGGCTCCATCTACGTTCTTAATCAAATGAGCCACGCTCAGCGGTTCGTCTCCTGTTCCAGGAGGAAGGTCGGCAACGAGGAAATCGAGAGGTCCCCATTCCACTTCTCCCAGAAACTGGCTGATGGCACTGTGTTTCAAAGGGCCTCGCCAAACCACCGGGTTATCCCGATCACCGATAAAAAAGGCCATGGAGATAACCCTCAAATTCGGGAAGACCTCGACGGGGATCATACCCTTTCCAAAGTTTTCTACATGTTGAAATTCGATCCCCAGCATCTTGGGGATATTGGGACCATGGATGTCAGCATCCAGAATTCCAACATTGAGTCCATCTTGGGATAAGGCTACTGCTAAGTTTGTTGCTACAGAACTCTTTCCAACACCGCCTTTCCCGCTCATCACCATGATTCGATGCTTGATGTTGGAGAGTTTTGATTTCAATTTCTCCTGAGCATGAGCCTCTTTCTCCTGCTGGCTGCAAGAACTGGTTTGATTGCACGCTTCACAGGTTGCATCTTCTTCACACTTTTCTTTTTCCATTTATGTTTTCCTCCCTCCAGAACTCTTCTCCACAAACAAAAGAGTTTGAACTCGCTCCCTACATCTTGGGAATCTTGGACCCATGAATATCAGCATCCAATAGCCCAACGTTCGATCCAATCAGGAATAGTGCAACTTCCAGGTCGGTGTTTGATACGGGAAAGTGCTGACGTCAACCTCTCCTGGGGATGAGCCTCTTTCTCCTCCTGGTTGCAAGAACTGGTTTGATTGCAGGTATCGCAGCTTGCATCTTTCTCACATTTTTCCTTCGCCATCAATGTTCCCCCTTCCACGAAAGCCTCTTTTCCAGCCGCAAAAGCCTTTTCCTCTTTTTCCATTGCAGTAAAAACCGGGTCGAAGCACTCCTCTTATGAAGAGATTCAGAACTTCTCCAGCTTCACCTGCCACATTATGGATCACATCAATTCCCCTGTTTCCCAGTTGACCGATGGCGAAGCCGTCTATGCCGCCGCAAATCATCTTATTCACTCCGAGAGCAACCAGTTGATCCAGCCGCTGTGGAAGGTTGAGGTTAGACATGATCAGCTTCTCCTCGTTGATCATTTCCCCATCTTCCAATTCGATGACCCAGATCTCAGGAGAGAAATCAAAGCGGGGAGAAATACGATTTCGAAATAATGGTATGGCAACTTTCATATGCACAAGGTTATTTGAGCAAGAAGGATGCCAAGAGAGGTGGTGATCAAAAAGATGTGCAAGATCAAGGAATTAGGTCGGGAAAGCTTCTAGAAGGATTTGATTTCGCAGACTCATGATGTTTTAGAATTGAAACATGTTTAATGAAACAGTTCCAGTTTGAAACAAAAAATCAGGAAAGACCATATTTCCTGATCTTCCTCCACAGGGTTGTGCGGCCAATGCCTAACTCGTCGGCTGCCTTGATACGGTTACCCCCGTGTTTCTTCAATATCTTTTCGATCACCTCTGCTTCTGCATGCTCAAACGGAGTCTCTTCTTTGACCACCGGAGGGGAGAACGGCTCTATTTCTCCCCGGGTAATTTCCCTGGGAAGACAGTCCAGGTCGATTCGATCTCCCTTACAAAGGACGAAGGCATGTTCAACGATGTTTTCAAGCTCCCTCACATTTCCGGGATAGTCATATTTCAATAACGAACGAAGAGCCCGATCTGATACCCCCATCATCTGCTTCCCCATTTTGGCGTTAAACTTTTGAATAAAAGCATCGATCAGCAAAGGGATGTCCTCTCTTCTCTGGGAGAGCGGAGGCAAATCAATCTTAACCACGTTGAGTCGGTAGTAGAGATCGTCTCTGAATTTTTCATCGCCAACCAATTTTGAGAGGTCTTTATTTGTTGCTGCAATGATCCGGACATCCGTCTTTCTGGGACCGGTTGATCCTAAAGGTTCATATTCTTTTTCTTGAAGTACACGGAGCAGTTTTACCTGAAGGGACGGGGACATATCACCAACCTCGTCGAGAAAAATCGTCCCTTCATTGGCAAGTGCAAATCTCCCTGGTTTGTCCTTCTTCGCATCGGTAAATGCACCCCTGACGTATCCAAAGAGTTCCGATTCGAGCAAAGGATCCGGAAGAGCACCGCAATTCACCTTGACGAATGGTTTTGTTTTCCTTCGACTGAGATTGTGGATGGCCTTTGCAAAGAGTTCTTTGCCTGTGCCGCTGGCGCCCTGGATCAGGACAGTGCTATCGCTTTCCGCAATATTGGGAAGAATGTTGAAGATGTCATGAATCAGGTGGTTTTTGCTGATAATGTCGCCAACCGTGTATTTCTGGGAAAGTTCCTTTTTGAGCTCTTCAATCGCAGAGAGATCCCTGAAAGTCTCGACACCTCCAATGATCTGTCCCCGTTCATTCTTCAATACGGCGGTGCTGATACTGATTGGGACCTGTTGTCCCCCTTTCTTTAAAATGGTGGCAGGAAGATTTATGATTTCCTTCTTTGTCTTGAGGCTCTCTTTCAGGGCGCATTTAGACTGGCAGATATCCGCCCTGAAGATTTCAAAACAATGATGGCCAATGGCTTCCCTGCTCCAGAACCCGGTGATTTCTTCAGCTGCTTTGTTCATGAAAGTGATCTTACCGTCATTGTCCGTGGTGAAAACACCATCGGCAATGCTATTAAGAATCACATCAAAAAATTTATCGGCCCCTTTTCTTTTCATGGAAATTCTTAAATGCATGCACGGAGACTGAGATTGTCACCGAGAAAGAGGTCCAGCAACCGATTTCTCTTCAAAATCGCGCCATCATGCGTCTCTTCGGCCTTCTCTCGCCGGGGGCGCTGAAGAGATGCCACCTACCCGGAACAGCAGCTCCCCGGTGTGCCACAGGAATTGGGTGTCCCGCAGCAACTACCGGAACTGGGTTCAGCGGATCTCCGGGGGGAACTGCTGGCCGTATTGTGAGCGGATAGAAGCTTGGTTAAATCCTTGCTTCCGCACTGCTCGCAGTGCACTTGCTCCTGCTTCCCCAACATCAGAAATTCATTCACTTGACCACACTTCTCACAACGGTACTCATAAATCGGCATATCTTCTCCTTTCTTTCGCTTTTCCAAAGACTCCACCGAGGTCACAATACGGATTGTTTCGTCTTGAGCCTGTGGTTCAACAAGCCCGCCACGATCGTCCTGAGCCTGTCAAAAGACGCACCCTTTAAAAAGCTCAGGGCGAACGGTGACAGCCTAACTGAGCAGTATTAGATTCCCACGCGGGAAAGTCTGAGAATTTATCTCTAACTTTCTCCGAAATATCTCCCCTCCCTTCGGTGGGAGGGGATGAAGGGGAGGGGGGATGGTTCGACAGGCTCACCACAGGACCTGCCCTGAGCTTGTCGAAGGGTCCACCCCCACCCGCACCCTCCCCCATCGAAGGGGGAGGGGTCATTGGGGAAATTTCAAATATGTTTGGCTAGGGTTATGGAAATTTTTCGGAAGAATGTGTCTTCTCAATCATGGACTCCTTAGCAAGTTCTTAATGTCCGCATTCTCCCTGATGTGCTTGACAGGCATTATTTACTGATAGTTCTTGAAGCCCGTTTCCAATCAACAAGTCCAAGTTCTCTTTTACGGTTGGAGCCCCTGCCGCATAGACTTTCACGCCCATGGCGTTTAACTTGTTGATGGCACCGGCTCCTATTCCGCCGACAACCATTGCATTTACGTTATGACCATCAAGAGCCATGATCGGATTGCAGGCACCGTGGACGTGATTCAGATCCTTGTTGTTCACCCTGATTGGATCTTTTGTCTCGGTGTCGACAATGATAAATGCCGGTGCTGAACCAAAATGATCATAAACCTTGCTTTCTACCCCCTGATCGCTGTGAACTGCAAAACCTACTTTCATGACTTTCTCCTTTCTCGTTAATTTTGATCTCCGTCCTACTATTGTTTTTGTTGGGGTCCACCGCAACACTTGCCCTGCCCCCTACCGAAGTCCCTGGCATATCCCCTGCCTTCCTGCGCTCTATGAATGTTGCCGCTCTTGCAGGAAGGGCAATCCTCCGGTCTGCCCGTTCCGTAAGGAAGGTCCCAGGAATGCTGGCAGTCATAACACCTGAATTTTCTCATGGCCGCCATTTCAAACTCACCTCCTTCGATCTTCAATGCTTTGCCCTGAACCAACGCGTCTGCCACCTTCTTGTGCGCCGATTCGATAATCCTCCCGAAGGTTTGACGGGAAACATTCATCTTTTCAGATGCCTGCTCCTGGTATAAACCTTCGAGATCAGCAAGCCTGATGGCCTCAAACTCGTCAACCGCCAAAACGACCTCTTCTAACATGGAGAGAGGAATACCTCTTGGTTTAAAGTAATTGCTCTCAGGCATGGTACTTACTCGCCTGCAATGTCTTGGCCTTGCCATTCGAATTTCTCCTATCGGAATTAATTATAAGCATATGCTCATAATTTGTCAAGCCCTTTCTTTTTTGATGAGGGAGCCTCCAGGAATTATCAGATACAAATGGGGGTAGATCGACCCTTTCAAGCGCCTCGACGGAAATAGAAGATATTTTCTTGACAAATGGAAATGGAAAGGTTAATTTAATATACCACAGGGGGGTATGGTATGGTATGGTATTGATGTTAAAATGTCGATCTTTTTAAAAGGAGGCACTATGAGACCAATAAAATTAGTTTCAGTTATTACGGGAATGATTCTTGCCAGCGGTATCGCTGCTTCGGCCCAGATGGAAATGGGTAAGATGGGGGGCAATATTCCCGAAGAGATTGCGAGAATGATGCAGGAACAGAACAAGGCTCTTGCTCAAGCTTCGATACAGTACATGACCGTGTTTACCAATTCGCTTCACGTACAGTCAAGAGAAAGGCGCGAGCGGATGGACGTTGACTTCATAAATTCCGCTTTCGCAGAAATGAAGCGAGCCTACGAAATGATCGGTAAGTTCCAAAGTGCCCACGTGAAAACGATGGATGATAAGATGCAGGCAAGGGTCAAGCCGATGATGGAAAGGATGGACCGAAACCTTGCCTTTGTCAAAAAGAATCTCGATGAGCTTGAGAAGGAAGTTAACGGCCGCCGCGATCTCGATAAGATAACTTTTTTCACAGGTGAGATACTTAAGCCCTTTGATGACTTGCCAAGGGTGCCTGGCGGAATGCAGGGATTGCCTGGGGAAAAACAGCCTATGATGAAATAAACCAAGACGGCAAGGGGAGAGTTTTCGGGTCGGGCTTGTAATATCGTAATTTCAGTTGATATGAAGTTTTTTAGGCCGTGGAGAAAATCATTAATATCTGAAATATCTGACGGTTTTGTCGAGACTTCAATAATTTGCTGGAAAAGTCTTAATGCCTTGATATTAAATTGAAATACTACATTTAACAGACGCCTCCATCGACATCATTGTCGAGGGATCTAATCATCAAGAAAGGTATTAATCGGCCCACAAATTTGCTAACATTTTGTAATTCCAGAATTTTCACCGCGTCTTGAAGATTCTTTATACTCTGGCATTAAAGTTGCTTCTTTAGAAATCAAGTTAATCGAGGCTTCCAATGTGGGAAAAGCGCAAATTACTATTGATCATCCCTGCAATCCTTCTCATACCGATTCTGCTTGGTATGACCCCACTGAACTTGGTTCATAGAATCGGTGCAGGATGTCCCTTTTCTCAAGGCAAGCAAGGCATAAAATGCACTCCTTGCCCCTTCCATTCTATTATCTCTCAAAACGATCCCACTATCGTCAACCTAACTTTGACTTTACTGGATCAAGAATCAACATATGCATTCAATATCCAGGGTTGGGATCCTGATTTTATTCATTCCAACATCTCCCCCGATTCTGTTCCCCTTCGTTGCTAATTCCCTCCAAAAGTAACTCCTCTGGCGAAGCTGTCTGCCTTTTTGCTGCTGGCAGAGGCTTAGGTCCTGGCATGGGATTTGGTTCTCTATGACGGGTTAAAGGGGCCGCTGGTACTCTCAAGCACAGGGCGGAGATCTCTCCGCCCTGTCTCTCCCATCCGGGGAGGGGGAGAAGAATGAAGATAGGCAGAACACCTGAGAAATGGGTATAATGATAAAGAAACGACACAGGCAATGACAGAAAGGACTCTTTGCTGAAGAAAATCGTATTCCAGCAGATTTTGACGAAGCAGGAAATCTGGGACCCCAGGTTTTGGTGAGATGAAACTTGATCACATTCTATTGTGAAAGGAGATCCTATGGGAGTTGTAGTGGCAGAGAATATCACCAAGATTTACAGTGTCGTGGCAACCAAGGGAAGCAAAGACCACACGGCGGGGGAGATTGCAATCAGAGCATTGAACGAGGTGAGCTTTGAAATCGAACCCGCCTCCTTCGTCTCCTTTGTTGGACCCTCGGGAAGCGGCAAAACAACGCTTCTCAATTTGATCGGGTGTCTCGATAAGCCCACGGAAGGTAAGCTGGAGGTTGCAGGAACCGATGTGTTGCATCTTGACCGGAAGCAGAGCGCCTCGTTCCGGGGAAACAATATCGGATTCATCTTTCAGGACTTCAACCTCATCCCCGTTCTTACGGTTTATGAAAATATCGAATACCCCCTGCTCATGGTCCAGAATATTCCCGGGGGTGAAAGGAAAAAACGAATTCTGACCATGTTGGAGGCGGTTGGGATGATTGAGCAAAAGGACAAATACCCTGACCAGATTTCGGGGGGGCAGAAACAGAGGGTCGCTATTGCCAGAGCTTTGGTCACAAATCCCAAACTGGTCCTGGCCGATGAGCCGACTGCAAATCTCGATCATAAGACGGCATTTCTGGTCATTGATTCGATGAAAAAGATGAGGGATGAATTCAAAACCACCTTCATCTTCTCCACCCATGACCAAAAAATCGTGGGGGAGGCCGAGATTATTTACAGTTTGGAGGATGGAGAACTGGTTGGAAAACAGGCCAAAGGAGGAATGAAAAATGGGTAACCTCTTCAAAATTGCAATCCGAAATCTTCGGAGATATAAGAGAAGGACCTTGTTGACCGCCTCTCTTGTTATGATCGGAGTTGTTTTCGTCCTGCTTTATATTTCCGTTTCGGGATCTTTTAAGAACATGATGGTCGGACAGATCACTGATTCAATGCTGGGACATCTCGAGGTCCATCGGAAGGGGTACCTAGCATCCATTGACAACCTTCCCCTCAATCTGAACCTCAAGCCCCAAGCCTATAAAAAACTGGTTGATATCCTCAATAAGGAACCGGAAGTCGAGGCCTTTTCACCCCGGATCAAATTCGGAGGGATGTTCAGCACTTTTGTGGAAACGACAAATATAAGATTGAATGGGGTCTCCCCCGACCAGGAATTCAAAACCGTTCCCCTTCTGTCCTCAAGGATTATCCGGGGCCAAAAGACCTTGAACAAGGGAGAAATCCTGGTCCCCGATCTACTTGCGAGAGGGATGAAGGTGAACGTTGGAGATACGGTAGTCATTGTAGCCACGAATAAGGACGGATCTGTCAACGGGAAGCAGTTCAAGGTTTCCGGCATTCTCGATAGCGTCTCGGGACCAGGGGGCAGAGACGGTTATATCCATATCGAAGATGCCATGGAGACACTGAGGATGGAGGA
>Ga0214473_10005662_pt1 | contig 14951 bp, 12 predicted proteins | sample RVTome_7_FD_203509 | JGI IMG/M metagenome (GOLD analysis project Ga0214473, IMG submission 203509) | Soil microbial communities from uranium-contaminated site in the Upper Colorado River Basin, Wyoming, United States - RVT98D197 | ecosystem: Environmental > Terrestrial > Soil > Contaminated >... | reverse complement strand
TTAAATCCCCTTGTTGTGGTTTAACTTTATGTACCACAACAAGTTAATAAACTTTATCGAATTTTGCGAGAAAAATTATACAGCGATTAAATCAAAGGTTTCTATATATTAGTTAATAGCCTATTGACTCTGCTCAGCATAGAGTATTTTTTTTGGAGGCATCAGTTGATCTCGTGCAACAGTACTCTTTGAAGCACATACATTTAGCAAACGATGAACAGCCTGATGACTCTAAAACCGGCAGTTGAATCGGTAACAGACCTCTGAGAAATGCATTTATCGATGTATTTTCAGATATACCACGTTGAGGGTCGGAAACGCCCGTCAGAGGCCAGGCTGCATCTTTACGCTCATTTTGAATTCTCAGGCACGCTTCTTTGATAGCAGTCTTGCTGAGTAGAGTCAATAGGCAATTAGTTAATTTAACGTGAGTTTAGATATCGCAGAGATAGTAACAATTCTATAATATTCATCAGTAGTGTTCCAACGTAATTACATTAGAGACAAAGGTGTAACACTTGAATGAACTTCTCCAAAAAATAGATTTGCTCAATATCGTGCCAGCAGCAATAATTGGAGCTTTGCTTCCGCCCTTGTTAAGATTTTTCTACAACTTCTTGCGCCGAAATCGTCGAATCGAAATCTCCGGTGCATGGTATTCCTTCAACATTACCGATAAGGACGGGAAAACTCAGATTGCAAGCTACAAATGGTTATTTCACCGCTCTTTAGTAACGGGCAGCCTATTGGCGCGTGGCACCTCGCTTATTGATCCCCAAATTGCGTATAAGGGTACTTTCTATTTCAACAAAGAATACTTTCATCTTCACGGGGAAGGTATCAAGCACGACGAGCATGTAACGTTGATTTTTCGACGGGAGTATCCCTATAATGAAAAGAATATGATCGGAGCATTTCTTGCCTTTGATTACTCAAAGTCGCCAGTGTCAGGCATTGTAGTATTGTCGAGAGAGGCCTCTCTATCCCCAGATCTTTTACAGACTCTGCGCAATTCAAATATTAAATTTCACTTAAAGTCGCCAGTAAAAATTGAAGTGATCCCCTATGAACCCAACCCAGACCTATGAGAATTCAATGGCCATCAAGTATCTCACGGATTAAATCTTTTGTGAAGGAAATACGACACCATATGAGCTTTGAATTCCTGAATCTTTTTTCTCTATAGATGCCTCTTGGCTTTGACCGAGAGGCTTTTTTAAGAGATGCCCAGGTATACTTTCCTTATCTTCTCATTCTCAAGCAAATCGCCTTTATTCCCTTCAAGTACAATTGATCCTAACTCAAAAACATATCCCCGGTCGCAGATTTCCAGGGCCATCTGGGCATTCTGTTCTACCAGAAGAATACTCGTTCCATCCCGGTTGATTTCGAGAATCTTATCGAAAATCAGGTCTACAAAATTAGGCGAGAGGCCAAGAGAAGGTTCGTCAGCTAAGAGCATTTTAGGCTTGAGCATCAAGGCCCGGCCTAGGGCCAGCATCTGCTGCTCACCAGTGGAAAGAGTACCGGCTTTCTGGCGTAGTCTAGCTTTCAGTTGGGGAAACAAATCACAAATCCGGTCAATATCTTTTTTAATCGCTACCTTATCTATTCGTGTGAAGGCTCCCATTTCGAGGTTTTCAAAAACGGTCATTGTAGGGAAGATGTGTCGTCCTTCAGGAACCAAGGTGAGACCGGATTTTACCAGTTCGTGAGTCTTTGATCCTTTGATACTCTTTCCATCAAATAAAATCGCTCCTTTTTCGATTGTGCCACCGTTGGTATCAAGAATTCCGGCTACGGCTTTCAGGGCTGTTGATTTACCGGCTCCGTTGGGGCCAATTAAGGAAATAATTTCTCCTTCATTGACCCTGAAAGAGACATCTGATAAAGCTCTCAAACTGTCGTAATAGACTGATATATTTTTGACTTCAAGCAGCATGGTATCTTTTTCTGCCTAAATAGGCCTTGATGACCTCTCCATTGTTTTGTATTTCTTCAGGGGAACCCTCGGCGATCTTTTCTCCATAGTTGAGCACGATTATTCTCTCCGCCAGACCCATCACTGCCCTCATATCATGTTCGATAAAAAGGATAGTCTTTCCAGCTTCTCGGAGTGTTTGGATAACCTTCTTCATCCTCAATACCATTTCCGGGAATAATCCGGCCATCGGCTCATCAAGAAGCAGTAGCTCAGAGTCCAAGGCTAAAGCCCTCGCGATTTCTAAAAGTTTGCGTTGGCCGTAAGAAAGGTTCTGTGCTAATTCTTCCTTCTTTTCCTTAAGTCCTACAAGCTCAAGCAGTGAGAGTGCTTTTTCTCTGTTTTCCACTTCTTCCTTTTGCATCCGTTTGGATTGAAGTAGCGCCGCCCAAAGGCTTTCGCCTTGAGGGTATTTTGTTGCCAATAGTATATTTTCAAGAACCGCAATTTGAGGAAAGAGCTTAATACTCTGGAAGGTCCGGCCAATACCAAGCCTAGCGATTTTGAAAGGACTCCAAGAGGTGATTTTTTTGTCATTGAAAAAGACATGCCCGTCTTTTGGACTGGTAAAACCGGTAATCACATTGAAGAGAGTAGTTTTACCCGCTCCATTGGGGCCTATCAAAGCGTTGACTGTCCCTTTCTTGAGATCAAAAGAGAGATCATCAAGGGCCTTGACACCATCGAAGTCTTTAGAAAGATTTCTTACCTTGAGAATAGCCATATTTATTGCTGAAACTTGTAGTTACCCAAGACCCCGCTTGGCCTTTTTATCATTAGAAGTATCAAAAGAAGACCATAGATCATCTGTCTTAAAGGCGCGGCAACCGAACTTGGCATCCCTAAAAATCTCAAAAGTTCCGGAAATATTACCAGTATCAAAGCTCCGACAAAAGAGCCTCCTAAACTACCCATACCACCGAAAACAACCATGAGAAGTATGGTGATTGATTCCATCATCGTGAAACTGGAAGGATCAATAAAGGTTATATAATGGGCATATAGACTGCCTGCGATTCCGGCAAAAATAGCCCCTGTAATAAAGACGGAGATTTTGTATTTGTTCACATTTTTACCCAGAGCAAGGGTGGCAATCTCGTCTTCCCGGATAGCCCTTAAAATCCTGCCATATGGAGATTCAACAATCCGCCTAATGAAAAGATAACTTATAAGAACACATATAGATACAAGAATAAGGTATGACCAAATCTCTGAGAGCGGGAAACCGAAGAACGAAAAACCTGGGATTCCCGGTAGACCCATCGGCCCCCTGGTCAACGATACCCAGTTCTTGGCAACAGAATAGACGATTATTCCCAGTCCAAAGGTGGCCAATGCCAAGTAGTCTCCTTTTAGCCGGATCGAGGGAATCCCGATGATTACTCCAAGTAGAGCGGCTACTCCGGCCCCAATTAATAAACCCAGCCAAGGAGAAAGTCCGTAGTTTAATGCTAACAGTGCTGAGGCATAAGCTCCAACGCATGCAAAGGCGGCATGACCCAAGGAAGCTAGGCCAGTATAGCCTACTACCAGGTTGAGACTTAACGTAAGGATGATATACATACCAGCGATGATCAAAATGTGTAGGAGATATTCCATGTTTAGATTTTACTCGTTTTTAGTTTTAACTCCCATAATGCCGCCCGGCCTAAGTAAAAGAAAGATAATCAGGATCGCAAAAGCAATAGCGTCTTTCCACCCTGCTTGGATTTTCCAGATGCCGAGATTTTCAGCAAGCCCTAGAAAAAGGCCGCCGAGCATTGCTCCGGGAATGCTTCCAATTCCTCCAATAATCGAGGCTGTGATACCCTTGAGAATCGCGTTCATCCCCATTGTAGGTTCAATGTTTGTTTCCAGAGAAATCAATATTCCGGCTGCGCCAGCTAAGGCAGAACCTATGGCGAATGCAGTAAAAATAACTTTCTCCGAATTAATTCCCACAACACTTGCTCCTATAGGATCATCTGCTACTGTTCTGATTGCTTTTCCAAGCCTTGTTCTCTTGATAAACATCCAACCAAGAATAAATAATATAACACTGACAATAATGATAATAATTTGTATATCTGTAATTACCGCCCCAAAAATTTGATGACCTTCTCTTACAGATCCAGTTCTTAATGTCAAAATCTGGGCGCCGAATATTAACTGTAAAAGATTTTGGATGAAAATGAAAATACCAAAGGAGGCTATGAGATAAACGAGGTTTGGAGCGTTGTGTTTTCGGAGGGGATAATAGATCAATCTATCTATAAGGACACCTAAGAGGGTAGCGAGTATTATGGATAAAAAAAAACTAACGGGTGAGTATATTTCAAGACGAATAAAGAATGTATATGCCAGATAAGCTCCAGCAGCATACACTACACCATGTGCAAGATGAAAAAATTTAACAGTTTTATAAATAATAGTAAATCCTAGAGCTATCAAAGCATAAATACTTCCAATTATAAATCCATTAACTAAAAATTGAGTAGCCATATTATATTAATATTTCGCAGAATACTGAGCCCTGTTAACTCGGAGTTTAACTAAAGCCGGCCAATTTTCCCATAGCTATGCTTGTGAACGTTTAGCTCTTTTAGATTTTCGAGGAGGCCGATTCATAGTTTTGTTGCCTGGCGCTCCGTTTTGTGAGTAGGGAGCTTCTTGAGTGGCAGGTGCCACCAAATTAGTTTTTTGTGATACTTCAGAAATATCGTACCACAAAAACAATAAATTCCTAACTGGCTTCCGATATGCAATAGGGATCAGATAAATGATAAATAAGATAGTAAGATAGAATATATTAAATAAAAAAAGTGCCAAGCCCCTTTCTAGCACCCAGAGGTAGACGTAAACAATAACTGGTAAACTAACAGCGAGAATAATTTCCATCCATCCATATAGCCTTCTGCTCTTCTTTGTCCAACGTAAGAAAATAACATTGGCTATATCTTGAGTAGGAGGGTTAAAAACAACTTTTATTACTAACCAGATTATTAGCACTGTATAAATAATTGAGGGTAGAAGAACCAAATAATTCCCAAAATCTGGAAATATAACCTTATAGTGCACTAAGGAGAATACAATAGCCGCAATTATAGAATAAAGAATATAAATTAATATAGTAAATATAATTACATCAAGTTCAAAAAAGAATTGCAAAATATCATCAATGAATTCTTTGGGTTTGTTTGAAATATTGGAATTATTACTATCTATAATTCTAGGTGCTCCTTTGCTAACCATGTTACTTAAGTCGCTAATGAAGCTTTTGGGGACGGTTGAGTATTGACATAAAAATGCAAAAACGGCTAAATTAAATCCTATATATGTCATGAAAATGGTTGGATTTATATTTGTGCAAACTAGATCTTCCAACTAAATGCCTCCAGCTATAATTTCCTTATCAAGTGAAAGAATTCTGATACTGCGATTCGTACTTTCGATGGTTTAATGTTGAGTAGTAATTGATCCGTATTTGAATAAATGTTAGAAACAATGGCATTACTATCGTTTTTAATTTTTTCATCAGAGATTACCGATAATAGCTCGTTTTTCACCGTTTCTTCAAAAGGAAGGTTAAATAATTTCTTTATTTTAGTGGGATAATGTTTATAAGCTAAAAGTAGAGGCAATCTTTTTTTCCTTCTTAGAAAATCTCCATATGCGGGTTTTTGAGTAACTGATTCAAGATCGAGATAATCAATGAAATCATCTCTTATCTGAAGGATTATTCCCAATCGAACGCCAATTTCCCAGAGAAGGTTTTGGTAATTTTTTGTACTTCTTGCAATGAGTCCTCCTGTCGAGAAGGATAATCCCAGATGAAGACCCGTAGTTCTTTTAATCATATCTAAATAATCATCTAAAGAAATGTTATCAAAAGATTCGTTTTCATAATATAAATCTTGGTATTCCCCAAAGTACATATTTTGATAAGTTGTTTCGGTCAAGTTTAACAGGTGTGTTATTTCATTTTTATTTAATTGATTTGTTTTGGCGGAATTTATTAAGGCAAGCAACGATGTGCTTTTAAGTACGTGTGAGAGAATAAGTGTATTTTTCAGCCCATACTTAACATGGATTGAATCATTACCTTTGCGCCTTTTGGACTCGTCTACAATGTCATCTACCACGAGTAAAGAACTGTCAAGAAGTTCAATCGACGCCATAGCATCTAAAGCGTGATGCCAATCCTCTCTAATTGATTGGAACCCAAGTCTTACAATTAACGCCCTTTCGTAATCATCTTTCAAGTTTATTGCTTCATGGCCACCAAGTAATAAATTATTAGAGCAAGAATTATCAATCCACGCAATCATTGTCTCCTGGGTTTTACTTTTTATCTCAGCTAGAAATTCGGTTAACATAGAATATGATCCGATTGAACGGTTATCTATATTCGTAAAATATTTTGGATTTACTAAATTTAGAACGTACTTCGGACCGTCTTAAAGATGATTTGTTGCTTTGGGAGGGTTTGGAATTTTCTAACTGCTTTTTAAGTTGTTCAGATACGTTTGGTATTTTGGTTATTATCTGTGCCATAATATCCTCGTTAGGGGGTATAATAATTCTTTCCCAAGTAAATAAAAGATCCATTTCTAATTTGTTTAAGACTAATACTTTTATTCACATCACCATTTGAATCAAATGAAGTCATACCGGTTACACCAGGAAAATCTTTTATGGAATATAATGCATCCCTAATACTTTCAGAGTTATTTCCTTTTTTAAGTGCTTCTGATAAGATCATTAAGGCATCGTAACTTAGAGCGGCAAATGCATCGGGGTCTTTGCCATAAAGCTTTCTATAAGAACTACTGAATCTATTGACTATGTTGTCAGGATCGTTGGGATCAAATGACTGGCGGGTATATATAATCCCATCTGCAGATTTACCTGCTTGTAGAATAATATCGGGATCTTCAATTGCGGAGTAACTAAGAACTTGAGTTTTTACACCCAATTCCCCAGCTTGACGCAAGACAATTCCCATCTCCTTATAACCAATTAAATACAATGCCTCAACGCCGCTTGATTTGATTTTAGTTAATTGGGATCGAAAATCTGATGAATTTTGCTCGTAAGTTTCCGCAATAGATACAGTGCCACCTTTTTTAGTAAAAAAAGTTGTAAAATAATCTTTATAACCCTTTCCAAAGTCGTTATTTATATAAAGAATACCAACTTTTTCAAATTTTAGTGAATCTGCTGCAAAGTCGGCCATTACTTTGGTTTCAAACTCATCAGATGCAACATTTCTAAAGATAAAATCTCCTGCGGTAGTTATGGCTGGCGAGGACGCTGATGGGCTTAATAGAACAATTTTTCTCTCATTTGCAATCGGCGCAATTGCTAGTGTGACGGTGCTTGTTAAAGGACCAAGCACTACCGGAACTTTATCGAAGTCGATAAGTTTTCTGAATGCGCTAATTCCTGTTTTTGGATCTAATTGATCATCTTCAAATATTAGAGTTAGGTGCTTGCCGTTTAGAAAATTATTCGAATTGATTTCATCCATTCCCATTTCCATTGCGTTTTTTGCGCTCTGACCGTATAAGGCTGCCTCTCCACTCAAAGTAAGAATAGCTCCTATTTTAATCTCTTCCGACTCTTTTTTTGTTTGAGTGACACCAAGTAAAATGGCTAAAACCACGATCACCGCAATTCCGATCCAAATCCATAATTTTTTCATATTTTTATTCTCCATATTTTTCCATTTCAAACTTTTTCGACCTTTTATAAACAATACGTTTGCCCTTTCAAAACGAAGGATCCTGATAATACTACAAAAATCAGGATATTAGGTGCGGTAAGCAACCGTATGTATCACCACAGCACATATGAGTTTTATCATGGCTATGGTAACAGAAACCACATATGAAAAACCAGCAAGTATCTGGATTCGAGTATCGACCGAAGATCAGGTCAGAGGAGAAAGAACTGAACACCTTGAAAAACGTGCCCGCTGTTATGCCAAGTTAAAGGGCGGGCTCATTAAAGAAGTATATCACCTAGAAACCGTAAGTGACAAGTCTGTCATGAACCGCTTCGAAACCAAAAAGATGTTAGCAGATATCATCAAGGCAGGAAATATCTCCGGCCTTATCTGCTCCAAACTTGCTATCCTGGCTCGCAATACCAAAGAACTTCTCGAATTCGTAGATTACTTTAGGAATTATAGTGCAGATTTGATTTCTTTACAAGAGTCAATAGACGCTTCCACGCTCGCCGGAAGACTTTTCTATACCGTAGTTGCAGAAATGGCCCAGTGGGAAAGGGAAGCGATCGCTGACCGGGTGGCAGCCTCAGTGCCTATCCGACGCCAAGCTTGGCAAGCCTCTGAGGGACAAATAAAATGTTGCCATCAATGTCTGATCTGTATCGGTCGTTGGGTCTCTTCATCACCTCTGTTTGCCTTATTTCTTCCTTCATCTAGCACGTTCCGAACAGTTCGCGCCAAAAAGCTCTCCTGATAAGGCTTTGGAATGAAAGCCTTCACTCCCTGTTCCAATAAATCTTTCTCATCTGAAAGTGTAAAACCACTCGACAGAATCACTTTAGCTTCTGGATTAAGCTTCCTTATTTCCTTGAATAACTCTAAGCCGCTCATTTTGGGCATCACCACATCCACCAAGACAAGCTGGATGTCATTATATTTCTTCCCATATATTTCCAATGCTTTTGCACCGTTTTCGGCCGTCAGAGTCTTGTAGCCGTATTCCTCCAGGATGCCGCAGGCAAGGTGTAAAACAGCTTCATCATCATCTACCACCAAAATTGTCTCGTTTCCGCCCAGAACGAGAAATTGCTGTTCCGGTTGTTTCTTTTCTTTGCTTTCTGTCCAGGGGAAAAAGATTTTGAAAGTCGTTCCCTGGCCAGGCTCACTGTAAGCGTTAATTATCCCCCTGTGATTTTTGATTATTCCGTAAACTATCGACAAGCCAAGCCCGGTTCCTTTACCCGACTCCTTGGTTGTGAAAAAAGGTTCGAAAATTCTGGTCATGGTATCTTTATCCATTCCAATTCCTGTATCAGTAAAGGAGAGACAGACATGAGGTCCCATTTTAGCATAACTATGAGCTAATATATACTTTTGTTCAATATCAATGTTGGAAGTTTTGACAAAAATCTTCCCTCCTTTGGGCATCGCGTCTCTGGCATTGATACTCAGATTCATGAGCACCTGATGCAACTGGGAACTATCAGCTTCAATCAGCCCCAGATTCTTCTCTAGGTCGAGTTCGATTTGGATTGCAGAGCCGAGTACTCGTCCGAGGAATCGAACGGCATGGCTTACTATGTCATTCAAATTTATCACTTCCAGCTTCGGTGGCTGCTTTCGACTAAAGGTCAATAGTTGACTGGTCAGTTCTGCGCCCCGATGGGAAGCTCTTTCTATTTCTGCAAGCATGTTTCGTATTTTTTCTGGCAATTCCTTTTTGCTATTGATCAAAGACGAATAACCCATTATGGTGGTGAGCATATTGTTGAAATCATGCGCCACCCCGCTGGCTAGCAAGCCTATGGATTCCATTTTCTGAGCATGCAAGAGTTGTTTTTCGAGTTCTATTTCCCTGGTGATATCGCGTTTAACTGAAACAAAATTGGCAATCCGACCTGCCGAGTCACGCACCGGGAAACAAATAGTATCCTCGTTGTACAGTGTACCGTCCTTTTTCTTATTGATTAAGCGCCCTTTCCAGGACTTTCCGGAATTCAAGCTATCCCATAAATCGCGGTAAAATTCCTTCCCGTGTTGGCCGCTTTTCAAGAGGCGCGGAGTGCTGCCGATTGCTTCATCCTTTGAGAAACCGGTAATATTCTCAAAGACCGGATTGACGTACTGAATTTTTCCATCAGTATCTGTAATCAGAACAACTTCCGCCGCCTGCTCGATGGTGCTTTCCAAAAGCCTTCGTCTCTCTTCCACCTTCTTCCGCTGCAGAGCATTAACCACAATTCCACCGACCAGTTGAAGCAACGCAATATCTTCTTCCTCCCACTTTTTCTCTACTTTGACCGAATCAAATCCCATAAAACCCTGCAAAGAATTTTCATAGATAAGCGGCAGCACAAGAAGCGATTTGATATCCTGCCGCTCCAGTATCTCTTTTTCCGGGGCAGCTTCAGCAGGCAGTTCAGGAACTGCCTGGATATTTATTGTCTCGAGACGCCCCAGCCTTTCCATCCACCAGGGGAATCTATCAACAGGTAGATCTTTGAGATGGTCGATTTGCGGTTCAATTCCCTCAGTGCACCATTCATGCGTATTGTCCATCCTGGTTCGGTCTTCGGAAAAGAGAAACACATAGCTGCGGTCCACCCGGGCGAATTCCGCCGTCTCTTTCAGAGCGTTGATTATCTCTGCATCAATTTTCTCCGGGCCGATATTTATAAAGCGCGACGAAATGAGAGAAACCAATTTTTCCAAGGCGAACCTATAGGCCAACCTTTGCTCGGCTTCTTTTAGTTGAGTTACATCTGTATGTGTTCCGAACATTCGGGAAACGCGGCCTTTCTGGTCCAATTCAACAGTACTGGCACGACTCAAAATCCACTTCCATTCGCCGGATTTGGTTTGAACCCGATATTCGGCTTCGTAAGTGGATTGGGGATTATCCAGAAAGGCCTTCAATAAGGCTGAGCGCTTGGGCAGGTCGTCAGGATGTATGCCTTTTTCCCAAAATTGAAGATCTATTTCGATTCCTTCGCTCGGATAACCAAGCATCTCAGCTGAAAACTGATTAAGAGACATCTTTCCACTTTCTTTGTTCCACTGCCAAAAACCAATCTTACCACTCCTGATTGCAAAGATTAATTTCCCCCGGCTTTCCTCCAGGTCCCGCTCAAGAGACAAATGTCTTTTTATATACCTTTGGCAGAGGCTGTAAGCGAGTAAGGCGGTTACTAAGATGAAAACCAAGCCTTTAACAGTTTGGAAGATTGTAATTCTTTGAAGATCAGGAAGATATGAAATCAGCAATTTATCCGAAAACAGAATCCAAAATGCCCCGAGCAAGGCATAAAGGACTGCCATTTTTAGAGCAGACCGGTCCTTGACTGATCCAAGTAGATTTGAATTCCACATTTATTCTTCCGAGGAGAGAATCAAGCCTTTACCTTTGTTACCATTTTAACCATTTTCAACTCCTTTTGTCAAACAATTTTCTCTATTAAGGTTTGGTACTTCTTTTGGAAGAATTAAAAAGCCGATGCCCTTACTGGTACACCGGCTTTTTGTGATACCAACTTTATGATGCTTAAGTTTCCCTGTTCGAATTTCTCCTAGTTGCAACTCCTTACGTATGTGTCCACATCATAAGCCATTACAACTCCATCTTTGACTATTCTCCCTAAACACCTTACAGTCGAATCACAAGCTACACTGCGGTCGTGAGTAAAATTCACGGTATGCTCAAGAAGGTCCAAAGTTGCCCAATAATCAGCAAAATAAACCCACCCATTCTGATTAAACACCCAGATCTGATGTGACTTATAACCTGATACACCAGAAGGATTAGTTGTGGTGGTCTGGCATCGGGCGACACTACCCCCACTCAAGGGAGTAATGGTCGCATTAGCCGACCATCCGAGGGCAGCTAATAACGGACCTGTGGTCTCCTCTGGAGAAGTTTTAATCACCGTAACTTGTATTATTTGCTCACCGTCACTTGAAGAAGCACTTCTCTGGGCGTAAGTTTTGTCCAAATTGGGTAAAGAGTTTAACCAGTCTAACAAAACCTCATCGCCAGAGAAGTGTTCCCTGGCCAGATCAATGTTTATAACCCGATAAAATGTATTGGGCTGGATAGGGCTGATTCCATCCCAATCAACTGCTGTCAAATAGAAAGTAACTATGCCACCTGAAGCATCACCAGCAAGTTCCGGTTGTGTCTCGCTATTTGTAACACTATTCATCATGGATCGATCAGAGCAGGCGATTCCAATTAGAAAAAGTGCAATAGCGAAGATAGAAATAAGATTGAGCCGCCTCATTTTAAGCCCCCAGTGTTAAGTTAGCAGGTTTTCCCAACAAAATTGGTAGAACTAAATATTTTAGTTCATATGCGCTCCTTTGTAAATTTATCTGTTGAAGAAACAGGTATCCAAGCATTACCGATACCAATCATTTTTGAATATTTTAAATCAGTTTTATCATTCAGTATCTGATTTAAGAGTATTAGTCCTTTTTAATACTTGAAAAGAGACTGTTGTACCTTTCCCATAAATACTCTCTATCCAAATCTTCCCTCCCAATTGTTCTATAATCGATTTGGAAATAGACAATCCCAGACCACTGCCCACAGAATCGTAGGGCATCTGGCCAAGTTGTGTGAATTTAACGAATATTTTAGAGAGATCTTCTTCTTTAATTCCCATTCCACAGTCTGTGACACTGACTTTAAAAAAGTCATCCGCGTCCTCTACAGAGATCACAATGTCTCCTCCCTCAAAAGAAAATTTTATGGCATTGAAAATTAGGTTAGATAAGACTTGATATAATTTATCTCGATCACTGTAAACATTCGTCTTGTCTATCTGACGACAATGATGACACCGAACATTTTTATCTCTCAAGTTTGGCTCAAGACTGACGATTACTTCGTTTATTAGTTCTCTCAAATTGAATTTTGCCAATCTAAAGATCATTTTCCCCGACTCGAGTTTCAGACAATCAAGGACATCATTTAGAAGTCGAGTAAGACGTTCGCAATTGTTTACTATGTTGTTTAGAAATTCTTCCCTCTTTTTTTCAAACGGCTCGAATCCCTTTAGAATCATTTCCGAATAAAGCTGGATGGAACTTAGAGGATTTCTGATTTCGTGCGAAATAAAGGCCATGAAATCGTCTTTATCAGAATCTTTCTGCCGGAGAGAAGTAAAAGTTTGTTGCAATTCCATATATTTGGCGTTTAACTCCTTTGTGCTGTCGGCGACCTTTATCTCCAGTTCTTTGTTCAAAGCCTCGTAATCATCTTTTGATTTTTTTAATTGAAGGGTCATTTCATTGAAGGAATTCGCCAGAGTTCCAATTTCGTCTGTTCGTGTTGTGGGGATGGTTTTTCCGAATTCACCCTTAGCGATCTCTTTGGTGGCCTGGGCTAAAAGGCCTAAAGGTTGAACGATTTTTTGAACAAATAAAACTGTGACAATTCCGCCGATAATGATGATAAGTGCAGTTATTAACATTGCTCTTATAAGATTCTGAGAGAGTATTTTGTTCAAGTTATCCAAGGAAACTTCAAGAATAACAAATCCAATTATCTCTTTTTTTGATTCAGCAGATAGCTGCTGTTCTTGTGGCAAAGGTTTGCGCAAAGGAGAAAACAAAGCTGATTCATCACCAATATTTTCTCTTTTTTCAATAACAATTGGTGTTATGGCTCTGAATAAATTGCGAGAAATGGTAGGAAGCCACGCCTGCTCCTTTAATGTATCTGGAACTTCATATAGGATTCTGCTTTGTAGATCCTTAGAATCGGTTGATGCCAGAATGTTTCTTTTATTGTCGATGATTAAAGCTTTTTCAATGTCTTTTTCCCTGATTAGACCGCTTGCCAGATTATGGAGAGTTTCCAGATCATTGGCAATAACTGGATAGGAGCTGTTATAAGCCAGGTTATTCGCCAGAGATAAAGACCTGATTCGCAATTCGTTAACTGAAGATCGTTTATGAAATGTGAAAAACAGCGTGGTAAATACTATCGAAACCAGAATCAGCGCTGAGACCGCGACCAGAGCGGCCCTGGTTCCTAAAGGAAGATTTGGAAGTGGGTTTTTTATCCTTATTTTCACTGTCCGGGATTCCCCTTACCCACGATAACGGCTTTATCCAAAACTCGGCGAGAAAAATATAGCCCCATTCTTGAGGACACTCCTTCATTTATGTAAAGAAGGACTGTGCGAGGAAATTCTCTCCGGCTTACATTCTGGTTCTGGCTCGACAGTATTTGAATCACTAATTCTGCAGTCTGGCGGCCAATATCCTCATAATCCAATCCGATAGTCAAAGGAGCGCCGGCCACAGCGAGCTGCTCTGAAAAAGCCATGACCGGAATCCCTTTTTGAATGCATTCATGAAGAATGAATTGTAAAGCATCCGGGTGATAAATATTGGCGTCAGGAGGCAGTATCAGGCCATCGATAGAAGAGATTATATTTTTCAGCGTTGAAGGGATATCCTTGTAGCTGCCAACACCTGAGCCAATGAGATAAATTTTTTCTTGTTTCGAATATTCTAAAGCGGATTTGAAAAGTTTTTCTTGCGATGATGAATATAAGATTCCTAATCTGCGGATCATTGGCAGGGCTTCAAACAACACCTTTAGTTGGCTTTCTACAGGAATTGAAATAGATACACCCCCAACAGGTTTTGGGGCATCAGGAATACCTGAGGGCACTTGAGTAAAATCCTCCCAGGTCATGGTAAATACGATGGGGATCGACTTAATATGTTCTAAAGCGGACTTGGTAGCTTGGGTTCCAATGGTAACAACCAAATCAGGTTGGCTTTCTGTGACTTCTTGCCAAATTCTGTCTTCTGTTCCCTCTTTCCTCTCCAAAAACCACTTATCAATTCTGATTTGTGGAGTTTTTGCCTCAACCAGCAGCCTGAAACCTTCAGCTGCCAGACGGTATTCTGGACTTGTCACGCTTTCGATTACTGCTATTTTATTTGCTCCAAATAAGTTTCCATATTGAATGGAAATGCCAGTGAGCGAAAATAAGGCTAAAAAGATTAAAAACCTTTTTTGGCATGGGAAGAGGCTCGAGAAGCGCATTTTTCTAAATCGGATAAAATGTTTAGTGTAAATTATCTGACCACAGCGATCTATTTTGCCTAAAAGAGCCGAAATCTTTACACGTGAAAATGATGGTAAAAACCTTAAAAGCGGTGAGTAGCAGGGGCCACCTGACAGATGAGCATAATTACAACAAATCTCAGGAGTATTACCATCTTTACTTTGTTTACTTGATT
>Ga0214473_10005661_pt1 | contig 14951 bp, 15 predicted proteins | sample RVTome_7_FD_203509 | JGI IMG/M metagenome (GOLD analysis project Ga0214473, IMG submission 203509) | Soil microbial communities from uranium-contaminated site in the Upper Colorado River Basin, Wyoming, United States - RVT98D197 | ecosystem: Environmental > Terrestrial > Soil > Contaminated >... | reverse complement strand
AGCGGGAGGGGGTCAGCCTGACCTTCACCGCCTACTTCGCGGCCGCGGCGGTGACCGCACTGAAGCAGGTGCCGCTGGTGAACGCCTCCTGGAGCGACCAGGGGATCGTGCTGCACCGCCAGGTGAACGTCGGGGTGGCCGTCTCTCTGGGCGACAAGGGACTGATCGTGCCGGTGATCCGGGACGCCGATCAGCTCTCTCTCCAGGCGCTCGCGGGCGCCATTAACGACCTGGCGGAGCGTGCCCGCAGCCGCAAGCTGCGCCCGGAAGAAGTGCAGGGGGGCACCTTCACCATCACCAATCATGGCACCAGCGGATCGCTGCTGGCCACGCCCATCATCAACCAGCCGCAGAGCGCCATCCTGGGGGTGGGGGTGATGCAGAAGCGGGTGGTCGTGATGGAGGGCAAGGGGCCGGCCGGCGAGCCGGCCGATTCGATTGCCATTCGCCCCATGGTTTACCTGACGCTGACCTTCGATCACCGCATCCTGGACGGCGCCATCGGCGACCAGTTCCTGGGGTTGGTGGTCCAGCGGCTGCAGCAGTGGACCTGAACTCGCGAGGAGTGAGTGCATGCCCGACTATGACGTCATCGTGATCGGAGCCGGCCCCGGCGGATATGTGTGCGCCATCCGGGCCGCCCAGCTGGGCAAGAAGACGGCCATCATCGACCGGGAATGGTTGGGGGGCGTCTGCCTGAACGTGGGCTGTATTCCTTCCAAGGCATTGCTCCGCAACGCCGAACTGGCCTACATCCTGCGCAAGCGGTCCGCCGATTTCGGCCTGCATATGGAGGGCCTTACGCTGGACTACTCCGTGGCGGTGAAGCGCAGCCGGCAGGTGTCGGACCGGCTGGTGAAGGGCGTCGGCTTCTTGATGAAGAAGCACCAGATCGACGTGCACATGGGAGAGGCCAGCTTCACCAGCCCTACCTCGCTCAGCGTGCAATCGGCGGATGGGTCTGCCGCGCAGCTGCGGGCCAAGGACATCGTCATCGCCACCGGGGCCTCGGCCATGTCGCTGCCGGGGGTGGAGGTGGACGGCGCCCGCGTGCTGACCTATCGGGATGCCATCCTGCAGGAGACCCTGCCCAAGTCGGCGATCATTGTCGGCGCCGGGGCGGTGGGATTGGAGTTCGCTACGACCTGGAGTGGCTACGGTGTGCCGGTCACGCTGGTCGAGATGCTGCCGCGCATTGCCCCGCTGGAAGATGAGGAGGTCAGCACAGAGTTGGCCAAGGAACTCGGCAAGCGGGGAATCCAGGTGTTGGCCGGCACGCGGGTGGAGGCGGTGGAGACCCTCAAGACCAAGGTCAAGGTGAAGGTCAGCGGGGAAGGGGGTGGGCAGACCCTGGAAGCCGAGCAGGTGCTGGTCGCCATCGGATTCCGCCCCAATACCCAGGGTCTGGGGCTGGGGGAGGTCGGGGTGGCACTGGACGGCCGAGGAATGGTCACGGTCGATGAGCGCATGGCGACCAGCGTGCCCGGCATCTGGGCCATCGGGGACGTGACCGGCAAGCTCATGCTGGCGCACGTGGCCTCGGCCATGGGGATCATTTGCGCCGAGAACATCGCCGGCGTGGAGAGCCGCACGCTGGACTACCGCATGATGCCGCGTGCCACCTACAGCCATCCCCAGGTGGCCTCCTTCGGCCTGACGGAAGCGCAGGCCAAAGAGCAAGGCCACACGGTCCAGGTGGGGCGCTTCCCCTTTCAGGCCAACGGTAAGGCCCTGGGCCTGGGCGACTACACCGGTTGGATCAAGCTGATCACGGATTCCCGCTACGGTGAAATCCTGGGGGCCCATCTGATCGGCCCGGAGGTCACCGAGCTGTTGCCGGAACTGACCCTGGCCCAGATGATGGAGCTCACGCCGGCCGAGATCGCCCGCAACGTCCACGCCCACCCCACGCTGAGCGAGGTGCTGATGGAAGCGGCCCACGCGGCGGAGGGCCATGCGATCCACATCTGAGGGCCGATACCAACGTGGGCACTAGATCCGTGACCGACCCTGCACCTGCGATCGCCCGCGGCCTGGAGGGGGTGGTGGCGACGGAGACCCGCCTCAGCCATGTTGATGGCCAGGCGGGCGAGCTCACGATTGCCGGCTTCCCGCTGCAGGCGCTGGCTTCGCAGGCGACCTATGAGGAAATGCTCTTCCTGCTCTGGCACGATCGGCTTCCGACGGCGCCGGAGCTGGCCGATCTCAAGGCCGAACTGGCAACCAGGCGAACCCTGCCGGCCGTGACCGAAACGCTGCTCACGGAGGCAGCCCAGCAGCGGCTCCCGACCATGGATGCGCTGCGGCTGGGGGCCGACACGCTCAGCCTGGCCGATCCGGCTCCCGGCGATCCTTCGGAGTCCGCCAATCAGAAGCGGGCCAAGGCCATCGCCGCAGCCATTCCGACCATTGTGGCCAGCTACTGGCGCCGCCTGCAAGGCTCCGCGCCGGTCGAACCACGCCCCGATCTGAGCCACGCCAGCAACTATCTCTACATGCTGTTTGGAGCGGAGCCGCACCCCGAAGCCGCCCGGGCTCTAGAAACCTACCTCAACACCGTGGTGGACCACGGCATGAACAACTCGACCTTTGCGGCCCGCGTGATCATCAGCTCCGGGACCGACGTCTACTCGGCGGTGGTGGGCGCCATCGGCGCGCTCAAAGGGCCACTGCACGGCGGGGCGCCGGGTCCGGCGTTGGACATGGTCTTCCAGCTGAGGCAGCGGGCCCGCCAATCGGGCCGCAGCCTGGAGCAGGAGGCCGAGGCGCATGTCCGAGAGATCGTGGCGGCTGACGGCCGGATCATGGGCTTCGGCCATCGGATCTACAAGGTACGCGATCCGCGCGCAGACGTGCTGGGAGCCGCGGCCGAGCGTCTCTTTCAGCGTGCCGCCGACGATGGCCTGTATGCCGATGCTCAGGCGGTGGAACGGGTTGTGCTGCGCGTGCTGGAGGAGCTCAAACCGGGCAGGAATCTGCGCACCAACGTGGAGTTCTACACCGCTCTGATCCTGCACGGGCTCGGTCTCGAGCTGCCCTTGTTCACCCCGACCTTCGCCGTGGCACGGGTCGGCGGCTGGACCGGCCACATCCTGGAGCAGATGCGCGACGGACGCATTTTCCGCCCTCGGTCGGCCTACGTTGGAGACGTGAGCCGCCGGTGGGTGAATCTGGAAGACAGGAGTTGAGCCAACATGGTTGATGCCCAGCAGGTCCGGCAGGTTAAAGAGCAGCACAAAGGCAGCATCCTGCGCAAACCGAATGTAGTGGGTGTGGGATACGGTTACAAGGAGGTGGGTGGCGTTCGCTCCGATCAATTGTGCCTGGTGGCGCTGGTTAGGGAGAAGGTCCCACGTGCCGCGCTGGCTCCAGAAGACATGGTGCCGCCGCAAGTGGACGGCGTGGCCACCGACGTGGTGCAGGTCGGCCAACTCGAGGCGCAGCAGAGCCGCACCGACCGCTGGCGGCCGGCGCCCGGGGGCGTGAGCATCGGGCACTTCAAGATCACCGCCGGCACGCTGGGAGCCGTGGTGCGCGATCGATCGAGCGGCGCCCGCCTGATCCTCTCCAACAACCACGTCCTGGCCAACAGCAACGACGCTCAGCCGGGCGACCCGATCCTGCAGCCCGGGGCGGCCGATGGGGGGCACGAGGATTCAGATACCCTGGCCCGGTTGGAGCGCTTTGTGCCCATCGAGTTCACCGTTGCACCGCCCAGCTGCGGAGTTGCCATCGGCGTGGCCGGTTTGGCCAATCTGCTGGCCCGCCTGCTGGGTTCCAAGCATCGGCTCAAGGCGGTCCAGGAGGATCCGCAGGCGGTCAACCGGGTGGACGCGGCCGTGGCCCGGCCGCTGGCGAACGCCGACCTGACGGATGAGATCCTGGATATCGGCCGGGTTGAGGGCACGGTGGCGGCGGCGCTGGGGATGGCGGTGCGCAAATCCGGGCGCACCACCGGGTTCACCACTGGCCAGATCACCGTGCTCGATACCACCGTGAGTGTGAGCTACGGCGTCGGGCAGACGGCGAACTTCGAGGGGCAGTTCGTCAGCGGCCCGATGTCGCAGGGAGGCGATTCCGGCTCACTGCTGGTGGCTGCCGATTCGCTCAAGGCGGTAGGGCTGCTGTTTGCCGGTTCGAATCAGGCCACCATCTTCAACCCAATCCAGGATGTACTGAATCTGCTGCAAATCGAGATCTGAAGTGGGCGGAGCAGTCAGGTGAGCGAAACCGAATCGGCCTACACCCGGGTCAGCCAGGTCAGAGAGACCCACTCCGCGGAGTTGCTTGCCAAGGCCAATGTGGTCGGCGTGGGGGTCGGCCTGCGGAGCCGCGGCGGTGCACAGACTCAGGAAGTCGTGCTGGTCGTGATGGTGAGCCAGAAGCAGCCGCAGCGCATGCTGGCTGAACAGGACCGGATCCCCCACGAGATCGACGGGGTTCCGGTCGATGTTCAGGCGGTCGGAGAAGTGCGCGCCCTCGGCTGAGTCAGGTCCGTTCCAGCACCCACAAGTGCGACAGCCCCAGGACCCGGAGCGGCGTGCGCTCCAGGGCCTGGAGCACCGCCCGCAGCGCCCGTCCCAACAACCCCCAGCGGACAATCAGGTTGTCGTAGGCGCCGAAGACGATCGTGCGCCGCACCACCCGCAGCGGCAGCCCGTGGATCAGGCGCTGAAGGTCTCGGCCGGAGTAGACCCGCACGTGGGGGGCGAGCCGGTTGCGCAGGCGGCGCGGCAGGTAGTTCACCAGTGGGATGTTGCCGAACCGATAGCGCCCGCGAAAGTAGACCCCATGGGTCTCGAAAGGGTACCCGCGATTGGGCGTGAAAAGCACCAAGCGGCCCGGGCCCCGGTCCCCGGGGCCGCGCAGTGTGCGCGCTATTTCGGCCAGCGCGGCCCGGTCATCGGTCACGTGCTCAAGCACTTCGTGCGAGAGCACCAGGTCGAAGATCCCCTGTGAGAAGGGCAGCCGTTCCCCCTCGGCTGAGACGACGGCCAGGCCGGCGCGCCTGGCGGCGCCGGCCCGCTCGCGGTCCAGCTCCAGTCCGTAAGCCCGTTCGGCCTGGGCAGCCAGCCGCTGCAAGTAGAGCCCCAAGCCACAGCCGTTGTCCAATACCCATCCGCGCTGGCGCCCCTCCGCGGCGGACAGGATCATCTGCAGGCGTCTCTCCTGACCTGCCCGCCACACGTAGGATGGCTCACCGAGCCTGGCCTCACGCTCCTGGAGGGAATCGCTCATGGGCTACGGGGAGCGGAGCCAGCCGCGCAGCCAGTAGTAGCCCAGTGCCAGGGTCTCCCGGAGCGCCGCCCGGCTGGCATTCAGCGCGGCCGGATGGGGCAGCACTCCCCCGCTCAGCACCTGATCGCCCAGGGCATGCTGCGCCGAGGGCGCCGGCACAGGGGCAAGCTGCTCGGCTCGGAAGCTCGCCAGGGCGCGGCGCATGTGGATGGGGGAGGTGACCAGCAGGAAGGGCTCCGCCCGCAGTTCCCGCAGCAGCGCGGCCAGGTTGACGGCCTGTTCACGCGTGCTGCCCGAGATGGGATCGGTCCGGATCCGCTCTGCCGGGATGCCGGCAGCCAGCAGCTCCTGCACCATGGGTTCGGTTTCCGGCGGGGCGCCTTCATCCCCGGAAGGGGATCCGCCGGAAACGATCACCCACGGCCCGTTCAGCAGACCATACAGCCGCACCGCTTCCAGCAGCCGCAGGCTGGTGGAGTCGCTCAACTCGCTGATGGTCCCGCTCGCAGTGCGATAGGACACCGTTCCACCGCCGAGCACCACGATCGCCGCTGCTGTCGGCTCCGCCGGACGGCCGCCCACGGATTCAACCTCAAGGTCCAGCGCCGCTTCCATCGCCCGCGCCGCCAGGGGCGAACTCAGCACCAGGTATGTGGCGGCCAGCAGGGTCAGCCAGCGCTTCCCCCAACGGGCGGCCGCCTCACGCAGGTGCAGGCAGAGCGCCCCGGCCGCCAGACCGAGCAGCAGAAAGCTCTCCGAACCCGGTATCAGATAAGCCTTAAGGAACTCGGCCAGGGCCTGCAGGGGCAGCCTCAGGCGCCGCCACCCAGCGGGATGGTCGCCCTGGGGATGTAGGGCGTCTCCTCTTCCCGCGACCCGACGTAGATGTGGAGCTTCTCCACGGTGAAGGTGAATGAAGGGGTGGGCGGCATTTCAATCTGTTCGGCTTGCTGTGGGGTTGCCAGGCGGGCAAGGGTCAGGTGCGGCCGATAGGGCACCTCGGCCCCCTCTTTGCGCCGCACGTACTCCGGGTAAGCCTGCGCCAAGGTCCGGTAGAGGTCCACCAGGGCGCCGGAGTCCTCCGGCTCAAGGTAGATGGCGTCCGCCGTTCGGGCGTAGCGATTCAGCGTCAACTCGAAGGCCGGATGCCGGCTGCACAGCTTGCGTATCTCCTCCGCCACCTGGTCCGCCTGCTCTGCAGGGATGAAGGGATAGAACAGCGTGAGGTGTGCCGGTACCCGGTCGAATGCGAGTGGGTCGTACTCTTCTCGAAGCGGGTAGGCGAAGGCCTGAACGGACTTGGGCGGGATGATGAGCAGGGCGCTTTCAAGTTCCATCGGCGAATCCCCGTGGGAGTGTAGCATGGAACCAGATTCGAGGGCGATTCGCGGTACATTAAGAGCCAGGCGGGGTCTTGCGAAACCGGCCGCCGGGTGAGGAGTGCAGCATGGCATCTTGCCAGTGCCAGGGGATCGAACGCGAATTCTCCGAGGCGTACGCCGTCCGCGAGCTCAGCAGCTACCGCCGAAAAGGCGCCTCCCGCACCACCCGCATGCTCACCGAGGCGCTCAAGGCAGAACACCTGGAGGGGGAGACGCTGCTGGATATCGGCGGAGGTGTGGGAGCCATACCGCACATCCTGTTGGCCGCCGGAATGCAGTCGGCCACCTGTGTGGAAGCCTCCAGCGCCTATACTGCAGCCGCCAGCCGAGAAGCCGGACGGCGGGGACTGGCTGAGCGGGTGGAGCAGCTGCAGGGCGATTTTGTCGAGCTGGCCCCGCGAGTGGGCCAGCATGATGTGGTCACCCTGGATCGGGTGATCTGCTGCTACGACGATCTGGATTTGCTGGTGGGGCTATCCGGCTCGAAGGCGCGGCGGTTGTACGGGCTGGTCTTCCCGAGGGAGACCTGGTGGATTGGCCTGGGGATGTGGCTGCTCAATGCCACGATGCGGCTGCGGCGCAGCTCCTACCGCAGCTACCTGCACTCCACCGAGCGGCTGGAGACGCTGCTGAGGGAAATGGGCTTCAGCCGGCGCTTCGCCGATCACACTGCGCTCTGGCAGGTGAGGGTCTACGCCCGGTAGGCAACCTAGGACTGGGGATGGTGAGGAAAATGACTGCCTTCACAGGCAAGAGCCTGGCTTTCCGGCTGGCTGAGTTGGCCGCCGAGGCTGGCGACGATCCGGAGATCAAGCTGCGGAAGGCCCTGCTGCTGAGGGTCAGCTTCCTGATCATCCTGGCGGCGGCCTTGTGGGGAGTGCTCTATCTGATCTTCAGCGAACCGCTGGCCGGCGCCATCCCGCTTTCCTACAGCGCATTCTCGCTGCTCACGTTGCTCGGGTTCCTGGCCACCCGCCGCTACGATCTCTACCTGGCGGCCCAGCTGGTACTGATCCTGCTGCTGCCATTCTTGTTGATGGTAGCTCTGGGTGGCTTTGTCAACTCCAGCGCCGTGGTGCTGTGGTCGGTGCTCTGCCCCATGGCGGCACTGGTCTTCGACCGGCCGGAGAAGGCGCCTCGGTGGATGCTGCTGTACGCTGGGCTGCTGATCCTGGGCGGTGCGCTGCAGCCATACGTTCGTCTGACCAACAACCTGCCACCGACCATGATCGTACCCCTCTTTTTCGTGCTCAACCTCGGCACCGTGTCCGGCATCGCCTTCTTCCTGCTGTATTACTTTGTACGCGAGAAGGACCGGGCCTATCGCATGCTCAACCAGGAGCGAGAACGCGCCGACCAGCTGCTGCTCAATGTGCTTCCAAAGGAGGTCGCCTCGCGACTTAAGCAGAGTGGCCAGACGATCGCCGAGCACTTCGACTCCGCCAGCGTCCTCTTTGCCGATATCGTCGGGTCCACCACGCTGTTCGCCGACATGGAGCCGGGCGAGATCGTCGACTGGCTCAACGAGGTGTTCTCCGCCTTCGATGTGCTGCTGGACAAGTATGGCCTGGAGAAGATCCGAACGATCGGCGATAGCTACATGGTGGCCGCCGGCGTACCGAGTCCGCGCCCCGATCATGCCCGCGCCCTGGCGCTGATGGCACTAGAAATGTGCGAGCAATTGCAGCAGATGCCGGCTCGCAATGGACGGCGGATTGCTTTCCGCATGGGGATGAACTCCGGGCCGATGGTCGGAGGGGTGATCGGCAAGACCAAGTTCCACTACGACCTGTGGGGCGACACGGTCAATACCGCCAGTCGGATGGAGTCCCACGGCGAGGTGGGCAAGATCCAGGTCACTCAACAGACCTACGACTTGCTCCGGGGAGAGTTCGATCTTGAGCCTCGCGGGCTCATTCCTATCAAGGGCAAAGGCGAGCTGCAGACCTGGTTTCTGCTCGGCCGCCGCTAGACGGTGACCGTGACCTCATGCAGGCCGGTGGCGCCATCCGGGCGGACGCCGCGGGGCCGGAGCACCTGCAGCCCTCCGCTCCCATCGTAGGCCCGCACCCGGAAGGTGTGGCGTCCGGCCTGCTGGGGCCAATCCAGGCGCCACTGGACCCAGGTCAGGCTGCTGAGCGGGGGTGTTCGCAGCGCAGCCTCCATCCAGGACCCTTCATCCACCTGCACTTCCACCCGGCTGATACCCCGTTCGCCGGCGTAGGCGATCCCGCCCACGGGGACCGTGCCACTGGCCGGGTCGGCCGCATCGACGCCCACCGCGTCGATCACCGAGGTGGGATTGACGTAGGCCTGCTCGCTCCAACCCCGGTCCACCCAGTAGCCGGCGCCCTCTCGGTCGATGGCTTGCATGCGCACGATCCACTTGGGCTGCTTCATGCCGTAGCGGTTGGGAATGTAGATGCGCAGCGGGAAGCCGTGCTCGATGGGCAGCGCGGCGCCGTTCATGGCGAAGACCAGCAGCGTGCGGGGATCCTGCAGATCCTGCATCGCCACGCTCTCGTAGAATCCGTCGGCGGCCTCGATGTAGAGTTCCTTGGCTGCCGGTTGCAGGCCAGCCAGCTCCAAGAGCTGCTGCACCGGGACGCCGGTCCAGTTGCTGGTGCTGATGAGATCCCCGCCAATGGGATTGGAGATGCAGGAGAGGGTGATGGCCTGGGTGACGGTGGGCATGGCCATCAGGTCGGCCAGAGTCAGGCTGAGTGGATTGTCCACCAGGCCGCCGACCTCCAGCCGCCAGGTTTCGCCATCCACTTCCGGTGAACTGGTATTGATGTCGATCCGATAGAACTCCTCGTTGGAGGTGAGCTCTTGGCGGGTTCCGGGGGCGGGCTGCAGGCGAGCGGCCAGGATCTCGGCCGAAGGGGAATCCACGGGAGGGATGTCCAGCTCAGGGATCGGCAGGGCGCCCGTGCCGCCCGGCGCCGGCGGATCCGATTCCAGGAGCGAGGCCAGGCCCCAGGCACCGAGCGAAATGCCGATCGCTCCCCCGCCCACGGCGGTGACGAACCCCCGGCGGGAGATCGGATGCTCGGTGGTTTGGGCCATAGCCGGCCCGGCTTGGAGCACCAGCCGGCCCAACGCCGCACCCCAGGCCACAAAGAGCAGTAGCAGCCAAACGGCCACCAGGGCCAGGGAGGCAGGGGACAGCCCCAATCCGATCTCGACCAGCAGGAAGGCTGCGGCCAGGATCGCCCCGCCGCACAGGCCGTATCCGACCAGGTGCTGCGGGCGGGTCCGGCCCAATGCAGCCAGGATCAGCCCGAAGACCAGGCCGATCAGGGCGAACTGCAGCAGCGCCAAAGACTGCTCGACGGCCTTGGCGGTCGCGGCCGTGGGGCCAAGGTCGAAGCCCCGGATCAGGCCCACCAGCAGGTCGATGCCGAAGGTCAGCACGCCCCCCGGCAGCACGCGCGCCATCCAGTCGAAGAGATGGAAGGGGACGAAAGGCAGTCCTGCGGCCCGTTCGGCCAGCCAGCTCAGCGCGATGATCGGCAGGCTGGTCAGCGCCCCAATCCAGGCGCCGGTCGATAGTCTCATGGGTGCTCCTCCTTCGATGGGGTGGGCGTCCCTGAGCGGCCATCGTATAGGAGGTTGCTTAGAAGAGGATTACGGGGGGAGTGGGCTGATATAATCCCGCGCCGCGATGCGGGACCGCACGCTTTGGTTCCTGCTGGGCGGGCTGGTGACGGCGGCCGCCTTCTGGCTGCTGTATCAACTGCCCCCCGTGAAATTCCAGCTGGAGTGGCGGATCGATGCCTTCTCCGGGATCGTGCGCGGCTGGCTGCATCCCGGTGACACGCTGCCGGCACCGCAGCAGGCGGAGGTCGCAGTACGGGCCCCGCTGCACCTGCCCACGCCGGAATCGGCTCCCACCCTCGACCCTGCCAGTGCCCCTTCGCTCGAGCCCACGCCCACCGCATTGCCGGCGGCCGTTCGGCTGCCGGCCCCCCAGTGGGAGAAGCAGGACTGGAACAACTGCGGACCGGCTACGCTGGCGCTCGGCCTGCGTTACTTCGGATGGGAGGGCGATCAATTCACGATCTCCGATCTGCTCAAGCCCGACCGGGGCGACAAGAACGTCAACGTGGAAGAGCTGGTGTACTACGTGCGCACCCGCGCCGGCTGGCTGAGCGCCGACTTCCGGGTGGGTGGAACGTTGGAGCGGTTGCAGGCGCTGCTGGCGGCCGGCTTTCCGGTGATCGTGGAGAAGGGCTTCATCCTGGCGGAGAACGATGGCGGGGGAGGCTGGGCCGGACATTACCTGCTGTTGACCGGCTATGACCAGGCCCGGAGCGTCTTCGTCGCCCAGGACACCAATCCGATTGAAGGGGGAGCCGATCGCGAGCTCAGCTATGCAGAACTGGATGAGGGCTGGCGGGCCTTCAATCGGGTGTACCTGCTGATCTATCGCCCGGAAGCCCAAGAGACTCTCGACCGGATCCTGGAGCAGGACGCCGACGTCGATACCAACCGGGCGAGAGCGCTGGAGCAGGCCAGAATCGAGGCCGAACTGAACCCGGAAGACCCTTACGCCTGGTTCAACCTGGGTTCCAACCTGGTCTACTTCGATCGCTACGGGGAAGCCGCCCAGGCCTTCGACACCGCGCTGGGATTGGGGCTCCCCTGGCGGTTCACCCGCTACCAGTTTGGGCCCTACATCGCCTATTTCAACCAGGCGCGGTTCCAGGACCTGATCGACCTGGCCGATGCCACGCTGTATCGCACCTACAAGTCGGAGGAGTCCCTGCTGTGGCGCGGCTGGGGGAAATACCGAACGGGCGATCCGTTTGGCGCGATCGAAGATTTCCGCGAGGCGCTGCAGTACAACCCGAATTACCTGGACGCCCAGTACGCCCTGGAGTTCGTCGGGGCGACCCGCTGAGGTCCGGAGCCCAGCCGCAGTAGAATTGTCGTGGCGAACCGGGGGGCACCGGTCCTGCCAGAAAGGGTTGGAATCATGCTGATCAGCGACAAACTCAATCAGGCGATGAACGCCCAGGTGGGTAGCGAGCTGGGCGCCTCCCATCAGTACCTGCAGATCGCGGCCTACTTCGAGCGGGAATTCCTGCCGGAGTTGGCCGACTTCTTCTACCGGCAATCGGACGAAGAGCGGGTGCATGCCTTGAAGTTCGTCCACTACATCGTGGAGACCGGAGGCAGCCTCGCCATTCCGGAGGTCCCGGCGCCGCCCTACAAGCTGGATTCGGCCGAGGCGGCCGCCAAACTGGCCCTGGAATGGGAGCTGGAGGTCACCAACCAGATCAACCAGCTCACGGACCTGGCGATCAAGGAGAACGACCACATCGCGCAGCAGTTCCTGCGCTGGTTCGCCACCGAGCAGCTCGAAGAAGTGGCCACCATGGACGAACTGCTGGGTGTGATCCGCCGGGCCGGCGCGCAGCTGCTGTTCGTGGAACAGTATGTTGCACGCCGGGGCGACCCGCACGCCGCCGAAGCCGAAGAGTAACCTGCCTGAGCTGCATGGAAGCGCCGCCCGGCACCTGGCCGGGCGGTTTGCATTCCGCGGGTCCCAGCTTGCCTACGCCGGAAGGGCTGGCTACAATCCGCCGCTGCCCTGTCCGGTAGGCGCAGGCCGGCTCGTGGTCCCTGCAAAGTGGTTGTGCTATACTGCGCGAAATGGGCGGAAACGCGAGCCTGATCCCGCGCCTGAGCCACTGGCTGCACCGGATGGGGCTGGAGGGATTCGCCGCGGCGCTGTTGGAAGCCGGCCAGCCTCTCGCTCCGCTGGGAGCACAGCTCAGCTACATGGCGGAGCCGCTGTTGGGCGGATTCGGCCTGCCGCTGGCTGAAGTGGGGCAATTGCTGGAAGACCCTCAGCGACTGGAGGCGTTGGTGCGGAGCCTGAACAGAGCGGAAGACCTGGAATGACCGGCTCTGCATGGCAGGGGCTGGCGGCCCTGGCGGTGTTCCTCGGGCTGTTGCTGTTGTTCGCCGCGTTGGGCCGGCGGTCGCCGGCCACCTTCCGTCCCATTCCTGCCTTTGAAGAACTCGGCCGGGCCATCGAGCGAGCCGTGGAGGCCGGGCAGCGGGTGCATATCTCCCTGGGAACCGGCTCGACTGTCGGACAAGAGAGCGCCCCCGCTTTTGCCGGTTTGGCCGCCCTCAGCAGCATCGCCCGCACCACCTCCATGAGCGACCGCCCCGTCGTGGCCACCACGGGCGACGCCGCCATGGCCATCCTGGCCCGGGACACCCTGCGCAGTGCCTATCAGTCGGTGGGGGCCGCCGAACGCTATGAGCCGACCGCCGGCCGCCTGCTGGCGCCCACCCCCTTCTCCTACGTCGCCGGTTTGCCCCTGGTGCTTGCCACCGAGGGAGTCGCGGTGCACATGCTGATCGGCTCCTTTGGGGTGGAGGCGGCTCTGGCAGCCGACTTCGGGGAACGCGAGAACGCCTTTGTGATTGCGGGCACCGATGACGTTCAGTCGCAGGCCCTGTTCTTCGCCACCGCCGAATACCCTCTCATCGGTGAGGAAGTCTTCGCCACCGGCGCCTATCTGGAGGTGGGGGGGCTGCACACGGCCAGCCTGCGCACGCAGGATGTGCTGCGTTGGGCGATCATCGCGCTCATTCTGGGGGGGACCCTGCTCAGCACCTTCGGCGTGCTGCGATGAGAGTCCGTCTGTCCGCCTTGTGGGCGGCAGTGGCCCTGGCTGCCGGCCTGTTCGTGCTGCTGGGTTACTTCGTGCAGCTCAAGGCGATCCAGGATCTGCGCCTGACCTTCCTGCACTGGGCGGTGCTGCTGGCCGGAGCCGCGCTGATCGTCGGCCTGGTGAACCTGGTGTCCGTCCACTGGCGCAAGGTCGGGCTGCTGGAGGAGGGCTGGATCTACAGCGCCGTCCTCATCCTGGCGCTGGTGATCACGTTGGGCCTGGGCCTGTTCTTCGGCCCGGACAATGCCGTGGCGCTCTTCATCTTCAGCAATTTCCAGCTCCCGGTGGAGACCAGCCTGATGGCCCTGCTGGCCGTCTCGCTGGTGGTGGCGGGATTTCGCCTGGTCTCTCGCCGACGGGATCCGTACACCCTGATCTTTCTGGCCACGGCACTCTTCGTCATGGTGGGAACCGCTCCCTGGCCGCTGCCTGGCCTGGGCACCTTTGAAGTGGTGGTCCGAGACTTGCGCGCCTGGATTTCCCAGGTGTGGGCTGCCGGCGGAGCCCGCGGCATTCTGCTGGGTGTCGCGCTGGGTGCGACCGCCACCGGCCTGCGGGTGTTGTTGGGCACCGAACGGCCCTATGGAGGCTGAGGGCATGTCGGACCAGCGCTGCCCGATGTGCAGCCGGCCCAACCCGCCTGACGCTCGTGAATGCCGGCACTGCGGCGCCCGCCTCTCCCCGCTGGACCTCGGCGGCCCGGCTTCGGGGTCCGGGTCCCAGCGCCAGCAAACCCCTCCCGAACAGGATTGGCTGGCCCGCATTCGGGCGGAGTCCGAAGCGGCCGGAGAGCCCGAGCCGGAGTCTGCGGCGGAGCCGGTGGCCGGTGAACTGCCCTCCTGGCTGGAGGAGATTAAGCCGGAAGGCTCACCTCCCGAAGCCGGGGAAGAGGGCGGCCGTGTTCCGGCATTCAAGGCGGGTGGCGAGCCGGGCGGCATGGAGCCAGCCGATGAGTCCGGCCCACCGGAGTGGCTGCGCCGCATCCGGGCCCGCGAGGAAGAGCGGGCACAGGATACCGGTGAGGGCGGGCAAGACTGGCTTTCCGGGTTGCGCGGTTCGCCGGGGGCCGAACCGGAGCTGGAAGAGGGCTCCTACTCGCCCCGCCCCGGGCGAGACTTGGCTGCGCCGAAGCCGCCCGAATCGCCCGACCGACCTCCCGAGCGGCACCGTGAGCGCCCGGCGGCAGCCGGCCAGGAGGCCATACCGAGTTGGCTGCGCCAGGCGGGAGGGCAGGACGCTCCTCCGGGGCAGGACCGCTCGGCCGAGCAGTTGCCCCCCTCCGGAAGCCCACCGACAACACCGCCGTTTGGGCTGCCCCACGTTCAGGCCTTGATCGGCGAGGGAGGCGCGGGCGAAGCCCCCCCGGGAGGAAAGCCGGCCGGTGAGGCCGATCTTCCCGACTGGATGGATGCGGCCTCGCTGGAGGGTCCGGCGGAGGCGCTGCCGGCCGCTGCCGAGGGCGAGGATTCTCGCCTGGCGCCGGCCACCCTTCCATCCTGGCTGGAAGCCATGCGGCCGGTGGAGACCTTCCGCCCGGTCGTGCAGATCCAGACGGAGGATGACCAGGCTGTCGAATCGGCTGGCCCGCTGGCCGGGCTGCGCGGGGTGCTGATTGCCGAGCCGTTGGTGGCGA
>Ga0214473_10005660_pt1 | contig 14953 bp, 12 predicted proteins | sample RVTome_7_FD_203509 | JGI IMG/M metagenome (GOLD analysis project Ga0214473, IMG submission 203509) | Soil microbial communities from uranium-contaminated site in the Upper Colorado River Basin, Wyoming, United States - RVT98D197 | ecosystem: Environmental > Terrestrial > Soil > Contaminated >... | reverse complement strand
CAGCACGGCCGGGGTAGCACGCTCTCAACGCGGCGGGCAGGTCCGCTTCGCTCGCGGTCAAGCAGAATGCGTCCAGCATTTCGTCTGACAACAGGACGGGCATCGCATCCCATTCGGCGCGCGCGGCATGCGACGACAGCCTGTCCGCGACGGCTCCCCACCCATGAAGATCCATCACCGACCGGTAGGACGGTGTGGAAGCATAGAATGCAAGCTGCGCGCGGGCAAACTCACGCTGCTCCGCCGTGGTGGCGACAAACGCGGTAACGGAAACGGAGACCTCCCGCGGCTGCCTTCCAGCCGCCTCTGCCCCTGTGAGGAGCGCCGGCAGAATGATCTCCTTCAGATAGCGAGGGCTGTGGAAGGGATGGACCAGGAAGCCATCGCCAATCTCGCCCGCCAGCCGGGCCAAGCCCGCGTTCACGCCCGCGATGAAGATCGGAATTTCCGGATTTGGGATTGGACCTGGATTGAAAAATGGTGACATCAAGGTCAGCTTGTAGTAATCGCCCCGGAAATTCAGCTTTGAACCGTTTTGCCAGCAATCCCAGAATGCACGGATGGCCAGAATCTGCTCGCGAAGTTTGCCTGTTACCGAATCCGGCCAGGGCATGCCGAAGCGCCTCTCGACGTGCGCTTTCACCTGAGTGCCCAAGCCCAGGATGAAGCGCCCACTCGACTGCGCGGCCAGGTCCCACGCCAGTTGAGCGAGAGTCGCCGGCGAACGCGCGAAAGACACCGCGATGGCGGTGCCGAATCGGAGACGATGGGAGTGTTCTGCTATCAGCGCGCAGGGCAGGAATGGATCATGTTGGGTCTCGGAGGTCCAGAGGGCATCGAAACCGATCTGTTCAGCGGCCCTTGCGACACGGGGGATGTCTGGCAAACCGACCGCGGGCAGCGATGCGTCAAGCAACATCGCGTCACTTGCGCAGATCACTGCGAATGTATCTTGACAGGTGAAATGTGACCAGGTGAACGTCGGGATCGCTCAGCACCGTCCGTTCATTCTTGATGAACACTGGTAGAGCCTTTGGGTTGAGGAGCCAGACATCTTTGGCACCCTGCATTCTCTCCACGAACCACTCCGGAAATACTATGGTTGGCCGAACTTCAAAACTCCTGCCGGTACTCTCCCGAAGCAGCTCTTCGAGCCACTTTGCCGACGCCTTGACTTGTTTCATGGGATTCCGATCCACCCTTCGTCCACCAATGTACACATTCTCGTCGTCGAATCTAACTTCGGACGGTTCGACTACGGGTTTTTGAGTAGGTCTTGGTTTCTATCAAGAAGACGCCGTGTCGGGAGATGACCACGTGATCAAGATTGAATCCTTTGGCTTGAATGTCATGCAGAATCGCAGCGCCATCAGCAATCAGTTCTTGCAGACCCTCTGCAACAAGTTTCTCCCCATCCCTTCCTAAGCGCAGCCTCTCTATGTCCCGGTAGCCGACAAAGACCTTGTAAACCGCCCAGATGGCCGTGACAATAGCAAATAGGCCAAATGAAGTGGTCATGACCAGCAACGTTCGAGGCGTTGGATTCCTGTATCCGAACCAGGCAGTCGCGGTCAGGACGAAGTACACGAAAGCGGCCAAAAACCAAGCAGCAATATCGCTTCGTTTGTCCTGAATCAGATCATCGAGGGACTCGCCGGCATATCGCAGCGGCTTGTCTTTCAGAGGAGAGCGTTTCTTGGATTTCATGGTGACTCATAGTCCGTGATCTTGCGCCGCCATGCCTCGGGAACGGCGGTGGTCTCGTGTCTTGCGTAGTCATACGCAACAAGGACGACGGTCCCGACTGCGTACAGCTTGCCACTTACTGCATCGACCAGGCACTGCTCGATCGTAAGCGACTTGCGCCCAATCCTCACTGTGCGAACGCCGGCCTTGAGTGGGTCACCCCAGAAGACAGGTGCTTGGAACTGGATATGGATGTCGGCGATGATGACGCCAAGCTCGGAGAACGACTGGCCTTTCGAGAACAGACCGAGTTCGGTCAGGTAACTGACCCGCGCCTGCTCAAAGTATGTGAGGTATTTTGCGTTGTTAAGGTGACCCTGAGGATCGAGATCGCCATAGCGCACTTCCATGGGATGGAAGAAACGATACTCTACCATGCGCGGATTATACCGTCGCGTGCCTGCTGGATGGCGATCCAAGGGTCGCACCGACAGGGGCGCGAACCCGCAGGGTATAATCGCCCCTGCGATGCCCAGGCGCAGAGCCCCTGAAGACCTTTCGGTGGAGGAGTTGCGACGTCTCTTGATCGCTAAGAGACAGGGCACGCGCCGCGATCGCCTGGAACATTTCCGCCGCACAGGGCGCGTCGTCGGTCCGGAGCTTCCCGTTCAGCCGGCAGAAGGACCGGTGATCGATACGCCAGACGAGGGACAGGCAGGGAGCCCTGCAGGACGCGGGCGCGGCCGGCGTTTGATGGACGGCGTCCTGCTCGGGGTTGAGGTCCTCGCCGTGTTGGGGCTGATCGGGGTTCTGCTCAGCGGGCTCGGCATGTTACGCGACCTCAATCGTGAGGTGGCTGCGGCGCTGCGGCCTCCCACTCCGGCGCCCACCCCGCTGCTGATGGCCGTGGTGCTGCCCGCCGGGCACACGCCGCCGGACGCTCAGGGCAACACGCGACCGAACGAGGCGGAGATTCCGGAGCACCTGCGGCCGATGATGCAATCGCTGACAGACCTGCCGATTCCAACACCCGGGGTGGAGCAGGCCGTACGTGTCGAGATCCCCGCCATTAAGATCGATGCCCCTGTGGTCCAGGGCGACGGCTGGGAACAACTTAAGAAGGGAGTCGCTCAACATATCGGCTCGGCGAATCCAGGCCAGCCCGGAAACGTCGTGCTCTCCGCGCACAACGACGTGTACGGAGAGTTGTTCCGCAACCTGGATCGGCTTCAGCCTGGCGATCTGGTAAAGTTGTATACAGCGCAAAGACAATATCTTTACCTTGTGGACCGCACCCAGATCGTGGAGCCGACGGCGGTCGAGGTCATGTCGTCCGCCGGAGCCCCGACCGTAACACTGATCTCATGTTACCCATACCTCGTAGATAAACAGCGGATTGTGGTCTTCGCCCGATTACAGAACTAGGAGCATTGCATGTCCCGAAAGCACAGACGACAGGTAAGCAAATCCGCGGCCTTCGTCGCCGCGCCGCGAGCCACCGAATTCAATCCAGACTACACGTACGTGCGGCGCGACCTGCGACGGATCGGCGTCCTCGCAGCGGCGTTCTTCGTAATCCTGGTGGCGCTGTCCTTCATCCTGCGCTGAGCCGGCGCTACACTCTGGCCATTGCCGACACCTCTTAGAGCCGCGCGACCTCACCGAACGGCCAAGGTCAGGCAACCCGCGAAAAGCCTAGCCGACGGCGTACAAGCAGTAGGCTGAGGAGCCTGCTTGGCCATCGAGCTGCATGATCTCACTCTGAGCGCACTGGCCTACGGCGGCGATGCGCTGGGACACCTTGACGACGGACGGGCAGCCTTTGTCCCTTTTGGGCTACCCGGCGAGCGAGTGCGCATCGCCCTGGCCGAGGAAAAGGAGCGATTCGTACGGGGGAAATTGGTCGAGGTGTTGGAGCCCGCGCCCGAACGCGTCGCCCCACGCTGCAAGCATTTCGGCCTGTGCGGGGGTTGTCACTACCAGCACATGCCCTACCAAACCCAATTGCTCGCAAAGACCGAGATCCTGCGGGATCAACTTGTCCGGATTGGACATATCGTCAGCCCGCCGCTCCAGCCAGCCGTGCCATCGCCGAGCCAGTGGAACTATCGCAACCAGGTGCAATTTCACGTAGCCGGAGACGGCAGCCTGGGATACGTAACAACGGGCATCCGAAAAGGTTCCCCTGGGCGGGTCTTCGCCGTCGAAGAGTGCCACCTACCGGAGGCTTCGATAGATGGCTTGTGGCCCCGGCTGGATTTCGACGCCGGCACCGGCATCGAGCGAATCAGCATCAGATCCGGAAGCCATGATGAGGTACTGGTGGTGCTGGAATCGGTTTTTCCCGAGGCACCCGAGCTGAAAATCAATGAGGGAATCTCCGTGGCGCAGCTTTTTGGCGGGGATTGCCTAACGCTGGCAGGCGACGATCACGTTGTGTTGGATGTACTGGGAAGGGAATTTCGCGTCTCGGCGGCGGCCTTTTTCCAAGTCAATACGGCAATGGCAGGAAAGATGGTCGAGCATGTCCTTGGGCACGCACCGACTTCGATCGGAACACTCTTGGATGTCTACTGCGGCGTCGGGCTGTTCAGTGCCCTCCTGGCCGGGCGATGCAGGCGCCTGATCGGCGTCGAATCTTCGCCGGCTGCTTGTCGAGACTTCGGGGTCAACCTGGATGAATTCGACAACGTAGAGCTGTACGAAGATGCAGCGGAGCGTGCATTGCCGGCACTGAAGCTAGATGCTGACGTCGTGCTGGTCGATCCGCCGAGAGCCGGGGTCGGGCGCGCCGCCCTCGACGCCATCATCCGCATGCAGCCCAAAATGCTGATCTATGTATCTTGCGATCCATCGACCCTGGCACGGGATGCGAGGCGATTGACAGAGGCCGGTCTACGGCTTGCGGAGGCCAGAGCCTTCGACCTGTTTCCACAGACGTATCATATTGAGAGCATCAGCATATTCGAGAGATGAGGCTGCGCGGAGTGCCTGAGGCAGGGCGCTGGCGGCGCGCAAACGAGGAGCGCGGAAGATGGCTCTGCGGCGGCGACATAGGGCGCTCGGCGTGGGCGAGGTGCAGAGCTGCCGGCCCGATGATCACTGGCCGTTGGCCTGAAGGCTTCGCAAGCCCGCGAGACAGCCGTATTGAAAAAGCATGTCCTGCGCAACTGGAGTGTCGTTCTCGAAGAGCTTGCCATCCAGGTATTCGGCCTTGTCGGAGTACCCAATCCGGATGCCGTCGGGGGATGAGCCGGTCAGCTTGAGAATGTACAGCTGGTTGTCAGAATGCCATTCGGGCGCAAAGTGCACGGTGAGCCACCCGCTCTTTGGGATCTGAGCGTCCACGAACGTTTGCTTGAAGAGATCTTTCTGCTCGGTCGGGGCACGGAGGGCGACGGTGGTCGATGCGACGGGATCTGTGCCCGTTGAATTGACCCACATGCGGAGCTCGGTCATGCCGTCGCAGGCCGGGACGATCTCCTGCGTCAGCGTGAGCGTGGGCGAGATAGCCGAGGAGGAGACAGATTGTGGAGCCCAGTTCTTGTATTGCGGCTGGTAGCACAGGTCGAGGCGATAATATTGACTTCCGCAGGTAACATGGTACGAAAGCAGCAGGCCGGTCATGTAGAGGATGAGCGAGGCTGAAGCGAGGATGACCGCCCAGTGAGGAGACTGCCTGGTCGGGGTTTGGGTACCTCGCGGGGGCAAACCCAGGAGCGCAAGGAACAACAGAGGCATGACGACGGTGAAATAGCGTCCCTGCACGCCAGCTACAAGGAGGCTCCTGACGGGAGTGAATGCAACGTAAAGCAAGATGATGGTTAGCAGATAACCAAAAACAAATAGACCCAGGAGGATGAGTCGCGTGCGCCCGTCCAAGGAGGCCGGGCGGGGAAATTTCCACAGGCACGCGATGACGGCCAGGGGGTACAACAAATAGGTGATGCCCGGAACGGGCCAGTAGTTGTACCCGTACACGCCCACCCAGCCCTGCATGTAAGCCGGCGTGTTTGTCCATACGTCCTGTGCGATTATCTTCACGAATAGGAGCGGGTTCGCCGCGATGAACAACAACTGCTCAAGTGGATTGGCCCCTTCCAGAGCACGCGTGAATCTGGAATAGGCAACCAGGTTCCAGCCGGCGACCTCCACCAAGAGCAGGATCAGCGCCGCGGCGGCCAGCAACGCGTAGCCGCGTTTCATCCTGAAGCGGGCCGGGGAAATCAGCAGGAACGGCAAGAGGGCCAAGAACATCAAATTGACCTTGCATAAGAACAAGAGAGCAAGGAGGCCGAAAAGGGCAGCCCACTGCTTCCAGCCAATGTCTTTCGCGGCCGCTTGCCGATCCAGTCCCGCGTCCAACGTAGCGGACTCACCCTGGATGGGGCCGGGTGCGAAGCTCCGTTCGGACGGCGCCACCCCGGACGGTGACGCGCCGTGACTGTTTCCATGGCTCGAAGTCGCCATGGCCAAGGAAGCCGCCACGAAGAGGAAGCCGATGCCGTTCGAAATCGTATCGGCGCTGATAGTGGAGGCCTGAAACAAGGCCATGGGCGAGACGACCAAGAGGGCGAGAAGCCACTTGCCGTATGGAATGACGCGAACCGCCAGCCAGCACAGTACCAGATAGGCAAGCAAACCAACGAGGCGACAGGCATAGTAGACGGCCAGCGCGGGAAGCTGAAGAGACAGACCGAGATATCGGAGCGCGAGGGCCTGCGGCAATAGAAGGACGGGCGAATATACGGAGCGGGTCTCGACATTGGCATAGACGTAATCGTGGGCGTCCATGCGCAGACCGCCGTACTTGTTCCACAGCCCGGGCGTCACAGGCTCAACAATGGGCTGCCGACGATAGGATAATTCCCAATAGATGGACGGAAAGGGAAGCTTGGCTCCCAGCTGTTCGTTGGGGACGAAATACAAGTGTGCCATTTCCCAGGCACGAATGAAGTGGGTCTCCTCATCGTAGCCGGCGCTCAGAGGGATGGCAAGGCTAGCCACGAGGCCAAATGCCAGCAGGCACAGGATGACGAACTTTTCAGGTGAGCTCAGACGCGGGCGCACGAATCAGGGTATTTGGGTGGTGCCCCGTGAAACTGGGGGGCGCATTTGCCGGTGGGAGGACAAGTCCGTTGCCATTCTAACCGCGGAACGGTAGCAGCACCGCCCGCGCGGATGCGCCCCGTGGCTGAGTATAGCGGGCGCGGGCAGGGCCAGAGAAGTGCCCCGCACGAAAGTGGAGCAGGCGGCCTCCAATGCAAATCACCGGCCAAGGATGAAACAACGAGGATCAATGGAGGAATGCGGCTGTCCCCGGCTTCCAGCCTCCAGCGCGGTATTTGGTGACACTCGGCAGCGTCGAGGCGCCGCACGGAGTGTGCCGCGCCATCATTTATAATCGCGGGCGAGGAGAGAACGTGATGTTTAGTCTTGAGGGTGCTGACCGCAGAAAGGAAGAGATCCGGGTGCGCGGCGAGGGCAGGCTCCCACCGGGTCAATCGTTGACTCTAAAATTCCCGGTCCTGCACTACGGGCCCGTGCCAGCATTCAATCCAGCCACCTGGGATTTCCGCGTATGGGGTCAGGTCGAGACGGAGAGGCGATGGACATGGGCGGAGTTCAACCAGTTGCCGCGCACGCAGATCCGAATGGATATCCATTGCGTGACCCGCTGGAGCAAATTCGACACGACCTGGGAGGGCGTTTCAGTTAAGACGCTCGTCCAGAAAGGCCTGATCAGTATTAGGGCAGACGCAACACACATCATGCAGCATGCCGAGTACGGTTTCACCGTGAACCTGCCGTTGGACGTGGTGCTGCAGGACAACTTCCTGATGGCCACGCACCTAAACGGAGAGCCCATCACGCCGGATCATGGCTATCCTGTCCGAGGAGTCGTGGGTTTCCTTCCAGGGCGCGAGGACCTGGTCACGCCGTACTTCTGGAAGGGGGCAAAGTGGCTCCGATCCCTCGAGTTCATGAAGGGCGACCGGCGCGGTTTCTGGGAAGAGGCAGGCTATCACAACCGCGCAGACGTGTGGAAGGAAGAGCGGTTCGGATAGCAGTGAAATTGCCGGCCGTCCCCCGCGCAGCCCGAGGAGCGGCGGCGATCCCGGAACGGCCCGGCTGACGAGGGCGCAGGTGTGAACGCGAAGCGAGCCAAGCGACGGGTGCGGTTTGCGAAACTAGCCGGGGCGCTTCGCCAGGGTGATCGTAATATCGAGCGTCTCGGTCCCGCGGATCACGGTGAGCACGGTCTTGTCGCCCGGGGACTTATTGGTGATCAGATAGGCGATCAGGTCATCATATTGGATCACCGGATGACCGTCGATGGCGGTGATGAGGTCGCCGCCGGCATTCAGCCCCTCGAAGCTCGTCGCCTGCGTGCCGGCCTTGAGGCCCGCCTGCTCGGCAGGTCCGCCCTTCGACAGGTCAGTCACATAGGTTCCAGTGTATTGCTTAATGCCCAATGCCTCGATTTCATCCAGGCTCAGGCCGCCGCTCGACGGATTCCCGAGGCTGATCGAAGAGATACCCAGGTACGGGTAGTCGTATTTCCCGTCCTTGATGATGACGGGGATCACGCGACGCATGATATTGGATGAAAGGGCAAAGCCGACGCCCGAATTCAGGGGCTGGCGGGCCGAGGAGAAATTGGTCGTCTCAATGGCGCGAGTTACGCCAATGACCTCTCCGCTCATGTCGAACAGCGGACCGCCGGAGTTGCCAGGATTGATGGCGGTATCGGTCTGAATCAGATCGCCGGCGGTGAAAGGCTGGTTGGTATCGGTGGTGAGGTGCAGCGAATCGAGAGTGCGATGCAACGCCGAGATGATGCCGACGCTCATGGAGCCGAAATACTCGAACGGATTGCCGATCGCGACCACGGTCTGACCTACCATCAGAGAGTCGGAATTGCCCAGGGTTAGCGGATGAAACTCCGAGGCGGGCGCATCGACTTTGAGTACGGCCAGATCGGAATCCAGATCGGTTCCGACAACCGTGCCATAGGCCTTGAAGCCGGACATGAAGTCCACTTCCACCTTATCAGTGGTCGCGGCCTGCACCACATGATAGTTGGTGATGACGTGGCCGTCCGCATCGTAGACAAATCCGGCACCGAGATCGGCGCCCTGCGGACCGGTAACCTTGATGATCACAACGCCCGGGCTGACCTGCTGATAAAGCGCCACGAATGAATCCTGGGCGGCCAACGGATTCACAGGGGCATTGACCGAGATGGGCGGCTGATTCGCCGGCTGGGCAGACGTAAGCGGCACCGCCACGTTTGGCAGCGCGCCGCCCAACTGACAAGCAAGCATCGCCAGTCCCAAAATAGAAGATACCAATAGAACGCGACCCTTTTTCATTCCAGCTCCTTGTAGTACTCTAACAGATTCTCCAGACGTGCCGACCGGACTTCATACCAGTCCACAGGTTGTCCGGGAAGGCACGCGTCGCCGTGGCGCGACCTTGTGACCGCCCACAACGCGGAGGCACGTCATCCGCCGCCAAGACGAGCCGCCGCTGCCAGCAGCTCTTTCTGCTTTTCGGTGAGATCCTTCGGAACGCGGACTTTGACGCGAACGAACAAGTCTCCCTTTGCCTGAGGGCTCTTAAGGCGCGGCATGCCGCGCCCTGCAAGCCTGAACACCTGCTCCGGCTGCGTCCCGGCCGGAATCTTCAGTGTAACGCCGCCCTCCAACGTTTGGACGCCAGTCTCTCCGCCGATGGCGGCCGTGAACAGATCAATCGAAGCAGAGGTACGGAGATCATCACCCTGGCGCTCGAAGTTCGGGTCGTCCTGAACTTCCACGATCAGATACAGGTCGGACCCATCCGGAGCAGCGCCTGCCGCCCGCACCTTGGAGCCAGTTTTCACGCCCGCCGGGATTCGAACACTCAGCTGGCGGTCATCACTTTGGAAGGCGCGGGTGGTGCCACGATACGCTTCTTCCAGGCTGATACTGATGGGCTGTTGATAGGCGGGGGCACGACGTGCGCGGGTGGTCGTTCTGGCACCGCCCATCCCCCCAAAGATGGAGCGAAAGAAGTCCGAGACGTCCTGTCCGATGAGGTCATTCAGATCGCCGTACTCCACATGTACGTTGCCGGGGGAACCTTGCTGGCCCGTGACCCACTGGGACCAGTCGAAATCACCCGGGGTGCCGCCGCGCTGCTGCCAATTCGAATACGCGCTGCCGAGCTGGTCGTACCGGGCGCGCTTCTGCGTGTCGCTCAGTACCTGATAGGCTTCGTTAATATCCTTAAAGCGCTCCTCGGCGCCCTTGTCGCCTGCGTTGCGGTCCGGGTGGTACTGCATGGCGAGTTTGCGATAAGCCTTACGGACGTCGTCCGCGCTGGCGGAGCGCTCGAGTCCCAGGACTTGGTAGTAGTCTCTGTAATCCATGTGCAAGTCATTCTATGCGGTTTAGTCGGGCGGCACAAGCAGAATGCGCTTCATTTAATAGAACTCTAACCTGCATGCGGCTGCACGCGATGCCAGGATTATGGCAGCGGCGCATGAACATGCGCTGAAGGGCCCCGCGGGCTGCGAGCCGGATTGCCGGGCGGCGGGCCGCAGATTGTGCGAATGGGAACGAAGATGTGATCGAATGTGGAGCCATGCAAGTCTTCCCGCGTTAGGGCGTCGAGGCGGGGACCTTCTCGATGCGATAGATCGTCACGGAGGCCTGGTAATTGACCGTGGGAAGATACCCCTGCAGCCAGCGGCTGCGATCTATTTCAAAGGCATTGACAAGGTGCAGTCTGATGAGCCGGCTTGTCGTGAGGCCAAGGATGCGCGCAAAGTCGAACCAGCCTTCGTCCGTGCGTCCGCTGCGTCCGGGCAGCACAAGGCAGGAAACACCCTGATCCAAGAGGTACTGATCCGTGGCGCCTGACTCGAACACCTGGACGGCGTTGGGATCAATCAGGCCGCCCAAGTCGACGATGGGTCGCTCGCTGTAGTAGCGCAGGGCGCCGACATCATAGGCCGCACACAGCTGCCGTGGAGGAAAAGTGTCACGAACAAAACGGGCGGCCATGATGCGTACGGCATGCATGTGTTCAAGATTGGCGTCGTAGACAGCATTCCAATAGACGGTGTTGGCGCCCGCAACCGCAATGAGGGCAGTGGCCAGCCCGAGCACCACTCTCGGAAATCGCGCCAGGGTGAGAAGCCCCGCCACGAGAGCCAACCACAGGACCACGTAATTCAGCGCGCCATATCTACTGGCGGTGCCGGGCACCGGCAGAAACAGCATATAGCAGAGATTGTGCAGGACATCCCAGGCGAGGAGGACAAACAGGGACCGGCGCACATCGTCTTGCATCCAGCTTCGCCAGCGATGAAATGCGACCAGTCTGCGTGCGGCGACAAACAGCAAGAGGATCGCGACGCCCCAGGGGACAGCGCTCCAGACCGAGACGCTGTACGAACTGGATGCGACGGTTCCCACCGCAATGTGCGGCGACGGCAGCGCCATGCCGCCCAGGTTGAAGAGCAGCAGGTAGGCTGCCCACGCGCCCAGGTAGATAAGCCCGGCAAGGCGATTAATGGCGGCCGGCGCACCTGATCCGTCGAGGATGTAGCTCAGGGCCACGGAGCTGGAAAGCTGCTTGCCCAAGCCGCTGGTGGAGACTGGGCTGTCTGTGCGCCACAGCAGGTAGCCGAACCATGGGGCACAGATCAGAAAGCAGATCAAGGCGCTGAGTAGCGGGCCTTGCCTCAAACGTCGCTCACGGAAGAGCTCCACGACAGCGACCGCCAGGCCCAGGGCCAATCCTTCGGGTCGAATTAGAGTCAGTAGGCCCAGGGCAAGACCGAGCCAGGCCCATCGCCCGCCACGGTATGCCAGCAGGGCCAAGACGCCCGCGGCCAGGAAAAGCATCGTCTCCATGCCACTCAGTGCGAACCAAACCATGTTCCCTGAAGTAGCCACAAGCAGTGCGGCAAGGAATGCAGGCAGCGGGCGCCAGAGTGGTCGCAGCAGGAGGAAGAGGCCGATGCCGAGAGTCGCGAGCGAAGCGATGCCGAGAGCCTTTGCCAGCAACGGGAAGCCGATGCCAAGCTTCCATCCCGCGGCGAGCAGCAAGACCCACAATATGCTTGTCGTGCCGACCCCCTTTTCGTCGGCGAAGTTGAAGATCAACTTGCCCTGCTCGGCCAGGTTGCGCGCATACACAAAATGGATGTACGTGTCATCCATTGGAAAGGCCGAGAAAGATGGCCACAGAAAGACCAGCGAGACAATGACGGCGGCGCCCATGATCAATCCACACGCGGCCCATGCGGGCAACATCTCAAGACGAGCCATGATATCTCGAGCGGCAATCGACGCTCTGGTATGCGCTTTCAAGGTCATGAGTGCTTCATGGAAGACCGACACAGATTCACGTGACATCATCCGCTGTGCGCCGCCGCGATATGTCGGCAGGCGCTCCAAGGAAGGAAGCTGATAGTACAGGCGAGGGATAGGCCTGTCAAGCCAACTCGGCCGCGCGAACTGAGGAGCCGGAGGCCGGCAGGTCGAAATGCGGGGCCGCAGGGTGGAATCGCCCCTTGGCTGAGAGTGGATTGACGGCACGTAGCATGGCACATACCTCACCGCGCGGTTCCAGGCGGCTTGATCGCCGGCCTCCACCCCACCGAACTCCATCGGACTACGTGGCTGCGATCACGTGCCAGACGTTCATCTCCCCCTTGCCCTTGACGTCAATGGATCCTCGCGGCTCGCAGCGAAACCTGTGATGGACCAGGCGGTAGGTAGACTCCGTGATCTGAACGACACCGCTTTGTCCGTGAGATTCCATGCGGCTGGCAGTGTTGACCGTATCTCCCCAGACGTCGTAGCTGAAACGCTGCAGGCCGATGACGGCCGCGGCCACGGGGCCCGAGTTGATACCCACACGCAAGCCCAACCGCTGGCCGGCGAACGTCTGACGATTGAAAAAGGCGCACATTTCAAGTCCCAGCTGAACCAGCACGACGGCGTGATCGGGACGCGGGACCGGCACGCCAGCCGCCACAAGGTAGCCATCGCCGGTGGTCTTGATTCTCTCCAACTCGAGGTTCTTCGCGAGGACATCGAACTCACAGAAGACCTCATTGAGCATGTGGACCAGTTCAGGAAGTCCAAGTTGGCTGGAAAAAGGCGTGAAGTTGACCATATCGGCAAACAGGATACTAGCCTCGTCATACAGATCGGCGACGACTTCGCCCCGTTTGAGCCGGTCTGCCACGGAGGCAGGCAGAATATTGAGCAGCAACCCGTCGGCCTGTTCCCGCAGGCTGGCCTCGACGAGGCGTTGTTCTTCAATCACCCGCCGCTGCAGAAAATCACGGCGCTGAGAGATCACCAGCATGCGTCCGCCGATCATGCACAGAACGTTCATGCCGATGAGAAAGAATGAAACCACGAAGAATGTGCGAGTGAGCGCAGGAGTCGACAGCATGTGCTGATGGAAAGCCCCGATCCACATGTAGGCGACGACCGTCGTCCAGCCTGCGATGGATGGATAAAACAGGTCACCGCTCGAAGGCACGTAGATGGCCACGACGATCAGGAGGAGACCGAATGCATAGAAAACATAGGCCGGCTCCTGCAGTCGGGCGAGGTAGATCATGATGAGGATGCTCACGCCCGCCCAGAAAGTCCACGCGGCAGGAATCCAGAAGATGTGGCGTTTGAAGAATTCGGTGTGGATATGGAAAATCAGCCGGAACATCGCGAGCCCGAAGAGCAAACGAAGGGCCCAGGCCGTGGGGTAGTAGACCGGCAGCGCCCAGTAATCCAGAATCGCAAAGGACATGTAGAGCGCCAAACCCAGTGCAAAGAAACCGCGGAGCACCGCGGGCTGCCGCTCACCGAAATCCCGGCGGAACTCGCGCTCAAGATCGCGTGGGAATCGCAAGGAGTTCCGATAAGACTCGAGGTCCTGGTCCGCGATTGGCCCTGCTATCTGCATGTGGATACCCTTTCCGATCGCAGAGTCGGATTCATGAGAGCAGCACCTTGAGGATGGCCAGCGATGCCTGTTTGCCGCCCGCGCCATTCTCGCCGCCGGGGCCCACGCACGACGGACAGCCGTCGTGGCACGGGCACTGCTCCACCAATTCAAAGGCGCGGGCCAACAGGTCAGCATGAATCTGGAACAACTGCTGGCTGAAGCCAATGCCAGCCGGCACCTGGTCATACAGAACCACAGACGGCCGGCCTTCTCGAAATGTGCCGGCGGCGTCCGTGTGCATGCCCAGGTCATTCGGATCGCACATTAGAAACAGCGGGGCGAGCTGGCTGAGGGCGTACGCGACGCCCGCCAGACCCGAGCGAATGCGAACGTTTTGCTCGGCCTTGCGATGGTCGGCGCGGCACAGCGTGACGAGGTTGTCGAGGCGGTTGGCCTCGGCGGCAGAGGAGAATGCACGGAACGGAGTCCTGTGGTGCACGTCGTGCTCGCGGCCGGCCTCCGAGGCGCCACAGACCTGACAACGGAAGCCGTCTCTGGCTCGGACGGCGAGGCTGATCCTCGCCCAGTCGGGGCCGTAGTCGTTCGGGTCATTTGTCCACGCACCCGTGCCGCGCAGGCTCTCCAGCGCAGCGTCGGAAAGCGAGATCCAGTAGCCGGTGGTCTGGAGGTCGGAGGCAGGAAGCTCGAGCGGCTCTGCACCCAGGTTCTCTCTTGCCGACCAGCTCAATTTCTTGAAACCGACGACCTGAGTGGTCACCTGTATCTCCCCCCAGCCCTTTTCGCCACCCGGAATGTCGGCCGACGACGACTCCCCTATGATTCGGATCTCGATCTGGCGTTGGGGCTCAGTGTAGTAGTCAAGACTAACAGGAATCAGCGTGGCCGCACGTTTTTCCAGATCGAGTGCCTGCACAAAGTACTGCTGTCCCTCATGCAAATAAACCGCCCGGGGATGCACCATCCACATGGCGCTCGGCAGATCGACCTCACCTACGGCCGCCGGGCGCTCCTCACCAGCCGTTTGCAGGACGACGTTCTCCGCAGAGGCGGAGCGTAAGGAGATGTTGGCAGCCGGGTATGAATCCGACATCCAGAAGTACTGGTCCCGAGATGTGTGAGCCTCGTTATTGGAGACCAGGTAATCCAGAAACTCCTGCAGTTTGGGTGCGGATACGGCGCCAAAGCTTTCGCCTTTTGCAAAGGGGAGTTCGAAGATGGCGCAGCGAAGGTGATTGAGCAGAACGAGCAGATGATCCGGATTTATCAAGGCGCGCTCGGGCGACTGCCC
>Ga0214473_10005659_pt1 | contig 14955 bp, 10 predicted proteins | sample RVTome_7_FD_203509 | JGI IMG/M metagenome (GOLD analysis project Ga0214473, IMG submission 203509) | Soil microbial communities from uranium-contaminated site in the Upper Colorado River Basin, Wyoming, United States - RVT98D197 | ecosystem: Environmental > Terrestrial > Soil > Contaminated >... | reverse complement strand
AGTGGGCCTAGGAACTCTTCTCGAGCGGGCCTGGAGCGGGATCGCCGGCACCGTGCGTTCCCCGTCGGCCCCCGAGCTCTTCCGTCGCGCCGACCGCCTCCGCCACGGCGGCCAGTACGAAGAGGCGGAGCGGCTGGTCGCGGACGGGCTGCGCCGGTCCCCGAACAGCGCGGCGGGCCACCTGCTCGCGGCGTACTTGCACCTCGCCTTGCGCGAGCCGGGCCCCGCCCGAGAGGCCTTCGAGCGCGCGCTGGCGCTCGACCCCGAGCACCCGCGGGCGCTGCTGGGCCTGGCCCGGCTCGCCATCGAGGCGGGCAACCTGGAGGTCGCCCGCCCCTATCTGGAGCGCGCGCTCCAGTACCACACCGATTTCCCTGAAGCCAGCGCCCTCCAGGAGATGATCGCTGGCTGGAAGTCCGCGCCGACCTCGGCGTCCGCAAGCGGGGGCGCACCGGTGGCGGGCATTCCCGAGCGGCTCCGGCTGCTCCCGGGCAGCCGCGATCTGATCCTGGCCGCGGCTGACGGTGCCGTTGTCCGCTCCCAGTGCGGGGAGGAGCGACAGGGGCAGCTCGCCCCTCACGTCACACAGGTCTCCCGCATCGCCTCCACGACGCTGGCCCGCGCCGGACTCGGCGCCTTGCGCCGCGGCGTCATCGAGGGCGTCTCGGAGACGACGTATCTGCAAAGCGACGTCGGCCTCGTTCTGGCCGTCACGCTGCCCACTAGCGTGGCGCCCGCCGCCGGCCTCGCCGAGATCGCGCGGCTGTGGGCCGAGCTCGCGCGCGCGAGCTAGACCCGATGGCGGCATCGCGTCCGCAGGGATCGAGGCTCGATCTGGCCGGCGCCCCGCGGGTGTCCCGAGCCCGGGAGTTCCGCGAGGTCTTAGGTGAGCTGAGCGGGCTCGCGGGCGTGCGCGGAGGGCTCATCGTGACGCCCGACGGGCTCGTGGTCACCGCCGACCTGCCACCCCGAATCCCCGCAGAGGCGCTCGCCGCGCTCGCCGCGACGCTCGGGCGCGAGCTCGAGGTAGGAGCGCAACAGCTTGGGCGGGGAGCGTTCAAGACCGCGTTCTTCTCGGCCGACAACGGGACGGTGTTCGTCGGAGGCAGCCCGATCGGCTTCCTGATCTTGGTGACCGACGCCGGCGCCGACCCCGCATCGGTCACCCTCGCGCTTCGGAAAGCACTCGCCCGACTCGAGGACAGCTGGCGCGGCACCGAGGGCGCCTAGCTACTTTCCGGCGCAAAAGTGCTGAGGTAAATCGTTGATCTGGCGGGCCGCGCCTGACCGTGATCACGCCCGAACGTCCCGGCGGGGCTGGGGCGCCGCGGAACCCGCAGCGCCCAGAAAATCCTTGACGGAGAAGCCGGCAGTATGTTTCAGTAGTCCTGATGAAACATTCTCAGGTTCCCCCCGCCCGCGATCGCGTGTTGCGGCGCCTCCCCGACCTGCGCGAGATTGTGCGCGGCTCCCTGCTGGAACGCGTCATCCGCCATCGGCGCGGCTGCCCGAAGTGCGCGGCCGGCGACGGGCACCCGGTGTGGGTCTTGACCGTCGGCTACCCCGGGGGCCGGACCCGGCAACTGAGCCTCCGAGCCGAGCAGGTGCCCCAGGTCCGCGCCTGGCTGGCCAACTATCACCAGCTCAAGGCGACGATGGAGGCCGTCTGCGAGCTGAATCAACAGCTGTTGCGACCGGAGGCGCCGGCCCCGGTCCCGCGGAGATCGGCGCGTGCGTGATCGGCGTCAGGCCAGCGCGGGTTCGCCGACGGGTTCATTGTCGAACAGGTGGGCGAGTACTGGGACGCCTGGATGCGCGCGGTCGACCAGGTGCTGGACGATGACGACCTGGTGGCGACGGTCTATGAGGCGTTGGTCACGCGCCGCGCCCGGAGTCGGACCCGGGGGCGCCCCGGCTATCCGGCTGACGTCGTGCTGCGGCTGTTGCTGTTGAAGCACCTGCGGAACTGGAGCTTCGTGGGGCTGGAGCGGGAAGTGCGCACGAATCTGCTGTATCGGCAGTTCACGCGGGTGGGCGGCGGCAAGGTCCCCGATGCCAAGACCCTGGGGCGCCTGGCGCCGGTCGTCGGTCGTCGGGCCGGACGCGGTGGCGCGCCTGCATCAGCGGGTGGTGGCGATCGCGCAGGCGGCGCGCGTGGTCGCGGGGCGCAAGATGCGGGTGGACACGACGGTGGTCGAGACCAACATTCACTATCCGACGGACAGCAGCCTGCTGGGCGACGGCGTGCGCGTGCTCACGCGCCTGATGAAGCAGGTAACGGCGATCACCGGGCCGGCGGGGACGACGCTGCGCGATCGGACGCGGAGCGTGAAGCTCCGGGTGCTTGCGATTGGCCGCGCGAGTCGGAACAAGAGCGACCAGGGGAAAGCGAAGCTGAAGGCGCTGTACCAGCAGTTGCTCGGGACGACCGGGCGGGTGGTGGCGCAGGCCAAGCGGTTTGTCGCGGACATGGCCGCCGGCGTGAAGCGCAGCGCCGACCTGATGCAGCAAGTGGTGGTCGACAGCCTGAAGGCCGAACTCGAGGTGATGCGGCCGCGCGTGGAGCAGGTGATCCGGCAAACGAAGGCGCGGGTGCTGGGCGGCGACACCCGGGCCGCCGGCAAGTTGGTCAGCATCTTCGAGCCGACCACGGAGATCATTCGCAAGGGCAAGGCGAGCAAACCCACCGAGTTTGGCAAGCTGGTGAAGATTCAGGAAGCGGAGCATCAGATCATCATCGCCTATGAGGTCTATGCGCAACGGCCTAGCGACAGCGCGTTGCTGGTGCCCGCGATCCGGGCGCATCAGGACCGGCTGGGGCGGGTCCCGGACCTGGTGGCGGCCGATCCCGGTTTTTACTCGGCGACGGGCGAGGCGACCGCGAAGGCCATGGGCGTCAAACGGGTGTCGGTGCCCGCCACCGGCACGAAGAGCGCCCGGCGGAAGCTAGAGCAAAAGAAGCGCTGGTTCAAGAAGGCCCAGCGCTGGCGCACGGGCTGCGAAGGGCGCATCAGCGTGCTGAAACGGCGCCATGGGCTGAACCGTTGCCGCTACCGGGGCGAGACCGGGATGCAGCGCTGGGTCGGGCTGGGGGTCATCAGCGACAATCTGATCAACCTCGGGGTGGCGCTGGCGCGGTCCAAGTCCAAGACCGAGTGATCGATCATCGGCGGTGCCGCGGGCGCGGACGCCCCACCGGGACACCACGTTGTTGCCCGGGGGGGCGGTGCCGTCTTGCCGCCGGATCGGATCAACTCGATTTTTGCGCCGGAAAGTAGCTAGCCAGCCGGCAGGCGGCTGAAGAGCCCGCGAGCTCCTCGGTATCCCGCTGGTGTCCCGAGTTAGAAGCTCGCCGACTCGCGGCGCCGGGCGGAGCGGGCGTCCCTCTCCCCGGAGCCGTTGCTTCTGCGCGTCGCCGAAACTGCAGACGTCAACTCGTGGTCCCCTCCGAGCGGGGCAGCGGGTTGCGAGGGCGCGTGTCCCGGGGAGATGGGCCCGCGCCCCGCCCGGCGCTCTGTCGGCGGATTCCGAGACGGCGCCGGCCGCGCTCACGCAAGCGTGACGCGGAGCACCTCGTCGACCGTCGTGGTCCCCTCGATGACCTTGGCCAGGCCATTCTGCCGGAGCGTCCTCATCCCCTGCGACTGCGCGACCTCGCGGATCTCGTTGGCGTCCGCATTGTGCAGGATCAGATCCCGAATCTGCTGGCTGACCGGCATCGTCTCGTAGATGGCGACCCGACCCTTCATCCCGGTGAAGCTGCACGTCTGGCATCCCTTGCCGCGGTAGAGCGTCACCCGCCCCCGCCCCTCGGGGACATGCCCATAGGGGACGAGGGTGTCCTCGTCGACCTCGTAGGGCTCCTTGCACTCGCGGCACACCTTCCGCGCCAGCCGCTGGGCGAGGATGAGCATGAGGGAAGAGGAGACGAGGAAGGGCGGCACGCCCATGTCGAGCAACCGCGCCACAGTGGATGGGCAATCGTTCGTGTGGAGCGTGGACAGCACGAGGTGCCCGGTCAGGGCAGCGCGGATGCCAATCTGGGCGGTCTCAAGGTCGCGCGTCTCACCCACAAGGATGACGTCGGGATCCTGGCGGAGGAAGCTGCGCAGCGCCGCCGAGAAGGTGCGGCCGATCTCATCGTTGACCTGGAGCTGGTTGACGCCCTTGAGGTTGTACTCCACCGGATCTTCCGCGGTCATGATGTTGATGTCCGGGGAGTTGATCGTGTGGATGGCCGAGTAGAGCGTCGTCGTCTTGCCCGAGCCGGTAGGACCGGTGATCAGGATCATGCCGTAGGGGTTCCGGATGGCCTTGTTGAACTGCTCGAGGCTCCAGGGGTCGAAGCCGAGCTTGGCCATATCGAGCTGCAGCGCCTCCTTGTCGAGGATGCGCATGACGGTCTTCTCGCCGAAGATCGTCGGCAACGTCGAGACGCGGAAGTCGATCTCGCGCTGGTGGTAGCGGAGCTTGATGCGCCCATCCTGGGGCAGCCGGCGCTCCGCGATGTCGAGGCTGGCCATGATCTTCACGCGCGACGTCAGCGCCGCTTCCAGCCGCTTGGGCGGGCCCATGATCTCGTGGAGCACGCCATCGACACGGAACCGGACTCTGAACACCTTCTCGTAGGGCTCGAGGTGGATGTCCGAGGCTCCCCGCCGGATCGCGTCCACGAGGATCATGTTCATCAGCCGCACCACCGGCGCCTCGTCGGCCGACTCCTTCAGGTCGAAGACGTCGGTCTTGATGGCACTCTCGTCCGCACCCTCGAGCACCTCGACGTCGGCCTCGCTCCCCTCGAGCTCGGACATCATGTCAGCGACGCTCTCGCCGGGCGTGTTGTAGAAGCGGTCGATGGCCTGGCGGATGGCGAGCTCGGAGGCGACGACGGGCTGGATCTGCAGGTTGGTCATGAAGGCGACGTCGTCGAGCGCCAGGACATTGGTCGGGTCGGCCATGGCCAGGGTCAGCGTATTGCCGGAACGCTTGATGGGCAGCACTTCGAGCTTCTCGGCGAGGGGGCCGGGAACGAGCTTGAGAACCTCGGGATCGATCTCTATCTGGCTCAGCGTCATCGCCGGCACGTTGTACTGCCGGGAGAGGAAGCCGAGCAGCTTGTCCTCCGAGAGCGCGCCGATGCGGACGAGAATGTTCCCCAGCTTGTCGCGCGTGCCCTTCTGGGCGGCGAGCGCGCTGCTGAGCTGCTCGGGCGTGATGAGCCCCTCGGCGATCAGGCGGTCTCCGAGGCGGGAGGCGCGCCGATCGGGAGCCGCAGAGAGCGCCGGAGCCGGCGCCGGCGCCGGCGCGACCGGCGCGCGCCCCGGCGGCGGCGCCGGCGCGACGCCGACCGACGGCCGCACGCCGGACAGGCCGGCCAGCGCGGAGACGACGCGGCCGAGCTTGTCCCGGTCCCCGAGCTTGGTGTAGATCTCCTTGAGCGTCTCGAGGGCGCCGGTGTCGGCCGGATTCGCCTCCACGATCATCTCGCAGAGCCGCGCCGACTCGAGGAGGGAGTGCCGCTCCTCCGGTGCGAAGGCATCCTTGCCGCCCGCCTGAATCATGGCTTCCGTCCCGCCGGCCTCCCGCACCTACACCCGCTCGCGGACGCCGGGGCCTACTTCACCGGCGGCTAGAGGGGCGGCGAGGGCGCCGACCCGGGTCGGCTGCGCCCGCGATTCCGCGAGGATGGCCCTGATGCCCGCCGTCGCCTCCTTGGCGAAGAGGCGGACCATGCCGACCGTCGTGTGGTGGTCGAAGATGGCAAGGAGGATGGCCTGGTCGTCCACCGCTGCCACGTGGATATTCTCCTTGATGCCCTGGTGGAAGAGCACCGTGAACTCGGACTCGCCGAGGAGTCGGGCCATGGCCGCCGTCGAGCTGAACGCCCCCGCCGCGAGGGCGGAGATGGAGACGGTGTCGAGTGCCTCCACGTTCCCGGCCCGGGCGAGGAGCTGGCCGCTCCGGTCGATGAGGAGCGCATCCATCGCGCTCGACTCCGCCAGAAACTGCAGCAGGAGCCCGTCGATCCGCCGCGCCGCTTCTTCATGGATTGCTACGTCGTAGGTGCTCATTGGTGGACCCCCTGTTCTTTGGCGAAGCCGCTGACCAGTACCATGCGCGACACCATGTTGAGCGTGTCGAAGACCCCCTTGCCGTCCACCGCGACCGCCTCGAAGCAGGGCACCCGCCGGGGCCGCCGGTTCAGCATGAACTCGAGGTATTCCACCGGCGCGACGTTGGGAAGGTCGCGCTTGTTGTACTGGATCACATAGGGCAGCTCGTCGAGGTCGTACTGGTATTCGCGGAGGTTCTCCTCGAGGTTCCGGAAGCTCTCCACGTTCTCCTGGAGCCGGTCCCACTGGGAGTCGGCGACGAAGACGATGCCGTCCACGCCCCTGAGCACGAGCTTGCGGGTCATGTTGTAGTAGACCTGCCCGGGCACCGTGTAGAGCTGGAACTTCGCCACGAAATTCCTCACCGAGAGCGTCGAGACTGGCAGGAAATCGAAGAAGAGCGTGCGCTCGTCGCCGGTGGCCAGCGAGATCAGGTTGCCGCGGTTGTCGTCCGGCAGCGAGCGGTGAATATACTGCAGATTCACCGTCTTGCCGACGACACCCGCGCCGTAATACACGATCTTGAAGCTGATTTCCTTCTTCGCGTAGTTGATGATCGACATCGTGTCGGCCTCAGAGCGCACCGAGCGCGGCGGCGGCGTGCTCGACTTGGCGATAGGCGAGACCCGGCCGCGTCGTTTCCCCGGCGGCGACGATCGTGTCGGAGCATGCGGACGCGGCGCCGGGCAGCCGGACGACCATGCGCCGCGACCCCGAGCGCAGGATGGCGACGCTCCACACCATGCCCGTGGCGGCGGCCTCCCGCATGGCGCGGGAGAGATCGTTGGCGAGGGCACCCACCATGCGGACATCGCTCCCCGGCGGCAGGAACAGGTAGATCGCACGGTCGGCCTCCGCATCCCGGAGCGCCGAGGCCGTCACGGGGCCGAGGGCGCCGAGTGAAGAGGCGACCTCGCGGAGCCGCGTGGACGGCTCGACGTCGAGGAGGTCGGGCTCGTCCCGCTCGTCGGTGGAGGCGGCGGCATCGGCCGGGACCACGTGCATCCGCGCGGCGTAGCCGGCAGCCGCCGCGCGGCACCGGATCTCCAGCAGGGCGAGCGACCGGCCCCCGTGGACCGTGGCGGCGAGGACCGGGCCTCCGGCCGCGAGCGGGCCCAGCAGCGTCAGGACGAGAGCGGCCCTCGGACCCCGCAGGGTCACCTGGTCGATCGGCCACGGGGCGCGGCCATCGGCGAGGAGCGGGAGGATGAGCCGGGCGGCGGTCGGGGCGAGATCCTCGCCCAGGCCGGTCGAGGTAACCGTGAAGAGCTCCACGCCGTCGACGACGCGCACGTCGACCTCGAGGGGACCGGAGGGCCCCAGGAGGGAAGCCAGCGCGCGTGCCGCGGCGAGGTCCCCTCTCATCGATGAGAGCTCGGGCGACTCCGGCGCCGGGGCCGCCGGCACGGCGTCATCAAGAGACCAGGTGGCGGAGTCCTCCGGAGGCTCGGCCGGCGCGGCGGCGAGGACCCGCTCCGCGGGCCACGCGGACAATTCCTCCTCGACCCGCGGAGAGGCGGCCACCGGCGCGACGACCGGCGCCGCCTCGAGCGGGACGTTGATCGGTACTCTGTCGAGGCTCGATGGAGCCTCGGCCTCGGGCACTTGCTCGACCGGCCCGGTTGGCACGTGAGCCGAGCCCAGCGGCTCAGGGTCGATGTCATCGAGCTCAATGACCGGAGCCCACTGGGGCTCCCCAGGCTCCGGCGGCGCCGCGCGCACGGCCACCAGCGGCTCCGTGGCCGGAGGTGGCGCGGCCGTCGCTTCGGGCGGAGAGGCGACCGCCGCCGCCCGGCCATGGTCGAGGCCGACGATCGGTTGGAACGGCGCGGGAAAGCTCTCGATCGCCCGCACGTCAGGGCCGGGACCGGCGGGGAGAAATAGCTCGGGCGAGAACTGGCGGACGACCTCGTCCAGCGGAAGCACGAGCTGTCCGTTCGGCAGACGCCCCTTGATGTCCTCGTCGCTCAGCGCGAGCAGCGGCCGCGGAAATTGCCCCGCCACGACCTCCCATCCCACGCGTACGATGCCCTCCGGGAGTTGGGCCAGCGCCAGCCGACGAGGAACCAGTAGGCGCTCCGGCTCCTCGAGCGCTGCCGCAACCTCGGCGATCGGCACCGAAAACGCTTCGGCGGGAAGCTGGGATCCCACCCGCTCGAACGATATCCGGACGGGCTCATCGGAACGCTCCTTGGCGAGCAGGTCGTCGAGCAGGCGCTGGGTGTGGGATGTCTCCGGGACCGCCCTGGTCTCCTTCCTCCCCACCCTGCCTTCCGATGCTTCGCTCGATGCGGCCCCCTCGGCGGGCTTGGCTGCAGTGGCCGGGGCCGCAGGCGCCGGGCGTCGCCCGGAGTCGTACCGCACGTCCATGGACATCACGGGAGTGGCGGAGGCCACCCGGGCCGCGCGCGGGACCCCGGACTTGTCCACCGGCGCGCGGCCTGTGGCCGGCGACGTCGAGGCCGCTGGTGCCGGGCGCAGGACCGGGGGCCGTCCCTGGACCCGCGCCGCCGCACTGGGCCGGCGCGCTCTGGAATCGCCCCGCAGCGCGTCGCGGAGCGGGACAAGAAGCAGCGGCACCCACAGGAGCCCGGACATGGGTGGAGGTGGGAAAGCCCAGACCGCGCCGGGGCCGCCGGGCGCCTGGAATGCGCCGGCGAGCACCTCGGTAGCCACCCCGACGAGCAAATGAACAGCCCAGAGCAGGAGCGTCCCGCCGACTAGATAGCGCCCGGATCGAGGGCGCGCGACGGCGAAGACGAGCAGCGCGTAGAGGACAGGCGGCGCCGTCTGGGCCACCCACCACGGCAGCGAGACCTCTGGGGAAAGTCGAGCCGGGCTGAGCACGAACACCAGGCCCAGATAGGCGATGAAGCCTCCCATCGCGATCAGCCAGGCAAGCGGGCTCCTGGCGCTTGAAACGGCTCGAGTCATAGAAGCACCTCAGAGGACCCGCTGGAGATCCGGCAACGTCTTCTTCACGTAGTAGCGCACCTTGCCGAGCAAGGCGGGGTCGCAAAGGACCGTGGCGAGCATCGCGCACGGACCGACGGCGTTCACGAGGACGAGGCCGGCGTCGTATTCGAGAATCATGCTCTGTAGCGGACCCTGCGCGAGGTCTCGCCCGATCCCTTCCGAGGACTCCGCGAGACAGGCGGCGAGAGCGCCCGCCACCTCGGCCTCCAGCATCATGTCGCCCGCCGACTCGATGAGGAAACCCTCGCGGTCGACGAGGACGACGAGCGAGACGCCGGGCACGGTGGAGAGCTTGCAGAGCAGGCTCTTGAGGTCCTTGAGGTCCTCGATGGGAGCCAGGGGGTCCTCGCCGGCGAGGTCATCCACGGGCGCGGCGGGGCTCGCGGGGACAACCTCGGCGGTGGCCGCCCCGGACTCCGCCGGGTGGTCGCGCACGGCCGTCGCCCTGGCGGCGAGGAGACCGTCGATCTTGCTCAGGAGCTCGTCGGCCGCGAAGGGCTTGCGGATGACATCGTTCGAGCGCACCTCGGCCGCCCGTGCGAGCACCGAGGCGTTGACAATGCCCGACATCAGGAGCACGGGCGTGCGCGCGAGCCGGGGATGGTCGCGCACGAACTCGCAGATCTCGTAGCCCTCCATGTCCGGCATGATGACGTCGCATACCACGACGTCCGGCTCCTCGCGCCGGATCTGCGCCTTGGCCTCCGTCCCGGAGGCGGCGGACAGGACCTCGATCCGCTTGCTCTTCAGCGCACGCTCCACAACCGTCCGCACGCTCAAGCTGTCGTCCACGACCAGAACCTTGGCCATGCTGTCACCTCTCCTTCTGGTTTATCAGTGCCGTCGGGTGGGCCTGATCCGGGCCCGCCCCGCCCTCATCGATGCCGGCGGCGATGCTCAGGAGGAGCTGATCCACGCTCCGCGAGATGGTCTTCGGGAGGTGGGCGAGCTCGGCCCGATCCGCTTGGTTGAACCGGAAAAAGGCCTCCACCTCGCGCTGGGACGTCGAGATAAGGGCGCCGAACGCTTCCTCCCCCGTCTTGCCGAGGAAACTCGCGTGTACCAGCCGTCCTCCCTCGAACAGCATCGCCCCCTCGCCGACGGAGACGGCCACCACGAGGCAGCCTGTCTTGCCGCCGAGCGCGATCGCCTGGGTCACCTCGGCGAGGTCCATCACGCCGAGCGAGCCCTGGAAGGCGGCCCCGCCCGCCGCCACCGGCGGCCGGGGACCGGCGGTCTCGAGTGCGGCCCATAGCGGCTCGACGCGCTTGCGCTTGCTCTCAGTCTCGACCCGGCGGGCCGGGCGCGCCACCCCGCCGCCGACGCCGTCCTTGAGGAGCTCGGCCACGCGCCCGACCACCAGGTCCGCCGTGAAGTCGCCCGTGAGAATCATGTTCACCCCCGCCTCGGCGGCCGCGAGGGCGGTGGGCCGATCCTGTCCCGCAAGCAGCAGGAACGGCGTGTCCATGGTCGTCGGATCCTTGCGCACGAGCGTGAACAGCTCGTAGCCGTCCATGTCCTCGACCTTGGCGCAACTCACGACGAGGTCCGGGCACTCCCACTCGAGCATGGTCACGGCGAACGAACCGCTCGGAGCCAGGGCCACCTCGTAGCCGGCGTCACGCAGCGCCTGGCCGAGCGCCTCGCGGCTCTGCGCGCGGGCGTCGACGAGAAGGACCTTCGCGGCAGGCATGCTGGGGTGTCTCATGACTCAGGCGCTCCCGACACCGCTCAGCGCCGCCTCCGACGAGGCAGGCGACAGGATGGATGCGATGAGGCGCACGAAGGCGTGTTCCTCTACCGGCTTGGTGACGTAGTGGCGGACCCCCAGCCGGTGCGCCAGGCTCACGTGCTTGTCGCCCGCGCGCGTGGTCAGGACGACGACGGGCACGTTGCGGGTGCCGGGCCGGCGCCGGAGATCCTCGATGAGCGCATAGCCGTTCACCCGCGGCATCTCGAGATCGGTGATGAGGGCGTCGACGGACAGCTCGGCAAGCTGATCAAGCGCGTCCTGCCCGTCCGCAGCGGTGAAGACACGGAAGCCCGCCCGATCGAGCATCTGCCCCACGAACTTCCGGACGCTGATGGAATCGTCCACGAGCAGGATCGAGGCTGCAGCGGCGGGGGCGGACGGTTCCACCCGCGACTCGCCGAGGAGCCGCGGCCGAGTGACGGCCCGGTTCATCTCGAACAGATGAGTCGGGTCCACGAGGAGGATGACCCGGCCCCCGGCCGAGATGGTCGCGCCCGCGAACGGCCCCTTGCCCTCCAGGAACGCGCCCAGGCCCTTGACGACGATCTCTTGCTTCCCGAGGAGCTCGTCCACCGCCACCGCGAAGGGCAAACCGCCGGCGCGGAGCACCACGACCGGCACGCGCGCCACCGGCTCCGACGCGCCAAGGCCGAGGACGCGGTCCAGGCGGATCATCTCCATGACCTGGGTGTCGAGCTCCACCATCTCGCGGTCGCCGACCGACTGGATCGCCGCGGGTTCGACGAGACGCATGACGCCGACGGTCGTCAGCGGGATGGCGAGCACCTCGGCGCCCACCCGCACCATGAGCGCGTCGGCGATGGCCACGGTGAGAGGCAGCTTGAAGGTGAACCGGGTGCGCGCACCGAGCTCGGTCTGCACCTCGACTTCGCCACTGAGGCGGTTGACGTTCGTTCGCACCACGTCGAGGCCGACACCGCGCCCAGACGCCTTCGTCACCGTCGAGACCGTGCTGAATCCCGGGACGAAGATCAGGTTGAGCGCCTCCGGGATGGAGAGCGCGCGGGCCTCCTCGGGACGCAGCAACCCCTGCTCCACGGCCCGCTGCCTCAGGAGCTCAGCGTCCATGCCACGGCCGTCGTCCTCGACCTCGATGAAGATGAACCCGCCTTGCTGGGAAGCGCGCAGCGACACCGTCCCCTGCGCGCGCTTCCCCCGCGCGAGCCGCTCGCTCTCGGGCTCGATGCCGTGCGAGATGGCGTTCTGGACCACGTGCAGCAGCGAGTCGGAGACCTGCTCGACGACCGTGCTGTCCACCTCGGCGGACTCGCCGTGCGTTTCCAGGAGGATCGTCTTGCCGGCAGTCCGGGCGGCCTCGCGCACCTGACGGGCAAAGCGCGTGAACAAGCGGCCGATCGGGATCATCCGCGCGCCCGTGACCTCCTTGCGGAGAGCGGCGGTGAGCCGCTGGATATGCTCCACGTCGTCGCGGATGGCCCGGAGGAGAGCGGCGTGCTGCGCCTGGGCCTCACCGAGGTCGGCCGAGATCTCGCCGACGCTGCGGGCGAGGATGTCGAACTCGTCGTAGCGGTCGAACTCGAGCTCAGCGAAGAGATCGGCGATGGACGCTCCGCTCGCGCCGGATTCGGGGCCGCGCCCCTTGGCGCCCGCGGCTCCCGCAAGCTGCGGGTCGTGGTGTTGGCCCTCGAAGTCGCGGACGGCCCGGCCCATGCGGGAACGGCTGAAGAGCAGGAGCCCGCCCACGCGGTCGAGCTGCGCCAGGCGCCGATCGAGGCGGCTGCGCGCGATCATGAGCTCGCCGACCAGATCCATCATTGAGTCCAGGCAACCGAGCTTCACCCGGATGCTCGGGCTCGCGCCGGGGACGTGGCGCGCGCCGCGCCCGGCCTGCCGGGCGGTCGCCGCCGTCACCGCGCGCTCCGGCTCCGCGGCCTCGGTCGAGATGTCCTCGGGGGCGGTCGCGGCGACAAGCCCGGCCGCCCGCTCGGCCCGCAGCTCGCTCTCGACGGCCGGCCCTCCGACGGCCATGAGGGCACCCAGGCTCGACTCGGCGCGCGCGAGAGCGGCCACGAGCTCCGCGCGGGGAGTCGCCGGGCCATCCAGCATGAGCTTGAGCGCGTCCACCCCGGCGAAGGCCGCTTCGACCGCGGCCGGGGCGAGAGGTAGCCGGCCGTCGCGAAGCACCACCAGGAGGTCCTCGAGCCGGTGCGCGACGTCGCCGATAGGCGCGCAGCCAACGGTATAGGCGGCGCCCTTGAGCGTGTGCGCGGCACGGAAGAGGGCGGCGAGCTCCTCCTCCTGCCGGTCCTCGCGCTCGATGGCGAGCAGCGAGGCGGTCATGACCTCGAGATGCTCGGCGGCCTCCTGGCCGAAATACTCGAGCACTGGGTTCTCGTCGGCGAAGAAGTGCTCGAGGTCCTGGACGATGCGGGGGGCGCCGCCGCCTTGCGGCGCCCGCGCTGCGGTCTCTCGAGGGGGCGCCGCGGCCGCGTCAGCCTCCGAGAACAGCGAGGGGTGCCGACCGCGGAAGGCGGCGATCCGATCGGCCGCCTCGACACTGGTGGTGCCGATCGCGTCCAGGCTCTCCTTGAGCAGGGTCACGAGGTCGGCGAGCAGGCGGCGTGTCCGCGCCCGCTCCGGTAGGCCCGCCGCACGCGCCCGCTCGAGTTGCGCCTCGGCGATGCCCGCCAGCGCCGAGACCCCGGAGAACCCATGCAGAGCAGCCGAGCCCTTCAACCGATGGGCGAGCACCAGGAGTGGACCGGTCGCGCCCTCGGCCTGCTCCGCAGGGTACGCCAGGCTGCCGAGCCCTTCCTCGAGGGACCCGGCCGTGTCCCAGGCCTCCACGAGGAAGATGCTCAGCAGGAATTCGCGATCACTCCGCTCGGTCATCTCTCTACGTCGCCCATCAGGCCGCCAGCTTGAAGCGCGCGAGCCTAGCCGTCAGCTCCTCGGCGAGGCCGGCGAGCTCTTCGACGGTCTTGCGGCTGCGCAGGACCCCCTGCTCGGTCTGCACGGCCACGCCCGCGATGGACTGGACGGCGGTCGCGGCACCCTCCGCCACGCGCACCTGCTTTTGTGTCGCCGAGGAGATGTGGGTGGCCAGTTCGGCCGCCATCTGGGAGACCCGCGCGATCTCCTGCAGGCTCTCCTCCGCCTTCAGGCTCAGCCGGTAGCCCGCTTCCACTTCCTTCGTGCCGTCCTCCATCGCGACCACCGCCTCCTGGGTCTCGACCTGGACAGTCCGGATGAGCGCCGAGATGTCCTTGGTGGCGTGGGTGGCGCGATCCGCGAGCTTCCTGACCTCGTCGGCGACGACGGAGAAACGCAGGCCCGCCTCGCCGGCGCCGGCGGCCTCGATGGAGGCGTTGAGCGCGAGGAGATGCGTCTGGGACGCGATGTCCTGGATGGTGCTCACGATCTCGGAGATCTCGAGCGACCGGTCACCGAGCGCCTTGATCTTCTTGGAGATCGTCTGCACTTCGACCCGGATCTGCTGCATACTCGTTAGGTTATCGCGAACGGCCTTCTCGCCCTTCTGGGCGGCCTCGAGACCCTGTCGGGCTGCGTCTGCGCTCTGGTCGGCGTTGTCGGCGACCTGGCGGACGGACAGCGCCATCTCTTCCATCGCGCTCGACACGCCCATGGCCTCCTGGGACTGAGTCTGGGCCGCGGTGGCCATCTGGACCGTGGTGTCCATCACGTCGCGGGAGCCGCTCGCCACCTGGACGGCGACCTGGCGGACATCACCAATGGTGACGGCAAGCTCCTCCGCCATGAGGTTGACGGCGTCGACCACGCTGCCAAGCACGTCCGTGGTGACGGCGCCGCGCCTCGTCAGGTCTCCCTGGCCGATCTCGACGACGGTATCGAGGAACTTCACGATGTTCTGCTGCAGCGCCTCGCGCCGACGCCGCTCCTCGTCGCGCTCCGCCTCCGTCTGCACTAGGGCCCGGAGCCGCACGATGCTGTCATTGAAGGTGGCGGCCATCTGGCCGATCTCGTCGCGTGACGTCACGGGGGCGAGCTGCGAGAGGTCGCCGCGGCCGACGCGCTGGGCCACGCGCACGAGGCCCGTCACCGGCTTCGTGATCTGGCGGGCGAAGACGACCCCAGCCAGCAGGGCGACGG
>Ga0214473_10005658_pt1 | contig 14956 bp, 13 predicted proteins | sample RVTome_7_FD_203509 | JGI IMG/M metagenome (GOLD analysis project Ga0214473, IMG submission 203509) | Soil microbial communities from uranium-contaminated site in the Upper Colorado River Basin, Wyoming, United States - RVT98D197 | ecosystem: Environmental > Terrestrial > Soil > Contaminated >... | reverse complement strand
GCGTACACGCTGGTCCTTGCGGGCAAGACTTCCCAAAGCGCGTACTTCAGCAGCAAAGAGGGGACCAACAAACCGCAGCTCATTTTAAGCGTGGGGCCGTAGCGCTAACGCCCGTGCGATTGGCGGCGCTTGAGGCTGCGGCCGGGGTGGCGTATGATGCCGCTGCCTAGAGGACTCACCCTTTCATGATTACACATTCCATCGGCGCCGGCAGCCGCTGGCTGCTCGTGAAAATTGTGGATGCCGTAGCGGCTACCGGCATCAACCCCAACGTGCTGACCTTCTTCGGCATGCTGGTGAACTTCTGGGCAGCGGTGATGTTCGCCGCGGGCCTGTTCGGATCGGCGGCCTCGCTGATTTTTCTGGCCGGTTTCCTGGACATGCTGGACGGCCAGGTGGCGCGCCGCGAAAAACGCGTGACCGCCTTCGGCGCCTTCCTCGATTCCACGCTGGACCGCTACTCGGACATGGCCCTGTACTTGGGCCTGCTCGTTTACTACGCCGCGCACGGGCGCACGGCGTACGTCATCCTGGCCGCAGCGGCCACGGCGGGGTCGGTCATGGTCAGCTACGCCCGGGCGCGCGCCGAATCGCTGATTCCCACTTGCAAGGTCGGCTTCATGGAGCGGCCCGAGCGCGTCGTGCTGCTGATTCTGGGCGGCGCGTTTAACCGCATGGCGCCGGCGCTGTGGGTCATCGCCGTCGTTTCCACGCTCACCGTGATTCACCGCATCGTTTACACCTGGCAGGAGACCAAAGCCGGGCGAACGCTGCGGGCGCCGGCCTGACCGTTTAGCGCAGAGCTTCGCTTGCCTGAGCGCCGCGCACGCCTGCTCAAGCATCCATGTGCGCGTCCACCGGCGCAGTTACGACAGCCCGCACGCGTTCGCGCAGCGCAGACACGTCGCGCTTGTCCAAGGCTTTGGTCTCGATGGTATCGTGCAGGTGCACGACAATCCGAGACGGGCGCAGCCTCCAGCTCGTTTTTCGATTGAACTCGAACGAGCCCACGATGCTCACCGGAATGATCGGCGCGCCGAACTGCAGCGCCATGCGAAACACGCCGTTGTGAAACGGCCCCACGCGCCCCGTGACGGTTCGGCTGCCCTCGGGAAATACCAACAGGCTCACGCCGCGATCGAGTGCGCCTTCCGCCATGCGCCACATGCGTTTCAGATCGGACGGGCGAATCGTGTCCGGCACCGGCACGTTGCCGAAGCGCTTCATCAGCCAGCCATAAACCGGAATGCGGAAATGCGATTCCAGTTCCAGGCCCCGAAAAAATTGCGGGATGACGCTGTAAAGGACGAAGGCATCGAACAAATTCACGTGATTGGAGACCAGAAAGCACGTGCGATGCGGATCGAAGCCGGGCGATCTTCGGACTTGGACTCTGCCCCCGGCAAGCCTCACCACCATTCGCGACATCCAGCGCTGCGGCCGGTCATTTTTTCGCGGATCCACGAAGATGCCCAGGAGAATCAGAAGCGGGACGACGGTGAAGAAAAAAAGGCCGCTGGCGGCCCACAGCAGCACGCTGCGCACGATTTCGCCAATACCGGCGCGGGGAACTTCAGCCGCGCGCGCGGCGCTTTCCGTGCCGGGCGATTCCGGGCTGTGCCGCGCGCTCATACCAGCACATCCAGCGCGCCGGGCAGCACCTCGATGCTCCGGCAGTCCAGCGTAAGCGTTTCGCCATCCACCATCACGTCCACCGGCGCGTCCAGCGCGAATTCGATTCGACGCACGGCGCGGCGCGACGCCTGCGCGTGCGTGATGTGCGACCCATCGAACAAAGCGGAAAAGTTGCGCACCAGTTGCAGGCGTCCCACCGGTCCCCAGCGGACGTATTCAATTAGGCCGTCGCTGGTGGACGCCTGCGGCGCGATCATCATCTTGCCGCCGGTATACTTGCTGTTGTTGAAGCTCAAAAACAAGCAGGGCCGGCGATCCAATTCCGTGTCGCCGTCCGCGCGCAAGGGAAACGCGCGGCGGCGCAATCGCGCCAGGCACAGCAGCACGCCCAACACGTAGCCGAACTCGCCCAGCCGCTTGAAGCGGCGATTGGCGGCCACGGCGGCGTCCGCGGCGAAGCCCATGCTGAGCAGGTTGATGAAGTAGAGTTCGCCCGCCGCGTGACTCAAGCGGAGCACGTCGCAGGCCTGCCGCCGGCCCGCGATGATGGCAGCCGCGGCGAATTCCGCGCCGCGGTCGGTGAAATCACGCAAGAACGAGTTGCCCGTCCCCAGTGGAAGAAATCCCAGAACGGCTCGTTCGCTCGTCGCGGCCTCGGGGAAAAGGCCGTTCACGATTTCGCAGGCGGTGCCGTCTCCGCCCACGGCGATAAACTGCCTGCTCCCGCGCGCGTAGGCGGCGCGAGCCAGAGCCGTGGCTTGCCCCGGCCCCGTTGTTTCCGATACTTCCAACTCCACTCCCGCAAGGCGCAACTTCTCCAGAGCGCTTTTCGCCATCCGTCCGCAGCGCCCGCCACCCGCTGCCGGATTCACGATGGCGAGAAAACTCCGGTTCATAGCGGGAGCACGGCCGCGCGTTCGAGCCGCTGGCGGATTTGTTCTGCCAGCCCGCCGCGCTTGATCTTGAGCGAAGCGGTGCGCGGGAAATCTTCTTCCCACAACAAGTACCCACTGACGCGTTTGTACGGCAGCAGGCGCTGGTTGCGAGCCGTCATCTCGGCGCGCAAAGCCTCGCTGACTTTTTGGCCGGGCTCGGGACGCACGACCATTACCAGTTGTTCTAAAACCATGGTGCGCGCCGGCCACAGATAATTCGCGGCGAAAACGCAAAATTCCTTCACCGCCAGGCCCTCGAAGACATTTTCGATGTCTTCGGGATAGATGTTTTTCCCTTCGGCGGTGACGATCATGTTCTTCTTCCGCCCGAAGAGCTGCAGATGGCCTTCGGCGTCGAGACGTCCCAGGTCGCCGGTCATCAGCCAGCCGTCCACGATAGTTTCCGCGGTCAATTCGGGGTCGTCCAGATAGTGAGACATCACGGTCGGGCCGCGCACGGCCACCTCGCCGATGCCGTCGGAGTCCGGATTGGCGATCCGCACCTGGGTGCCCGGCAGCGGCTTGCCCACGGTGTCGGGACGGAACGGCGCAAAATCATTGAGCGTGATCACCGTGCCGGCCTCTGTCAAGCCGTAGCCGTTGGCCACCGGGATGCCCAGGTCGTAGAAGAATTGCAGCGTGGAAGGCTCGGTGAACGCGCCGCCTACAAACATGGCGCGCAGCTCGCCTCCGAAAGCCGCATGCACCTGCGGCAGGAGCCGCCGGCTCAGCTCGAGATTGGGGCGGCTGAGCGTCATCATACGATTCAGCATCATGAGAGTCTGGAAGACGACTCGTTTGGGGGGCGGCAGTTTGGCGAACCGCTCGCGCAGTCCCTTTTCAAGATTTTTCAGCACCAGCGGCACCAGCGTCACGTAAGTGATCTTGTAGCGCGTGAAGGCCTCGCGCACGTACTCCGGGCGCAGCGTGCGCAGATGCACCACGGCGGCGCCGCACACAAACGGCCCGATGAACCCGGCCATGAAATCAATGGCGTGATTGGTGGGCAGGATGCTCAAGTAACGCACGCCCGGCCAAAAAGGATAGAGCGCTGTGAGCGCGCGGCACTGCTCGAGGTAGTTGCCGTGCGTCAACACGCAGCCCTTGGGCCGCCCCCCCGTGCCCGAGGAATAGACGATGCATGCCGCGTCGCTGCGCTTGCGCGGGCGGATTTCCGGCGCGCCCGTCCCACGCGCCTCCTCCCATCGGCAGGCCCCGGCGAGATCGGCATCCGGCGGCGCCTCGGTGACCAATACGGTCGTTTGATTCTGTCGCTCGAACTCGTCGGATTGAACGATGGCGCGCCAGAGCGGGTACTCGATGATGAGGAAACGGGCCTGCGAATGGTCCAGCAGCGCGAGTTGCTCGGCGGGAGTCAGCTTGTAGTCGAGCGGCACCAGGACGCCGCCGCTGCCAAACACGGCGTAGGCCGAGATCAGCCATTTGGATTGATTGCTCATGATGATCGCGGCGCGGTCGCCGGCGGCAAAGCCGGACTCCTGCAGGGCCGCCGCCAGCGGCGCCGCCGCCTCGGCAAACTGCCGGTAGGTGAGCCGGCAACGCTCGCGCTCGCGGTCGGCTTCGATCAGGCAGACCTCGTCCGGCCATTTTTCGAGCGCCGCGGCCAGCGCCGCGCCCAGGGATTCGTATTGGGTGAGGTCGAGCATAGATCCGCGTGCGCGCAGCTTGCTGCCAAGGGCCGCAACGCCGCCGAGCCAAACTGAAGACTGTATCGCTAGATCATCTGGTTGTGTAGTGCTGCCTGCTGCGTGGCATGGAAACGGGCCTGCGCCCGGCGAAATCAGAGGCGCGCCTGGATGCGGGTGGCGAGCGTGCGGAAATCGGTCACGCCCTGCACTTCGTAATCCGGCAGTTCGATGCCAAAGTGATTTTCCAGGCGCGTGAGCAGATCGAGCGCCTGCAAGCTGTCGATCTTGAGCTTGCGGTAGAAGTCGTCACTCGCGGCGAGCAGCTCGCGCGGCACCTTGAAGTGCAGCGCCGCAAGGCCCAGGATCTCTTCCGTGGTTTGCTCCAGCGTTTTCATACGGCGAAGCTCATATTCTACACAAGAAGTGCGTGGCCGGAGCGCCGGGGCTCACGGCAGGTACGGATGCACGTCGGTGCTTTCGACGAACGTGCGCAGGCCTTCCATTACCGCCGGACGCACGAACAGCTCGCAGAAAAGCTCGATTTCGCGCCGCAGTTCTTCGCGCGGGATGGGCTTCAGAAAGCGCTTGGCGGCGGCGCTGGTGGCGCGGTCGAATTTGGAAATCTGCGCGGCGGCGGCGCGGGCCACGCGAAGCGCTTCGCCTTCGGCGGACACCTGGCTGACCAGGCCCGCCGCCAGCGCTTTCGAAGCGTTGATGCTGCGCCCGGTGAGCAGCAGGTCGCGCACCACGGCGTTGCCCACGTCGCGGTTCAGGCGCGGGATGCCGCCGAAGCCGGGAATCAGCCCCAGCCGCAGCTCGGGGAAGCAGAACCGCGCCATCTTATCGGCGACGATCAGGTCGCAGGCCAGCGCCAACTCGAAACCTCCGCCGAACACCACGCCGTGCACGGCGGCAATTGTGGTGAGCGGCGAGGCGTCCAGCGCATTGAGCACGCTGTGAATCCGTTCGAGAAACTCGCGCACGCCGGCGGTGCGCTTGGCGGGAGTCAGCGGCAGCGCGTTGGCGTAGAGTTCGCGCAAATCGGCGCCGGCGGAAAATCCGGCCGGTTGACGACTATACACGATCACCGTGCTGGCGCTTGATTCCGCCGCGGCAAGCGCGCGGACGAACATCTCCAGCTCTGCCAGCATGGCGGTGCCGAGCTCGTTGCACGGAGGATGGTGCAGCGCCAGCTCCAGCGCGCCGTCTTTCACTTCCCAGGAAAGCGTCTGGCCTTGGTGATGAGTCATGCGTCCTTCTTCTCACGCGGGCTGAAAGTGCAGCCCGAACCCGCTTCTCACGCGGGCTGAGAGTTACGGCCCGCACCCGCCGGCCGGTACATGGCTTCGATCTCGTCGCGGAAGCGCGCCGCAACGGCCTCGCGGCGCAACTTGCCGTTGGCGGTGAGCAGGCCGCTTTCGATGGTCAACGCCTTCGGCTCAAGATGCAATGCGCGAATCTGGCGATAGTGCGGCATCGCGCCGTTCAGCCGCGCCAATTCCTTTTCCGCATTTTCCCGCTGCACGTCGCCGGTCACCAGCGCCGCCAGGTAACTGCGCCCGTGGCCCACCACGACCACTTGCTGCGCGCCGGGGATGGCCCGGGCCAGCTTTTCTTCCAGCGGCTCGGGCGCAATGTTATGGCCGGAACTCAGAATGAGCAAATTTTTCAGCCGGCCGATAATGCGCCAGTTGCCGGCGGGAGTTTGCTCGCCCTGGTCTCCCGTATGGAACCAGCCGCCCGCAAGCGCCTTGGCGGTTTCTTCAGGACGATTCCAGTAGCCGCAAAAAACATTGGGGCCGCGCACCAGGATTTCGTCTGCATCGCCGAGTTTCATTTCGATTCCCGGGATGGACGGCCCGACCGTGCCCGGTTCGACGCGGCCGGGGTCATCCATCGTGCAGACTCCCGTCGTTTCCGTCAGTCCATAGACCTGCAAGACCGGAATTCCCAGCATCATGAAGAATAGCTGAGTCTCAATGCCAAGCGGCGCCGAGCCGCTGATGAGCGCTTTCAGATTTCCGCCGAGCCTGCGGCGAATGGCCGGAAACAGGACGGCGCGAGCCAGCCCCAGCCACAGCGCGCCGCCTCCGCCTGAACCGTTCTGACGCCGAAGCCACGCTGCTTTCGCGTTGCGGAAAATCTTCTGCGTGATTCCGCCGCGCGCGGCAAGCTGGTTTTCAATGGACGCGCGCATCCGCTCCAGCAGCGCCGGCACGTTCACGCAGTAATCGGGCTGCGCGGCGCGGAAATCGTCAGCCACGCGCGTGAGATCGGTCGAAAGCCGTAGGACGCTGGTACGGGAGAGGCAGGAAAGCATCAAGATCCACGAACTGGCGAAACAGAACGGCAGGTAGTGAAAGACGCGGTCGGGATTGGGGCGCGTTCCCATGAGCCGGTCCAGGCGCGCCGTGGTGCAGGAAAGAATATAAGTGACGTTGCCGGAAGTGAGGACCACGCCCTTGGCTTCGCCGGAGGTGCCGGAGGTGTAGATGATAGTAACCGGGTCAGTGCCGGCCAGCTCGACGGGTGCGGCGGAAGCCGGTTGCGGCCGGCCGTGCGGCGTGGCCAGCAAATCGTCCAGAATCGCCACGGCGGGCGCCTCCGGCCAGGCAGCGCGCACGACATCGCGCAGCGCGGCATCACCGCAACAGACCAAGCGCGGCTGGGCGTCGCGCAGCATGGCCGCCAATTCAGCGGGCGCCTGCCGCGCGTACAGCGGCACGACAACGATTCCCTGCGCTGTGGCCGCCAGGTCCACGGCCGCCCAGGCGATGCTGTTGGCGGCCAGAAGCGCACAGCGATCGCCCTTGCGCAGTCCGGCGGATGCGAAGAACGCGCGGGCCGCGGCGATGCGTTCGAGCAGCTCCGCGGCCGTTACTGAGACCTTGCCCGCTGGCCGCAACTCCTCCACCACGATTCGCGCGGGCGATTGCCCCAGCCGCGCCAGAATATTTTCGAGGTAATTCACGGTTTCGACCGGCCCGCAGCCCTAATTCGCTCCGACAGCCTGGGTGCGGCTCTCATGCGTCTCGACCAGCTTGCGCAATTGCGGAGCGAGCGGCGGCAGATACTCCTCCCAGCTTCGCACGCCGCTGGAGATCGGAAATTCCGGATAGAGCTCGTGGACGTTGCGCTCGAGAAAAACGCCCATGCGCGCCATCCGTTTCAGATTTTCCACGACGGTGCGCGCCATGGCGGCGCGGACTGTTTCGGCGTCGCTGCGCAGCGTCTCCAGCGCCGCCAGAAGGCGTGCTTCGAGATCGGAATCGTCCACGGACATGAGCAGATGCTCATGTCCGCGTTCGTGCATCAGATTGCGGATGCGTTCGTCCATAGTGATTCCCGCCGAAGGCACCAGCGCGGGCATGGAGGTGACGATGGCGTGGTAGCGGGACGAAACCATCCAGTCACAGGCGCGCAGCACGCTTACCAACTCGTACATGTTATAGCGGTCTGAGGTAACGATAGGAGCGCCGCCGATCCGGGGCGCCAGAGCCGCGCAGGCGCGCGCATCGAGCCGTTCCATGGCCGCAAGAATGACAAAGGCGCCGTGCCGCTGGCGGAAGGCTTCCACCGCGCGCGCGATCGCTGAGATGTAGCGTTCGAATGCGGCATCCGCCGCCGGGCCGGCCGAGTGAAAATACACCGAGCGGTAGTGGCTCGATTTGTAGGCGCCCAAGGCTACGTGAGCAACGAATTTCGCCAGCGAAGCCTTCACGGGCCAGCAGAAAGGGTGGATGGGGCAGACCACCAGCACCGGAGCGCGCCCGTCCCAGCCGGCATCGGTGAGCGCGCGGCGGCCGAAGGCAGCGCCGCGCGGCTCAAACGTCCAGGCTGTGTCCGCGCCAAGCTCGCTGGGAACACCGAGCGCGCTGAGCACCGCCTGCGAGGCTTCGTTGCGCGTCAGGATCAGCGACTGGCCGCAGTAGCGCGCGCACAGCCGCTCGAGCGAGCGGTCCATCTCGCCGGCTTCCGCGCCGTATCCGATGGAAACTTTGTTTTCGGCCGCGGCGATGCCCAGCGAGCCGATCATCATGGTCGTCAGCGCATTGGCAAACTTGCTCTTGAACATCGAGCCTTCGCAGGCCAAGACGCCGTGGTGGCGGCGCACCTCGCGGTACAGGAACGGCGGGAAGATGTTGGGTAGATGAACCTGCGCGGCGTCGCTAAAATATCCGCGGGTACGCTCGAGATCCTGGGTCATCACCGTCAGGGCAACGTTTTCGGCGCCCAGCACGCGCCGCACCTGCCGCAGCATCTCCTCGACGCGCACGTCCGAGCCCGTGTTGCGCGTGCCGTTGTAACCGGCAAATAGCAGCTTCAGCGGCTCGCCCGGCTGCCACATTTGGCCGCCGCCGAGTATCCAGGCCAGCCGCGTCCGCTCGATCTGCGCGGCTACCCAGGCTTCCAGCACCAGGTCCATCATGGCGCGGCTCCTCCTGCGCCGGCAGCGCCGATGCGCGCGGAGCGTTCCGCCGGGGCCGGCGCTCCGGGTTCCGGCGCCCGCGCGGCCATTGAATCGGGCCACGGGCGATAGGGATAGCGGAAGCGGTTCTCCCGCGCGAACCGCAGCAGGGGGAAGCCGTACGATGAAAATGCCGCCGGTGCGCGGCCGAGTTCACCGACCACGCGCGTGTTGTCGAACACCGTGTTCCACACCAGATACGGGAGGAACACCTTGAGCAGGGAGGCGCCATACCCGATGTTGCCACGGCGGCGCGAGAGCCGGTCCACCGCCCAGCCAAACGGGCGCTCGAGTCCCGGCCAGAAGAGCGGTGGAATGGCGCCGCGCGCGCCGGCCAGCGCTTCGGTCAAGCGGTGGTAGGTCTCCGAACTCTCGCCCGAAGAGAGGTGGTAAATCTCGTGCTCGGGACGCGCCTTCTGGTGCAGCGTGACAATGGCATCGGCGACGTAGTCCACGGGCACGATGTCAATGCGGTCGTCCGGCCGCAACGGCAGCACGGGAAGGCCCGCCAGAAATACAAATGCGCGGACCATATCGAACTGGGTTGTTTCCGCGCGGCGGCTATCACCCAGCACGACGCTGGGGCGGAAAACCAAGCGCGGAACGTCGGGCAGCAGCTCGCGCACCATGTGCTCGCAGAACTTTTTCGTGCGCGCGTAGGGGTCGTAATCCCGCCGCTGCCAGTCAATGGACCGGTCTTCGAGGACCGTTTCATTGCTGCGCTGGCCCGCGACGGCCACCGTGCTGATCTGGCTGAAGCGCCGCAGCCCGTGCGCGGCCTGCGCTCGCCGCGCCAGTTGCACCACCTCGAGCGTGCCGCGCAAGTTGACGTTCAGGCAGCTCCGCTCGGACTTGCGGTTCAGCGAGGCCGCGCAGTGCAGCACCGAATCGGTGCCGGCGGCCAGAGCGCGGTATTCGTCCTGACTCAGCCCGAACTGCGGCGAGGTCAGGTCCCCGCGGAAAATGCGGATGCGTGCGCCAAGGTGTTCGTGAAACGTGGGGAAGTCAAAGTGCAACTGGAGCGCCTGCCACAGCCGCTGCTCGGCTTCTTCCACGCCGGCGGCGCGGACCAGGACGTTCAGAGATTCGCCATGCCGTTCCAGGAGGCCGGCGGCCAGGTAGGATCCGATGTAGCCGGTCGCACCCGTCAGGAAGATGGCCATGTAGATTGCGTACCCGAAACATCGGCCGCCCGGGCACGGGCGCCGGCCGCCGGCGGAACCGGCAGGTGGAATTCGCGCCGCCGCCGTGATTCGACTTTTTGCCCCTCGATCAGCGGGTAAACCCATTTGCGCAGCGCCGGGACGTGGATATTGATCCAGTACTCCCACCAGTCTATGGCGCCGGGCTCGTAACCGAAATACTCGCGCTCATCCTTGGGCAGCGCCGCCGAGAGCAGTTGCACGTTGTCCGACTCGAAGACCTGCTCGTTCTGCAGAATGAAAGGCTCGTACAGCTCGATCAGTTTTTCGACGCGCGCCAGGTCGCGCTCGGCGCGGGCCAGCGGCGGTCGCCTGAAATTCAGCGCCGAAGCCGCGCGATTGATGCCGCGGACCAGAAGCTTCTGCGCCGGCACGGAAAGTTTGCGGTAGCGCTCCTTGGAGACAGGAATGGTGTCGAAGCGCATTCGCAGCCAGTGTTCCAGGCCTTGCTGGGCGCGGTAGTGCTTGCGGTGCGCCAGGGCCGTCAATTCGATGGAGCGTCCCATGTCACAGGGGTTGCTGGCCGACGTACAGAGCTGGTACAGCGGCTGGTGGCGCCGCTCGACCAGCGCGGCGGCGATCAGCGTCATGCCCCGGCAGACCATGTCCACCGGGATCAGGTCGAGGCACTTCCGCTCATTCGAGGGCAACTGCCGGAAATACGTGCCCAGCAGATAAGAGAGCGGCGCGGAGGTGTTGATGCCTTCATTCCATCCGCGGAACGGCTGCTCCGTCGAGGTTTCCACGATGGACGGCCGCACGATGGCGATAGGCAGCCCGGCGCCGCGTGTGGCCAGCAGCGATTCACCCAGGCTCTTGGTGAAGGTGTAGGTGTTGGGCCAGCCCAAGCGCCGCGCCCGCCGCGTGCCGGCGTGCGTCAGGCGATGGCGCAGCCAGCGCTGCCGGTTCTTGCGCATGAAACTTTCCAGTTCCTGGCCGGGCGGAAATTCGCGCGCGCCTCGCTTGCCCAGGGCCTGGCGCCGCAGCGCCGCCTCGATCTCCGGGCTTTGCGCGCGCGCTTCGGCCGACCGCACCAATTCCCACAACGCTTGGCACTCGCGCGCGGCGTCGAAGCCCTCCACGCCTGCGGGCGTATAGTTCGGTTGCAACTGTTCGCCCACGCGTCCGTCGCGCTGTCCCACCACGTAGCAAGTGGAAAGGTGCATCAGGGCGGCGTGGTGCGATTCGCGCAGAAATTCCTGGAGGTGGGCGGCGGACTCGATGTTGCTGGCCAGCGCATCGCGCAGATCGGGATTGAAGTCGGTGAGTCCAGCGCTGTTCACCACCAGATCCACCACCGCCGCCAGCCGCTTGCGCAACTCCGGCTCCAGCCCCAGACCCGGCTGGCTGACGTCGCCTTCGACGACTTCAATCCTCTCCGCCAGGAACGCCCCCAGTCCGGCGCCGTACCGCTCCTCCAGCGGGTCAAATACCGGCGACTCCTCCACAATCTTTTCAAATCGCCGCTGCGCGCTCGTCGAACGCTGCCGCCGGATCAGCAAGTAGATCTTGCCTGCATCCGGCACCCCGGACAGGATGTGCTCCAGCCATACCTTGCCAATGAACCCGGTTACGCCAATCAACAGGATGTGTTTGCCCCGCAGCGCCTGGCGCGCGGAAAGGCGCGCGGGCTGTCTGTGTCCGTTGAACATCACCAGTGGAGAGTGATTCTGCGGCCGGGGCCGCACCGCGACGGTAATCGCCCCCGCCAACTGGCCCGGTTGCCGCTCCAGCCCCAGGTCGCGCAGCAACCGCTCGGCACTGACGCGCCCATCCGGCTGGTTGCCCAGCAACATGGCCAGCGGGCCGCGGGGACGCACCACCGGATCCAGCAGGCGGCCGGTGGCCGTACCGTCGCGGAACTCCAGCCGGTTGGCGACCAGCCGCTCCATCCCCAGGTGTTGCGCCAACGGGCGCATTACATGGTCGAGTCCCTGGCTCACCAGAACCACCTGCCCATGCTTCTCCATCCAGCGGCGCAGGCATTCCACGCCGCCGGGCTTCAGTTTCGGCTTCAGGATGTAGTCGAAGTACTCCTCACCTAACAGGTCCAGCCGGTCGCGGCTAACGCCGCGCAACAGCGCGTGCAGCACTCGCGTGGCCTGCACGCGGTGGATGCCATAAAGCGCCGGCCGCACCACGGCCTCGAGGAGCAGGGCGCCGCGGCGCGCCCAGCGCTCGGCAAATGTGTGCGCGTTCCAGGTGAAATAGGCTACTGGGCGGACCGCGGTCAGGTCCGCCAGGCTGCCCTCGACCCGCCAAAATACGGGCCACCCGGTCCCTTCCGTTCCAGAAAGGCTCAGGCGGAGCTCCGCGTCACCAGGGGCTTTGCTTGCCCTGCCGAGTCGGTTACCGCTTTGGGTGTCGGTTGTGCGCAAGATCAATGTCCGCCCAGAGACGAGGCTGCGCCTGAGCCGATGTCCGATGAGGGGATGAACTTAACACTACTTGGATACCAGCCGCAAGCGTCCGGCCGGGCAGAGCCCGGCAAGCTCTGAGCGGCCGGTTTGACTAACATATCCCCTGGTAAACGTCACAGATAGCAAAGGATAACGCTATTGGGAACGCCGCGGACAGGCCTCGGGCCGGCGGCGTTCTCCGTATTCCATTCCTTGAGTTCCTGGAGCGGTTGAGAGTGTGAATCGAACAATATCCGAATTTTTGTAGCCATCTTCTACTTCGGCTTTCTGTCTTGCGTTGCTTCCGGCGGTGTCACTGCCCAACGCTCTTGGACCTGGCCAGTGCCGTTCGGCGGACTTCTTCGACTAAGGCCGACTGCGCCCGAGTCGGAAAACGATGCTTCCGCTGCACCAACCCTACGATTCGCACGGCACGCTCATCGGCGATGGGAACGAATCGGCATCGCGGCCGGTCTTCAATCGCCATGGCCGGCACCACCGAGACGCCGATGCCGGTGGCCACCATGGACAGGATGGTCGAAAACTGGCCGCTCTCGAAAACGACATTGGGGCGCACGCGGGACCGGCGGCAGGCAGACAATACATTTTCCCTGAAGCAGTGACCTTCGCTGAGGAGCAGGAACGGGTCGTCGCGAAGTTCAGCAAGGTGACGGATGGTCCGGCGCGATGCCAGGCGGTGGCCGTGGGGCAACGCCGCATAAATCGGCTCACGGAACAGTTCCTCGAACGTGATGTCGTCGCCACGGACCGGCAGTGCCAGCAAAATCAGATCCACGCGCCCGTGGCGCAGGTAGTCGAGCAGGATGGGGGTGATCTCTTCGGTGATATGCACGGCGAAGCCGGGATGCCGCCGGGCAAAACGGCCCAGAACCGGCCCGAGGAAGTACGGCGCAATGGTGGGAATGGCGCCGATCGAGACTGTGCCGACCTCAGCCTGCGACATTTCCTGAATTTCCGTGCGGGCCTCGCCCACCTGCTGCAGGATGGCGCTGGCCTTGGGAAGGAACGCCCGGCCGAACTCGGTCAGTTTGGCGAAGCGCGGGAAACGGTCAAAGAGCTTCGCGCCCAGTTCGTCCTCGAGCTTGCGGATCTGCTGGGACAAGGAGGGCTGGGCGACGTGCTGCTCCTCCGCGGCGCGGGTGAAGTTGCCGGTGCGCGCGACGGCGCAGAAGTAGCGCAATTGATGGAGTTCCATGGGCTACGGGCCCTTCTTGCTGCGATATGTTTTGCCTATCAATACCATAGCTTCGATATATTAGACCTTGGGCTCGCCAATCTCTACCCTTCTGGCTGAAGGAGGGCCACTCCAATGGCTGATACACCGGTTGTGAAACCTGGGGACGTCACCCAGCGCGTCGGCGTGGAAGTGATTCGCAAGCGCGGCGTGGACGTGGAAAAGCTCATCAAGATGCTGGTGGCGAACGCCGCGGCGGAATTCGCCAGCACCTACTACTACTACACCATCCTGCGCATGCACCTGGCAGGCCACGAAGATTACAAGGAGATCTGCGAGGACGCGCGCCTCGAGGACCGCGCTCATTGGGAACTGATCGTTCCCCGCATCTACGAGCTGGGCGGCGAGCTGCCCAACGATCTCAAGGCGTTTCACGATCAGGCCGGTTGCGTGGCGGCCAAGCTTCCCAGCCCGCCCACGGCCGTCAACATCCTGACGCTGCTGCTCGAATCCGAGCGCTGCGCCATCCGCAGTTGGATCGCAATCTGCGACATGACCTTCGGAAAGGACCCGCGAACGTATGACATGGCCTCGCGTATCCTGAACGAAGAGATCGAACACGAGGCCTGGTTCATCGAGCTGCTGGCGCATGAGCGCGACGGCAAGAGCATCCCATCCGGCCATTTCCGCCGGGGCACTCCGGGCGAGGCCCCGTACAGCAAGAACTCTCGCTTCTACAATCCGTGACCTGAGACTGTCAGGCGGGTTGGGGCGCCGTGGCTCGACAAGGCCGCGGCGCCCCTCGCCTGGCCTGCAAGCCGCCTCTCATGCCTAGTCATGATTCTTCCGGGAAACCGTTCGAGGTGATACTGGAGACGCCTTCCGGCGCGCAAGTGATTGTGGTGCAGGCCGGCGAACACATCTGGGACGCGGCGCGGCGCCAGGGAATTGTCTTGCCGGCCATCTGCCACCAGGGACGCTGCTTGACGTGCAGCGGTCAACTGATCGGGCCGGGGGAATTCGACCAGACCGATTCGGTAAGCTACTACCCGCAGGACCGCGAGGCCGGATTCATCCTCCTGTGCACCGCCCGCGCCCGCTCGAATTTGCACATCCGCACCCACACGCAGATCGGGATGCGCGAGCACCGTAAGCAGCATGGTCTTCCGGCGCCGTACGCGTGAATTGAATTCCTCGGCGGGCCAAGTCTGCTCATTTCCAAAGAAGAATCGGACGGTCAGAGAAGAAAAGAGGGGAACCGCAAACGGGCGCGTGGGATTTGACGCCTGCTCTTTGATAACTGAATGAGACCTGCCAGAACCCGTCGGAAATAGAAGTGAACTTGTGCGACACCCGGTCCGTGAGAACCGGTTGGGCAGCTTCTTCCTGCACACCTGCACAGGATCCACTGCCGCTTTATTTAGAAAGGAGGTGATCCAGCCGCAGGTTCTCCTACGGCTACCTTGTTACGAC
>Ga0214473_10005657_pt1 | contig 14957 bp, 13 predicted proteins | sample RVTome_7_FD_203509 | JGI IMG/M metagenome (GOLD analysis project Ga0214473, IMG submission 203509) | Soil microbial communities from uranium-contaminated site in the Upper Colorado River Basin, Wyoming, United States - RVT98D197 | ecosystem: Environmental > Terrestrial > Soil > Contaminated >... | reverse complement strand
CGGCGCCGCACAATGAGCTGTTCACCCGAACTGACGAAATGGTCGTGGTCCGTCGCGTTCGGGACGAGAAGGGTGTCGAGCGCGTGCGGTTTATGCCCGTCACACCGGCCGCGCTCCGAACGCTGATCGAGCGGTCTGTCAAGCTCGTCACAAAATCAAAGGACGGCACGGTAAGCACTCCCCTGGGGCAGGACAAGGCGGCGGCTGTATTGGCCTGTCACGAAGCACTCGATCTGCTGCCGCAGATCCTTTCAATCTCGTCCTGTCCCATGCCCTACGTTCGACCCGACGGAACTCTTGGCTTCACGAGAACGGGGTACGACCCCGAGGCACGGGCATGTGGACTTTTCGATTTTCAGATCGATTTTATGAGTGCCGTGGATGGCGCCGATTTACTTCTCGACGACGTTCTTGACGGCTTCTGCTTCCGCTCGGAAATCGATCGGGCGAACATGCTGGCGCTAATTCTGACGGCCTACACGCAATCTCTTTTGTCGGCGCGCTGGCCGGGATTTCTGTTCATCGGGAACCGCTGCGGCGTGGGCAAAACCTGGGCGGCGTCCGTGCCGAGTTGGATTCTCGAGGGTGTTCCGCCCGCCCTTCATCCGGGGGCTATTGACGATGACGAGTTGAGAAAAGTTGTGACCGCGGCATTGCGGTCAGGCGCCCGCCAGTTCCTGCTCGACAACCTCCGCGGCCGCCTGGATTCGGTCGTTTTGGAAGCCTTGCTGACCTCTGAGATATTTAATGGGCGCGTGCTGGGGCTATCGTCGCTCCTGCCGCTGAAGAACGATTTGCTTGTGCTTACTAAGGGGGCCATAAGTTATGCTACACTGCATGCCCCCACATGCCGTCATTGCGAGGAGCCGTTCTTTGGCGACGAAGCAATCCTGGCCTTGTCGACGGCGGGGTCGAGATTGCTTCGTCGCCAAGGAACGGCTCCTCGCAATGACGGGGGAAGGTGGAGACGTGTAGCCAAAGTTACGCTCCGCTTAGCATACGCTGTAGCGGCTCACTGGGTGTCTCCGGCGACACGGTTCCACTCCAGCCAACCCGCCCGCTGACGATCGCCCTCGGCGGCTTTCAACGCGGCCAGGGCTTCCCGAGCCACGTGCATCTCCTCAAGCGTCTCCAACCACTCGATCAGCGCCTCCCAGTCTTCAATGCGCGGGATGGCCAGCCGCTTCCCCTTGGCGGTAAGGAATTGCACCGATTTCAAAGCGTCCAGTCCGTTCATGTCGACAGCCTCACTACGCGCAGGCGATTCGTGATACGCTACAGCACGCTGACGAGTATGGCGGCTCTCAGCGAACGTCAACCGACACCGGCTTCGCGCGCGTGGAGGGTTCGGGAATCGGCTGCCCGTCATCCCTGAGCGTTTCGATGTAGAGTTCAATCGCCTCGCGGATGTTGCGCTCGGTCTCCTCGAGCGTCTTGCCGGTCGTGATGCAGCCTGGAAGGTCGGGAACATAGGCGGAGTAATTCTCGCCTGCCCATTCAAAGATCACGACGTACTCTCTCATCGCTTGCCCTCCAATCGAGCCTGCCGAAAAATACTCTTCAGCGTACCCGGAGCCACATCATCTGAAAGGTGTCCCGGGACCACAACGATCCCTGGCTTACGCCTGTGTTTTAGCACCCGATGACTGCCTTTCCGGCGTACTTCATACCACCCATCTTCTCCCAAGCGGTTTAACAAATCACGTATTTTCATCGCCTGATCTCTCGAGTTCCGGGGCGCAGTAATTCCTTTGCGCCTCTGGCGTATAATCTACCCCCTCGTCCCCTTCCAGAACTCCGCGATGCTGCGCATCAGGACGCGACCGGACTCGACGTTCTTTTCCTTCGTGTCGATGATCGCCGCGCCCTCGCACAACACGGCCGTGATGCCGAACTGCTGGTGCGGGCCGTCGGTCCAGGACGAGCTGCCGTACTTTGCGCCCTTGTTTGCCTGCAACGGCTTGATGAGATCCTTGCCCGCGTCGTGGCGGTCGATGATCGCGGCGAATGCCTTCCAGTCGCCGATGCGCGCGCCCATTTCCGGCCCCGGCGTGATGATCGGGTCCACGACCCCGCCCCAGGTGTGCAGCGCCCAGATGCTCGTCACGGGCGCCGCTGACGCCATCAGGCGTTCGAGGTCGCGCTGCCAGAGGTGCGCCTCGTGGGCCTGCTTCTCGGGATCGGAGCCGGCCGGGAAATACGACCGGTTCATGTCCACGCCCTGCGCGTTCGTGCGATACCAGCCGTGCGACGGCGCGTCGGGGCTCATCATCGGGATGAAATGGCCGATCGTCCGCCGGCGGCAATCGGCGGCCCGCGGGTCGTCGCTCAGCAGCCAGTCCATCATGCCGACCATGCGCCATTGCGAATTGTGCTCGCCGGGGTGCTGGTTGGCGAAGTAGTGGACCCAGCGTTGCCCCGGCGCGATTGAACTGGCGGGATCGGTGATGACGACGCGGAACAGGTCGCGCCCGCCCAGCGACTGCCCGATGACGTGCACCTTGACGTACGGGCTCTTGCGCCACTCCTCGACGAGGCCGCGCAGGTCCTCGTATGACATCGGCGCCTGGTGGCCGACGTACACGACGTCCTCGGTGAAGGTCGGGAAAACGAGCGTGTCGCCCGCGCGCGAGTCCTTCGATTTCTTCTCCCAAAACACGGGCGTCCAGTTCTTCGCGTCGTACGACCACGAGTGGAAGTACTCGTTCAGGATGTACGCATTGCCGCCATGGAAGACGACATCGAGACGCAGGCTGTTGCCCTTGGCGTCGCGCACGATCTGGAACTGCGCCTTGTTGCACCAGTCCTCGTGGTTGGGCGCGTGGCCGAGCGTCAGCCGGAAATGATTCGTCCCGACCTGCTCGATCGTGGCGCCGTGCGAGCCCAGCGGCCCGTCGAACTTGAAGTCGTCCGCCGTCAGGTCGCCCGCGTCGGCGGTCGCCGCGCCGAGCACGCGGGCCAGGGCCAACGCGCCGCACAGGCGCAGGGCACTTCGCGTACCGAATCGCATCCGTCCATTCCTCCCAAGCATGGTGGCGTTTCGCTGGAATCAGCAGGGGGCATGCTGACCCGCTGCGGGGGCGGTGTCAATCAAACGAATGGATGATGCGCTGCGAAATCCGTTTAGACGCAGAGACGCAGAGAACGCGGAGAGCCGCGGAGAAGAGGAACACAAGAGAGAACCTTCTTTGAGCGTGTTTTAAAACTCAAGCACGCTGAAGCGCGCTGAAAGAAAAGGGGGTGGATCGCAGGTCCCCGGCCTCAAGGCCGGGGCAAGGGAAAACCCTCTAAAGAGGGTAGGGATCCGCACACGCCAGGAACCGTTTCCCTCGGCCCGAATGGGATGCCATGGTCCCCCGGGCTACCGGGAGCGGCATGGGCCGAGAAGTCTTGCCGGAGTAGGCGGCAAGCCGGATGTAGCCCGACTGTGAAGGAGGGACGGGCGGGGCCTTCCGCAAGCAGCTCGCCCCCTCTTTCCTACCTCCTTCAGGAGGTTCTTCCTTGCCCCGGCCTTGAGGCCGGGGACCGGTCACCTTCCCCAGATCCCGAGCGCGCTTCAGCGTGCTTTCAAATGCTTCAGCATTGGCAAGGAGCTATAAAACACGCTCTTAGACGCAGAGACGCGGAGAGCGCGAAGAAACGCAGAGAGGAGAAAGAAGAGAAAACGCCGCCTTTGACGCAGAGGCGCGGAGGACGCGAAGAGGCGCGGAGCAGAGGAAGTGACAAAATCGAGTTCGGGCGCTGTATTGCTTTTACCCAGCACCCAGCACCCAGCACTCAGCACTGGCTTTACGGCTTCACCAGCGATTGCAGCGTGCTCTCGAACACCTCGTAGGCGTCGCGCCCGAACAGGCAAAAGACGATCCGCTGCAGCGCCGTCGCCGACCGCAGGCGCTCGAGCGCGACGGCCAGCATGATCCGCGCGCAGCGGTCGATCGGGTAGCCGAAAATGCCCGTGCTGACGGCGGGAAACGCGATGCTGGCCAGGCCGTTCGCCTCGGCCACGTCGAGGCTTTGGCGCGTGGCGCTTTCGAGTTTCGCATCCTCGCGGCCCTCGCCCATGCGCGGGCCGACCGCGTGGATGACGTGCCGCGCGCGCAGCCGGCCGCCGGTCGTGATCACGGCCGTGCCGACCGGCGTGCCGCCGATCGCGTCGCATTCGCGCTGGATCGCCGGGCCGCCCTTGCGGGCGATCGCCCCGGCCACGCCCCCGCCCAGCACCAGGTGCTCATTGGCCGCGTTGACGATCGCGTCGGTGTCCATCTCCGTGAGGTCGCCCTCGAGCAGCTCGAGGGTCCGGCCGTCGATCTCCACGCGCATGGCCGGTCACCTCCTCTTGGGATCGGGCGTCTGAAAGAAGACGGCCCGGCGCATTATCGGCTGGTTGCCGTCCGCGTCCGGGTCGCGGCCCGCGACGTACAGGTCCAGCCGGCCGTCGCCGTCGACGTCGCGGCCCTCGACCAATTCAAGCGCAAAGGGCGCCGTCAACGTGACCAGCGGCTCGGCCGCGTAGCCCGTGCGCGCGTTGGCGTAGGCATAGACGGCGACCGTCCGGCGGCCCGTGCGCAGGAGGAGGTCCGGCCGCCCGTCGCCGGTCACATCGCGGTCGATCTGCATGAACGGACTGGGCTCGCGCGCGAAATCGAACAGCTCCGAGCCGATGACGATGCCTTTTTCCCACGCCGGGCGCCTGGCGTGCCCGTCGCGCTGCCAGGGGTAGGCGCCGAGGTTCGCTTCCAGGCCCCCGCGGAAGAAATCCTTCATGTGCGAACTGAGCGAGGCGATCTGCAGGTCGATCCGCAGGACGAGCAGATCCAGGTCGCCGTCGCCGTCGATGTCGACGAGCGGCAGACCCTCGCTGGGCACCACCGCCCCCAGCCGGACGACCGAATCGGGCCGGTCGGGGAAGCCGCCCTGGGGCGTTTGCAGATAGACGGCCACGCGCGTCTTGGGCGCGGCCCACGTGTCGACCGTCGCCAGGCGCACGAGGTCCAGCCGGCCGTCGCCGTTGACGTCGGCCAGGCTTTCCTGGCGCAACATGCCGAGATCGAAGTCGCGCCCGAGGTCCGGCGGCCGTTGGCGCCGCTCCTCTTCCTCCTCCTTGATCTCCTCCGCGCGCGACGGCCAGCGCGGGACGACCGGGTGCTCGAGGTCGAACCGGCCGTCGGCCGCCTGCAGGAACAGCCGCAGCCCTCCGCGCGGCCGCCCCTGGCTGCCGTCGATGAGATCCAGCCGCCCGTCGCCGTTCCAGTCGAGCAGCTGGCCCGGCGAGGATCGCCAGGTCGAGCGGAACTCGAACTGCGGCCAGGTCAGGCGGCCCGGCCGGACCGGATCCATCCGGCGCGTTCCGTAGAACATCGGCCAGCGGCCGAAGCCGACCAAGAAGGAATGGCTCGCGTGCGCCGCGAACCGCGGCGTCGGCCGCAGGGGCGAAGAGATCTCCTCGATCGGCCGCCATTCGGCCCCCGTGCGCTTGTAAATCCGGATGCCGCGCCGGCTCGGCAGAAGGAGCTCGACCACGCGGTCCTTGTCGAGGTCCAGCGCATAGCGGCCGCGCTGAATGTTCTCCGCGTCCGCGTGGACGGGCAGGTCGTCCTGGATCAGCCGCTCGATGCCGGTGGGATCGCCGCGGCGGTGAAACGAGAGGACGCCCAGGCCGTCGGGCGCGAGCAGGAGGAGCTCGTCGCCGGGCAGGTCGGGCCGCACGTCGGCGAATTCCCAGAGGTTCCAGGGCGCGGGCGCCTGGACGCGCCAGGCGGGCGTCGCGCCGAGGCGTTGCTGCGCGTCCAGCAAATAGACGTCGAGCCGGCGCTGCGTTTCGCTGACGAAGTCCTTGCGCCCGTTGCCGTCGACGTCGAACCACGCCGCGCTTTCCTCGCGCTGACGATCGGGCAGCAGCTGCAGCTGAAAGGCGGCTTGCGCAGGCGTGGCTGTCGGCGCGGCCAGCGCCAGCGCGAGACTCAGTGCGAGGAGGGCCGGCCGCCTCGGGCGGCGGCGCGCGGGGGTGCCGGATCTCACGCGTCTTCCCTCGGGTTGGATTGCCGCAGCGCCCTGCAATAGAGATTGGCGCCGGCCCGCCGCCACTCGGTCGGGAACGTGCGGCATTGGCGCGGCTTGGCGCCGTGGATGCAGCATTCGTTGCGGTCGGTCAGGAAAATGCAGCGGTCGCTGCTAGGCTGGTCGAGGAGGACCTCGAGGTCCTCGCCGTCCAGCCCCATGCGCGTGGTGAAGCGCGCGCGCACGTCGGCGATCGCCAGGTTGAGAAGGCGCGCGATCTGCTTGAGATCGGCGGCCGACACCCGCACGAAGCCGCTCAGCTGGCAGCACGTCCCGCAGCGCAGGCAGGTGAATTCGCGTTCCTCGGTTTGGGGCATGCGTCGCCACTCCTTCGAGAAGCAAGGGTAGGGCGCGCGCCGCGCGCTCTCAAGCGAAAAGGGCGACCATGCGGCCGCTATTCGCCCAAGAACTTTTCCCGGTCCTTCCGGTTCACCTCAGCGGTTTCGGGCTCCAGTTTCAGCGCCAAATCAAACTCTTGAATCGCCTTTTCCCGCTCGCCTTTCACCGCCAGGAGCGAAGCGTGAACGCGATGCGCAACGCTGTCGTCGGGGTGCATCTTGAGCAACGTGGCGCAGTGTTCGAGGCCCTTGTCCACCAAGTCGCGTCGGTGATGGGCGACAATCCAGGCGTAGAGGCTCAGGACGTACTTTCGATCGCGCTCGTACTTCTCCGTCTGAATCAATTCGTCAAGCGTCGGGAGGGCTTCTCGATAGCGTTCCAGCCCCTGGTATGACTTGACCAGGTTTAGGAGAATGCGTTCGCGATACGGTTCGGGCGGGCTGGCCGCCAGCGCTCGACTGGTTGCCTCGAGTGCTTCCTCAAAGTGCTTCGTTGAGATCCCGGCATTCGAAATCCTGAACCACCAGCTATACTCCCACTGAGGACCTTGAAATGCGATCGGCACATAATCGAGAACGCGCGAAAAGTACTTCCAGGATTCTTCATGTTCGTTGAGGTCGCGATAGAAACGAGCGATCCTTGAAATCATCTCGCAGTTCAACTCAGCGAGCGCGACCGCCCGGTGGATCGATTCGTCAATGGGTTTGGAGAACTCGGGCCGGCGGCGCAACTCGAGGCCGTCGATTCCCGTCTGGCTGCTCTTCCCCGTGGTGTACCAGAGCAGATAGTCCGCCATGAGCCACTGCATCAGGTAATCGTTTGGATTGCGTTCGGCGGCCTCGCGGCAAAGGGCGAGCGCCTTCTCGTGCTGCCGCGAATATCCGGGACGATAGTGGAGGAGCAGTTGTTGGTGGGCCGCGAAATTGCTCGGATCGATTTCGATCGCCCTCCGGCAGAGATTTTCAATCACCGTCTCCCCCGCGCCCAGCTGCATGCAGACGCCGGCATATCGGGCGAGAACATCCGGGTGATCCGGGTGGATCTCCGACGCCTTTATATATTCCTGGAAAGCGGCTTTCATCGCCTTTGGAAACTCGATTTTGCCCTCCGCCGGAACCTGGGACCAGTACCGCCCGCCCCGCTTGCTCCATCCGTACCGGTCAATGTAGTAGCCTCGCTCGAAATGCGAACGGTAGCTATTCGGAGCCAGGGCAACGAGGCGCTCAGTGGCCGCCAGAGCTTCGGCCGGCCGTTTTGAGTCCTCGTAACCAAGGGCCAAGAGCTCGAGACCTGATAGCGAGTTCGGATTCTGCCGCAGATACGCCGCGCATTCGCGAAGCCCTTCTTCCTCGCGCAGGTTCCGATAGAGCGCCCGGATATAACGGTCCCAAATACCAGCGTGCTCGGGTTGAGCGGCATGGAGGCGTGACGATTCCTCGCAGGCTCTTGAGCGTGCGACTGTCGCCAGAGTCGAAAGATACGACCACACAGGGTACGTGAACGCCGGGTCCGCTTCCGCGATCTCTTTCATCTTCTCCGCAAAAACCAAAGGGCTTGTCGGCTCATCGGCCAACAGCGCGACGGTTCGCGGATAGGAGTCCGCCTTCGACGGATTCGGGCGGGCCATATACGCAAGGACGTCGGGCCCCGGTTTTACATCGAGCGTCTCAAGCACAAACCGGCTGCAATCGCCCAGGATAGAGGACACGTCCGCAATCTTCCCGGTAAATTCGCGCGAGGCCATCGTGCGGGAGGACGCGGCATCGTGCACAAGAATCGATACCTTGAACTGTTCGCCTTGCCTCTCCACATTCCCGGTGACCGCGTGGGCTACTCCATAAAACCGAGCAAAGCAGATCGTATCGTCCACGGAAAACGGATCGGTCTTGGCGGACTGGGGATGCGCGTAGCGGAATTCGGCAGCAATCTGGTCGCGCAAAGGCATCGAAAACAGCTCGCGCGGCGCATACTGCAGTCGATCTTGAAGCACCCGGCTGAACACGAATCCCCAGGCCGGGTGCTCCGAACCGGCGGAGAAGTTTCCGACGAGAAGCGTTGGTTCGGGTTTCTGATCCGCGCCGAAAAGCCACGGGCGCTGGTCGGGCGGAAGATCAATCGCGGAGTCGGGCAGGAAATGCGTCTCGGATGTGGCCTCCGGCGCGGCAGGCTCGGTCGCTGGCGGCGCCGTTACGACCGATTCCGCGGGGGACGAATTCGCGCTTTGTGAGGGCGCGGAGATCTGGGCCTGGTCTTGCTTTGGGATCGACGTCTGCGACGCACTTTCCTTTTCACACGCAAGGCAGATCACGCACATCGCAAGAAGGACGATACGCACGATAGTCATTGCTCCTGTCCCCCGCACGCAGGAATGGACGAACTTTTTATGCGCATATAATCTGACTTGTCAGGACATGTCAACAGTTTCTGCTTCGAATGGCAATTCGGCAATCGCGGCACGATGAGGTTGCATTCCTCGGAGAAATGCCGAAGTTCTTTGGACGAGGTTTCATTCTTTCAGGTCCGGAGGAACGTGGCGGTGCTGCGCAATCTCATCCTCGTCGGCTTCATGGGGACGGGCAAGACCTCGGCCGGGCGACGGGCGGCCGAGCGGCTGGGGTTCGCCTACGTCGATACCGACGATCTGATCGAGGCGCGGGCGGGCAAGCCGATCTCGCGCATCTTCGCCGAGGAGGGCGAGGGGCACTTCCGCGACCTGGAGGCCGACGTGCTGCGTTCGCTGGCCGCGCGAGAGGGCCACGTCGTGGCCACCGGCGGCGGCTGCGTCCTGCGCGAGGCGAACTGGGACGCCCTGCGCCGCGCGGGCCGCGTCGTCTGCCTCACGGCCCGGCCCGAGGTCATCTTCGAGCGCGTCCGCCGCGAGACGCACCGCCCGCTGCTGGCCACGCCCGACCCGATGGCCCGCATCGTCGAGCTCCTCGAACGGCGCGCCCCTTTTTACGCGCGCGCCGATCGGACGATCGACACGTCCGATCTCAGCGTCGAGGAAGTGGCCGACCGGCTGGTGGAGCTTTGGGAGGAAGCACGGAAAGAAAGCGAGTGCTGAGTGCTGGGTGCTGAGTGCTGCCGTTAGGGGTGGCCAACTCTTTCAGGGTTGCCGAATACACGCATCACTTCGGGCGACAGTGTGGTTCACTCAAGCAAACCGCCCCACCGGTTTGGCCGGCGGGGCGGGCTTCCTCAAATCCGTTCGGTACTTCTTCTCTGGCTGCTTTCCGTCGCGCGCCGTGATATTCGCGGCGGCCGGAGGCGCCTCAGCGCGCCTCGTCTCCGATCAGCCGCAGATGATCGGCCATAATGCAGCGGCCGGAAAACACTTCCAATCCCAACTCGCGCGCCCGCTGCTCCTCTTCGGGATTCTCGGCCCCCGGTTGGAACCAGATCACTTTCGCGCCGATCTCCGAGGCCTGCTCCGCCACGGGACCGGCATGCTCGGCCGACACGATCACGTCGACGAGATCGACCTGCTTCTCACGGGGAATGTCCACAAGGCTCCGGTACGCCCGCAGCCCACTGACGTCGTGCGCCGTTGGATGAACGGGTACGACCTCGAACCCCGCGGTATGCAGATATGTCCTCACCTGACGACCGGGTCGCTCCAGGCGCGGGGACATACCCACCACGGCCATCGTGCGCGGAATCCCCAGAAGTTCCTTGATTCTCTTATTCTCCTCCCGCTCCTCGGGTGGGGCAATCGGCCCCTGTCCTTTCGGACGGGGTCTGGTATTGGCCAACAATCGGTACTCCCTTGCACTGCTACATCTCCAGCGCCTGGTTGAGATCCTCCAGCGACTGCAAACCCACCAGGTGGGTCATCTTCTTGCCATCCTGGAAGATCATCAGCGTCGGTATTGCCTGGATATGATACCGCCGGGCCAATCCGGAGAGCTCATCCACATTGACCTTGACGATTCGGATGTCGTCGCCCCTCTCGTTGGCCAGCCGATCCAGAATCGGGCTTTGCGCCCGGCACGGGCCGCACCAAGGCGCCCAGAAGTCCACCACGACGGGCGTGGAGGAATTCAGGACCGCTTCCTCGAAAGCCTCTTCGTCGCCAAGGTTGATGATTGCGTTTGATTCCTGGGCTTTCACAGCTGTCAAACTCCTTTCGGTTGGGTTCTGGGTCGCCTGGCCGGGCGTGCAGCCCACCGCGCCAGCCAGCAGCACCCCCAGAAGTGCCCCGTGCAGCCCGCCGATATACCGACCAGAGGACAAGTGGCCCATCGCGCTTGGGTAGCAGCGTACCCATCCCAGGAGTACGCCGATCCCCCCTCCAATCATCACACCGACAAGCAATGCCACGTAATCGAGTCCTTCCATGGAAGAGATAGCACTCGATGGATAATTGCAGCAAGAATTGCACCAGATGGAGAACATCATTATAAAGTGTAGAATTCGGCGGAGGGTAAATTGCGGAGCTACAACAATTTAGATAGCCAGTTGTGGATAAGATGTGGATAACCCGACAGGCATGTTTCCCGCTTGTGCACTACACAATCCACTCCCCGCATCAAATGCGCCACTTACTGCGTCTATCTTCTTTAATTACAGTATCCTAGTGTGACCGACCTCAGTCTGCCCGTAGCGCTCTGGTCAGACCAAACAGGCCGACAGCCCGTTCCACAGTGGAATAGGCTGTCAGCCCTGTCTGCTTGGAGCGGCCAGACGATCGGCCTGTCTGTTTTCCTCCACCGTACGACGACAGATGGAACACGCTTCACGAACCCTCATCACTTCCCGGCCGTTCCCGCCTGCTTGCCTACCGGCTCCAAAACGATGTTCCGGAACTCGATCGGCCCGCCTTCGCTCTGGAAACAAATCCTGCCCTGCGTCAGCGGCTTGCCTTGGGCATCCCGGACCGCCGTCGCGCGATTCTGCAGCAGCCCGTTCACCCACACCGCGATCGCATCGTCCTGGCACACGACGATCATCGTGTTCCACTGGCCCGCGGGCTTCTCGTTGGTCTCGGCCTTCTTGCCCACGTGCCGGTCGCCCTTGTTGACGTGCTCCTTGAAATCCGTATTGCCGATGACCCAGAAATCGCCCGCGTCCCGGTGCCCGAGCTGCACCTCGACGCTGCGGGGCCAGACCTCGTCCGGGCCGTGCATGTGCACCAGGCAGCCGCTGTTGGCCGGCTGGCCCGCCCAGCACCAATCGAACGTCAGCCGGTAACCGCCATACGCCTTCTCGGTGCGCAGATAGCCGACCGGATTGCCCGCGCAATGGATCACCCCGTCCTTAACGGACCAAACCTGCTTGGGATCGGCCTTGGGGTCGGGGATCACCGGCGCCCAGCCCGCCAGGTCCTTGCCGTTGAAGAGCACGATCTTCTCCTTGACCGGCGCCACCGTCTCCGGGGCCGCCGGCTTCTCGGGCGGCGCCGCCGTCACGAGCGCCGCCGCCGCTGCAAGCGCGGCGATCGCCACCACCGCCGCCAGAGCACTCCAGGTCTGCCGCATCATCGGTTCCTCTCCTTTTGGAAGGATGGGCGCAGGCTCGTTCGGAAACGAGCATGCGTCAGCTTCTGATTTCCGGACCTGAGAATCCCGCTCGCGGGTATTGTTTCTTACATGCTCGTGCACGTGCAATACCTTTTGCCGATGCACCCCCCAATCGGGAGGCATTCGCGAAATAGGATGGCACGGGCGTCTCGCCGTCCTCGGGCCGGTTCAACGCCATTCTCACACGCGATGTAACAGCGGAACGAGTGCAGCAAAGCGGAAGTCTCTGCACAGCGAACGCATCAGATACCATTGAGCGACGCTCGCTCGCCTGGGCGAGCGAGTTCATCAGGCCGTGGTTGATGGGTTCGTTGTAGCGCCGGCTGCCCGCCGGTACGAATGGGCCTTGGAGTTTTCGATGTCCCTCGGGACCTGCAAAAGGCACGAAAGTCGACCGGTCGAACCGTGTCCATACAGTCCATGCAGTCCATACCGGACCCCGCACCGAGCGCTGAGCACTTTTTTCGCTTTCGCTCAGCTTTGCCGGGTCGGCGCTTTGCGCGCCTCGCGCCGGAACAGCCATTTTTTCCAGGCCGGCTCCAGCTGCGTCAGTTTTGTCCGGAACACGGCCTCGAACGCCTCGGCGAAATCGTTGTGGCGCTTCGTCTCGATGAGCAGCCGCCGCACGCCGTCCCAGCCCTGGCGTTCCAGCAGATAGTCGGCCAGCAGGCGCGATTGCAGATAGATCAGCGGCATCTGGTCGGCCTGCTGCTGGCGCTGAAAGGGGCGCGTGATCTCGTCCAGCGTCATGGCCTCGTCGCCGCGGACGCGCTCGGCCATGAAGCGGATGTCGTGCGGCGTGGCCTGCAGATTGGGTTCCTCGACCTGCGCCAGGCCCTCGTGCAGCCACGACGGCACGGCCTCGCCGCCCATGAGGTGGATCACCGCGTGCGTGTACTCGTGGAAGAGCGACCGGCGCAGCTGCTCGGGGCTGCTCATGAGGTGCTCGTCGATGAGGCGCAGCTTGCCGTCGTACAGGCCGGCGACCCATTGCGGCAGTTCCTGAATGGCGCCCAGCTGCTCGCGCGAGTAGATCTTCACGGTGATCGGCTGCGTGGAGAAGAACTCGAAGTCGCGCCCGACCTTCTTGTGCGCCTCGTGGAGCGTCTCGAGGATGTTCGCCACGGTGGCGTTGGGCAGGTTCCGGGGGAAGTACAGCCGGAACCGGCCGAGGCGATCCTCGATCTGCTGGAATCCGGCTTCGATCGACATCTCCTTGCGGAGCATGGCGGTCATCTCGCGGACGGCCTGGACGAAGTCGGCGCGGTCGGCGGGCGCGGCGGCCAGCGCCTTTTCGTACCAGCCCAGCGCGGCGCGGTAGCGGTCGGCGGCGTAGTCGAGATCGCCCAGGGCGGCCAGGGCGTCGGCGTTGGCGGCGTTTTGCGTCAGGGCTTGCGTGTATTGCGCGCGGGCCTGGTCGACGCGTTGCGCGGCGGCGTGCGCGTCGCCTTCGGCCGTCAGCAGGTTCGAGTAATTGGCGCGGATCTGCCCGATGGCGGCCTTGTCCTGGAGCTGCGGCAGGTAGTCGCGGATGCGGTCATAAAAGGCGCACGCCTGCTCATGCTGGTGGTCGCGCATGGCGGCCACGGCAAGGTTGTTGAGGAAAATCGCCAGGTGGCGCAGCGTCGGCTCGTCGCTGGGGGCGACCTCGAGCGCGGCCAGGAGATCCTTCTCGGCCGCCGTGTGGTCGTCGGCCTCGGCGGCCTGCGACGCGCGGGCATTGAGGGCGCGCACGAGATTCAGGCGGATCGTCGGGTCGGCGGCGTCCAGGGCGCGGGCGGCGCGCAGGTGTTCGACGGCCTTGTCGAACTGGCCCTGGTTGTGCGCGCGCACGCCGGCGTTGTTCTCGGCGACCACGCGGGCGGCCGCCGAGGCAGACGACGCGTCGGGCGTTGCGGCGCCCGGCCAAAAGGACCCCAACGAAAGCGAACAGACAAGGAAGGTCGCTTGCGCGCACGCGCGCAGCGACCTGTGAAGCTTCCTAATGCTCATGACCTAATCCATCCAACACACGATCATGATGATACCGCTCAAGCCATCATCCGCTGGGGAAGCAAGAATCGAGCCTTGCCGCCGGAGAATAGTGCATACAAGAGTCGACCAAAGCCCCGCCGGACGCAATCGTAAACATTGGCAGGGTGTTGGTTGAGGAAGGCAAGCGACAAGGGACTATCAAAATGGGGTAGCCCAGGCCCTTGTGGCCGTCGTGCGTTATGCCATTGCGCCTTCTCACGGCCTCTCCATGACGCCCACAAGGGGCTAGGCTACAAACCCCAATCCACGTTGCTGAGCGAATCAGACCCTGCGGACGACGCCGATCACGCGCCCGCAGATCTCCAGCGCGGGGTGATGGCGCGGGATGCGGATGTCGCTGTATTGCGGGTTGGCTGGGCGCAGGACGATTTCCTCGTCCTCGAAATGAATGAACTTCACCGTCGTTTCGCCGTCCACGAGCAGGACGCCGATGTCGCCCTCGTTGAGCGTGGGCTGGCGACGAACAATCACGAGGTCGCCGTGCATGATGCCGGCTCCTTTCATGCTGTCGCCGTCGACGCGCAGCGCGAACGTCCCGGCGTCCGCGCCGACGAAGTCGACGAGATCGAGCATGCCTTGGGCCTCTTCAGCGGCCAGGCGCAGCGGGCCGGCCGTGATGCGGCCCAGCAAAGGGATGCCGGCGGCGGGGGCGGCGCTACCCGGTGCGGCCGTCTTGCGCCCGATCGAGGCGAGGAATTCGTGCGCGCGCTGCGTCAGGCGGTAGGCGCGAGCGCGCCCCGCGTCGCGCCGGAGATAGCCCTCGTCCTGCAGGCGGTTGAGGTGATACTGCGCCGTGTTGGTCGAACGCACGCGCAGGAGCTTCATCGCCTCCCGGACCGAGGGGAGATATCCGTGATGCTCCTGGTGTTCCACGAGGGAACGCAGGAGGTCTTTCTGTTTGTCGGTGATCACGTGCGGCGCCTCGCCCGAAGTACTTGAAGTACAAAACAATAGTGATAGAACACGCGTTCCACCGTCAAGCAGTTTTTGTAGCCACCGAGGTGACGA
>Ga0214473_10005656_pt1 | contig 14959 bp, 15 predicted proteins | sample RVTome_7_FD_203509 | JGI IMG/M metagenome (GOLD analysis project Ga0214473, IMG submission 203509) | Soil microbial communities from uranium-contaminated site in the Upper Colorado River Basin, Wyoming, United States - RVT98D197 | ecosystem: Environmental > Terrestrial > Soil > Contaminated >... | reverse complement strand
AGAAGATACCAACACCCTTCGAATAACGTTTTCTGGAATCGTCCTGCCTCCTGTGGCGGATTCAATGCCATAGGGGGCAGGTGCTGTGAAAAGACCCGGGTAGCCGCTCGGGCAGGGATATCTCCGGAATTCTTTAAATCACCATAGAAGGCAGAAGGCTGTAGGCAGAAGGCAGAATGAAACAGGGATATGGGTTTCACTGCTTTCTGCCATCTGAAATAAAAGGCGGGCCCTCCCGGGCACGGTCCGGTCACAGACTTTCCGATGTTGTGGACCGAAGATTGAAAGCAAGGCTTGAGCTTTTTCCCCGAACCTGATTCCCGAATTTCCTGAAAAACATCCCGAGCATATCCTTTCCCGTGATCATCCAGTCTGACCCATCCTCTGCATCCAGAACGACCAATTTGTTCCTGACCGAAGTAACCCGATATGCCTTGCCGCTCAAATTACTCTTTATTTTTTCTCCCTCGCTAATCGTCACAGATGATCGTTCCCCCTTTCGTTAACCTTCTGGCCCTCCCAACCTTGGGTATGGGTGAAACCGAAAGAACATTTCGATCCCCCGGGAGGGTATGTCCAAACACCTCTTCCCGGACGCGGCACTTCCCTCCGCAGACACGCTCTCGGGCGCTAATGAATGTTCCAGAATTGACGATCCCGCTCCGGCGATGGTAGATCAATTTCAAACCTTACCCTTTCAGCTTTAGAAATAGTCTATCCTTAAATAGCCGGGGTTGTGTATCCGGTGAGAACTGTATTTGCCGGAGAAAAACAATGTATTCCCTGGACATCGGTGACTGTAGGAGGACCGGAGGAGCTTTACTGGAATAATTCTTGACATTTTCGGTTAGAACTATTAGTCTCTCAGCAAAACATACCCTTGTGATTCCTTAATAGAGGAGGATTTCCCATGCGAATGATTGACACCCATTTCCACATCGGCGTTATCCCTCACGAATGGCAGCATATCCTCGGACTCTGCGAGCTGGATACGGTCATCGTCCCCTCGGATCAGATGATTCCGGACTATTCCACCCTCGATATGGTGAAGGATCATTATGACCGGATCCTCACGGAGAAAACTGAAAATGCCCATGATTTTGGGATTTTCAACGTGTTCTTAGCCGTCACGTATCCCATGTGGGGACTTCCTTTAGCTTCGCTGGATAAGGGGGTTGAGCTCATGGAGCGGTATATCGGGAAACCTCGTGTCGTGGGCGTCGGTGAGGCAGGCATGGACACCGTGACCGTTGAGCACGAAGAGATCGTTTTTAAGGCCATGGTCGCTTTTGCAAAGAAGCATCAAGTGCCCATCATCGTTCACACGCCACCCCCTCGCCACTCACCCTATCTTGGCCGTGATAAAAGCGATTACGATAAACGGAAGGTGATGGAGCGGATTATCAACATTCTTGCCGATTCAGGAATAGACCCTAAGAAAGTCATCCTCGACCATATCAACAAAGAAACCCTTGAGATGGCCTGGAATTACGGCTCCTGGCTGGGTCTGAGCTGCTGTCTGGATAAGTTGAGCGGCCCCGAGATTGTCTCCTTTTACAGGGAATATGGACCCGATCGTTTTATCGTTAACAGCGAGTGGGGATTCTCCGGCGGGGGAAACCGGTCCGTTCCCAAGGTGGTTGTCGATCTGAAGGCTGCCAACGCGCCTGTTGCGGATATCAGGAAGATGGTTTTTGACAATGCAAAGGCTGCCTTCAATCTTCCCGTCTGATGCCTGTTCGGATCGTCGTCTGGTAACAAGGAGGCAAAGCGATGAACTGGGATGTGAAGTACTATCCGGAATACTGGGATGGAAAGAGGCTGGCTTATCCCCATGTGCCAAAAGAATCGCCAAAATTCGCCAGGAGTATGGCGGTGGGCAACCTCATTTTCATTTCCGGCTGCACCGGCCAGGATACGATCACCGGTAAACCCACAGCGGAAAAGTTTGAAGACCAGATGATCATGGCGTTGACTAAGGTTAAGATGGCCATGGAAGAGGCGGGAAGCTCCATGGAGAACGTTGTCAAGACCGTCATGCTGGTCAAACGTCTGGATGATTATCCCAGGATGCGCAGAACAGAGGTGGAGTTTTACGGCAAACATGCTCCCTTTCTGGTTGAGAACCCGCCCGCCAGCACATTCATCGCCCCTGCTTCTTTGGCAAAACCTGAGTTCCTGGTGGAGGTTGATGTAATCGGCGTCATTAATAGAAAGGCGCCTGACTGGAACGTGAACTATTATGCGGAATACTGGGGAGGCAAGAAGCTGGCTTATCCCCATGTGCCTAAAGAACACCCCAAGTTTGCCAGAACCGAGGCAGTGGGCAATCTGGTGATTGTATCAGGATGTGAGGCTCTTAATCACGACACCGTGAGGGTGGAAACGAGCGACTTCAAAGAACAGACGAGAATCTGTTTAGAAAAGATAAAAACAGGCATGGAAGAGACGGGCGGTTCGATAAACAACCTGGTCAAGAGTTATGTTCTTCTTAAGAATATTAAGGACTACCCGCTCTACCGGGAGGTGGAACAGGAGTTTTTTGAGAACTATGCCCCGGAACTGGCCAAGGAACCGCCCGCCAGCACCGTCATCAATGTCAGCAGCCTGGCGCTTCCCGAGTTTCTGGTGGAGATTGAGGCATTTGGAGTGATCGATAAAAAAGCGGTCGGATGGAGCACGAAGTATGTTCCAGGAAATAAAGAAGCCTCCAGCAGCGCTTCCGCAGGCGACCTCCTTTTCCTTTCCGGCTGTGACGGGGCGAATCCCACAACCGGCAAAATGGAAACCGATAGTGTAGAACAACAGATCAACATAGCCCTGGGTAATGTCAAAGCGGCCATGGAAAGGGCCGGGAGTTCGATGGAGAAGATAGTGAAGACCTTTATGCTCCTGAAGCGCCTGGAGGATTATCCAAAGATGCGAAAGACGGAGGTGGAATATTATCAGAAGCATGCGCCGTATCTCGTGGACAATCCGCCCGTGAGCACCTTCATGCAGCTGTCCAGCCTGACGAATCCGAAAGCGCTTTTTGAGATCGACGTCACCGCACTCGTTTAGTGGGGAACTCATCGATGCGTTCCCTACCCGACTCGCCGCAACGGCGGCTAAACCCCGAAGTCGCCCGCAGGGTACAGAATAACCAATGAATTGACAGAGAGCTGTTCGATCCTTTATGCTTCAAAGCATTTTCGAACAGAGGTTCTGATAAAGCTCTTGGAGGTCATGTCATGATATTGAAGATGCTGGTGGTGGGACCCATTCAGGCAAACTGCTATATCCTTGGTTGTGAGCGGACGCGGGAGGCAGCTGTCATCGATCCGGGGGACGATGCGGATAAGATTTTGATGATATTGGCGAAGGATGAACTGCGCTGTGCGTATATTATCAACACCCATGGTCACTTCGACCATTCGGGCGCCAATAAGCGCCTCAAAGAGGTAACCAAGGCTCCGTTGATTCTCCACGAGGCAGACGCGGCCATGGTCATCAACCAGGCAGCCAGCGGAAGGATGTGGGGCATGAAGGTTGAGAACTCCCCTCCGCCGGACCGCTATGTGGAGGATGGCGACCTCATCACCTTCGGCGACATTTCGTTAAAAGTCCTCCACACCCCCGGCCATTCCGAGGGCGGAATCTCGCTCGTGACGGATAAAATGGTGTTTGTGGGCGATACTCTTTTCGCGGGATCGATAGGCAGGACAGACTTCCCGGGAGGCGACTCCGACGGGCTTCTCCGTAGCGTACGGGAAAAGATCTTCCCTCTGGGCGATGACGTTGTGATCTATCCGGGCCACGGACCCGAGACTACGGTGGGAAGGGAAAGACGAACAAACCCCTTCTTTGTCTGACCCCCCGAAGCCCTCTTTCCAAATTCTCAAATTTATGTTATAAAAGATAAAAGGATTTAGGAATCCGCTGAATGCTCTGGAAGAAAGAGGAAGTTCCGGTAAAACGGAGCAAGATCTTTCAAAAGGAGAACCAAAAAGATCGGAAGATCTTTTTGGAAAAGGCGGGTTTCTAAAGTTTACCAAAGACCCCCCCAAGGCTAACCGTTCCGGTTAGCCTTTTTCTTTGGCCCGGATCGGGCAATGGGCGTATCGGGAATATGCCATGATGACAAGACGTAAGATTTTTGCTGTCGTCTTTCTCTCCTCCTTTTCGAGCCTTGCTTATGAGATAAACCTGACCAGGATCTTCTCCATCTCTTTCTCATACCATTTTGCTTTCATGATCATCAGCATCGCCATGCTTGGTATCGGCGCAAGCGGGACCTTCCTCTCCCTTTCCCCTGTCCTGAGAGCCCCTTCCCGTCTCGCCCTTGAAAGCCTGCTTCTGGGTATCAGCATTCCGGCAAGCTACCTCCTTTCCAAGGCTATTCCTTTCGACCCGCTGAGTCTTCTGTGGGCCCAGCAACAGATTCTCAACATCGGCCTCTATTACCTGACGCTTTCACTTCCCTTCTTCTTTACCGGGCTCATCGTAGCAAAGGCCTTCCTCGCTTTTAGTGATCGAGCAGGACTCCTCTATGGAGGCGACCTTCTTGGCGCGGGTGCGGGGTCGGTCGGAATCCTCTTCCTGTTGGTACTCACGGGACCTGACCAGGCAGTCCTTGTGATCTCGTCCATCGCGCTGCTCTCCCCACTCCTCCTGGGGGAAAAGAAGTTGAAGGCCCTTGCCCTGCTCTTTCTTCTGCTGACCTTGTCCGGGCTCATTCTCAGGCCATCCTGGATGCAGCCCCGTATCTCTCCGTATAAGGAGCTTCAGGTCGCTCTGAAGTATCCGGGAGCGGAGCATTTGAAAACCTTTTACAGTCCTTTCTCGAGAATCGATCTCTTTAAGAGTCCGGCCGTGCGCTTTGCTCCTGGCATGAGTCTCACCTATTTCAATCCCCTCCCTGAGCAACTGGGCGTTTCCGTTGACGGCGGGCAAGTCAACGCCGTCACCAACCCGGAGGATCAAGTCTCTCTCGCTTTCCTCCGGTTTCTTCCCTCTTCTCTTCCCTACGAGATACGGAGCCTGGATGATGTGCTCCTCATCGATCCCAAAGGAGGTCTTCCCGTTCTCCTGGCGAACCTCGCCGGGGCAAGGCGTGTCTACAAGGTGGAATCCAATCCTCTGATGATCGAAATCGTGCAGAACGACCTGAGAAAGTTTTCAGGCGGTCTCTATTCCGAAAATATACGTTCCGGACTTGGAAGGTCTTTTCTCATATCGGAGGAGAAAAAATTCGATCTGATCGATTTCTCCTTGATGGGCGCCGTCCCTTCCGGCTTGTTCGGGATTTCCGAGGACTATCGATACACGGTTGAGGCTTTCAGAGAATACCTCACGCATTTGAAGCCAAACGGTTTTTTGAGCTTCACCCTCTACCTGATCCCTCCGGCCCGAACGGAGCTGAGGCTCCTCAACACGATAACAGCCGCTATGGAGAAGCTTGGCGCCAAGGATGTTGAGAAGAGGATGGTCGCCATCCGGAGCTGGGGGACGCTCACCCTTCTCGCCAAGGGGTCCCCAATCACCCTTCCGGAAATCGAGGCGGTTAAGAGCTTCTCGATGGGGCGGAGGTTCGACCTGGTTTATTACCCGGGAATCCGGGACGAAGAAACGAACCGTTATGTCCGGATGCCATCCGACGTCTATGCTTCGGCCTTCAAAGCCCTTCTCAACCCCGGGACACGCAATCACTTCGTCGATCGTTATCTCTTTGATATCAGACCGGTCAGGGACGAAAATCCGTTCTTCCACTCTTATCTCAAGCTGAAGAACTTAAAAGAGATCTACAGGGTCATGGGGGGAAAATGGCAGTACTTCATTGAAGAAGGCTATCTTCTTCCTGCGGTATTGATCCAGGTCCTCTTTCTAAGTCTCGTTCTCGTTTTGCTTCCTGCCGTGGCCGGAAAGAAATCCGGTCTGCCTCGGGAGGGATCGAACATAACAAGGCTATCCTTTTTCGCATTCCTGGGCCTTGGGTTCATGTTTGTGGAGGTTTGCCTCGTGCAGAAAATGATCCTTCCTCTGGAGAACCCGTCGTATGCCGTTGCAGCGGTTCTTGCTTCCATCCTCGTCAGCTCGGGGGCAGGGAGCCTTTTGAGTTACAGAAGGAGATTGCTGGGAACCCCTTCTGTCGCCATTCTCATATCAATCATCGTTATCTTCTACAGCCTGCTCCTCCCGTCTCTTTCGAGAATGATTTCGCCTCTTCCGATCCCTTCAAAAATTGCCCTCGTGTTCCTGATCCTCTTCCCTCTGGGGTTCTTTATGGGCGTCCCTTTCCCGGCAGGCATCCGAATTCTCGGCGAAAGGGACGCATCCCTGATCCCCTGGGCATGGGCCGTCAATGGGTGTTTTTCCGTCCTCTCTCCTCTTCTAACGATCATGCTGGCCATGGTCCTGGGATTTCGATTCGTTCTCTGGCTTGGGGCGGCAGCCTATCTTCTGGCCTTTCTCACTTCTTTTTCTCTGCCTCGCCGACCATCGGGACAAAGGCGACAGGCCCCATCTGTTCGACCTTAAGCTCCCCTTTCTCTTTGTTCACAAGGGTCAGCGTCTGGTGAAATACGGTGCTTCCAAGAGGAAGAATCAATCTTCCCCCTTCTTTCAACTGGGCGATCAGGACGGGCGGAATATGGTTTGCCGCGGCGGTAATCATGATCGCATCAAAAGGCGCCTTCTCTTCCCATCCGAAATACCCGTCTCCGAACCTCACTTCTACGTTCCTGTAGCCCATCTCTTTCAGCTTCTTGCCCGCTGTTTCGGCAAGGGACTTTCTGATCTCGATGGTATAGACCTCCTTCACCATGTCCGCCAGCACCGCTGCCTGATAGCCTGAGCCGGTCCCGATCTCGAGCACTCTGTCAGAGGGCTTCAGTCTTAAAGCTTCGGTCATCAGGGCGACAACGTAGGGCTGAGAAATGGTCTGCCCCTCTCCAATGGGAAGGGGATGGTCAGCATAGGCTTTTCCTCTTTGCGACCCCGGCACCAAAAGGTGTCGCGGAATCCTTCCCATGACATCGAGGACTTTCATGTCCTTTATTCCCCTGCCTTTCAGGTCCTTTTCGACCATAGCCTTTCGCTTCTCTGCGTAAAGGTCTTCCTCTGCCCCAAAGAAGGAGGGTGGAAGAACCGATGCGGCGAGAGAGAAAAGGAAGATCAGAAATGAGAAACGGAGAAAACGGACCGGTCTTTTCATGCTTTGCCTCCAATCCTGAAAACCTCCCGGTAGGAGAGATCTGAAGAACACTCTTCGCTCTCTTGATTACAGAGATTCCAAGAAATGATTACATAGATTTTCTTTACTTTCACTGCATTTCTAATCGGTGTAATCGTTTCATAATCGCTGTAATCAGAGATTTCGGTTCTTTTTTAGAAATCTCGGGACATTGACACCCCCTACTCTCCAAATTATATTACTTTTGGGTCAATTCTTGAAACCGACGGTGTTCTTACATCTCAAATAGGGAGAGGAGAAAAAATATGCAATTTAAGGGAAGCCAGACCGAGAAGAATTTGCTGGCCGCTTTTGCCGGTGAATCACAGGCCAGAAATCGTTACACCTATTTCGCCAGCTCGGCAAAAAAAGAAGGCTATGAACAGATAGCCGCCCTTTTCCTCGAGACGGCGGAGAACGAGAAAGAGCACGCCAAGCTCTTTTTCAAGCTGCTCAAGGGGGGAGATGTCGAAATTCTCGCAAGTTACCCTGCGGGAATCATCGGAAATACACCCGACAATCTAAAGGCGGCGGCTGCCGGTGAAAACCTGGAGTGGACGACCCTCTATCAGAATTTCGCGGAGATGGCCGGAAACGAAGGGTTCGAAGAGGCTTATCAGACCTTCTCAAACGTCGCCAAGGTCGAGCGGTTCCACGAATCCCGGTACTTAAGCCTGCTCAAGAGCTTGAGAGAAGGAACCCTCTTCGAGAAGAGGTCTCCTGTGAAGTGGCACTGCCGGAATTGCGGTTATGTTTTCGATGGATCGGGAGCGCCAGAAAAATGTCCGGTCTGTCAACATCCCCGGGCCTTCTTCGAAGTCCTGGCGGAGAACTACTGATTGTCTTCGATAGGGGAAATATTAAGGAGTCCCCATAATTGAGAAGACATATTCTTCAGAAAATCTCCCCTCGCCCCTCTTTGCCAAAGAGGGGTAATTCCTCCCTTTGTAAAGGGAGGGAAGGAGGGATTTATTTTCAGGTGTCTATACAACTATGGGCTGTTTAACGAGTTCTAAATTTGACACAATCCCTGATTAGTCTTATTGTTTTACTTGTTAATAATTCTAAAGCAAGTCAAAGGATCAGAATGAGAGCAATTCGCGCAAACAGGCCGGTGAATATATTTCCACTTCGAACGTCCTCTATAAAAGAAGGTCCCTTATCTCACATTTCGCGGGTCAAATCTGCTCCTCGCCCGGAAGGGAGGAGGGTAAGTCTCGGAGTGAAGGGCCAAAGGCCATTGAAAGTTGATCTTCATCTCCATACAGCAGACGATCCCCTGGATCGAATAAGCCATTCGGCCAAAGACCTCATTCTGAGAGCGGTCGATGAAGACTTCGATGTCATCTCCATTACGAATCATGATCTTCTCACTTTCAGCCCGGACCTTTTCGACTTTGCCCGTGAGATGGGAATTCTCCTCATCCCGGGGATTGAGGCAACCATCGAAAACCGCCATGTCCTCGTGTTGAACCCTCCCCGGAACAAGACCTTTTCCGATTTCTCTTCCCTTTCAATGGCCCTTCGTCCCGAGACGCTCGTGATTGCGCCGCATCCTTATTTCCCCGGCGCCTTTTCCCTGAACGGATGCTTCTTGAAAAACCTTGCCCTTTTCGATGCGATCGAATACTGCCACTTTTATACCCCAAGAATTAACTTCAACCTGAGAGCATTGGAATTCTCCCGTTCGAACGGATTTCCCCTGATCGGTAATTCCGATACCCACTTTCTGTTTCAGTTCGGGACAACCTATTCCTTGATCTACGCCGAAAGGAACATCGAATCGATCTTTGCAGCCATTCGTGAAAATAGGGTTGAAGTGGTAACCCGGCCCCTCTCCCCCCGGGAGATGGGATCGATTGCAAGGCGGTTCTTGAGGATGAAGCTTCGGGGGAAGCCGGTCAAATCAAGGAGAAGGTCCAGCCCACGAATCAGATTGGCAGAACCCGCTGCGATAAAGCAGAATGCACAAATACCCCATCGCGTGCATCAAACCTGGGAAAGACTCCCTGGCTAATCCTGAAGAAGTCCCACCCGTCCCCAACGAGTCTGCTGAGGCTTTTTTTCTGCTCTCTTGAGGTTATTTCTGCGACCGGATATATTCCTGGAGAGTCATCTTCTTGTAGCTCTCGGAAATTACGTACTTCATCACGGAAAGAAAGATGCCGGGATAGGTATAACCCGGGATGCTGGTAATCTTCGACCCGTCGGGTTCGAGAAACCATGAGGTGGGAAGGGCCCTGACAAAATAGCTCGATGCCGTCTTTTTTTCCTTATCGACATCGACCCGGATCGCAATGAAATGCCGGGTAAGATAGTCTCTGATCTCGGGGTGAGTGAAGGACTCCGCCTCCATCTTCTTGCATTGGTCTCACCAGTCGGCATGAAAATTGAGGAAGATCTTCCTGTTTTCAGCCTTCGCCTTTTTCATTCCCTGTTTGTAGGATTCCCACTTGAGTCCTTCGTCCTTTGAAACAGCCGGAAAAGGAGCGGACAGAACCACAAAGCAAAACAGGGCTGCAAATATTTCGATTCCTCTTTTCAACTCAGCAAACCTCCCGACATTAGGCAGTTCAACAAAATTATGATACCATAATCCACATCCAATTCCCACGATCACAGCCCGGCATTGCCACAACCAAATGACACTGCGTCTCTCACAGAGTGCACAGAGACACAGAGGAGGGAAGTATGGACGACAGAGTGAAAGAAGCGATGTTCAGACAGGTGGAAAAGGAACCTTTCGCCCGGAAGTTCGGACTGAGGCTGGTCGATCTGGACGCGGGGTATTCCAAAGTGGAGATGCAGTTCACCCCGGACATGGAGAATATCTTCGGCATGGCTCACGGCGGCGCCCTATTTGCCCTGATCGACGAGGCCTTTGAGACGGCTGGCAACTCCCACGGCACTGTGGCTGTGGCCCTGAATATGAACATCACCTATATTTCCGCCCCCTCTCCCGACACGAAGCTCACAGCAGAAGCCAGGGAAATCAGCAGGACCCCCAAGACCGCTTCCTATGATATCAAGGTGACCGACGATCAAAACAACCTGATCGCCACCTGCCATGCCCTTGTCTACCGGAAAGGAACCCCCCTTCCCTTTCTGTAAACAGAGAATTGTTGTCCATTTATGCCGTTCGTGGTGCGTCCCGACCTTCGACAAGCTCAGAGCGAACGGATCAGGACCGATCATGGTGACAGCCCCACCGAACAGTATTGGAATTCGCCCGCCGTTACAGAAAAAAACATTGCGTAATCCAGCAGAAAACTATTTCATCCCCGACTTTTTTGTGCTATATCAAGGCAACGAACAGGACGCCTGTTCAATCTAAGAAATCTCAAAGGAGAAGATCTCATGAAGGACGATCCTGAAATTCAGACGAATGACGACTTGTCAAACACCAGCGCCTACTCACCCAAGCGAAGACCCATCGGGTCCGGCAGCAAGAAACCCCTCTCTTTCGTATTGGTCGTTCTCCTCGTCTTTGTCCTTGCCGGAAGTATCCTCTACTTCCTCAGCAGGCAGCCCTCGGGCAATAAGGCGAACATCCTGGAGTCGAAGGTGCTCGCCCTGGAAGAAAAGATCGTTGAGCTTCAAAAACAGCTCGCGGAGATTCAAGGGAAAGTCAGCGCTTCAGGCCAGGATCCAGCCCTTCTTCAGCGTTTGGATGCTCTTGCGCAAAAGGTAGAGTCGTTGGAAAAACAAAGACAGCCGATCGCCGAATCAAAAGCAAAGCCTTCCGCTTCCCTCAAAAAGGCGGCCTCGACCGAAAAGCAATACCACACGGTTCAGAAGGGAGAAGATCTTACCCGGATCAGCAAAAAATACGGAATCAGCGTGGAAGAACTTCGGAAGCTGAACAACCTGCCTCCGGGCAAACCGCTTCGGGCAGGGCAAAAACTCGTGGTATCATCCGGGCGTTAGTTCGAAAACAAAGGTATCGTCTAACGGTTAGGGTATGGTTCGACAGGCTCACCATGATCGGAAAAAAACGTTCGCCTTAAGCCCTGCGGTTTACCGTTCGCCCTGAGCTTGTCGAAGGGTGCCCGTGTCGTCATTCGGTTACGTCCCTCTTTCAATGTTAAGTGTTGAATTTTAAGTTTTGAATTCAACATTCACAACTCAACACTCAAAACTCCAGAACGGGCTTCGTAACCGTAACCTTGACCGACACGGCCAAGGTATTTTCACGGTCATAGTGTTTTCTCCTACTTGTTTCTTCTATTCCCCTTTCCACCCTTGAACCCACGAACCCCCGGCCGTTAACCTACTCCTCCTTGAATGCCGAGAGCTTTTTCCGCTGGGTGATGACAGGGATAATCAACAAGATTGCCGCAACGATCAGAAAACCGAGCGAGATGGGCCGGGTGACAAAGATTGAAAAGTCACCCCGGGACAGAATCAGGGATTGGCGGAGTGTGGTTTCGAGCATCCGGCCAAGGACTAAGGCCAGCACCAGGGGCGCCCCCTCATAACGGAACTTCTTCATCAGGTAGCCGATCATCCCGAAAACGAGCATCATCACCACGTCTCCGACATTGTTTGCAATACTGTACGATCCAACCAGGCAGAACAGAAAGATCAAAGGGTAAAGAAGGTAATAGGGAACCTTGAGCACCTGGACCCAGAGCGGAATCAGAGGAAGGTTCAGGACGAGAAGCATGCCATTGCCGATGTACATGCTCACGATGGTCCCCCAGAACACGTCGGGGGCCTTGGTCAACAGGAGCGGGCCTGGCTGCAGCCCGTGGATAATCAAGGCGCCCAGCAGGACGGCAACCACCGGATTGGCGGGAATCCCCAGCGTAAGCAGCGGAATGAAGGCCCCTCCGGCGGCCGCATTGTTGGCTGCCTCGGGTCCGGCTACGCCTTGAATAGCCCCCTTTCCAAACTCCTCCGGATGTTTAGACACTCTTTTCTCGATCGCATAGGATGCGAACGAAGCAATGACAGCGCCTCCTCCCGGAAGAATACCGAGAAAAAAGCCCAGGACCGATCCCCGGAGAATCGACCCTATCGAATCTTTCCAGTCCCTGACGGTAGGAAGAAGGTGCGTTACCCGAGTTTTGAGAATATCCCGTTTGATTTCGGTCTCCAGGTTGACAAGAACTTCAGAGATGCCAAAAAGGCCCATGACCGTTGGAACGATCCCAATGCCGTCAAGCAGAATTCTGAGGTTGTAAGTAAACCGGTATTCTCCACTGATCGTATCCATTCCAATATTACTGAGAATCAAACCCAAACCTGCCATCATCAGAGACTTGAGCATGGAACCGCTGCTCAGGTAGGTCAGGAGCAGGATGCCTACGACCATCATGGAGAAATATTCCGGAGGCGCGAATTTCAGGGCTATCCCGGCCAGAGGAGGTCCTACAAAACTGAGTGCAATCACCGCAATGGTTCCGGCAATAAAAGAACCAAAAGCCACGATTCCGAGCGCCGGGCCCGCCCTCCCCTTCAGGGCCATCTGGTGTCCGTCCAGGCATGTCACTACCGATGCTGCTTCACCGGGGATATTGACTAAAATGGAGGTCGTGGACCCTCCGTACATGGCGCCATAGTAGATCCCGGCAAGCATAATGAACGAGGCAACAGGGGTCACTTTAAATGTGGCAGGAAGGAGGATGGCCATCGCTGAGGCCGGGCCAAGGCCGGGCAAAACACCCACCAGGGTCCCGATAAGCACTCCAAAGAAACAGTAAATCAGATGGACGGGCTGTAATGCGATCTGAAACCCGTAAAGCAAGCTCTGGACTATTTCCGCCATCTCACCCGCTCGTTAAAAACCTAACCTGCCATGGCTGGAAGCAACCAAGACTGGCCGTTTCAAAATCCAATCTCCAAATCCCAAATCCCAAACAAACTTCAATCCCCAATTTCCAATGACCCAAACGGGTTTGTTTTGGATTTTGGTCATTGGTGCTTATTTGGAATTTGCTGCTTGAGATTTGGTGCTTATTCGTTTGAGAAAAGCGCTAAGAACATTGCTGCCGTATTGTATACAATTCCATTCCTAAGGACCAAATATCCCCCTTGGCAGCTGAGCCTTGAGCCACAAATCAAAAAGCAGGTAGGAAATACCTGTAACTGCAATGCTTACGGCGATCGCAAAACCCCACTTTTTTCTCTCGATCATTCCGAGGAGGAAAATGAAGAGCAACAGGGTGACGGGGATAAATCCCAGCGCCTCCATGAAGAAGGCATAGAGAAAGAGAGAAAGGAGGACGAATGTGATCTTCAGGAGATTCTTTCTCCCGAAAATGGAACTTTTGAGCTCCCCTGGCGCCGCAGAGGTCCGGGCCCGGGCGAGGATCGTAACGGCTATGATTCCCATGGCAATCCCTGTCCAAAAGGAAAGAAATCCCGGACCCGGTTGGGTCAGGGTTCCCAGGCCCAGGCGGTAGGATTCGATGCTCACGAATACCGAAAAAAACAGCCAGAAAGTCCCACTGATCCGGTCTGCTCTGCTCATCCTGAAAAGTCCTCAGGAGGCGGACAGAAAACGCCCTTCTGTCCCGCACCCGTGCCTTCGGGCGACAAAGGGGTTCGCCCGAATTTCTTTATTTTCAATCTGAAATCCACAATCGGAAACCTGAAATCAGGTTAGCCTATTTCTTCAAACCCAGCTTTGTGGCAATGCCATTGGCCAACTCGTATTCCTCCGCCAGCATCTTCTTGAATTCGGCAGGGGACTTATAATCAACAACAAATTCGAACTTCTCGATCTTCGACTTTATTTCGGGATTCTTGAAGGCTTTTTCGATTGCGGGAACCAGGGATTTCTTCGCTTCATCCGGTATTCCGGCTGGCCCAAAAAAAGCAAACCACCCCTTGATGAGATCCTGCTTATACCCAAAGTCTCGGATGGTAGGAACATTTGGAAACTGGGCCATCTTGTTCGATAGTAAAAGAAGTCTCAGTTTTCCCGCTTTCACGTACTGCGATGCCTCGCTGATCGGGCTGAAGGTCAACTCTACATGCCCTCCCAACAACGCAATGGCCGGGCCGCTTGCCATTGGCACATGGGTAAATTGCGCGCCGGTCAGGGATTGAACGATCTGCACATTAAAGTTGTCAGTGCTTCCCGGACCCGGCGTGGCCACGCGGAGTTTTCCCGGGTTCTTCTTGGCATGGTCTACGAGCTCCGCAAAGGTTTTCCACGGAGCCCCCTCTTGTACGGTAACGGTAAACGGAAAGATGACTTCGCCCCCTAAGGGCTCCAGGTCCTTGAGCGGGTCATAAGGAACAACCTTCGGATTGGTGACCGGGGCATACACCAAAGGCGTGGCGCTGGCGTAAAGAATCGTATAGCCGTCCTTTTTGGCCCTGGCCACGGCATCGGTGGCCAATGTCATGGATGCCCCGGGCTTGTTCATCACGACGATCTGCGTGTTAAGGATCTTTCCTATTTCCTCTCCGAAAATTCTGCAGGTGACATCCTGCATGAGCCCAGCCGTACCCGGCGTAAGAAGTTGAATAGAATGGCTGGGGTAAGGCTGCGCCTGAACGGGAATCGCTCCAATGCCCAGAGAGACAGCGGCAATCAAAATAACGAAAAGATACCGTTTCATAGTTCTCCTCCTGTTGAATAGATTTTGTGCGAATGATCAAGCTCGTTCTTCCGGTATGACGGGCAACATAAGATACGATGGATACTTCTGGCACCGATAAACCTTGTGCACGACCGTTTTGCTCGAACAGATGTGATAGGGTATATATTCTACCCTGCTGTCGCCCGCTACCCCT
>Ga0214473_10005655_pt1 | contig 14960 bp, 14 predicted proteins | sample RVTome_7_FD_203509 | JGI IMG/M metagenome (GOLD analysis project Ga0214473, IMG submission 203509) | Soil microbial communities from uranium-contaminated site in the Upper Colorado River Basin, Wyoming, United States - RVT98D197 | ecosystem: Environmental > Terrestrial > Soil > Contaminated >... | reverse complement strand
GACCCCGGTCTCCGGCGGCGAATCCACGCGCGCAGACCACCGAATCCGACGACTCCGAAACCCGCCGAAAGTGTCACGCACCCGCGCGCCCCGCCGAGCCGCGGGACGGCTTGCCGGACCGACTGGATGCGGGGTATACTAAAAAACGCGTGGGCAACTGGGCCGGGTGGTCCAAAGCTCGCAAGCTCGGATTTGTGAAAGGGTTAGGTGTGCATGATCAGGGTTAAGGTACGCAGCAACGAATCCGTCGAGCAAATGGTGCGCCGCTTCAAGAAGCTGTGCGAGAAGGAAGGCCTCACCCGCGACATCAAACGCACGAGCTACTACGAGAAACCCTCGGAGCGGCGCCGCCGACGGCATCGCAAGTCGATGAAGCGTATCGCCCGCGACAGCTTCTTGCTCTAAGCACTCACCGTGCGGCCCCGCCCGTCGCGACCGGATGGGTGCAAGGCCGGACGTTGGCTGCAGCCTCAATTCCCGCGACGGCGCTAACCCCCAGCGTCCATTTTCACGAACTCCGGCGACTGGCGCTTCGACTGCCAGACGGCCCACAGAATCAGAACCAGCGCGATCACGATCGCGCCGATCTGGAACGCGTCTGCCGACTTCACCTGAAACGTCTCCGGCAGACTGAAGCCCTCCTTCGTGACCTCCGGCAGCTTGGCACCCGCCTTGACCGTGTTCACCACGAGGGCGTCGTAGCCCACCATCAGCGGCACCCCGAGCACGGCGACCATGTTCATGACCTTGAGCAACGGATTCACGGCGGGACCGGCGGTGTCTTTCAGCGGGTCGCCCACCGTGTCGCCGGTTACGCTGGCCTTGTGCTTTTCGCTGCCCTTGCCCAGGTTGTTCTTGTGATCGCGCGGCTCGTCTTCGACCATCTTCTTGGCGTTGTCCCACGCACCGCCGGCATTGCACATGAATGACGCCATGAGCTGCCCCACGACGATCGCGCCGGCGAGAAAACCGGCCAGACCGATCGGGCCGAGCGAGAAGCCGACGAAAATCGGGGTGAACACGCCCAGCAGCGCCGGGCCGATCAGCTCGTGCTGGGCTGCCGCGGTGCAAATCGCAACCACGCGGCCATAATCCGGCTTCTTCGTACCCTCCCAGACCCCCTTATCGCGGAACTGCACGCGTACCTCGTTGACGATGAGGTACGCCGCACGCCCGACGGCGCGGATCAGCATGCCCGAAAACAGCAGCGGGATCGAGCCGCCGATCAGCATACCGATGAGCAGCTTCGGATTGGACACGGTCAGCAGCCCGGCGACGTGATCGAACAGCGCGGACGGCAGCGGCTTCTCCTCGCTCTGGCCGCCCGAGCCGATCACCGTGATGAACGACGCGAACAGCGAGACGGCGGCGATGACGGCCGAGCCGATCGCGACCCCCTTCGTGACGGCCTTGGTCGTGTTTCCCACGGCGTCCAAGTCGGCCAGGATTTGCCGCGCTTCCTTGTACTTCGCCTCGCCCATCTCCTTGCGGTCAAAGGCCATCTCCGCGATGCCGTTGGCGTTGTCGGCCACGGGCCCGAACACGTCCATCGAGATCGTGTTGCCGGTCAGCGTCAGCATGCCGATGCCGCACATCGCGACGCCGAACGCGATGAAGAGCGCGTTCGTGCCGACGTAGATGAAGACCGACAGGAAGATCGCGATACACAGGATCACCGCGGTCCAGACCGCCGACTCGTAGCCGACCGCAAAGCCCTCGATGATCGTCGTGGCGTGGCCGGTGCCGCAATTCCGCTTGATGCCGCGCACCGGGTTGTATTCGGTGCCGGTGAAGTACTCCGTGCAGCGGTTCAGCGCGATGCACAGCAGAATTCCGACGAAGCACGTGTACGCCGGCCGCATGTCCAGCCCGTCCATGCCGAAGCTGAACCACCACGGCAGCGTCCTGATGCTGTCCCAGGCATACTGGCTGAGCGTCCCGGCGGCGACCATCTCCGCGCTGAAGCGCAGGTAGAAGAACCCCAGCACGATGAACCCGATCACCGAGATCAGCGAGCCGAGCACGAAGCCCTTGTTGATCGCCCGCATCGCTCCGGCGACGTCGCCCTTGTCACCCGCGCGCACGCTATAGGTCGAGATGATCGAGCCGATGACACCGATGGCACGCACCAGAATCGGGAAAATCACGCCCTTGTGGCCGAACGACGCCCAGCCCAGGATCATCGCCGCGACGATCGTGACCTCGTAGGACTCGAAGATGTCGGCGGCCATCCCGGCGCAGTCGCCGACGTTGTCGCCGACGTTGTCCGCGATCGTGGCCGCATTCCGCGGATCGTCCTCGGGAATGTCCTTCTCGACTTTGCCGACCAGGTCCGCACCGACGTCGGCGGCTTTGGTGTAGATTCCGCCGCCCACACGCATGAACAGCGCCAGGAGCGTGCCGCCGAAGCCGAAGCCGAGCAGCGCCTCATACGCCCGCTCGCCGAAGGTCATGAAGATGATCGTGCCGCCGAGCAACCCCAGCCCATCGGTGAGCATGCCGGTGATGGTGCCGGTGCGGTAGCCGAGCATGAGGGCCTTGCCGAAGCCGACCGGGGCGGCGGCCGCCACACGCAGGTTGCCGGTCGTGGCCAGGCGCATCCCGACGAAGCCGACCGTCGCGGAGAACACGGCCCCCATGAGGAACGCCCCGGCCCGGCCAAACGCAAACGGGCTGTCCCACGCCGGCTGGCCGCCGTGCCCGTCTTGAATCGCCTTCGTCGCGTACAGCAGGCCGATCAGCACGAGGATCATGACCGCCACGGTGCTGAGCTGGCGTTTGAGGTACGCGTTGGCGCCCTCGCGGACGGCGGCGGCGATCTCCTGCATGCGCGGCGTGCCCTTGTCGGCCGCGTAGATCTGGCCGACCAGCAGGCCGGCGTACACCAGCGCCGCGATGGCCGTGCAAAACACCACCCACAACGCCACGCGCTCGTACGACGCGTAGTGCGGGCTGGTCATGAATGAGAAGTACTCGAACTTCGTCTCCGCATGCCCGCTGGCCGCGTTGCCCTCGGCTAGCAGCCCGGTCGGCGGACCGTACACGCTGGCGTGCGCGTACAGCCCCAGACAGATCAGCATGAACGCCGTCAGGATCGTCTTGGGATACTTGCGGAACAGCGTCAGGAACAGGGACCGACGTCTCACACTCGCCTCCAGACCTAATGCGCCAACGACTGGGTAGCACCCGAGATAGCATAGGGCGACCCGCCGCCGAGCCGGCGGTACTCCTCCCGCGCGCTCTACCCGGGTCAGACAGACCGCGCCGTGTCCACGAGCGCTCGGCCAACGCGAAGGCGGTACTATAAGCACCGGCCGCCAGCGGCTTCAAGGGCCGCGCGCCGCGATTCTCGGGCCGGCGGGCAGGATATTCGCGGCCCGGCGCCGCCGGATACGAGTCCTGTTGGAGGCCGCCGCCGGCCCGTCTACAATCGCGGCTATGAGGCCGCGCAAGCAGCCGCCACCGGCGTCGTCGGCGCCGCGCGAACTGGAGGCGTGCGAGTTCGCGCTTCGGGCCGCGTGCATCGCCGCGGACCAGAAGACCGCGGACATCGAGGTCCTCGACCTGCGCGGGCTGAGCCACTTCGCGGACTACTTCGTGCTCGGCACCGGCACATCCGATCGCCAGATGCACGCCGTGCTGGACTTCATCGAAGAGTTCGCGCGGTCGGCCGGTCGTAAGGCGTACCGGGTGGCGAACTCGCGCGAGGCGTACTGGCTGCTGGCGGATTACATCGACGTGGTGATCCACCTGTTCGACGAAGAGCACCGCGACTACTACGACCTGTCCAGCCTGTGGGGCGACGCCCCGCGCGTGCCGTGGGAGCCGACGCGCGTGAGGTGAGCCGAGCCAGCCGGCGTTCGCCGACCCCGCCACCGCATGGACCGAGCCGCGACCGTGAGGGAGCGGTCCTAATCCGAGCCGGGAGCGCCAGCGACCGGTCCGCGCGCCCGAACCCTCGGGCGCCGGGGTGCGGATTGCGGATTGACGATTGACGATTGACGATTGGGGAGCCGGGAATGGGGAGCAGGGAGCCGGTCGGCGGGTCGGTGTAAAGGCTTTTTCGCGATCCGGACCCATTTTTCCGGCCCCGCGGGCCGCCCAGGGGCCTCCGGGGACGGCTCCCGGACCTCAGTGGATGACCGCCGGACCTCAGTGGATGGCCCATTCCAAGGAGTGGATGGCCCACTCCAAGGAGTGGATGACTCATTCCAAGGAGCGGATGGCCCACTCCAAGGAGCGGACGGCTCACTCCAAGGAGCGGATGACTCGCTCCATGGAGCGGATCGCTCGCTCCATGGAGCGGACGCCTCACTCCCAGGGGCGGACGATCCGCTGGGCTCAGCGGATGACCGGCGGACAGCCGGCGACGCGATTGGGGGTTTGGGACTGGAGATTGGGGATTGGGGATTGGGCATTCGCCAATCGTCAATCGTCAATCGTCAATCTCAAAAGGGCACGACGGCTGGCGGGCGGGGATCGTCCGGCAGCCGAGCAGAATCCCTTGCGTCCGCCGTCCGCCGTTCGGTAACATGCCTTTACCCGGCGACGATGGGTGCTCGGCGAACGTTCGGAGAACAACTCCATCGGGAGGCAGATGATGCGACCTCACCACCTGGGCGCCGTGGGCTGGGAGCGAAACGGTCACGGCGACGATTGGGGCGTGAGGCTCCGCGTTGGCCGGTTCGGCATCGTTACGATAGAATAGGTTTGTCATGGCTCGCGTTTATCTGGAGACGAGCTTTTTCAGCGCTTGCGTCACGACCCGGACGGATGTGGAGAGCTTGTTCTGGAAGCGCGAGAGCCTCGGCTGGTTGAAGACGCAGAGCGCCCGGCACGAGTTGTTTATCTCGGGCGAGGTCCTCGCGGAACTGAGCCAGCCGTCGTACCCGCGAAGCAAGGAAGCCTTAGCGTTCGTCGCCGGAATCGCGGTGCTGGACGCGACCGCCGAGGTCCTGGGACTGGCCCGCGTGCTCGTCAACGAAAAGGTGATGCCTGGGCCTCTGGAAGGCGATGCGGTACACGTGGCGGCGGCGGCGTTCCACCGGATGGATTACCTCCTCACCTGGAACGTGAAGCACCTGGCGAATCCCAACAAGCGGGTGCATCTCTCCAGGGTGTGCCTGCGCGTGGGCTTGGCGCCGCCGGAGATCGTGACGCCGAGCAATCTGTGGGAGCCGGAAGATGACAGCGATTGAGGGCTATCGTCGTGAGCCTCGCAACGTCGTGGAAGAGGTCCGGGCGGCGCGCGCCGCGGTGAGCGAGCAGGCCGCCGGCTTCGCGGGCCTTGGCGAATACCTTTGGAAAGTGCAGGACGAGTTTCGCACGCGGACCGGCCGGTTCGCCGATGTCCCGGCCGATCGGCCGGCAGAGGTCCAGCGGCTGATCGACGCCGCCGAGACGGGCGAGCCGTTGCTCGATGAGCTTCGCGCTGCGCGAAGCGGCCTTGCGGGAGGCGGCAGCGCTCCGGGCCGTTGAGAGGCGCGCGGGCGGGGATCGTCCGGCACCGGCGCAGAATCCCTTGCGTTCGCCGTTCGCCGTTCGGTAAGATGCCTTTACCCGGCGACGCCGGGTGCTCGGCGAACGTGCGGAGAACAACTCCATCGGGAGGCAGATCATGCGACTTCACCACCTGGGCGCCTTGCGTACCGCGGCGGCGTTTTGTGCTATGCTTATACGTAGTGGGGCCGGAAGCGTGGTGCGCGTCGCACGGGTACCGGCAACCCGTCGCAGAAGCCGAGCAACGTCCCGCGTCGGAACGTAAAGTTGCCCGTCGATGATGATGAGAACCGCGCGGGTCGCGGAACTATCGGGCATCGGTACCTCACCCGGAGCGTCCGGGTGAGCGGAGTGTTCAATTCGGAAACGAGGTTGCCAACGTGAAAAGAATCGCATTCTTAGGGCTCTGTTGTGTCGCAGTGCTGCTCGCCGGATGTCCGCAGCCAGCAGACCAGCAGGAACGGGTCGCCGCGGTTGGCTTGCCGGCTGGCACGTACACCGGAGACCTCATCGCGACGATGACGATCGACGGTCCAGCCGGGCGCGGCACGGAACTGCAACGCCAGCGGCAGACGGTCACGATCGGCGAGTCGGGTTATCCGATGCTCAGCGGCGACGTACCAGCCTACGTCGGAGCCCTCTGGTCGGAATCCGTCGGTGAACTCATCTTCAACAGCCGCCTCGCATCATTGAACGCATCGCCTGGCGCCGTCACGATGACCAGCGCGGTCCTGGGCAACTTGTACGGCGTGGCGGTGTCTGGGACGAACGAGACGACGATCAGCGCTGCTGGTGAGGATCGCGTTGACTATTACTCCCGGCTTCTGTTGGGCTCGATCGGCCTGGAATCGCCGGTGCAAATCGCGGTTACGTGGGAGGGCACGTTGGAGCGCTAGGGGCGGACGGAAGGGGGACATTCTGGTTTTCTGGGGCCGTTGCGCGAAGGGGGTGGGCCTGCCTTCTGGCAAGCAGAGCTCGATCTTCCTGTCGCCTGCTCCTCCGCGGGCATCGTAGCCTGCCTTCAGAGCGTCAGACTCGCGCGCCGAGCCGCCGGCGCCGTACAGGGGACTCAGTACGTCCGGCCCTTGACGCGGTGGACCAGCGTCTGGGCCGAGGCTTTGATACCGCGCAGCAGCCCCACGAGCTGCTCGCGGTTGGGGGCAAACTCCATCGCCACGTCGGTGTAGACCCACCCCTGCTCGACCACCTCCGCCAGCGATTGCGTGAAGTTCCGCATGCCCGCCTGCGTGTTGCCCAGAATGATCTCCGGCAGGTCGTTGTCCAAAGCCTCGCGAATCTTGTCTTTGACCAGCCCGGTGCCGAGGAGCACCTCCGTCGCCGGCACGCGGCCGATCTTGGGATCGATCGCCGGCAGCAGCCGCTGCGCCAGGATGGCCCGCAGCCCGTTGGCGAAGGCGCTGCGAATGAAGTTGTGCTGATCGGGCGGAAAAAACTCCAGGATGCGGCCGACGGCCTGCACCACGTCCGCCGTGTGCAGCGTGCAGAACACCAGGTGCCCCGTCTCGGCGGCCTGAAGCGCCGCCAGCATCGTCTCGCGGTCGCGCATCTCGCCGATGAACACGACGTCCGGGTCCTGCCGCACCGCCGAGCGCAGCGCGTCGGCGAACGCGAACACGTCCAGCCCGATTTCGCGCTGACTGACGAGCCCCATCTTCGGCTTGAAAATGTATTCGATCGGGTCCTCGATGCTGATGATGTTGACCGCCTCCGTGGCGTTGATGTGGTCGATCATCGCCGCCTGCGTCGTGCTCTTGCCGCAGCCCGTCACGCCGCACACGATGACCAGCCCCTCGTGCGTGTTCTCGGCCAATTCGCGATAGATCGGCGGCAGACGCAACTCTTCGAAGCTGGGGATATCGCCTTTGACTCGCCGGATCGCGGCGTGCATCTGGTCGCAGGCCCGCATGATGTTGATGCGGAAGCGGTCGCCGTTGGGGAGGTTGTACGCAAAATCCAGCCCGCCGCGCTCCTCGAATTCGTGCCGCCGGCGTTTCGGAATGATCGGTTCGAGGAGTTTCTCGATTTGCTGGTCGCCCGCCGTGAGCGGTTCCATCGCCGTGCGCCGCAACTCGCCCTGGATGCGGTACGTGGGCGGGACGCCCGTCTTCAGGTGCAGGTCGCTCGCCCCCAGACTAGCCATCCTTTCCAGCAGCGGGAAGATCGTTTCAGACAGCGGTTGTGCCATAGTCACCTCGGTCGCAGCGGCCCCATGCGCCGCGCGGCTCCATCCCCTAGAGTATGCGCGTCCGGCGTGGCCCGGCAAGCGCCGCCGGCGGACCGACCGCGCTTGGCCGCGCCGCGTCGCCGCAGGATAATCCCCTCCCCCGGTCTGCCGGCACAAGCGACCGTCGTGGGGGTCACAGGAAGGTCGTCGCGCGATGCTCCGCGAGTTGGTCGATCCGTCGCTGCTGGAGGACTTCGTACACGGCCTCTCGCGCACCAGCCGGCTGCGCGTGTGCGTGTACGACTCGCACGGCGGGCTGATCGTCGCCGCGGCGCCGACGCAGGACTTCGCCCGCCTGACCGGCTGGGTGCCGGGGACGATACCGCCCGGACCGACCCTGACGCCCGTACCGGCCCACGACCCGCCCGGGGCGGTCGCGTTCCTGCGGGATCGCGGCGTGTGGTACGTCGCCGCGCCGGTGTACATCGAGGATCAGCAGGCCGGTTGGGTTTCCGTCGGGGAGTTCCGCGAGGAGTCGCTGTCGGGCGCTGACTGGCACGCCGCCGCGGTCGCAGCCCAGAAGGACATGACCGACGTGATCCGCGCTTGGGAGCAGTTGCCCGTGCTGGAGCGGCGCGGCAGCGCGCACGGCGTCGTCACGGCGCGGTGGGGAGCGCGCCTGCTGGCCGAATGGGGCCGGCGGGAACTGCGTTTGGCCGCGGCTACCGAGGAAACCGCCCTTGTCGGCGACATCGCTGAGCTGCTCACCGGCAAGCTCGAACTGCCGGCCATCCTCCAGCAGATCGTGGCGCAGACGGCCCGCGTGATGCGCTGCCAGTTCTGTAGCTTGCGGCTCTATGACCCCCAGACCGACGAGCTGACCATCAAGGCGGTCTACAACCTGCCAGACCGGTACCTGACGAAAGGGCCGGTCCGACGTTCGCAAAGCACGATCGACGACGAAGCGCTGGCCGGCAAGCTCGTGTATGTGGAGGATGCCGCGACGGACCCGCGCATCCAATATCCCGAGGAGATGCGGCAGGAGGGCATCGTCAGTCTGCTTACGGCGGGCCTGCGTTACCGCGGTAACCCGATCGGCGTGATTCGGGTCTACACGGATCGCCGGCAGCGGTTCCGCGCGTCGCAGCGGAACCTGCTGCGTGCGGTGGCCCACCAGGCCGCCATCGCCATCGTGCACGCCCGCATGATCGCGGACCGCCTGCGCAGCGCGGAGACCGAACGGCAATTGGCGCTGGCGGGCGACATCCAGGCCCGCATGATGCTCACCCCGCCGCCGCGACACGCCGGCCTCGAGACGGCCAGCGTTTATCAACCCACGTCACACCTGGGCGGCGATTTCTGCGACGTTTTCGAGCTGTGCGACGGGCGGCTGGCGGCGGTCGTCGCCGACGTGGTCGGCAAGGGCATCCCCGCGTCGATTCTCAGCGCGTCGATCCGCGGGTCGCTGCGGGCGACGGCGGACTGCTGTGGCGACCTCGGCGAGCTTCTCACCCGGCTCAACCGCCAGGTCTGCCGCGAAACGAGGCCCTCCGAATTCGCCACGCTGCTGTTGGTGGCCGTGGACGCCGCGCACCGGACGTTGAGCTACTGCAACGCGGGTCACGAGCCGCCGCTGCTGCTGCGCGACGGACAGGTCCAGCGGCTCGTCGAAGGCGACATCGTGCTGGGCCTCTTCCCCAACGAAACGTACCGTGCACATCAGGTCGCGCTGCGGCCCGGCGACCTGCTGCTGCTCTACAGCGACGGGGCCATCGACGCGATGAACTTCGCCGGCGAGCAGTTCAGCCGCGAGCGGCTGATGGAGTCGTTGCGCCAGTACGGCGGCCTGGCGATCAAGCAGGTGCTGCACAACCTGGTCTGGGACATCCGGCGCTTCGTCGGCCTGGCCGAACAGGCCGACGATCTGACGATGATCGCCGTGCGCGTGCTGGTAGAATCCCAGTCAACTGCTTACCGCCCATAACTCAAGTCCCGCGGTACGCGCGACCGCCGTCATCGGGACAGGCCGCTCAGACATGCCGGCGCACGCGCGAATGCTCTTGCGAGGCGTCGGCATTTCGGAACCGCCTATTTCGTCACCCCACTGGCACCACCCTGGGCGCGCGTGACGCGCGAACAGCCCCAGGTACGGACCCGGATAACACGCCTCGATGATCGCATGAATTCCGTCCGGGCCTCCAAAGTGCTTGCCTTCAAGTGTGGAGGTTTCGCCGATATCGCGCGCCCCCCAAAAACTCAACCAAACCTAGAGCGCGAAGCCGCTGAAGCTGCTGGCGCACCTTGGGCCTCGGGTGGCGATTGCCCGGAAAGCGCGCGGCGATCAGGGGCACGCATGTCGCGAACACCTCGTCGAGCGAGAACGAATCCCCGGGTTGCGAGAGCACCGCTTCCAGTGTAAGCCGCAACCAGCCGGAGAAACCAGTCAGCAAATCCTTTTGTGCCCTGCGACCCAGCTTGATCGCGGTGATACGGGCATCCTCCACGTCGCGAACACGCCTGAGCGGCCCAAGCTGTTTCTGCAGAACCCCGACCGGCTCGCGGAGGGACTCGAGTTCGGCCAAGGTCCATACTTCCGGTGGCTGTGGCGACCGGAATCCGGAGGCCAACAATTCTGCGAGTTCCTGTATTCGAGCAGGGTCTTCGAGTGCAACTCCGCACTCCCAGTTGCGACGCATGCCCCCGTTGGTTGCATTTGCCGATGTTACGAGTGCTCGCTTGTCGTCAACAATGTAGGCCTTTGCATGAAGACCCAGGATGCTGTGGACGAGAGCGCCTTGGCGCGCGAACTTGCACAACGCATCAATGTCCGACGCGCCAGCCGCGAAGTCTCGCAAGTCTGCGCGCGTCAAGAGGCTCTTTTGGACGGTGGGGCGCATTCGCGCGGTAAGACGCGGCAGAAACGAACCGACGTACGGACTCGACACAAGAAAGCGATCCTTACAGCCACGGGTGCTTTCCTCAAGCCATTGACCTGTAGGTGTAATCACGAATTCCGGCATGGGTCATCGACGTCCTGAACGGAGATTCAGTGTACGCCTCGCTCACGGGCTGCCCGGTGTAGCCTGCTCGGTCTCTTCGTGGCGCGCCGCGTTGTGATATCTGGCGCAGGTGTCCTCCGGCATCAGACTCAATGGTGCGGCTTCGCCCCAACAGAATGCGTCAGCTCCGTCGTGGATGTTGTCCCAGTCCACGAGGACGAATCGAAGCGCCGGGAGGTCGGAATAGATTTCGACCACCAAGCCACCCCTGACCTCGACAACAATGTCATTCATTCTCTGGACTCCGTAGCAGCCGGAAGTTATTCAGGTCCCGGTCGAAAAAGGGATCCTTGTTGCTCCACTCGATCTCAACGGCGACGCGATTCTTGTAGCAGTCTACCTTGTGCGTCGGGCTCTCTGTCGTGAGCTCGTCCACCACGATCTTCGTTTCCCATTTCTTTTCCACCCAGCCGCGCGCGTAGAACGCGCGATCGATCGACTGCGTGATCTTCGAGCGCCCGCCGCCGCCCACGAGGACATGGGACCGGCGCACGCGTATCCCCGATAACACGGCGACAAGATCCGCCCACTCATCGGGAAAGTCACTTTGCAAAATCGCGGAGGCATGCTTCCACTCGTGAATCTCGTAGGCGTCACGGATCTTCTGGGGGAATTGGTCGATTGGCACGGCTTACCCTGTCACCCGCGGCGCGCGCGAACCTTTCGTCCACGGCCGCATTGTAGGCGATCGCCGATTGCGAGATCCAGGGTTCCGGCATAGGCGCAGTCGCTTCACCCCGCCCGTCGGGGGCGCTCACAGGCCGACGTACTTCGAGAAAATGCTCCGGGCCACGGCGGGGTCGCTCGTGCCGCGGATGATCGCCCGGCCGTCGGGAAAAAGCACGATCTCATAGTCGCCGCGGCGAAGCCGCAGCAGGTAGGCGTTGTACCGCACGTCGCCCAGGCCGGCGAGCCGGGCGGCCAGTTGGGCGAAATCGACCCGCTGGCCGGGCGGCGGCAGGACCTGCACAGCGTCACGGCCGCAGAGCGCCGTCGTCGCCGAGACCTTGCCGCCGGCCAGGAAATCAAAACGACCCAGCTTGCAGCAGGGACACTGCCCGCCGACCATGGCGGCCCCGACCTCGATCTGCCGTATCCGCCCCGTCCAAGCGTCAATCGTGACCAGCTTGGGGTTCAGGTCGTCCCGGCGGCCGGTCAGAATCTTGAGGGCTTCGACCGCTTGCAGGCTCGCCACGATGTTGACGACTGGTCCCAGCACGCCGACCGTCTCGCAGGTCGGCAGCGCTCCGGGCGGCAACGGCTCTTCCCACAGGCAGCGCAGGCACGGCGTCTCGCGCGGCAGGATCGGCAGCACGCGGCCCTCCGCCGCGATGCAGGCCCCGTACACCCACGGAATGCCGTGCTTGACCGCCACGTCGTTGATCAGGTAGCGCGTCTCCAGGTTGTCGGTGCCGTCGAGGAGCACGCCGGCGTCACGGCACAGCCACTCCGCATTTGACGGATTGAAGTCGGCCACGGCCGGCTCGACCTCGACCTGTGAGTTGATCCGCCGCAGCTTGCGGGCAGCGGCCTCGGCTTTCGGCAGGTTGTCCGCCAGGTCTTGCTCGTCGAACAGGATCTGCCGCTGCAAGTTGTCCAGTTCGAGGAAATCGCGATCGACGATCCGCAAGTGCCCCACACCGGCGCGGATCAGTGTGCTGGCCAGCACCGACCCCAGTGCTCCGCAGCCGATCAGCGTCGCGTGCGCCTGCCCGAGCCGCCGCTGACCCTCCGCGCCGATCGGGCCGAAGAGGATTTGACGGGAGTAGCGCGTCAGGTCGGGCTCAACGTTCATCGTGCCAGCAGCCAACACTCACATCAGGTCATGCCGGACGGTGGTGCGCCGGTACAGCAACCACGAATGCCGCGCGGCGCTGATTCCCACCGCCATCAGCACGAGCAGGAGGATGACGGTCGCGTCGAACTGCCCGTCGGCCCGCGCCTCCACGAGCGTATCGACCGCCATCGCCAGCATCAGCAGCGCGAAGGCGCTCTCAACGACCGTCGCCAATAGCGCGGACGCGGGGCTCCCACTGCGGGCCAGAAGCGCGACCAGGAAAAACGCAGCGCCGATGACCCGCAGGGCCCAGCGGAAGCCCTGATCGATCGCGTACCACACCGCGGTGGCCGACTCGTCGGCCGATGCGGGCGCATCCACCAGCCACTGAAACCCGAAATACAGGCACACGGCGCCGGCGATCAGGCCCCCGAAGGTCGCACCCTTGATCGCCGCATCCCAGTCGCCGCGCTGTTCGGGACGGTCCGCGGGCGGCGGCTTGTTCATCTGGCGGCTCCTCGCTGACCCGCTCGGCAGAACTCGACCGGCGCCATCATACCCGCCGCGCGGACGCGCATCCTGCGAAAACCCAACCGGTCTCGACCGGCGACAACAAAAACCGACGGCCGAATTGCCTTGTGCGCTTCGCCGGCCGGTTCTACGATGCAGCGCAGGTTCGTGAAAACGCATCTGATGCGCTGAGGCACGCATGATATCTCGCAGGTTGGGAGTGGGCATCGCGCTTTCGTTGCTGCTCGTCGGCATGGGTCGCGCGGAAGTGATCACGCTGAAGGGCGGGCAAGTGCTCCACGCCGACGTGCTCCGCGAGTATCCCGAGCACATCGTCGTGGATTTGGGCTTCGACCTGCTCTCCATCCCGCGACAGCAGATTCAGGCGATCGAGAAAGAAGCGACGGCCACCGCGACCGCGCCCGCCGGCGAGGCTCAGTCCACCGACGACCTCTACAGCACCGCCCGCCTGCCCGTGCAGAGCGTCAAGCAGCTCACGGAACGCTTCGGCGAGGGCGCGGCGCTCGTCTCCGTGCCGAACGCACTGGGCAGCGGCTTTTTCATCAGCCCGGCGGGGCACCTGATCACGAACTTCCACGTGATCGAGGGCGAGACCAAGATCGCGGTCACCGTGTTTCGCAAGGCCGGCGGTGAGTTCAAACGCGAAAAGTTCGAGGAAGTGGACATCGTCGCCACCAACCCGTTTCTAGACCTCGCGCTGTTGCGGGTCAACCTCCCGCCCAGCTACGCGCCCGTCGTGACGTACCTGGCCGCCGAGGACAACGTCCGCGACGGCGACGCCGTCTTCGCCATCGGCAACCCGCTGGGGCTGGAGCGCAGCGTCTCCCAGGGCATCGTCGGCAAGCGCGACCGCGCCAACGAAGGCGTGGTCTACGTCCAGACCACCGCCCAAATCAACCCCGGCAACTCCGGCGGACCGCTGTTCAACACGCGCGGCGAAGTCGTCGGCGTGATCAACATGAAAATCATGGGCGGCGAGGGCCTGGGCTTTGCGATCCCGGCCCGTTACGTCGTCGATTTCCTGCGCAACCGCGAGGCGTTCGCGTACAACGCCGAAAGCTCCGAAGCCGGCTACCGTTACGTACAGCCGCCGGTGCGGCAAAACCTGGAGACGCCGGCGTTTCTGAAATCGGACTAACTCGTCGGATCTTTACGGGAAGGATCACGTCATGCCCCGCAGATTCCTGTGGCTGATCTCGCTGCTGCTCATCGTTGCGGTTCCACCGGCCCGCGCCCAGGAACGCCGCAAGGCCGATACGGACCCCGCCGAGTGGGTCCCCGCTGACGCCCTGGTGTACGTCGGCGTCACCGACACCGAGCGCTTCTGGTCCGACTTCACCAAGACCACGACCTACCGGGCCATGACGGACAAGGAGCTGGCCAAGTCCGACCGCGGCCCCGACGTGATCGCCCGGGCCGTGGAGAAGTTCAAGGCGCATCTGGCCAAGGCCCTGGAGGTCGAGGCCGACGCGCTCAAAAGCCCCTTCTCCGGACCGCTGGCGCTCTACCTGACCGCCCCCCGCGGCGGCGGTCCCAAAGAGATCGAACCGGGCCTGGTCGCCGGCGTCGGAGACAGCGAGCTGATGCAGAAGTACTTCGACAATGCGCTGCGGCACCTCAAGGACGCCGCCCATTTGTATGAGCCCGTGTCGGCGGGCGACGCGACGATTCACGTCTTCACGTCGCGCGGCGCCGACCAAGCCAAGAAGGAGGAAAAGACCGCCGAAGAGCCCGACTTCAGCGAGAAACAGGGCCTGGAAGCGTTTCTGGACAAGTTCGTTGGCGAACTGTTCACGCCCGAGAGTATGCCGGACCACCTCGCCGCCTGTCTGACGAAAGAGCGGCTCATCCTCGCCGGCTCCGCGGGCCAGGTCCGGCGCGTTCTGGCGCGCGAGAAAGCCGGCCAGAC
>Ga0214473_10005654_pt1 | contig 14962 bp, 15 predicted proteins | sample RVTome_7_FD_203509 | JGI IMG/M metagenome (GOLD analysis project Ga0214473, IMG submission 203509) | Soil microbial communities from uranium-contaminated site in the Upper Colorado River Basin, Wyoming, United States - RVT98D197 | ecosystem: Environmental > Terrestrial > Soil > Contaminated >... | reverse complement strand
CACCGTTCCCTAAGAAGTCATGGACCGGATCAAGCTGGAGGATTACGTCGGAAATTTTCTGACCATGGGTAAGTCAGCGAAACGTTAATTTCGTACCCTTTCTCTTCCTCCCGCCCTCTCCCTGCCCGAAGCAGTGAAACAATTCCTTAAATCACCCTCACCCCTGAACCATGTTAGGTTCAGGGCTTTGTCCTGCACCCCACGTGGTGCAGGGCCTCGCCCTCCCCCATCAAGGGGGAGGGAATTTCTTTCTCATTTCAATATGTTTACCCTCTCCCCGGGCGGGAGAGGGTAGGGTGAGGGGGTATATTCCAAATTTTTCACACCTTCCCCCTCAGAGGGGGGAGGGTTGGGAGGGGGTGAAATTGTCGCCAGATTTCCTTAATAGAATTTCAGGAAGCTGAGCCCTATTACTACAGGAGTGGTATAAGCTGAAAGACGGGGTGATTCTGGGCCTTCCCTTCCGCTATCAGTGCTTAAACGCCCGTTGGCCCGTAAAGACCATGGTCACCTGGGGCCGGGCCTCGTTGCACGCCTGGATGGATTCGAAATCGCGGTCCGATCCCCCTGGATGGACAACGGCGGTTACGCCCTCTTTGATTCCCACATCCACTCCGTCGCGGAAGGGGAAGAAGGCGTCGGAGATCATCGCCGACCCTTTGATGCCCCCCCGGTCTTCCCGGGTTTGCCGGTCGATCTCTTCCTTGGTTGCCGGATCCCGTTTGCCCTGGCCAATTTCCATTTCCAGAGTTTTGTAGGGAATTCCATATTTTCGGAAGCAAAGGGCGTCGGCGTGCTTGGTGTGCGCTTTGAACACGGCGATCTCAGCCACCCCCACGCGATCCTGCTCGCCCGTACCGATGCCGACGGTAGCCCCGTTTTTTACGTAGAGGACAGAATTCGAAGAGACTCCCTGCTCCACCGCCCAGCCAAAGAGCATATCGGCATACTCATTTTCGGTGGGCGGCCGTTCGATGCTGTACGTTTTTCCCTTGTAAGTGGCCGTCGCCTTCTGGAAATCCTTCTTGGTTTTGATGACATTTCGGGAAGACTGCTGGATAATGATGCCTTCGTCCATCAGGGATTTGAAGTCCACAAAACGCGTATCCCGATACTCCGCCAGACGGTCCATCCGGGGCACGCGGGCAATGCGCAGGTTTGCCCGGCGTTTCAGGATGTCCACGGTGGATTCCTCATACTCCGGCGCCACGACGACTTCCAGATAATTCTCGCTGACCATTTCCGCCGTCGCTTTATCCATCGCCCGGCTGACTACCAGGCACCCCCCGAAGGCCGCGATGCGGTCCGCTACGTTTGCCCGGTCATAGGCTTCGACCAGAGTCTGGCCATAAGCCACGCCGCTCGGGTTGTTGTGTTTCATGATCGCCGCAGCCGGCCGGTCCATCAGGTATTTCAGGATATTCAGGGCATTGTCGGCGTCGGTGAAATTAATCTTTCCCGGGTGCTTTCCCGACTGGAGCATCTCCGCCTCGGAGATGGCGCTCACCAGCCCCCTTCCCGGCCCGATGAACTCGCAGCCGCCGATGACCAGGTTGCCCTGGATCAGTTCATAGAGCGCCGCCTCCTGCCCCGGATTCTCGCCGTACCGCAGCCCCTTCTCGATCATTTCGCCCGTCTTCTCATCCGGAATCTTCCAGCTTCTTTTCCGGTAAACCAGAGTCTGATCTCCCAACTGAATGACCATGCGTTCCGGAAAATGATCATCCATTACAGTCCGGTACATCTGCTTCAACTCCGCCATATCTTCCTCCAAAGTTTCATTGATCGTAGATTTTTTTCTTGACGCCTTGAACCCTATTCTATATTCAAGTTGCGCCCCGATCTTACCAGAGTTCGGGATGCATTTGAAGGAAATTTTGTTCCGGAACCACCGCCTCATGATGTCAGGCAGAGCCCTGCACCGCGCATGGTGTTCAGGGCAGAGCACGCTGGCCCCCGGGCCTGTGAAAACCTATCAATATTGCGTGCGCCAAATTGTGAAACTTAGCCCCGGGTCAAGGAGGCGATTCCGTCTGCGCGCTAGCGGCGGGTGGCTTGGAGGGCAAAAGAGATTGAATCTTTCAAGCCATTGTAATAGACTGTCCCTGCCAGAAAAGAAAAAATACAGCCTACCCAAGATTCTGGACCGAAGGGAAGAAAGGATCTGTATGAGCTACGAAAAAATATTATTTAAGAAGGAAGGCCCCGTCGCGACCATTACTTTTAACGACCCGGAGAAGCTTAATCCGATGGGCTTTTTAATGGCGGAGGGCACGCGGTTGGCTCTCGAAGAATGCGCCCGGGACGAAGCCATCCGCGCCGTCATCCTAACCGGGGCGGGGCGGGCTTTTTCGGCGGGAGGGGATTTGCGAGAGATCCGCAGGAACGTTCCTCCGTTGCTTTTCCGGGAGGGGATCGCGCGGGTCTTCAAGACGACTTTGGCGATCGTGGACATCGAAAAGCCCGTGATTGCAGCCGTGAACGGCCCTGCCGTAGGGGTGGCTTTCAACATGGCCCTGGCCTGCGACATCATCGTGGCCTCCGAAGCGGCTTCCTTCTCCGAGATCTTCGTTCACGTCGGCCTGATCCCGGACGGGGGGGCCCACTTCCTCCTGCCGCGGATCGTCGGCCTGGCCAAAGCCAAAGAGTTAATCTACACGGGCAAAATCATCCCCGCAAAAGAGGCGGAAGCTTTGGGTCTGGTAAATCAGGTCGTCCCCGCCGATAAATTTGATTCGGCCGTCTCCGAATGGGCCAACCGCCTGGCCAAAGGCCCCACCCGGGCGATCGGGATGGCCAAAAAGATCTTGAACATGAGCTTCCAGAGCAGCCTGGCCGATATCATCCAGATCGAAACGGAGATGCAAACCCTGCTCCGCGAGTCCGAAGACCATAAAGAAGGCATCGCCGCCTTTTTCGAAAAACGCTTACCATCTTTTAAGGGTAAATAATCTCTACCTTCGAAGAGCTGATGATGGCCAATTGAAGGGGGGGATTCCCTCGCCCATTATGGGCGCTGGGCCCCAGCCTCGGTTGGTGCGCTTTTGGGAGGATGGGCTCTGCGGTTGACCTTTTTTCTGGGAAAGCGTCTCAAGGACCCACGATCAAGGGCAATCTGCCTCGCTAAGTAAACCTTCGCTAGACTCTGGTAGGGGACGTCCTTCTTGTTGGCTATTGTTTTGAGCTCCGCCAGCATGTCAGAGGGAACCCGGATGGAAATGGATTTCAAAGATGGCTTCAGATTTGGGAAAGTCGCTCTTCGGATACTGCTGGAATCAAAGTAATCTACCGGCGAGTGCGTCGCCCAGAACTCACGCTCCTGATCCTCATTCTTGAATGTGGGAATACGCCTATCCGTTCTCTTCATAGAATCTTCTCTCCTTCCGGTTCATATCCCTTGCGGAAATAACCCGAATCAGTTTCCCTCTTTTGGTGGAAACCACGGCAAGGAGACGAGCAGCATCCGTGCGGCCAAGGGCAGCCCATCGCTTCTCCGTGGAGGAATGTCTCGGATCATCGAGAACCAGCAAGGGGTCGTTGAAGAATATCTGTTCACACTCCCAGTCCTCAACATTGTGTAGGACCCGGTTCTTGTCGGCGTTCCCCTCATCCCATTGGAAGCCGATAATATTCTCAAAATCATCCTTCATGTTAAATAATTGTATATGGTGGAAATATACAAGTCAAGGCTCTTGGGAAGATTCTCGGTGTACCCAAACTGGGGGGCGACCCGGGGACCTAAATCCGATATGCCCATTTTCAATTCGGATAACATGGCCAGGATCCCCCTCCGGATCGCTTGGATCCTCAGCATAATGGCATTTTCAGAGCGTTTTCTCCACAGCAGGAACGGAATTAACCGAGCTACGTCCCTCCCGCACGTCCCTCTCCCATAACACCTTTAGGAAGAAATGAGCCGATGCTGACAGAAAGGGCACAATTCAAGAAAACTGGGGAAAAGGACGATAAAATTTGTAAAGACTTTTCTCTTGTCGCCCGATTAATAAGAAGATCCCAATCTTTCATGGGCTCCTCGGATCGATCGATTTGCCCGGCCGAAGGTCTGAAGAATCGATTCAGAGAATAGAAAGAGAAAGGGGTGTTGACGTATGGTTTATGGTGTAAAATGCCAGGCGTGCGGCTTGATGCAGTTGTCCAGACCTTCATGCAAAGCCTGCGGTGCGGTTCTCCAAGGTTTTCCAGAAGTTCCCTCAAGAGCGCCTTCAAAGGTTCCTTCGGAAGATCGCGCCCCGAGGAGGGCGGTTACGAGAACGATGGGTGTGACGGGAACGGTGGGAACGGCTGAGATGATCGCAACGGCGGGGACGGCGGAGGCGAGCCGCTGCGATGAATGCGGGATGGAGTTTCGAGAGGATGAACTCATCAGATTTGGGCAGGCTCTCGTCTGCGCCGGATGCAAACCCATATATGTTCAAAGGCTCCGGGAGGGTGTAACCGTCGCGGGAGAAATGGTGTATGCCGGGTTCTGGATCCGTGTTGGGGCTAAAATCATCGATGGACTCATTCTTGGCGCTGCTGGATTTGGTCTTGGATTCTTGGGGAGTCTCATTATACGACATACGCTTGCGGGTGCGGTCCTCCAGAACACCCTCTACTGGCTTCTCGGCATAGCTTATGGAACCTATTTCCTCGGTGCCCACAGCGCCACCCCCGGGAAAATGGCCTGCGGCCTGAAGGTCGTGAGACCAGACGGTCAAAAGATCACCTATGGGCGGGCCTGCGGCAGGTCCTTTGCGGAGTTTGTCAGTTCCATCATCCTGGGCATTGGTTACCTCATGGCGGGTTTTGATGAGGAAAAACGCGCCCTCCATGACCGCATCTGTGATACGAGGGTTATTCGGACCTAACGCGGCATAGCCGGGACCCAACGGGTCTTTCCACAATAAAGCCGCAAGTCGTGACGGCGTAAGGGGTTATCCGTAAGGACTCAATTATGGAAGAGGTCTCCTGTACGCGCTGCCATGCGCCGATTCCCGCGGGGTACTATAACACCGCGGATCTGATCCCATGCCCGTCCTGCCATGTACCCATCAAGATCGAAGTATTTCCCGCCTTTTCTCGTGGCCTTCGGCCCGGAAAAGAAGGGGAAGCATTGATCGATGCCCAAGCGAGCTGCTTTTACCATCCCCAAAAGAAGGCCGTACTCCCCTGCGATCATTGCGGCAGATTCCTATGCGCGCTGTGCGACGTGGAATGGGGTGAAAAGCACCTTTGTCCCGCCTGTCTGGAAACGGGGAAGAAGAAAGGCAAGATCGTCAACCTGGATCGGCATAGAGTACTCTATGATGGCACGGCGCTCCGGCTCGCATTGTTCCCCATCATAACGGTCTGGTTCACCTTGGTCACAGCCCCCATTGCCCTTTATCTTTCCATCCGGCATTGGAATTCACCTCTGAGCATTGTCGGGCGGACCAAGATCCGTTTCATGCTGGCAATGGCCTTTTCCGGCTTTCAGATCCTTGCCTGGGCCGCAGGGATTGCCTATCTCGTCTCGCGGCGGTGAAAGCCATGATGGAGGGTAGGGCGACAAGCAGATACAAGCGACTCCCGGGGAAAGGTCCCCGCAAAGGAAGCATCATTGCCGCCCCGTTCTCCAGATGCTCCCTCTACCTTGGTGACGACCACATCCTGGCCGTAGATAATCATAGTTTCTCCGAGGATTACAGACGCTTCTATTTCTCGGATATCCAGGCGATCATAACCCAGAAGACAAAAGGCGGGGCGGTCCGGTCCATCGTCCTGGCCTGTATGATGGGATGTTCCTTAACGGCGGCACTCTTCCTGGAAAACGAATCCGTCCGCATTTTCCTCTGGGCTCTCTCCGGAGGTTTTCTGGTCTTTTTCTCGGTCAACATCCTCAAAGGGCCAACCTGCATCTGTCATATCATGACTGCCGTGCAACAGGACCAGCTCCCCTCGCTGAATCGTCTGCGGGTGGCCCGGAGGGTCATCGACACCCTCCGGCGCGCCATCGAGAAGGTGCAGGGGAGGCTGAGCCCGGAAGAAGTCAACATCCATCAGGGTGAGGGGATGGCCCATCCCACACGATCCCTGCGGAGTTGGCGACAACCCCGGGGCGGGGAGCAGCGGATTCGCCATTATGGCGGGATTGTACACATGATCGCCTTTGCCTTCATTCTGGCAGACGGCCTCCTGATCGGGATCGATCTTCTCTCTCACAGTGCGGCGATGACCGCTGTATCTTCCGTGGTGGGACTAATATATTGCCTTTGCATCGTTGTCGCGCTTGTGAAACAGTATGGAAGCGATATTCCGGGCACGCTTCGAAAGCTAACCTGGGCATCTTTATGCTTCATCTTTGTTTCCTATTGTCTGAGCTATATCCTGATGGTCACCGCCTCGATGGCCCGGAGGCCCAAAGGGTTCATAACCCAATGGGAGATGTACCGGGCCATGCTTGATCTATCGCCCCGCGAATCGCCATTCCTCCTGGGCATCTACCTATTCTCAGCCGCCTGTTCCCTTACGCTGGGCGGGCTGGGCCTCATCTGGGTAAGAAGGCACCGGGAGCATGCTGCCGGCGCTCGCGGTCCGGGTTGGAATGGAGGAGGTCAAGGCGGGGTATGAATATAGCCCAGGAGCGGTGTTTCAATCATGCTTCCCGAGAGGCCGTGGCCCGCTGCCCCGAATGTGGGCGTTATTTCTGCCGGGAATGCATCAGCGAACACGACGGTCGGGTCATCTGCGCCTTCTGTCTAAAACGGCTCGGTACCCAGCCCATTAGACGATACACCCTGGCCGGGCTTGCGCGGGTAGTCCAGGTTCTCATGGGTGTGTTGCTGCTCTGGTCATCCTTTTATCTGCTGGGCAAGGCTCTGCTCTCCATCCCTTCCTCCTTCCATGATATGGCGATCCGGCAGGAGGAAGCGGAAGATCAATGAAGCGAAAGGGCAGATCTCGGGACGGCAAGTCCGCCATGGATATCCTGGAAGAGGCCACGCACCTGCTACGCGCTGAGCCGCTCATCCTGGCGTCCTACTATTTTGGCAGCCTGCCCTTTATCCTGGGGCTCCTCTATTTCTGGGCCGACATGAGCGCGGGCGCCGATGCCTGGCGGCATTGGCCTCAGGCTGCCTGGGGCCTGACTCTACTGTTCATCTGGATGAAGACCTGGCAGAGTGTGTACGCCCGACGTCTCCTTGCCGGGATCAGAGGGGAGGCGCCTCCTCCCTGGGGTTTACGCCGCATTCTGCGCGCTGCGGCCATTCAGACCGCCATACAGCCCTGGAGCATTCTCATTCTGCCTGTGACCTTCATCATCCTGGTTCCTTTCCCCCAGGCATTCGCCTTCTTTCAGAATGCCACCCTCATGGGGAGCGGTGATGAGGGGGATATGCGGACCGTCATGCGGAAGTCCTGGCGTCAAGCCTCGCTCTGGCCCATGCAGAATGCCTTCATCATCTGGTTGACGAGCCCTATTCTCCTGGTCGTTGTGGCCTTCTTTATCTTCGTCCTCGTTCCCGTCTTGTCATCGTTCAACCCCGTGGCTCCTCTCTCCTTCCTCTTCTTGATGACCGGACTGGTGGTCATCCCGCTGTGCCCCCTGGGGATGGTCACGGCATTGAATATCGGGATGGCCCTGTTCCTGGTCCCCGGGCTCCTGAAGACCCTCTTTGACGTCGAGACCATCTTCTCGATGAGCAGTACCCATTTCATGAACAGCACATTTCTTGTTGTGGTCTGTGGCTTAAGCTACCTTTGCCTCGATCCCCTCATGAAGGCCACCTACTGCCTGCGCTGTTTTTACGGGGAATCCCTGCATACCGGAGAAGATCTTAAGGTCGAGCTTCGCTCGTCTCCCCGGCCGGGGGTCATCGTCGCCATTTTCCTGGCTATTTTTCTCGCACTGGGTCCCTTCGGCAACGCCCTGGCAGAGCCCACCCATTCTGGCATTTCCCATCCTGGCGGCCCGGTCTCGGCCCAAGAGCTCGATTCCGCCATTGAGAGCATCATCCAATACCCGGAATATACCTGGCGCATGCCGCGCGAAAAACCTCCGGAAGTTGCCGGCAGACACGGCGCTCTCTACGAGTTTCTCGATTCGATCATGACCACTCTGGGAAATGGATGGCAGTACGTCAAGAAGGGGCTGAAGAAGGTCTGGAGCTTCATCCAGGATATCCTCTCCCGTATCAGACCCTCGTTACCCAAGCTGGAGAAGCCGGAAGCAGGGTGGACCTCCTTTTCACGCCTATTGATCATCATACCCTTGGTAGGGATCATGGCTGTGCTGGCCTTCCTTGCATGGCGCGCTTGGAAATACCGGAAGCCTCGCACGATCACGGCAGAGGTTGCCCTCAATCCCACTCCGGATATCACCCGTGAAGATCTGGATGCGACAGCGCTGCCTGAGGACGGCTGGCTCAATCTGGCCAGGGAATTGATGGAAAAAGGGGAGCTCAGGCTGGCGCTGCGCGCCCTCTACCTGGCAACCCTGGCATCCCTGGCTCGGCGGGAGTTGATCACGATCGCCAAGTATAAGTCCGACCGGGAGTATGAGGTGGAGCTCCGGCGTCGCTCCCATACCCAACCGCTTTTGGCAGGGGCATTTGCAGAAAACAGGGATCTATTCGAAAGTACCTGGTACGGGCTGCACGAGGTAACCCCCGGAATCGTGGAACGCTTTTCACGAAATCAGGTGAGAATCAGTGACAATGCACAAAGGTAGACTTTTCCCGGCTCTTTTCCTGTTGATGGTCATCGGCCTCTTCGTCTACGGCGTGACCGAACTCCTGATCTTGCGCTTCCAGAAAGGCGATGTCTATCCGCCCTATTCTTCGTATCGCTCGGACCCGCTGGGGACCAAGGCCTTTTATGAAGGCTTGGCTCTCCTGCAGGGAATGGAAACCGTGCGCAATGTCGAGCCTTTACCAAAGGTATCCGGGTTATCTGAAACGACCCTCTTTCTCTTCGGCCTGCGGGCATTCGCCATGCAGTCAGCGTCGGTTCAGGCTCTGGAGGATGCTGCCCTTGGGGGCGGACGTGTCGTCATCTCTCTTGTCCCCATGGATGCCCGGCCCGCTCCACCTGCAAAGAAGGGGGAAAAACAGGAGGCCCCGCAAGAGGAGGCGAAGCGACAACAAGACGAGGAACCGGACCCAGACCAAGAATTCTATGGCAAGGGACATGCCGATCTTTGCAAGCGATGGAGCGTGGAGACTAAGCTTTCCCCGAAAAAGGACAAAGAGGCGAGCCTGAGCGCACTGGAGAATGACCTGCCTCCCTCCCTCGCCTGGTATAGCCCTTTGGTTTTTGAACCCCTGGATGAGGCCTGGCGGACCATCTATTCCAGAGCAGGCCAGCCCGTGCTCATTGAACGATCATACGGCAAAGGGAGCATCGTCCTGTCCTCCGACTCCTTCTTTCTCAGCAACGAAGCTATGAAAAGCAAGCGGTATCCCCACTTGCTCACCTGGTTATGCGGCACCCATCAAAAGATCATCTTTGACGAAACTCATCTCGGGGTCTCCCAGAACCCGGGGATCGCCAAACTCCTGCGAAAATACGGGCTGGGCCCTTTCTTTATGGGGCTCATGGGGCTGGCCTTGCTGGCCATCTGGAAACAATCATCGAGGTTTGTCCCGGCCCATGAAGAAGACGAACCGGCCCCGGTCGAGGCCGGCAAGGATACCTCCAGCGGGTTAACCAACCTGCTGCGGCGCAATATTTCTCCTGAAAATATTCTTTCGGCTTGTCTGGAGGAGTGGAAGCGCTCCTTTACACATGGGAAACAGAATCTTTCAGCCCTGCTGCCTCGTATTCAGGAAATCATTGTTCCAGAGGGTGCCCGGTCCAAGAAAAATCGCGACCCCGTGCAGGCCTATCGCAAAATCAGTGTCTTGGCAAAGCGGCGATGAATAACAAGGAGGTTTTATGGATGGCACGTTCGATCGACTCAAGGAAGTGCTCTCGCGGGCAAGGCAGGAAGTAGCCAAGGTTATCATCGGCCAGGAGGATGTGGTAGATAAAGCGCTCATCGCCATTTTTACCAATCATCATGCCCTGGTCGAGGGAGTCCCGGGCATTGCGAAGACCCTCTTGGTGCGTACGCTGGCCCATGTGCTGGGTTGCGAGTTCAACCGCATCCAGTTCACCCCGGACCTCATGCCGGCCGATATCATCGGCACCAATATCTTCAACCTTAAAACCGATGAATTCACCCTGGCCAAGGGGCCCGTCTTCACGACCTTTCTGCTTGCCGATGAGATCAACCGGGCCCCGGCCAAGACGCAGTCCGCCCTGCTGCAGGCCATGCAGGAACGCATGGTGACCATTGATCGGGTTACCTACCCTTTGCCGAGGAATTTTACCGTCTTCGCCACACAGAACCCGGTCGAATATGAAGGGACCTATCCTCTTCCCGAGGCGCAGAAAGACCGGTTCATGTTGAAGATCACCATGGATTATCCGACCCGTGAAGAAGAAATGGTTCTGGCGCAGCGTATGCTCGGGCAGGATTCTCCAGAGGCCGTGCTAGCGGTCGGGAATGTGAAGCCGGTGATCGACGCCCAGGAGCTCGACGCCTTGCGTGAATGCCTCCAGAAGATTACCATCCGCTCCGAGCTGATGGACTACCTGGTGGATATCATCCGAACCACGCGCACCCATGAGAGCGTGCTGGTCGGTGCCGGGCCGCGGGCCACCCAGGCCCTGCTTCTCTCCGGCCGCGCCTATGCGGCCATTGCCGGAAGGGATTTTGTTACCCCCGACGATATCAAGACGATGGCCAGGGGTGTTCTCGAACACCGTATCGTGCTCCGGCCAGAATTTGAGATCGAAGGGTATACGGTCCCGGAGGTCGTCCAACAAATCCTCAAGGAGGTGGCCGTTCCCCGATGATCGTCCCCACGAACCGCCTGCTTATCCTCTACTCCCTCACCCTACCCCTCCTGACTCTCCTTCCGGTTCTGAGAGGGGCGGCGGTCATACCTGCCATCGCAGCCGGTTTTCTGCTCATCCTGATCGCCCTTTTGGATGCCGCGTATGCCCCTCTCCGCTCCCGGGGCATCGGCGTAAGCCTGCCCAGGACCGTCCGCATGACCCGGGACCGCGAAAGTTCCCTTGAACTTAATCTGACCAACACGCGCATGCAGGCAAAAACTCTGCGCCTGGGGATCCCCTTTCCCCGGGAGATTTCGAGCCCCCGGGAAGACCTCCTTGCCGTTTTGCCGGAGGGGGCTGAATCATCGCGTGTCCTGTGGCCCTGCACCCCGCTGACGCGCGGTCAGTTCCATATCGACAGGTGCTATCTCGAAACGAGGTCCCTCCTGGGCCTCTGGGCCTTCCGGCGTCCCAAGGCCGTTACCTGTGAAATCCGGGTATATCCCAATCTGTCCTGTGAAAGGAAAAGCCTGGCCGCGCTATTCCTCAACCGGGGCGGTCACGGCACCCACCCCCGGCGCCAGCAAGGCAAGGGCAGAGAATTCGAGAAGCTGCGCGAATATATCCCTGGTGATGGTTTTGATGAAATCCACTGGAAGGCCACAGCCAAGCGCCGTCATCCCATCACCAAGGTCTTCCAAATCGAAAGGACCCAGGAGGTCTACGTGATCATCGACGCCTCCCGGCTTAGTGCCCGCCCGGCGGCGGCAAAAGAGGGTTCCGATGCGGCTGGCAAGGCCATTCTCAACGTCAACGACTCGTGCCTGGAGCGGTTTATCACAGCCGCCCTGGTGGTGGGCCTGGCTGCACAGAAACAGGGCGATCGATTCGGCGTGCTCACCTTCAGCGATTCGGTGCATGACTTCCTGAGGGCCGGAAGAGGCAAGTCTCACTACAGCGCTTGCCGCGAACATGTCTTCAGCCTTCATCCCCGGATGGTCAATCCTGACTATGAAGAGCTCTCCACCTTTATCCGTCTCAAATTACGGCGCCGGGCCCTGATCACCATATTGACGAGCCTGGATGATCCCGTTTTGGCAGAGTCCTTTATGCGCACCATTGAGCTCATCTGCCGTCATCACTTAGTGATGGTCAACATGCTGAGGCCCGCCGGCGCCCGGCCGGTCTTTTCAAACCCAGGCATTTCATCATTGCAGGGGGTCTACAATGAATTGGGCGGGCATACTCTGTGGCATAACCTCCGCGAGATCGGGAGTACCCTGACCCGTCACGGAGTGCACTTTGCGCTCCTGGATCATGAACGGTTGTGCGTCGAACTGGTCTCCCAGTATATGGGTGTAAAACAGAGGCAGCTCTTATGATCATCGATCTGCAGCGCTTCATCAAAGAAGAAAAGAAATATTGGACTGAGCTGGAGTCGATCCTCGACCAACTGGACCGGGACCCCCTGAAGAAAATGAACCTTTCGGAGATCAAGCGCTTCCACTATCTCTACCAGCGGACTTCGTCAGGCCTGGCCAAGGTTACAGGTTTTTCGGCGCAGACGGAGATCCGCCGTTATCTCGAATCCCTCGTGGCGCACGCCTATGCCGAGGTCCATGAGCTCAGGGAAAAATCGGATCGCTTTTCTCCGCTCCGATGGTTCTTCCAGGTTTTTCCCGAGACTTTCCGTAAGCATATACGGGCTTTCGGGCTTTCCCTGGCGATCACTACCTTCGGGTTCGCCATCGGCGGTATGGCCATCAGCATCGACCGGGAAGCCAAGAGCGTCCTCATGCCCTTTCCACACCTCCAAATAGACCCGTCCAAAAGGGTGGCTTACGAAGAAAAAGTGGGCGCGGCTAAGGACCGCCTGCAAGGGAAAAAGGCTACCTTCTCGGCCTTCCTCATGACCCATAATACCCAGGTGTCCCTGTTCACCTTCGCCATGGGTTTCACCTGGGGTATCGGCACGACCATCCTCCTTTTCTACAATGGGATCATGCTGGGCGCGACCACCCTGGATTTTATGCACGCCGGGCAGTCGAGGTTCCTCCTGGGATGGCTGCTGCCGCACGGCGCGGTCGAGATCCCTGCCATTATCCTGGCCGGCCAGGCCGGCTTCATCCTGGCCGGAGCGCTTATCGGCTGGGGACGGCGCATCTCACTCAAAGCGCGGTTGCGCACAGTCGCTCCCGAACTGGTAACCCTCCTGTGCGGCCTGGCGATGATGCTGGTCTGGGCCGGGATCGTCGAGGCTTTTCTCTCTCAATACCATGAGCCGGTCATTCCCTACTCTGCAAAAATAGGTTTTGGCTCCATCGAACTGATTGCCCTGATCCTGTTCTTCGGATTATCGGGCAAATCCAGGGAAAGGCCTCATGCCCAGGACTAACATCCTTCATATCCAGACACCCGAGGGAATCACCTTTGCTCTCCTGCTGGCCGGACCCGTGGCTCGCTTCCTGGCATGGCTGATCGACCTGGCCTGCATCTTTGCGATCATGATGGCCCTAAATATGGGGATACAATTTTCCCTGATCGTCAGTGCCGATTTCGCTCAGGCGGCAGCGATCCTCTCCTATTTCCTTGTCTCCATCGGGTACGGTATCCTTTGCGAATGGTATTACAAGGGGCAGACCCTGGGGAAACGGCTGATGTCCATACGGGTCATGGACATCCAGGGATTGCGGCTGCAGTTCAGCCAGATCGTTATTCGTAATCTGTTCCGGTTTATCGACAGCCTGCCGGTGGGCTACCTGATCGGCGGCCTCTCCTGCCTCCTCAGCCCAAAGGCCCAGCGTCTGGGCGACCTTGCCGCCAATACCATCGCCATCCGGGAACCGAAAACCCCCAGACCGGACCTGGAACAGCTCCTGACCCACAAATACAACTCACTGCGGGATCATCCCCACCTTCTGGCGCGCTTGCGACAGCACACGTCCCCCCACGAAGCGGATATTGCTCTGCAGGCGCTGCTCCGCCGGGATGAATTCGACCCCCTATCCAGAGTCGAACTTTTCGGGCGGATTGCCGCCCATTTCAAAGGGCTCATCCCCTTTCCCCCGGAGATCACCGACGGAATCACAGAAGAGCAGTTCGTCCGCAATGTGGTGGAAGTCCTTTTCCTGACCAAGCCATAAGAAGCGAACCATCCTTCCTCAGACCTCACATCTCACCGTCTCTTGTGACGCATCATCCCCCCCTTCCGAAACCACCGGGATCCCGGGAACAAACTGGGGCACTTCCCTTTTCTTGCCTTCGAACCATCCTTCTGTTATTCTAATTTTATAGGGTAAGCCTTGTTGGCTCCTCCTTCCTTCCCCTCAGATACGTTATCGGATTTGGTCATCCCGAGACGCTGTACTAATATCAACCTCCTTCCAGTCTCCCACCATCGAGGGAGAGGGAGTGGGTGGGGGCGAACTTAAAGAGTTTGGCCATGGCAATGGAAAACGAAATTGAGCTGAGACATGTCACCAAGGCGTACGGGAATCTGGTGGCTGTAAAAGATGTTTCCCTGGCGGTTCCCAAAGGGATGGTCTTCGGACTCCTTGGACCGAACGGTGCGGGGAAGACCACGCTGGTGAACATGCTTACGACCCTCCTGAGGCCCACCTCGGGCTCGGCTTCAGTCGGAGGGTATGATGTGGTTCGCGAGGCCGCCAGGATTCGTAGCCTGATCGGCGTCGTCCCGCAGGAGAACAATCTGGACCGCTACCTCACCGCTCGGGAGAACCTCATCCTCCATGCCAAGATGCACAGGATGAGCCCTTCTTCCTACCAGCGGCGGATCGACGAGCTCTTATCCCTGATGGGACTTGTCGAGAGACAAAAGGATTTTCCCAACAAATTTTCCACGGGTATGCAGCGGCGGCTCGTGGTAGCCCGGGCGTTGGTCCATGATCCGCAGATTCTCTTCCTGGATGAACCGACCACCGGCCTGGATCCGCAAGCGAAACGAGCGATCTGGGATTATTTTCTTTCCCTGAAGGGGAAGCGGACCCTGTTCCTGACCACCCATAACATGGAAGAAGCGGATTTTCTGTGCGACCAGATTTCCATCATCGACAACGGGACACCGATCGCCTCCGGTACT
>Ga0214473_10005653_pt1 | contig 14962 bp, 14 predicted proteins | sample RVTome_7_FD_203509 | JGI IMG/M metagenome (GOLD analysis project Ga0214473, IMG submission 203509) | Soil microbial communities from uranium-contaminated site in the Upper Colorado River Basin, Wyoming, United States - RVT98D197 | ecosystem: Environmental > Terrestrial > Soil > Contaminated >... | reverse complement strand
CCCGATACCGGAATCGACTTCGTCAAAAATGAGAACCTCTCTCCCCCCCACTCTGGCTAAGATTCTTTTCATAGCGAGCATGATCCGTGATAGCTCTCCCCCGGAAGCTATTTTAGCAAGGGGTTTGACCTCTTCTCCGACATTGGGAGAGATGAGAAATTCCACCCTATCCTTCCCTTTCATTGAAAGAGGGATCTCATCCATTTTGACCGCAAAGGTGGTCTTTTTCATTCCGAGGGATGCTAATTCCCGTTCTACCGATTTTTTCAATTCTGCGGCCACCTTCTTTCTTTCTTCCGAGAGTCTTACGGCCAGAGAGGTCACCTCCTCCTGAAGAGGCTTCAAGTGGTTTTCCATTTGGGCCAACTGCTCCTCGCCGATTGTAAAAGATTTCAACATTTCATCAGCCTTCTCTTTATAACGAAGAACCTCTTCTATCGTTGCCCCATATTTTCTTTTAAGCCGGTCAATCCCTTCAAGGCGGTTCTCAATCTCTTCCAATCTCAGAGGATTAATTTCCAGTCGTCTTCCGTACTCCTTCAAGGTAATGCCTGCTTCCTCAATCTGAATCAAGGTCGCTTCCATTGGGTTCAATATTTCAAAAAGAGACGGGTCGATCGCTGCTAATTCCCTCCCCTGCTGGAGGAGCGTCTGAATTCTCTCCGTGGCTGATCCCTCGTCGGAATAGAGTGTCTCCTCAGCGGAATGGGCAAACTGCATCAATTTCTGGGCATGGACCAGGATTCTCTTTTCTTCCTTCAGGGCTTCTTCCTCCCCAAGATGAACTCCTGAAGCGGCGATCTCCTTTGCCTGAAACTCCATTAACTCCTGCTCTCTCTTTCTTTTCTCCTTTTCCTGCCGGATTCGGTCCACTTTCTCGGACAATGATAGGAATTCCTGAAAACCATCCTGGAATTTCTCGCGAAGTCGAAGGAGTCCCCCGAACTCATCTAAGATATCGATGTGGGTATCCATTCTTTGAAGGGATTGATGTTCGTGCTGCCCGCAGATGCTGAGAAGCCCTTCTCCGATTTCTGAAAGCATGGCCAGAGTGGCCAGATTCCCATTGACGAAGGCCCTTCCTCTTCCGGACCGTGAAAGGATTCGACTGACTAAAAGCGAATCTTCATCTCTCGACCCCTGATTTTTTGCAGCCTTTTCCCTGAGCTTTTCCCGGATCTCATTATGTTTCGACATATCGAAAAGGGCCTCGACACTGGCTTCTTCCGCCGAACCCCGTATCTCCTCCTCTCTTGGCTTGTCCCCCAGGAGGAGATGAATCGCATTGAGAATAATTGATTTCCCGGTTCCCGTCTCGCCAGTCAAAACATTGAGCCCCTTGGAGAAAGCCAGGCTCAATTCTTCGATGATAGCAAAGTTTTTGATTCGTAATTCGATTAGCATAATTGTGATAGTAATTAATGCATATCCATAAATTACAGTTTCCAAAAAGGTCGTCATTCCGGCGAAAGCCGGAATCCAGGGTTCCCGGTGAAAACCGGGACCTAGTCTTTGAACTGGTTCCCGACTGGAGTTTACCCCGTACTTGACACGGGGTCGGGACGACGTCTGGATGCCGGATCAGGTCCGGCATGACGGAAAAGGTCCATTTATTGATAGACACTAATTAGTTCGGAGTCAAAGGGAAAAATCGTGAATTCTTTTTAACTCAAAACTCCGAACTCATCACTCCCAACTTTCCTTATCTTTCTCCCCATTTCAATTTTTCTCTTAAGACTTCAAAATAGTGCCGGTAAGGAGATTTGATCAACAGGATTTCTCTCTCCCCTCTTCTTACCTCTACGATGTCATCGTATTCCAGTGGAAATCCCTTTTGACCATCCAGGGTGAGATAGACCTCCTGTTTCTTCGATTTGAGCACGATCCGGATCTTCACATCATCCGGGACCACAATGGGCCGGTTTGTCAGAGTGTGAGGGCAAATAGGGGTAATGATGATGGTATGGAGAGAGGGGTAAACAATGGGGCCACCGGCGGAAAGATTGTAGGCCGTTGATCCGGTGGGTGTTGAAAGGATCAAACCATCCGACTTAAATGTCGTAAGATATTCCCCATTGATGGTAGTCTCGAGATCGATAATTCGGGCCAAAGCCCCTTTGTTAATGACCGCATCATTCAGCACGTGAAACTCGGCCACTTTTTGGCCTTCCCGGACGATGCTGGCACAGAGAACGACCCTTTGATCTGATTTAAAGTCTCCCCGGATCACCCTCTCAAGGACACGGTATAATTCCTCCATTGTGATTTCTGTCAAAAACCCGAGTCCCCCCAGGTTCACCCCCAGGATGGGAACATCTCGATCCTTCACGAGTCTTGCCACACTGAGAAGGGTCCCATCTCCACCCAATACGATAATCATCTCCACGTGATCCGGGATCTCTTTTCTCTCCAGAGAAGTCAGGCCGGGACCGGGGAACGGGGGGCAGAACAACTCATCTATCTCTTTATCAATAAAAACTTCGATCTTCTTAGGCCGGAGCCACTCCGCCAGTTTCCTCGCAATGTCAACCGCCTCAGGTTTATTTCGCTTGGCAATAATACCGATTCGATTCATTTATCCACCTCGTACCGCGTAATCCCCCTTCATCCCCCTTTAGAAAAGGGGGAAGTCGTGCAAAACGCGTGACTCCTCCCTTTCCGAAAGGGAGGCGGGGAGGGATTTATGAGTGTTTCCTTAAACAACTAAACTTGAACTTTCTAATCCAATCCATATTTCTCCCGAAGGGCTGCGGAGAGTTCCTGCAACATCTCAAACGCCATCTCTACGGTCTTTTCTTTGTCCGGATTCATCAGATTGCAGGTCGCAGGCGCCAGGAGAGACTGCTGAATCAGACTCTCTTGATCCACCCCTTTTTTCGAAAGGTCTTCCCAGAAAGTTTCCAGCCGCTCTATCAAGGAGGGGACTGTCTCGTTTTCCAAAAGCTCTGTATAGGTGGGGACGATCCCCCAGGAGATTACCCTTCCCCGGTTAATGAAATCGCGCAAAGAGGGATAATTGATCATCAGGGCGCCACAGTTGAAGGAATCGAATGAAAGAATATCCAGGTTCGATTTGAGAAGAAAATCCCAGTCCGGTTTGCCACACAGATGAACTCCTTTAGGCCCTTCCAATCCTTCCAGAAAGCGGTCCAGGTCACTTTTTGCCTGGACTTCATTATATCCTGAAAAAGCGCTAAAAATCAGCTCCAGCCCCGGATCATCCACCCAGACGAAAGCTCTTGGATTCTTTTCTCTCAACTCCCGGTATTGGTAATTCACTTTCTTCTGAATGAAATCGAACAGGACCTCCCTTACCTCCTCGTGATAAATGATCGGTTTTCTATCCTGGTCTACCACCTTTAGTCCCAGACTGATCGGGCTGATCATCTGTCCCCGGATAGCGGCAAATTCCGAAAGGTCCCTCTCCAGGAACCGGGGGTAAACCAGTGAAAACTCTTTTGTCAGGCTGAACGTCTTGGGGTCTTCTGACTTTTCAAAATAAGCAGGAAGTTCTTCATAAAAACGTTGGAGGTCGAATGAGATCCGTTGAACCTTTGTATCGATCCTTGTTCCCGGAAAATGTTCCAGGGCCTGGACATACATATCTTCAAAGTAGCTGACCCTCGGGAGCTGGGGCCAGTATGGGATATCCAGGGAAAGAGCAACGTCCAATGCCCGGTCAATGTCTTGATGGGGCATAATTCCCATGGCCGTCGTCCGACAATTGGGTAAGAAATTTAACCGATTCATCACGAACCTCAGAGAACGAAAAGTAGTTTTTTCAGAGTTCTCTGTCTCGACGATACTTGGTCAGAGTATAATCCAACTTGACGTTAGAAAGGGAGCGGAAAATATTCCCTTTTACACGGTAATTCTTTCTTCCCAGAAGTTCTATAACTTCCTTCACCTCTTTGCGTTTTGTTCTCCCGGAACTGGGGCAACCGCTGGACCCCACGGGAAATCCCATCTCCCGGGCAAACCGCTCGATTTTTTTCTCTTCAACCAGAAACAAGGGTCGAATCAGGTTCATTTTTCCTTTGAACAAGGATTGAATAGGAAGCATGGTGCTGATCTCCCCGCTATAGAAGATATTAAGGAGAAGCGTTTCAATTACATCATCTTTGTGATGTCCAAAAGCAATTTTATTACAGTTGAACTGATGGGCCAGATAAAAGGTCCGCTTCCTCCTCTCCCACGAGCAAAGAAAACAGGGATTCTCACGATTTTTGCTGCTATGGGCCAGATTTCCTATTTCTGTTTGGTCGATATGGTAGGAGAGACCCCTCTCCTCAAAAAAGGCTTTGAGCGATTCTACCCGGCCTGAGCCAAAGCCCAGGTCGATGTGAACCGCCATCAAATCATAATGAATGGGAACTCGTTTTCTGCGTTCGTCGAGGAGATGTAGAAGAGTAAGGCTGTCCTTTCCCCCGGAAACACCCACCAGAATCCTGTCCCCATCTTGAATTAACTGGTAATGGTGGATCGCTTTCCCAACAAGGCTTCGAATTTCTTTTTCCCAGTAAGCCATAACAATAGAAGAAGTCAGATAGTCATGTGGTCGTTTAGTCGAATGTTTAGTCGAATATTCAACAGACTAAAAGATTATGAGACCAAACGACTATCGAAGCTCTATGCCATTGAGGGGACATATACCACATCTGGGTACTTTCTTGCACAAGGTTTTTCCCAGGTGGACCAGTAGAGCATGATATTCATTAAAATGCTTTTCGTCGTGAGCAAGATGATTCACAAAAAGTCTCTGAATCTCTTCGTAAGTAGCCTTCTCCGACACAATCCCATGCCGTGAGAGAACCCTTTTTGTGTAGGCATCCACTACAAAGACCGGTTTCTTAAGACCATAGAGAAGGATGCTATCCGCTGTCTCCGGCCCAATCCCCTTGATCCCAAGAAGTTTTTTCCGGAGGCCCTCGGTCTCATCCCTTCCCATCTTCCCGATGCTCCCCTTGTACTCCTTAAACAGGAAATCGACAAAGGTCTTCAAACGGCCGGCTTTAATTCGAAAGTACCCAGAGGGCCTGATCATCGAGGCCAGTTGGGAATCCTTAAGATGATAGACTCCTTCAGGGTTGAGGACTCCCTTGTTTTTGAGGTTCTGAACCGCCTTCTCTACATTCCCCCAATTTGTGTTCTGGGTAAGAATTGCTCCCACCATTACCTCAAACGGCGTCTCCCCAGGCCACCAGTGCTGCGGTCCAAAGGCCTTGTAAAGTTCCTGGTAGATTTGCAGCAAAATGGTTTTCAGAGTTCTATTCATGCGATCATGCATTTCTTGCTAAAAATGTCAAATGTCCAAACCCAAATGTCAAATAATTAGAACAAGGAAGAATGGAATTATGGAATATTGGGTTAAAAATAATGGTTCTTCGGGTAATAGAGTGGGTCATTTCTGCCTTTTCTCTCCCCCTCTTTGGCAAAGAGGGTAAGGGGAGATTTTATAAATCATAAGCGACTCCATATTCCTTCCAGCACTCCGCCCATATTCTCAAAGACATCCCTGTCGGAAAACCTGAGAACCTTTACTCCCATTTCCGTAAGAACATCGTCCCTTGTCTTGTCCTTTGCCTTGCCAGTCTCAGAATAGTGTTGTCCGCCGTCAAGCTCTATCACAAGATTGGCCTTCGGACAGTAAAAATCAACGATATACTTCCCGATAATCTTTTGGCGGTAAAACTGATACTCCTTCAATTGCTTTTGCCTCAATTTTAACCACAACATGTTTTCAGCATCTGTCATATTTTTTCTGAGATGCTGCGAAAATGTTTTCAACCGTTTATCGTAGGAAAGCATTTGTTCTTAAAATCCCCCTCCATCCCCCTTTGCCAAAGGGGGATAATAAGGATTAAAGCCACATTATCATGAGGTTTTCACCCACTTACTTCCACGATGAGCCAAAATAATAAATACTTTGAATTTTCCCCATTTTTTCACCGTTCCATAATTCTACTATTCCAAAATTATCCTTTTCATTTCAATCTCTTCTGGAACCGCAGAGAACTTAACAAAATCATGACACCTCCCCAAAATGCCAAGGCCAGCATCTGGGGCCAAAGGATCTCAAGCCCTGTTCCTTTTAAGAAAATCCCCCGGATGATGATCAGAAAAAACCGCAATGGATTTGCATAGGTAAGATATTGGATCCATACTGGCATGTTTTCAATCGGAAAAGCGAAACCGGATAGGATAAAAAGGGGCATATTCACGAAGAAGACAGAAATCTGGGCTTGCTGTTGGGTTGAAGAAATCGTGGAAATGAAGAGACCCACGCTGACCGAACTCATTAAGAAGAGGATCGTGCTGATCAAAAGAATGAATGGATTCCCTCGGAGCGGAACTTCAAACCACAGGACACCCAGTAGTGCAATCAAGAAAACGTCAAAAAGGCCAATCAAGGCAAAAGGAAGAGTCTTTCCCACCATCAGTTCCCAGGGCTTAACGGGAGTTACCATGATTTGTTCAAGGGTCCCGATCTCTTTCTCCCGTACAATGGCCTGAGCGGTTAGAATGATAGGAATTAAGAAAGCGATGGAGGCAATCACACCGGGAATATAGAACAGCCGGCTCTCGAAATTGGGATTAAACCAGGTTCGATGCTGCAGCTCTACTCCGGCCTCTTTGAAGTCGATCAATCCCTCCCGGTTCAGCCTCTTGAGAATAGCAGCCGATGAATATTCGGAAAGGATCTGGCCCACGTACCCCAGGGCGATCATCCCGGTGTTTGACTCTGTCCCATCGATAAGAATCTGAATTGGAGCTGTATCGCCTTTCTTCAGCTTTCTCGAAAACCCGCTTGGAATCTCGATGCTGAGAATGACGTCTCCTTTCCGGATGAGATTCTCAATCTCCCCCGGTGTTTGCGGAAGAGAGACGATATTGAAATATTTCGAGCTTGCGAATCGGGAAATGAGTTCCCTGGAATCTACAGTCTGGTCGAGGTCCCTCACGGCCACACGGATATTCCTGACGTCCAGGTTCGCGGCATACCCAAAAATGATCAGTTGCAAGATCGGAGGAATGATGAGCGTGATTCTCATCCTCTTATCCCTCAGGACCTGGATCAGTTCTTTGACAAAGATGTATCGTACTCTCTTAAACATAGAAAGCATCTTGGAATACTGGAATATTGGGATGCTGGAATAATGGGTAAAACCCAATGATCTCTAAAATCTTACTTTATGATTTCTCTACCCATCATTCCATTGTTCCATTATTCCAATCTTCCATGTTCTTTCTTTTCCCATCATTCCATTATTCCATCTTTCCTTATATTTTTACTTTAGTTCCTTCTTAAAGGTCCGGGTGGCTACCCAGAGCCCGGCTATTGCCATTCCCAACAAGACCAATGTCTCATTCCAGAGAAAAGAGATGTCCGTTCCTTTCAGAAAGATCTCCTTAAGAATGGAAACATAGTATCTCGGAGCAATCCCATAAGTGATGATCTGTAGCCAGAACGGCATATTGGATATGGAAAAAGTGAAACCCGAGAGAAGAAAGGTGGGAAGAAATCCGATGATCATGGCCATCTGATTGGCCAGAATCTGCGTCTTGGCAACCGTGGAAATGATGAGGCCAAGGGCCAACGAAACAACGATGAAAACAGAAGACAAAAGAAAGAGAAGGAGCATACTGCCCCTGAATGGAACCTGGAAGACCCATTGGCCCATGACCACAGCGAGAAAAAGATCCAAAAGGCTTAGGATAAAGTAGGGGAACAGTTTCCCAACCATCAACTCTCCCTTTCGGACAGGAGTGGAGATGAGAAGCTCCATGGTTCCCTTCTCCCATTCCCGAACAATGACTTGACCGGTCAGGAGCACTCCAACAATTGACATGATCACTGCCACCAACCCCGGGATAAAATAATTCTTGGACTCCAGCTCTTCATTGAACCAGACCCTGGTTCGACCTTCCACCGGGGGATTCAGCCTTCTGACCCCAAGTCGTTCGGCCTTCAGGAAAGTCTTTTCTTCCGTATATTGGCGGGTCACTGCCTGGACATAACTCAGTATGATATTGGCTGTATTGGAATCACTGCCGTCCAGAAGGACCTGGACAGGGGCCTTCGTCTCCGCCAGGATCTTTTTAGAAAAATCCCAGGAAAGGACCAGCCCCATCTTCACCCGCCCCTCGTCAATCAACCTCTTTATTTCTTTCTCATCCCGAACGATCATGCGGAGATCGAAGTAAGGAGAAGCGGTGAACCGATGGATAAAAGAGAGGCTCTCCTGGCTTTGATCGCGGTCTAACACCGCCATGGACACCTTCTTCACATCAATCGAGACCGCATACCCAAAGAGGAGCATCAGGATTGCCGGCATGAGGAGGACCAGCCCAAGGCTTCTGGGATCCCGGTAGATGTGGATAAACTCTTTCTTTGCGATGGCCCACGTGCGGAAAAGATTCATTCTTCCTCTTCTCTTTCGATTAAAGAGACAAAGACGTCCTCCAAAGACGGCCGGATCCATTCCATCCTTCTTAAGGAGATGTCATGCGCCTGAAAAAAGGCCGGGACTTCTTCTTCCAGATCGGACTTTTCTTTACCGATGAGATGTAGAGAGTCGCCAAATACGGCTGCTTCCGAGACCCATGCTTCCTTTTTCAATAAGTCCAGGGCCGGAATAAGGGCGTCGCATTCCAACTCCAGGACTCCCTGGGCAAGAGTTTTCTGCTTCAGTTCCGAAGGCGTCCCCAGGGCAATCACTCTTCCCTGGTAGATGAGAGCGAGCCGGTCACAATATTCCGCCTCATCCATATAATGAGTGGTCACAAAGGTCGTAACGCCCTTCTCGGCCATTTGCTGAATCAGTCCCCAGAAATTCCTGCGGGAAATCGGATCCACGCCCGAAGTCGGCTCATCCAAAAAGAGAATCGAGGGTTCATGAAGAATGGCGCAGGCTAAGGCTAAACGCTGCTTCCATCCCACCGCCAGAGTTCGGGTCGCTCGGTCCCGAATCTCACTGAGCCCCGCCATTTCCATGGCCTTTCTTTCTCTCTCTCGCTGGAAGGAACCCGATAATCCATAAATCCCTCCGAAAAAACGAAGGTTTTCCAGAACGGTCAAATCCTCATAGAGGGAAAACTTTTGAGACATATAGCCGATGACCTGCTTGATCTTTTCCGGCTCTTTCAGAACATCGAATCCTCCCACCACCCCTCTGCCGGACGTGGGCATAAGAAGACCGCACAACATTCTGATCGTTGTCGACTTCCCGGCTCCATTAGGCCCCAGAAATCCAAAAATCTCGCCCTTCTTCACCTGGAAGTGGATATGGTCCACGGCAACAAAAGTTCCAAAGGTTTTGACCAGGTCTTCCACTTCAACGGCAAAAGAAGTCATCAGGGAACCTCATAGAGAGTTACGAGTTATAAGTGTTGAATGTTGAGTGTTGAGTGTTGAGTTTGAAGTTAAGAGTCTCACATTGATTCAGAACTCATCATTGTTAATTTATAACTCAACACTTATAACTTAAAACTACTTTTTAAACGGACCATGGAAACAAAGGCATCCTCCAGTGAGGGTCTGACCGGGGCCAAACTCCATATCTCCATTTCCTTTGCTTCAAGGGCCTCTCGAATCGCCTTCTCCCCTTCCAGAGCATCTTCTACCAGGATATGAACTTTATCTCCAGATAAAAGAACGTTTCGAAGCAGAGGAATCCCCTCAAGGACTTTCAAACCTTTTTGATGATCCTTCATCCGAAGCTCGAAAATAGTTCCTTCCATCCTGTTTTTGATGGCGGAAGGGGCATCCGCAATAAGGAGTTCTCCCTGATAGATTAGACCCACACGGCTGCATCGTTCTGCTTCATCAAGATAGGATGTAGAAAAGAGAATCGTCACCCCTTCTTTTAGAAGATCATAGAGGATGACCCAGAAATCCCTCCTGGAAAGAGGGTCCACTCCGGTAGTCGGCTCATCCAGGAAAAGAATTTCAGGCCTATGAATCAAGGCGCAGATCAATCCCAGCTTCTGTTTCATTCCGCCGGAGAGATCCTGGGCTCTTCGCTTAACGAAGGAGGTCAAATTCGCAAATTGGAGTAGCCGTTCGATTCGCTCTTTCCTCTGCTTCTTTGATACCTGATATAGGTCGGCATAGAAATGGATGTTCTCCAGGACGGTCAGGTCCCCGTAGAGTCCGAACCGTTGAGGGAGGTAACCCACCTTATCCTTCAGGGATTCCGTTTCTTTCCGGATATCGCACCCTGCGACCTTTGCTTCACCACTATCGGGTGGAAGAATTCCGCAGAGCATTCGGAGTGTGGTGGTCTTCCCGGAAGCATCCGGGCCCACAAGGCCAAAGATCTCCCCGGTCTTCACCTCCAGATTGAGTTGATTGACAGCGACCACCGATTCAAAGTTTTTTGTTAGATTAGCCGCTTTAACGGATAGCATAGGGCTAAGCACCAAATTTCAAGCACCAAATCCCAAATGAGCACCAATGATCCAAATTTGAAACAAACCTTTTTTTAGTCATTCGAAATTGAAAATTGGAACTTGGATTTTATTTGGAATTTGGAATTTGTGATTTGGAATTTGAGGATCCAATCATCCTTTCAATTCGCGAGCTTGCATTAGTGCTTCTGCGTGGGTGTCAGCGGAATCTTTCCGTCTGCTGGCATCCCCGGCTTCAGCTCACGATCTGGATTGGGAAGATCCACCTTGATCCGATACACCAGGGTGACCCTTTCCTTTTCTGTCTGGATCTGTTTGGGAGTGAATTCAGCCTGCGAAGAAATAAAAGAGATCTTCCCCCGATACTCCTTCTGGGGATAAAGGTCGGTCGTCACGATGACCTCCTGCCCCCATTTCACCCTGCTGAGTTCGGTCTCGGGGATATAACCTTTTAACCACACATTCCCGATGTCTGCAAGGGTGAGAACGGGCGTTCCTGGATTAACGACTTCTCCCATTTCGGCGGATTTAACCAGAACGACTCCCGAAAGAGGGGAAGAGAGAACAGCGTAACTGAGTTGCGTTTCAGTAACCCTGAGGGAAGCTCGCGCTTGCTCAACCTGGGCCCTGGCATCCTCAATATCTTCTTTTCTTGGACCTTCTTTGACCAGTGCATAGCTCTCTTTGGCTCTTGTCATCGACTCTTTGGCGACATTAAATCCCGCCTCGGCATTATCGAGGGTCTCTTTGGGAATGACACCCCGGACAAAAAGGGCCTTCATTCTTTCGTAGTGACTCTGTTTATTTTCCAACTCATACTCTGTCTGGCGGAGTCTCGCTTCTGCCTCCCGCAATTCCTCCGGCCTCGATCCGGCCTTCAGCTTATCCAGGCGGGCTTGAGCTGCCTTAAGGGAGGCCCTGGCCAGGTCAAGACGGTGGCGGAGGTCTTCGTCATCGATCCTGGCAATAATCATCCCTTTTTCTATCCAGTCTCCTTCTTCGAAGGAAAGACTGACAATCCTTCCGGCGATTTTGAAACCCACGTTGACCTCCGTGGTCTCAATGTTCCCGGAGATCTTGATGAAGGAATCGTTTCCCTTCTTATTCCATAGAAGGAAGTAATAAAGAGAACCGGCGACGACGCCTAAAACCAAAATTCCAAAGATAAGTTTCTTCATGCAAGAATTCCCCCCTCAGAAGTTCATCCATTATAGATTCCAGCCCTGTTCTTGTCAAAGCTTTTCAAACATCCGAACCTTTCAGCCACTTGAATTTTCAAATAGTTACGGGTATTATGGGAAGGAGATGTTTAGATTCAATGACATTCAGGAACGACTGCTTTCCTACCATCCTAACGCTGATGCGAACCTTTTGCAGAAGGCTTACGTCTTCTCAGCCAAGGTTCATATGGGACAGGTGCGCCTTTCGGGCGAACCTTACCTCACCCACCCATTAGAGGTTGCCGGGATTCTGACCCAGCTCAAACTTGACGTTGCCAGTCTGGCCACAGGACTTCTGCATGACACGGTGGAAGATACCTTTACCACCCCTAAGGAAATCCGGGAGAATTTTGGGGATGAGATTGCCCAATTAGTGGATGGCGTGACAAAGATCAGCCAGATCTCCCTTCGATCTTCTGAAGAAGGCCAGGCTGAAAATTTCAGGAAGATGATCCTTGCCATGGTTAAGGATATCCGGGTGCTTCTCATCAAGCTCGCCGACCGTCTCCACAACATGCGAACCCTTCAATACCAATCTCCGGAAAAACAGAAAGAGATTGCCCAGGAAACGCTCGATATCTATGTTCCCCTGGCCCACCGCCTCGGAATCGAATGGATCAAATCCGAATTGCAGAGGCTTGCATTCCAGTACCTTTATCCGGATATCCATGAAGAAATTCAGAGGAGGATCGCCAAGAAAGAAAAGGAGAGAAAGCGTTATGTCGACGAAGTGATCCGGACATTGACAAAGAAGCTTTATGAAAACCACATTGAGGGAGAGGTGACAGGCCGGTTAAAAGAAACCTACAGCATTTACCTTAAGATGACGGACCAGAACATCGATTTTGACCAGGTTTTTGACATCACGGCTTTCCGTGTCGTCGTCAATTCGATCAAGGAGTGCTACGATGTGCTGGGTCTTATCCATTCCCTCTGGAAACCCATACCGGGCCGGTTCAAGGATTATATTGGACTCCCCAAAGAGAATATGTACCAATCTCTTCACACTTCTGTCATCGGGCCCTATGGAGAGCGGATTGAGATCCAGATTCGAACCCATGAGATGCACAAGATCGCGGAGGAAGGCATTGCTGCTCACTGGAAATACAAGGAGGGAAGGATTTCAGAAGAACCGGACGATAAACGCTTTACCTGGCTCAGACAATTATTGGAATGGCAGCGGGATTTGAAAGATGATGCGGAATTCATCGAAAGTGTGAAGGTGGATCTCTTTCCCCACGAGGTTTACGTTTTCACCCCCAAGGGAGCGGTTAAGCAATTTCCTGTCGGAGCGACCCCCGTCGATTTTGCCTACAGTATTCATTCCGATGTCGGCACCCATTGCATCGGCGCAAAGGTGAACGGGAAGATCGTCCCTCTGAAATATGAGCTTCGAAGCGGGGATACCGTAGAGATCACGACCTCTCCCAACCAGAAGCCCAGCAAAGACTGGCTGAAATTCGTTATGACTTCGCGAGCGAAAGCAAAGATTCGCCAGTGGTTCAATACCGAGGAACGAGAGAAGTCCATCATCCTCGGAAAAGAAATCCTGGAAAAAGAATTGCGGAAGTATGGCATCCAGCAGGCTCAACTGATCAAGTCAGGGGAGTTAGCAAAGGTAGCGGGTGATTTCAGTTTCCAGACCGTCGAGGATCTCATCGTCTCCGTAGGTTACGGAAAAGTGACAGCCAACCAGATTATTGGGAAGATTCTTCCGCAGGAGAAACTGGTACAGAAGGAGGAACAGGAAGAAGGACGGCTCAAACGGCTCTTTCAAAAGATCACCCGGAAGTCCGGAGATGCCCTTCTGATCAAAGGGATAGATAATGTCTTGGTGCGTTACGCAGGGTGCTGCAAGCCTCTTCCCGGAGACAAGGTAGTTGGGTTCATCACCCGGGGGAGAGGGGTTACCATTCATGCCTCGGATTGCCACAGGGCCATGGACAGCGACCCTGAGCGGAGGGTTGAGGTAGAGTGGGATTCGACCAAAGAATATATCTATCCTGTGCAGATTCGCGTTTATTCTGAAGATAAGAAGGGACTCCTGGCTGAAATAAGCGCATCACTATTCTCCAGCGAAGCCAACATTACAAATGCAAGGATCGACACGATGGAGGATAAAAAAGCAGTTGGTACTTTTGAAGTGCAAATCCGGGACCTGAATCACTTGAGAAAGGTAATCAAAAACCTTGAGAAGATAAAAGGCGTGAATCGGGTGGAGAGGATGAGAGACTAATGGTAAAGATCAATGCAAAATGATCAATTAGCAATTAGCAATTAGCAATCCATTTAGGCTAAGATGTAGTTAATTTTGTCCCGCGAAGCGCGGGACTAATTTTGCAATTTTCTCTTTTTAGGCTGCTTTGGTGACAACTCCGGATCGAAGACACCGTGAACAGATCTTCATTCGAAGTCTTTTTCCCTCTTTTACGGCCGTCACCTTATGGAGATTGGGATACCAGACTTTCCGGGTCTTATTATTTGCGTGACTCACATTATGACCAAAAACAGGCCCTTTTCCACAGACTTCACAGACTTTCGCCATCTCTCAACCTCATTATGAATTTCCCGTAAGATAACACACCCTTCCCTTGTTTGCAAGAAACAAAACTCTACACAAAGCTAACAGCAGATACTGTTTTTACCCTCTTGCGAGCCTTCAGGTTCCTCTCCTGATTTCTGACCCGGCGTAATGACGCAACAGCACGAAGCCTTTTTTCGTCCAAGGGCCGAGTTAATCACAGCCGCAGCACAGCCCACGCCCGCCTGCACCGTAACGGCTTCTGTGGGACAATTCCGGGCACAAGCGCCGCACTCCATACAAGCATCGCGATGTTTGATGTCAACCTTTCCGTTTGTGAAGCTAAAGACGGCATGGGGACAAACTTCCAAGCACATCCCACACTCCACACATTTCTCCGGTTGAAATGCCAGGCTTACAACATTCTTTAGATAAATCATTTGTCCCATGTTTCCCTCTCCTTATGCAATAAATCTCGAAACGATGAAGAAAAGAAAACCCAGAGCGGCAGAGCCCGCTTGAAGGGGCACTGCCCATCGCATCTCTTTCTTGACCCCGGAAAGCGAAGTGTAAGTTGAGGCTCCCGTAAAATTCATGGCCGAAAAAGTGGAAGCCGCGAGGATGAGCAGAAGTCCTGCGATCATTTCAAATGCGCCTGTCATGGCTGTCCAATCTCCCCACCGCAAAACCATGAGAAATAAGGCTCCTAAGATTCCGGGCGCCAAACCCTTCACGGAAAATGCCCTGCCGGGTAACCACGGGAGTAAAAGGGGTGTGAAGACTGCCCCCGCCAGCATGCCAGTAATAATGA
>Ga0214473_10005652_pt1 | contig 14962 bp, 15 predicted proteins | sample RVTome_7_FD_203509 | JGI IMG/M metagenome (GOLD analysis project Ga0214473, IMG submission 203509) | Soil microbial communities from uranium-contaminated site in the Upper Colorado River Basin, Wyoming, United States - RVT98D197 | ecosystem: Environmental > Terrestrial > Soil > Contaminated >... | reverse complement strand
GAGCAGTGCATAAAGTGACGATAGATGGCCTCCTGGGGCCATTCGACTTCGCGACAGAACTCCGATGAGGTCGTCGGCTGGAATCCAATTCCTTCACAGGCTCTGAGTCCTTTCCAACACACAATGCTTGCCTGGGTGGCAGCGTCAAGCGCAGCTTGGCGATGGTTCGATTCGATCGGGAAAAGGGCCATCGCCAAGGCCTTCGGCCTTGACGCTGCCACCCGCAGCCTGAAGAGGTCTTTTCGAAAGAACGATCACTTTCGGCTGGCTCTGATGACGTACACCGCAAATTCGCCTTGGACCGGAACTTGGATCAGTCCATCGCGGCAGGTAGCCCCGGCCACCGGAGTTCCGAACGGGTCCTTGGGATCAAGCAAGTCAACCGTATCGCCGTCGCGGAGCAAATCGCCGGTCTTGACATCGACCGCATCGGTTTTGCCCCAGTTGTAGACAGCCAGATATATCCGGCTGGGGTCGTATTTGTTCGGCAGCAGGACGGATTTGGCGCCCGCTGGACGATCCGCATTCTCCGCAAGGACGCGGTTGTCCTGCCGGACGGCCTTGCGATAGTTCGCGATCTCCAGTCGCCCGTTGACAATCACGTTGTCGCGGACCTCGCAGTCCTCGTTATAGGGTGCGCTGTAGCCGATCCTCATATCGACGCCGTAGAGGTAGTTGCGGTACACGCGGATTCCATGGCTGGGCCGGCCGCCGCCGATGAGGAACGGGCCCTTGCCGTAGCAGATATTGTCCGTGACGAGGTAATTGTTCACATAGGCCCGCTCGGAGCCGTAGGCGTGCATCGTGTAGCTGCCGTCATGAGGGCAGGTCATGATGCAGTTGGAGATGGTTTTCACGCCCTCATCGTTCTGGGTGTAGATGCAGTGCCCGTGGCCGCGATCCACGCCGATCCAGCCGTTATCGTAGATGATGCAGCCGTAAATCTCCGGATTGATCTCGCCCTTCCAGCAACTGATACCCTGATTGCAGTTGTGGATGATGAGATTGATGTACTTGCAGTTGGCCCCGCCATGCATGTGCAAGCCGCCCCACGGCCGCTTCAGGTCCGCAGGACTCGAGCCCGCACTCACGGGCCTATCCGGCACAGGCTCGGACACGAAAATCTCCAGGTCCCGAATCCAGACGTGTGCCGAAGGGCTCTGAACCGCCAAACCGCCATCGATCCGCGCCCGTTGCCCCGGCACCGGCCGCACATGGATAGGCTGATCCACCACCCCCTTCAGCCGAACATCAAACAGTTCGCTGGGCCGCCTGCGATACGTGCCCTCCAACAAGTAGATCGTGCCACCCGGCTTGATCTCGTCACGCCCGTTCAACGCCGAGGCAATGTCCCAAGGCGACTCCTGCGTCCCCCCGTTCGTGGCCTTGCCACCGGGTGCGACATACCATTCTGCAGCACGCAGACACTGAATCAAGAGCAGCAGGCATGCGGCGACAGCTATACCACGTGAACACATCCCGGTAATCTCCTCTTGGACTGACAGCATCCAACACAAGGAAGACTTGACACGACCACTGACATGTCATTCCCGCGAAGGCGGGAATCCAGCCACCTATCGCACGGTTCTGGACCCCCGCCTGCGCGGGGGTGACATAGTGGAGTCTATTCTATCAGAGGGTCATAAATCAGGACCTCTGGTTTTCTCTTGCTCCTCCGGCGGCCAGGGGATTACTATCTTTCCTGATCGCCGCCGGTGATCGGCCTTTCGACAGATTACCGCCGGCCGAGGCAAACATCCATACAGAAAACGAGAGACGGCAATGCTCAAAGGAGACCACATCATGTCACGCATCCGACACGAACTCCCCTGCGTCACGGCGATCCTGTTGGTGAGCCTGTTCACAGCGATCGGTTTGGCCCAGGAGGCTAATTACGACGAGGCGAAGGTGCCCAAGTACACACTGCCCGATCCGCTCGTCTGCGCGGACGGGACGAAGGTCACGGACGCTCAGACGTGGCGGCAGAAGCGCCGGACGGAAATCCTCAAGCTCTTCGAGGAACACATGTTCGGCAAGGCCCCGGGCAAGCCGCAGGCGATGACCTTCGTCACCACATCGATCAGCAAGAACGCCCTCGACGGCCGGGCCACACGCAAGGAGGTCACCGTCTATTTCACCGGCCGCGAGCAGGACCCCAACACGAGCATCCTGATCTACCTGCCCAACAGCGGGCCCAAGCCCGTGCCACTGTTCATCGGGCTGAACTTCGGCGGCAACCACGCGATCCACACCGATCCCGGCATCACGATCACCAAGAGCTGGATGCGCAGCGACGGTGATCATCGCGCGACGGCGGATTCGCGGGGCAAGGAAGCCAGCCGCTGGACGGTCGAGCACATTCTCGAACGAGGCTACGGCCTGGCGACGATCTACTACGGCGACATCGACCCCGACTTCGATGATGGGTTCAAGAACGGCGTACAGCCGCTGTTCTACAAGGAGGGCCAGACCGCGCCCGCCCCGGACGAATGGGGCTCCATTGCCGCCTGGGCCTGGGGCCTGAGCCGGGCACTGGACTACCTTGAGACCGATCCTGACGTCGATGCCAAGCGAGTGGCCGTCATGGGCCATTCCCGCCTGGGCAAGACCGCGCTGTGGGCGGGGGCGGAGGATGAGCGATTCGCCCTGGTGATCTCGAACGATTCCGGCTGCGGCGGTGCAGCTCTTTCTCGCCGGGCGTTCGGCGAGACCGTCGAGCGAATCAACAAGTCCTTCCCCCACTGGTTCTGCGACAACTTCAACAAGTACAACGGCAAGGAGAATGATCTGCCCATCGACCAGCACATGTTGATCGCCCTGATGGCGCCACGTCCCGTGTACGTGGCCAGCGCCGAGGAGGACCGCTGGGCCGACCCGCGAGGCGAGTTCCTGTCCGCCCGCGACGCCACGCCGGTCTATAAACTCTTCGGCAAAGAGGGCCTGCCCGCCGAGGACATGCCCGCCGTCAGCAAGCCGGCGATGGGCACCATCGGCTACCACATCCGCCCCGGCAAACACGACGTCACCAACTACGACTGGGACCGCTACATGGACTTTGCCGATAGGCACCTGAAGAAGTGAGACCGAATCGAAGGGACTTCCAGGTGCCGCTTTGCGGAAGGGAGCACGAATGCGAACAGGACTGCTGCAATCGCTCATTCTGGCAGTGACCATGCTGGCCGGCGCAGGCTGCAAAGATAGCCAGTCTTCAAGTAGCAGCCAACCTTCCGCGACGGAACCGTGTTCGCCGGTCCTTCAGCACCCGCCAGTTTTCTATCGCCAGGCCGGTGACCCCTCTAAGCACAGGCCGGCACTCTCGGAATCTGAACTCACGAGGATCGTTGACAGCATAGCCGCCGAGACAAAGGGCACCATCTGGTTCATTCGTGTCAACCCGTCCTGGGGTGGTGGCAAAACCCTAATCGTGTATCTTGCTCCCGAGAAGGAAACACCAAGGATTCGCGAGGGGTCTGCGTATAGCATGCGGCTGTCCGAAAAGACAACAAGCATCCTCTTGCGCGAGGAGTATATTCAGGTTTCCAAGGTGGACCAGACGTTCGCGAAGCAGCTTACCCTCCCCTCAACCAGCGACTTGCCGTTCTCCCGGCCAAATGTCATTGATCCAAACTCCAAGAAGAGTTCCCCAATGCCCGAGGAAGAACTGGTCCGCATCGTGGATTTCGTCCGGCGGCCATCCAGCTATGAGAACCTGGACAGTGCACGCGGGGCACCATCAGATACGATGATAAAAGAAATTCAGGAAATGCCTGTTCTCGGAGTGATAAACGAACAAGGCGAGATCCAGGTCTATTTTGGCTTTCAAGATGGTCCGGTATCGGGCTATGGCCTGAAGGTCCAGCTTGAATCCACATCAACTGGTTACAGGGTCGTTGATTGGAGCGACTGGATATCATGAGTTTACAGGGTGGCTCCTTGACCCACGCGGTTGCTATTGAAAGGACAGGTATGATACGCAAATTGTCAACTCCGAATCTGTGGCTGTCTGCATCCGTCATTCTCTTTGCTGTTCCGTTTGTTCGTGCGGCGTCGGAGCCCGTGCAAATCGCCGAGAAGTACGTGCCGCGGCTGGAGAAGATTCTCACGGAGAATATCGAGCCGTTCTGGTATGAGAAGAGCCTGGACCGGCAGAACGGCGGGTATGTCATCAGCTTCGACCAGCAGGGTAAGCTGAAGGAGCCGGTGACGAAGATGATTGTCACGCAGGCGCGACAGGTGTGGCTGTTCTCGCGGCTGGCACGAGCGGGGTATGAGCCGCAGAAGCATCTGGAGGCCGCAAAGCTCGGCTATCGATTCCTGAAGGATAAGATGTGGGACCCGACAAATGGCGGGTTCTATTGGGAGGTGGACATCACCGGCAACCAGAAGCTCAAGCCGAATAAGCACCTCTACGGCCAGTCCTTCGGACTCTACGCGATCTCCGAGTATGCCCTCGCCAGCGGGGACAAGGAGGCCCTGGATTTCGCCGTGCAATTCTTCAACCTGCTCGAAGAGAAGTCGCATGATAAGGTGTATGGCGGTTACGTCGAGTACTTCCGCCCGGACTGGACGAGCCCGCCGGCCGGGGAGTCCTCCTACATGGGCGCGCCGGGCGACCTGAAACTCATGAACACGCACCTGCATCTGCTTGAAGCCATGACGACCTTCTACCTCGCGAGCCAGTTGCCGTTGGCGCGGGAGCGGCTGCTGGAACTGATCAATATCGAGAGCAACGCCGTCGTGCGGAAGAACCTCGGCGCCTGCACGGACAAGTACAGCCAGGACTGGACGCCGCGACTGGAAGGCGATTATGCCCGCGTGTCCTACGGCCACGATATCGAGAACGTCTGGCTGCTCATGGACGCCTGCGACGCGGCCGGCGTGTCGAACTATCCGTTCATGAACCTCTACGAGACCCTGTTCAAGTACTCGCTGCAGTACGGCTATGACAGCCGCCAGGGCGGGTTCTTCTACACCGGGCGGTTCAACTCCGCGGCCGACGACCGCAGCAAGTCCTGGTGGGTCCAGGCCGAGACCATCGTCAGCTCCCTGCGCATGTACGAATACACCAAGAACCCCAAGTACCTGTCCACATTCGAGGAGACGTTCAGTCTCATCGAATCACGAATGGTGGATTGGGAGGTCGGCGAGTGGCACGGGACCATCCCGGCCCAAGGCCAGCCCCAGGGCGACAAGGCCAGCCCGTGGAAGGCCGGCTACCACAACGGCCGGGCCATGATCGAATGCATCGAAATCCTCAAGGCATGGAAGAACTGACCAACGTGAAACAGCGTTTAAAGGAGTCAAGCAATGTCCGACTTGAAGAACCGCATTCTGGAAATTCTCCAGCGGCCGCAACTGGCCGGGCTGGCCACGATCACGCAGGACGGCAAGCCCTGGGTCCGCTATGTCATGACCGTCGCCTCGCCCGATCTGACGATCCGATGCGCGACGTTCGTCAATGCCCGCAAAGTCAAGCAGGTCGCCAGGAACCCGGAGGTCCATCTGACGTGCGGGATTACCGATCCGCAGAAGATGGCCCCCTACCTGCAGATCCAGGGCCGGGCGACCCTCAACACGAGCCGGGACGCGCGCCACGGCTTCTGGACCGACATGCTCGCGCCGATCTTCTCCGGCCCGGACGACCCCAACTACGGCGTCCTCGAAATCAAGCCCTATTACATCGAGTATTGCTCCGTCGGGACCTTCGAGCCGGAGGTCTGGAAGGCTGGCTGACATCGTCGACATCGCCTTCCGCACAGCGCGGCGATCATGAGAAAAGCTCCCGGCGGCATCGTCGAGGCCGCAGACTCCGGCGATGGCCCCTTTGGACAGCCATAGGAACCATCGCCAAGCTTCGCTTGACGATGCCACCCGGCAATACGGACTGACAATCGACAAAGGAGAATCCTATGACTGACGCAGCAGTAGCCGGAGGCGCCGCGGCGGCAGGAGCGGCTATCGCCAATGCCATTCGCGCCTTCGGGGCCATCGTCACCGTGGAGTCCCGCGATTTCGAGGCGATCCTCCGGAGGGCCGACGCCCCGCTCGTCGTCTGCGCCCAGGGCGGACTCTTCTCCACCCATTACCAGTATTTGACGGCCTACAAAGGCATCTTCTTCTACACGAAGACCCAGACGCCCCTGCCCCTCGGCCCGAACATCGAAACTATCACCGCCAAGAAATTCTGGCTCCCCGGCTAGCTGATGCGTTTTCGATACAGCCGGGTCTGGAGGGCGTTCTGCCAGGCGGTCCAGTTCGATTCGCTCAGCTCCCCGTTGATGGCCGAGGTCACCTGGTCCATCTTGGCGTCGAGGTCGTCGAGGTAGTAGACCATGAAGGCCTCCGTCGTGGCGGGCAGTTTCGGCGAGCCGAACTCGAATGACCCGTGGTGAGAGAGAATAATGTGACTGAGTGAGTCCACGATTTCCGGATCGATCTTGACGCCCCGTGCCCGCAGCGCATCCACCTTGCGCTGAATCATCAGGAAGCTCTTGGTGATGTGTCCGATGAGCTGGCCCGAGTCCGTGTAGGAGAAGGCCATGTCGTAGGCCAACTCCTCCGTCTTGCCGATGTCGTGGAGGAAGACGCCGGCCAGGACCAGGTCCGCCTGCACCTGCGGATACAGCGGCAGGATGCTCTTGGCGACGCGGAGCATGTTGTGCGTGTGCTCCAGCAGGCCGCCGATGCAGTCGTGGTGCAGCTTCATGCCGCCGGGGGCGTTGCAGAAGCTCGCCATGAGAGCCTCGTCCGCCAGGAACTCGCGGGTGATGGCGGCAAGCTGCGGGTGCCGGATGCTGCCGACGATGTCCTTGACCTCCTTGAACATCTGGCCGCAGTCCTTGGCCGTCCGCGCCAGGTAATCCTCCACGTTGACCTTGCTCGGATCGACTGTCACGACGCTGTTCACCACGACCTGCAGGTTGTTCTGATACAGCTCGCTCCGGCCCTGGACGTGCACGAATCCCGGCTTGGGCAGGCCCTTATAGACCGCCTCCGTCGCCTGCCACATCCGCGCATTCAACTGCCCCGTGCGGTCGCACAGGAACATGGCGATGTACAAGTCGCCCCGCGTCGTGCTGCGAAGAATCGGCTCGCGAACCACGTACACCCCGTTAACAACCTCCCCCGGCCCGATCTCATTGACAAACTTATGTGCTGCTGCTGCCTGCGCCATCATCGACTCCATTTATGCCCACTGTTTATTGCCAAAGCCGGCCCATCATAGTGGCACACCCCCCCGCTGGCAAGAAATGATTCCGGCAAAGATCAGTCGTACCCTCACTCTGAGAACACGTCATTCCCGCGAAAGCGGGAATCCAGATTCCTGCAGCCACAGAGATCACCGAGGACACAGAGCAGGTGGAACCGCGGATAGATGCCGACGGACGCAGATTCGCAACTGAGAACGGTCAACCGGCGACTGACAACCATCTGTCCGCCACAACAATCAGTAGTCAATCATCAACAATCCATCCAAACGCCCCGCCCGCAAGCCCCTGCCAGACAAAGGCTTAACCCCGATTCCCACGGCCCTCTGCCCGAAAAAGTGCCTGACACTTTCAGTTCCCCACGAGGGGAAGCCACACTGAGCGAGTGAAATACGCCAAGACGAGGAGAAGGACACCAGCAACGGCAATCGCTTTCTTCCATCTGCTGAGACTTCGGAACCGCGAAATCGCGTTCCTCCAATAAAAGGTGCCTCCGAATAGATCCCACGTGTCGCCGATTATTGGTTTGCTTCCGGCCTTGGCGGCTTCATCCATCGCCTCCACCTGCATCGTACCACCCGGCGACATCTCGCTCGGCTGCCCACACCCGGTCGGTTTCTGGTCAGACTGCGCCAGCGCGACCGAGACTCTCTGGAGTTCCTGTATGTGACGTTCAGCCCAGCCGCTGGCTTTCCACTTCTCGTAGTCATCCTTGCCGTCAGTGAGCATCATGCAGAATGAGTCCCAGGTCCACTTGTCGGACCAGTATGCTTGGATTTCGGGGTACAACGCATCAAGCCTCTTCTTGATCTCGTCGACGAGACGCTGAGCATTTTGTAACCACCATTTCTCAACGCGCTCGGTACACCGCTGTGCTGGTTCGGGCGGCTCTGTTTTCGGAAGCACCCGCCGGAGTCGGTCATGCTGTGCCTTTCTCTCATTCAGCCTCTCAATGAGGCGAATCACAAGATCAATCTGCGTCCGAATTTCGGCTACGTTCATGGTCTAATCACCTCCGTGCTGCGTGTACCCATTCCGTGGAAGCATCATGTGCCCATCTGCACGTGAAACAACGGGCTTCATGGTGCTCGGCAGCGGCGAGGCCAGTCTTGCGGTCTGACCATACCCGGCCGGATAGCTTCGATGATTTCCTGTCAGTTGGGCCCACGGACTTCATCACCCCCGTTATCCCACAATCGGACAGGATTTCAAGAGTATTATACACTTGCTTTGCGGCCAGCGCAAGTCTATGATGAGGCTATGTGGATGGAGGTAGAAGGTGTAGAGGCAAAGAAACGACAGCATATTCATCGGAGGGCAGGAAAATGAGCGGGCTTATCCATACGGGCTGTGCAGCCACAGTGCTCTTTGCTTTGCTGCTGCCGGGGGCAGCAGATGTCTCACCGGGTAAAGTGAGCTCCGGCGCCGATCCAGAGCCAAGAGTCATGGCTGCGACGGGCGTCCTAATAGAGACCTATGAAGACGGAAAACTCACCCCGGTCAAGCTAATAGCCGACTATCTGTTCGCACAGGACAAGCAAGGAGTGTGGCGTGGCTACTGGCGACACATCTGCATCAACCCATTCGACGATAATAAGACTGTCTGTTTGAAAATAGAAATGTGGTCAACCTCAACCGCAGAGATCACGCACTTCCAAGCATTCTCGAATGGGTGTTCGTTTGACCTCGCAGTCGGAGACGTCTTTGGCCCCCGTACCCTCCAAGTCATTGTGAAGGAGGAGGGAATTAAGAGCACCGTGCTTGCAAGTGGGTTGTGGCATAGTGAGATCACGAAGACCGAGTTCAAGAAGGAATGGCGGTCAACTGACAAGCTGTATTTCGAGCTTCCCTACAATAGAGTCTTTTGAAGAGTTCTCGGCGTGGAAGCCTGCCCCTGCGGCAAGACTACAATGGATAATGGTTGGCGCCACACACACCGTGGATCGAATTAGATACGCAGAGCGAGTGCCGTCACTGTTCATGTTGAGGGGATACGACAATGAAGGTTAGGATAATAGTTCTTCTCTCGTGCGTGGGAGGAATCTGCTCGGGCATTACTGACTCGGAGCGGGTGCAGATAGACTCCTTTGGCAAGTCCACGCTCGCTGGCGTCAAGGCTGTGTCCCTGGCTTTCTATATGGCGTCGTCTGAGGGCGTGGATATTATGCCCGATGGTTTGGTGCCGTCTCAAACAGTGCTACGCACCAAGACTGAGTTGATTCTGCGAAGGAATGGCATACGAATCCTTCCCGATGATAAAGCTGGCCTCGACAGTTCACGATTGACTGTCTCGGTCGTCGTCACAAAGAGTCCGACTGTGCCAGGATACGCTCTGGTGGTAGAGGTGCAGCTTTCTGATTTGGTAACTGTGCCGCGAGATACGGGTTTGGTATTGACTCGCGCCAACATCTGGCCTTTGCCCGTGGTGCGTGGTCCATCCGTTGTCGGCGAGAATCGTCTCAGAGAGTACGTTGTCGAGTCAGTAACAACTCAACTTGAGATGTTCTGCAACGACTACCTTGCCGCCAACCAACCCGAACCGAAACCTAAGAAAACCTACACGACCGCCGAATTGGATGCCATGGCGCGCAGCGAGAGTTCAAGGGACCCCAACAAAGCCTGGACACCGAAGCCAGACAAGCAACCATAAGTGGCCGCAGAGCCTGATATTACTCTACATCCGGGTGAACTGAAGGTACGCGGTCCTTTCGTCGAGGGGACAAACGGCGTGCGGTGCCGTCTTCCGGTGTGGTAGTTGAAGGCGTGGTCAGCGACGGGAAATCCCGAGGACGGCTTGCTTAATTTGGATTGTGAATTGAGTATGTTGTCACCAGATAGCAGACCGCAACGTTACGGGCGTTTGTTCTGCCATCTTATTCAGGATACACATGTCCCTCCGTTATGCCATTCTTTTCCAGGTGCGCGATGGATTCCTGGAGCAGCGACTCTTTGAGGATAATCTTCCTGAAAACGGCTGAGTCGGATGTCCGTTCGACAGAGCACCAAGCGTCAGCCAGATCGTACCTGAAATCCATCTGCGAGAGGTACACGGGCCGTTGGTGAGAGGCTCGCAGCATCCGCGTCTGCTTCGGCGGATGCACAATGAGAGGCAGAGTCCGTTCCGCTTTGAGGCGGAATTCATCTGCTCGCATCATTCCGAGAAGATCCGCGAGCGTACGAGTCTGCAACACCTTGCCTGTTGCCAGCGGATCACAGACCCACACAGCGCCGGCAGCCCATCGAGGACGCCGTGAGATCCCCTTTCCAACGTAGGTCGCGAAGTAGAGAGCGATATCCCGGTCGAGCGTCCAGTCAATAAGAAACGTCCCCTTCGGTGTGAATGAGTCTTCTTCTCCATACTGCTGAAACCGCTTCATTAATTCGTACCACGGGTCGATTCCGTGAGAGCACCCCTTTGTGACGGATTCCTGACTTGGCTGCCAGAACCGCCCGAACTTCGTCAGCAGCGCGTCCACGACTTGTGTGTGGAAGCGAAGGGAACGGGGATACTCATCCGTGGGCACATTATCCTTCTTCAGGAGCGACCTGACCAACGTACAGTCAAGGAGCCAGTCACTGTCCGCATGCCCCCTGAACAAGACAACGGGGTCATCGCCATCGCACTGTTTCGATAGATGTTCTACTTCCTTCAGGAAGTTGCAGAAGTCACTCGGCACCCATTCCCGCAGATCAGGACTGTGCTTGGTCGTCTTTAGAAAGGGTTCGGATCGTCGCATAATGTCTTCCGACAAAACTCCCCGTTTGGGATGAAGCATAACACGGCAGGTCCGGGGAAGTCAATCTTCATGCCAGAGGTGTCACTGCTGCTCGAAGATGCGGATTCCGTGGCGCAGGATGTATTCGGCGAAGCCGCCGCGGGGTGGGTCGTCCAGGGAGGAGGCGGGGAACAGATGGGCCTCTACGTCTGATCCCACCTTCTCCATGACTAGCGCCATCGCCTCTGCGCGTTGATGGATGTCCCAGTCTTCTACACCCTCCATGAAGATGGCAACGTCGATGTCGCTCCACTCGTCTGGCGTACCCTCCACGTGAGAGCCGAAGAGATAAGCATCACGTACTACGCCAAGGCCGGACAGAACCTTCACGGCTGCCAAGGCCCGGCTTTCTATTTCAGTGTCGACAGTACGCATTTGACCGTCTGCTCCGCTTTGCCAAGGACCTCCTGCGCCAACTCTCGCGTGATGATGGCACCTCCTGCCTTGATTTCTTCGGGATAACGAGACTGAATGTAGTAACCCGATAGCCTAGTGAGAAGGTGAATCTGTTCCTGGTCAGATTCGACCCCTGCGGTCTCCGCGAGACGAAGAAGGTTGTGTATGCGCGGGGGTAACTCGGCCGTCTTCTTCACGATCACAGCCTTCAGCGCCTTCTCCACAGCCTGCTGGCAGCAGAAGAGCACGTACAGGTAGCGTTCCGCCTTGAACATCGCGTCGGCGGTGTCCAAATCGTACTGTGCTCGCTCAGCCCATTGCAGGGATAGATCGTCCATAGTGCTATCATAGTTGCCGGCATGAGCCAAGGCAATGGAAAAGGTTGCCAGCCAAGGCCCGGGATTTGGCGCGGCTGCTTGCATTGGGGGCCGGGTTCGGCTATAAGGAGGAGTTCTTTTGGAGTATAGGCAGGTTACGACAGGCAGTGGAATTCGGGGCATGATATGCGATATAGCCAGATGCTGATCCCGACGGTCAAGGAGGTGCCGGCGGAGGCGGAAATCACGAGTCACAAGCTGATGATCCGTGCGGGTCTGATCCGCAAGGTCGCCAGCGGCACGTACACGTATCTGCCGCTAGGGTGGCGGACGCTCAAGAAGATCATCGCGATCGTCCGCGAGGAGATGGACCGGGCCGGGGCACAGGAGATCATCGTGCCCTGCCTGCAGCCGCTGGAGTTGTGGCAGCAGACCGGGCGGAGCGAAGATTACGGCGAGACCATGTTCCGGCTTGAGGACCGGCACAAGCGATGGAACGTGCTCGGACCGACCGCCGAGGAGGTCTTCACGTTCCACGCGTCCGCCGAGCTCAACTCCTACAAGCAACTGCCGGTCAATCTGTATCAAATCACGCCGAAGTTCCGCGACGAATTTCGCCCGCGGTTCGGCGTCCTGCGGTCGCGCGAGTTCATCATGAAGGACGCGTACAGCTTCGACGCGACGCCCGAGAGCCTGCACAAGTCATACACGGCGATGTACGACGCGTACTGCCGGGTCTTCACACGCTGCGGCCTGGAGTACGTGATCGTCGAGGCCGAGTCCGGCGAGATGGGCGGCACCGGCTCGCACCAGTTCACGATCCCCTGCGAGTCCGGGGAGGACACCATCGTCTACACCGCTGATGGCTCGTACGCGGCTAACCTGGAGAAAGCCGCCGTCGATCCGCTGCCCACAGAGCCCGCACGCGATGTCCCTGCCCCGCAGGACGTGCACACGCCGAACGTAGGCACCATCGAGGCCGTCTGTATGTTCCTCAAGACTCGGCCCCGCGACATGATCAAGACGCTCATCTTCGACGCACGAGGCCAGACTGTCGTCGCCCTTGTTCGTGGCGACCACGAATTGAACCCGGAGAAACTGACGCAGGCCCTCGGCAGCATCCATGTCGAGTTGGCCGACCCGGCGACCATCGAGCGTGTTACCGGCGCGAAAGTGGGTTTTGCAGGTCCCATGGGACTGGCCGGCCGCGTATTCAAGATGGTTGTCGATCACGCCGTCGCCGCCATGGCCGTGGGCGTCACCGGCGCCAACAAGACTGACTACCACACGAAGAATGTCGTCCCCGGCCGGGACTTCCCCCTCACGGGAGACAATGTCATCGTGGCCGACATCCGCCTGGCTCAGCCGGGCGACACGCATAGCGGCACCCCCGTGCTGTTCAAGAAGGGCATCGAGGTCGGGCAGGTCTTCAAGCTCGGCACCAAGTACAGCCAGAAGCTCGGGGCCAATTTCAAGGACGAGAGCGGCGAGCTGCACCCTTGCCTCATGGGCTGTTACGGCATCGGCATCAACCGCATCATGGCCTCGGCCATCGAGCTGTACAACGATGAGAACGGGATCATCTGGCCGATCTCCATCGCCCCGTTCGAAGTGATCGTGACGCCGGTGAACCAGGACGAGCCGGAGGTCGTGAGAGTCGCGGAGGACATTTACCGCAAGCTCACGGACGCCGGCGTCGAGGTGCTGCTGGACGACCGCGACCTGCGCGGCGGCATCAAGTTCAAGGACGCTGACTTGATCGGTATCCCGATACGAGTCACGGTGGGCAAGAAATCCGTCGTCGAGGGCAACGTCGAGGTCAAGCTGCGGGCAAAGCCCGAGAGCGAAAAGGTCGCTATCGACAAGGCGGCGGAGAAGGTCATGGAGATGATCCGGTCCCTCAAAGAGAAAGTGACTATATAGAAACCATCGGCAAGCTCGCGCTTGCCGCTGCCACCCGGCGTGGCGAGGGCGTCCCGCCCTTGCGTCGCGAGGCCATCTTGGCCTCGCATTGCCAGGCTGAGGCACGCTTGTCGCGTCCGAAGAACAAGGGCAAGATGCCCTCGCCACGGTGGCTGGATCACCTCGTTTCAATTGCAAAGGAGAAGATCGATGAACAGCAATCAATCGACACGAAGAAGTTTTATCCGCAATACGTCCCTGCTGGCGGCTGGGGCAGTCGTGACGCGGCTGACCGGCACCGCCGCCGCGGCGATTGATCTCGACAAGGTCGAGACCGTCGCCACGAAGGGGCGAATCAACCAGTCGGTGAGCCAGTGGTGCTACGGCAAGTGGTCGCTCGATGAGCTTTGCCAGGTCTCCAAGAAGCTGGGACTCAAGGCCATCGATCTGCTCGGGCCCGCCCAGTTCGAGACGGTCAAAAAGTACGGGCTGGTCGTCTCGATGGTCAACAGCCATTCGCTGACCGACGGCCTGGCCGACAAGAAGTTCCACGATGCGTGCCTTGCCAAGCTGCGAGAGACAATCGACGCGACCTCGGCCGCGGGATTCCCGAACGTGATCTCGTTCTCGGGCAACCGCCGGGGCATTCCCGACGACGTCGGAATCGAGAACTCCGTCGAGGCCCTCAAGAAGATCGTCGGCTACGCGGAGCAGAAGAAGGTCACGATCGTGCTGGAGTACCTCAACAGCAAAGTCAATCATAAGGACTATATGTTCGACAAGACCGCCTGGGGCGTCGAGGTCTGTAAGCGCGTCGGCTCCGAGCGGGTGAAGATCCTGTATGACATCTATCACGCCCAGATCATGGAGGGCGACGTCATCCGCACGATCCAGATGAACAAGGACTATATCGGGCACTACCACACGGGCGGCAATCCCGGCCGCAACGAGATCGACGACACGCAGGAGCTTTACTACCCGGCCATCATGCGGGCCATCGCCGAGACCGGCTTCAAGGGCTACGTCGCCCACGAGTTCGTCCCGAAGCAGGACCCGCTGACCTCGCTGACCTACGCCGCACGCATCTGTGACGTATAGGCCGGCGATGGAGAGATTGCAGTGTTGCGCGGCTCGGCCCGGGTGACACGCTCAAGCGAAGCTCGGGGACGGGTCACCAGATTGGGGGCAAACCATCGGCAAGCTGTCGCTTGCCGCTGCCACCCGTCGAATATTGTCATCCTGAGCGTAGCGAAGGATCTGGGCCGAGCAGGGGAACAATCTCTGATTGTATTCGTTGCCCAGATGCTTCACTTCGTTCAGCATGACAAATTCCGGCGCGAAATGCAGTCGCACAGTGCGCCGT